>Ga0214545_1001767_pt1 | contig 41087 bp, 14 predicted proteins | sample CNSS4metaG_FD_160064 | JGI IMG/M metagenome (GOLD analysis project Ga0214545, IMG submission 160064) | Root nodule microbial communities from cowpea collected in UCLA plant growth center, Los Angeles, California, USA - CNSS4 | ecosystem: Host-associated > Plants > Roots > Nodule | place: USA... | reverse complement strand
CTACTCTCACCACTTGGGTCAGTTTGCTCTACTTGAGACTCACTGACCCTTTAGAGTTTCGGGATGCGATCCTTACTTGAATCCTTATCTTAATATATACACTACACGCCACCATAAAGTCTCCCCATGGGACTCATGGAATTACGCCTACCTCATCATCACAATCATGTTTCTCATACAATTCCCACCTCTTTTTGGTCATTCATCCAATTTTCATGTTAAAGCATCGCGAAACCACAACCCATGATAAATCCCATACCAAGCATGCAAATTTCGTTCATAAAATCTAAACACCCAAGTATATTCACTCATATCAGATTTAAGAGGAACAATCAAAACAATGCATGCAATAAATCATTTAACAGCCAAGAAAACATAGCACCCACTCGCACACTCGCTCAAGCGAGACGCTGACCTTCCTGGTGCAGCGGATTCTCGCCCAAGTGAGATAAGCTAAAGGGGTCTCCACGAAATCTCGCTCAGGCGAGATGCTGTCCTCACAGAACACAGCGGATTCTCGCTTAGGCGAGACGCGCGACATGGGGGCCTCACGATATCTCGCTCAGGCGAGGCCTTCTCGCCCGAGCGAGACTATGCGTCGCTCAAAACGGGAAAGGGCCGCCTAAGCGAGTTCTCGTGGCAGTGAGCTCTCTGGTACTCTCGCCTAGGCGAGACGAGCTCGCTTGGGCGAAAATAGCAGAGGTCACCACTGTCCACCCACATGCAATGGCGGAAACCGCCCAGATCCACTCCCAAACACACATGCAAGGTAGAAAAACGACACAGAGCAACATACAGAATATAGCCAACCATTTATTTCACGATTTCAACATCATTCAAGCACCCACAACATAGAACAGAATATAAGCATGCCACAATAACTTTAAACTTGAAAACCTAGCTCCCCTTACCTTGTTAAACGCTAGCAGAAAAGAGTAGCAGCCCAAGAAAGGTAGTGGAGTACAGGGGCAGGGTACGGAGCTGAAAACAGATCCACACAGAGTTGAGAAAGGGGTGCTAGGGAGAACCCAAAACAAGACTACTAGCCTTTGAACTGGAGAAGGAGAAGGACAAGGTCAGAGTTCGACTTACCGGAAGGCACTAGATGAGTTTCGTTAGCTCGAAGGTGGATGAAGGTCGTGCCCTAGCAGAGGACTTCTGCTTTCGTAGAGAGGTTGAGGGAAAGGCTGTTTTTCTGAAAACAGAAGTGAGGTGAAACTGTAAGGGGACTGGTAGGGTAGGGAGTCCTTCAGAAGGGCTGCCCTTGGGCCTACGAAGGGTCAGGCCCAAAACTCTTATACACTGAAAAAGGGGCTTACAACAACATTGTAGAATTAAAAACAAAAAACAAATCTTAACTCGTTTTGTGATGAATTTACTTTGTGGTCGAAATAATTTTTTGAGAATCAACTAAAAATTTCAAAGATCTTAGATAGCACCGATAATTGTTATTCTTCTAAATAATATTGCGAGTAAAATAATTATACAAATAACCATTCCAATATTAGACAACATGTTAAATAGCTTTTCAGTTTCTGAAAAATACTTTAAATTAGTGTACCAATGTTAATAAAATGTGTCAAAATGTATTTATACAGTTATTATTACCTTGGGTATTGTTCGAGAGAAAAATAATGTCTGGTATCAATAACAATATATAAAAAGAGAATTTTTTTTATATATTTATATTTTAAAATATTAATTTTATTTTTAAAATATAATTATTTATTAATTTTTTGAAAATTAATTATTATTTTTACAAACTTTTTTATTTTTATTTATTTATCAATAGTTATTTTTTTATATTTTTTAATATATTTTATTTTATTTTATATATTGATTTAATAATATTATATTATCATCACTTATTAATATAATATCACATATATTTTTTAATGTCACGCCTACTGGATGTTAGTATTCAATTCAATGATTTATTTATTCCTTAACTAAATGACTTATTTTTCATCGTATTATTATACTAGTAATGACTGTTATTTAGAAATAAGATTTGTTTCCACAAGTTTGTTACAAATAGCTACAGGAATAGAAAAATTAAATAAGTTTATTTACGTACAAATTGAAAATAAAAACTTAAATAATTATGTTAGATATAAATAATTTTAGGATTAAATATGTTTTAGTCTTCAATTTTTAATTAAAATTAGAATTAGTTTATTTTAAAAAATTTTAATTAATTTAATCCATTATCTTTATAAATGTATAGATTTAATTTTTTAAATCAAATTTTTTAAAAGGTTTATTTGATGTTTCAAAAACATTTTATTATAGTATTTTAGTTTATTTTTTATACTATTTTATATATGTCCACTTCAATGTTAGTTAAAAAATATGCTTGAAACGTCAAATAAACTTAAAAATAATTGATTTAAAAGACTAAATTCACGTATCTATAAAGATAAAAGACTATATTAGTTCAAGATTTTTAAGAGAAACTAATTCCAATTTTTACTAAAAAAATTGAAAGATAAATATATATATTTAATCCATGATTTTATTATAGAATAATTGTAGTGTATATAAAAAATCTTGAAAATCTACGAGAAAAAAAACTGTTAAAAATTGGCGGGTTAAGTATGTTTTTAGTCTCTGAACTTTGACTTAAAATTGAAATTTATTCTTGGTCAAAATTTTGATAAATTTTGGTCCCTAAACTTTAAGAATGAATGAATATAATTTTTTTAACCCAATTTTTTTAACTTTTTTTAGGTTTCGAAAGTATTTCTCAATAAATATTGAGCCGAGAATGTGTCAAACAGTGTAAACAATTTTAATATTAACATGAAACACATTCTATATATTGAAAAAAGTCAACATAATTAGGTTCAAAAGACTATATTCATTTATTTTTAAAATTTAAAAACTAAAATTTATTAAAATTTCGACTAAAAACGATTTTCAATTTTTAACCAAAATTCAGAAACTAAAATCATAATTAACCAAAAATTATCGAATACCGTTAGAAGAAAAATACATGTTGTAAAACGTAGAAGACAGAGAGGAATGAGAGTGAGAGAGGCGGAGAGAAAGGACAAGATGAGAGAAAAAAATATAAAAACAAAGACGACAAAAACAAGCATTAAGAATCCACGGCAAGGAAGGTCGTCTATCCAAGTCAACTACAACCTAAGCTGGCAACCAACGGATCCTCAAACTTTTCTCAAAGATCAGACGGCTAAAACAATGCCTTTGACCTGATTTTAAAGCCCCAATGTCGCTGGGATCAATAATAACCCTCTGGTGGGACCCAGGGGCCATAAAAAGTCAATATCTCCCCACTACTCACACTTCCTTCAGATGCTTTTTCTCATTGAAAAAATAAAATTTATAAAAAAAAAAGTGTTTTCTTTTCTTTTTCTGAGTCCGCAGAGACCAAAATACCCTGTTTGTTTCAGCGTTTGGATCTTACATACATATCCATACATATTTTAGTACATTAAACAGATGCAAGCAATGTCACCCAAATTTTGACGGAAACAGGGACGAGACGAGTAGGGTTAGCTAGCTAGCGTGACAGTACAGTGACCTAGTGGACCAAACAAGCCACTATCGTTTTTTTTAATTTTTTTAATTTTTTATTTAATATTTAAATTTTGTTTTGGCATGACTTGACCAGGGTACCCTATGACCCTCTTTTATCTTGGTTTGGTCTTCACCATCTCCTTCCGAACCCTTTCTCTCTCTCTTTGATGCAACTATGCCTGTGGAGCTGATGATGGGTTATAGGAACGACACTTTCGCGGAAGAGGATGCGGTTCGTGAAGCCGCGTCAGGGCTAGAGAGCGTGGAGAAGCTCATCAGGTTGCTGTCACACGCTCAGCTCCAACAACTTCAACAACAATCGCACGCGACCAATTCAAAGTCTTCCATGGAAATTGAATCCGATTACGGAGCTGTCGCTGACGTGGCGGTTTCCAAGTTCAAGAAGGTCATTTCGCTTCTCGGCCGAACAAGAACCGGTCACGCGCGTTTCAGAAGAGCCCCTGTGCCTCCTCCTCCTCCTCCTCCTCCACCTCCTTCCGAACCCAGATTCTACCGTGCAACGCCGCTGCAGCAGATCCCGCCCCCCACCGAACACCCTTTCATCCCCAAAAATGGACCGATTGAGACAAAGGACTCTTCCAAGACCATCAACTTCTCTTATTCTAATTCCTTCGTCTCCTCCCTCACCGGCGACACCGACACTAAACAGCCCTCTTCCTCGTCGCCTGCGGCCGCTACGCCTTTTCAGATCACGAATCTCTCTCAGGTCTCCTCCGCGGGAAAGCCTCCTATTTCTACCTCTTCCTTGAAGAGGAAGTGCAGCTCTGATAATTTGGGTTCTGCCAAGTGCGGCAGTTCCTCTAGCCGATGCCATTGCTCAAAGAAGAGGTAGCTATATGTCAATCCTTCTCTCTTTTTAAAAATTGTTTGGAAAAGGAAACTGTTTCTGTGATGTCTGGTTCTGATGCATTATATTTTGGATTGGTGATATGCAGCAGAAAAATGAGGTTGAAGAGGGTGGTGAGGGTACCCGCAATAAGTTTGAAGATGGCTGATATTCCGCCAGATGATTATTCTTGGAGGAAATACGGACAGAAACCCATTAAAGGATCTCCTCATCCAAGGTGCATAGAACAACATTCCATCGTTTAATTTGCTCTTTCACCCTTCGATTTCAAATTTCAAAACGTACCCTTGTTTTGTTAAGTTCATTTGTTTCCCCTTTTTTTCTCTTTCCCGTGTGACTAAATTTAGAAAGATCTTATCATCATCGCTTGGTTTCTGTCATTTCCCATGTTCTGTTGTGGAGTTAATTTTGAATAGGTGAAGTGAGGTTTATTTTTGTGTTGAATTATTGATTGCAGGGGCTATTACAAGTGCAGCAGTGTTAGAGGGTGTCCAGCGCGGAAGCATGTAGAGAGGGCTCTGGATGACCCTTCTATGTTGGTAGTGACCTATGAAGGTGAACACAATCACACACTCTCTGCAGTCGAAGCTACCACTAATCTTATCCTAGAATCTTCTTAGCTGATTAATTAATCACCGATTTCCCATCACAGAGTATATTCTATATTCTGATCATGCCATTCATGGCTTGTACACTTGAAAATTTTACTCTCGAAGGAGATTAATTAATTGATGGGTAGGTGTTCCTTCCATGTGTTCACATGTTCGATACAATTGTGTTCCTTTTCCTTTTCTGATCTCTTCAAAACTTGGACCGACCGACACTGAATCCACCCATCGATATTTTTCTTTTGAAAAAGGGTGAAGATGGAGTATTTGGTGACGGGTTTAATTTAATCTGATTCAAATCTAAAGAGAGAGAAAAAAGAAGAAGAAAGGAGGAAGTGGGGTTGGTATTGTTCCTTTTCCTTTTCCTTTCTGGTTGATTGCTTTACATGTGGTTCTGGTCTTGGATGCTCATGGTCTCTCTCAGCATTAATGGATGAAAAAGACGGAGTCAAAGAAGGTTGACTAAAAGAAGAGAGTGGTTGGCACTTGGCAATTGCCAGTTAGAAGGGAAAATTATAGTGAATGGAACTGGGAAGAAGGTGAGGTGAGTGATGATGGGTAAAGGGCGAAGAAAGAGAATTTTAATGCAATTTTAGTTTCAACCCTTTGGCTTCTTCTGGCATAAAAAGTCTTGTTGGAACGTTAGTACATTCGTTTAACGTCTTTAATGTCTGTTTAGTTTAATGTTTAAAACATTAAATTCATGTTTCGCATTAAGAAATTAGCAGATATTTGTTCTGGCTTCTACTTGTGTGTTTGGTAAAGCGAGTTTTATGGAATTAAGGTGGATGATTTAATTGATATTCTGAGTGGAAAAGCTGTGGCAAAGTCAAAATGGGTGGGTGTGGAATTGATTCGGTTGATAAGTTGAAACACTGAAGGGTCCTACCTCGTTTTAAATTTGCGTAGTTGTTTGCTTTTCCATTGCCTTTGCCTTAACGTTTTGCTTTCTTGAGCGTACAGATCCGGTGCAAGCCTCGTTTTTCTTATTCGTCGATTTCGTTTCACTATTTTAACGGAAACATTTTTAGTTAAGTTTTTTCACAAAATTGTTTTCAAGAAGAAGATGCTAGTATAATTTTCAAGAAGAGGTTTGATTTCCTTTTTTTCTTATTTTGACATGTCATCATTTCTTAATTATTAATAATTAACATAAAAAATTAGGTGGTTCAACAACTACTACGTTTCAATCTGGTCAGAGTACAAGGTCATTTTTTTTAGTTATTGTTTTTACTATGTATGTGAATTATGTGATTCTAACTATGTAACGCATGGATTAATTAGAATCAGTTTATAAGTGATTTTAATTTATTTTTTTAACGCAATTGCGTTAAATATTTAAAAAATGATAATTTAAAAAAAAATTACATTACATTGGTTATAAATACTATCAGGCTTAAATATTATTAAACTTGGGAATGTGGAGATTAGTTATTTATTCCAACAATTGCATCATTATATAAAAGATTTAGAAAATTAATAAAATTCGTCTTTTACAAGCGCACATACCAATTTCTTGAATTAGTTAATCTAAATATCATATGAAAGATCACTACAAAATTTAGAGAAAAAAAAAATCTCCAATATGACAAAATTATCAGGAAAAAAAATAGAGACTCTGCAAGATACAAAATTAAGAGTAAATACATTTTAAATTACTTCAAGTAACAAATTTACAGGTAAAATAAAGTAGAAAAGATAATGTGTCTTCAAAGATTTCCTAGCTGTTACAATTTTCCTTTATTCATTCGCCAATATGATACAACACAGTTAAAAAAGTTAAATGAATTATGTAAAAGAAAAAAAAAATAGTAGAAAGTACAAAATTCTGCAAGTTACAAAATTATGAGGTTACATAAATTATAATTTATTTTTCCATTATAAAAAACATGTCAAATGAGTTTAAGTGTGTCAACCTACTATTATTCATGAGATAATATATTTCTAATAAAGTTCTATTAGGCATTAGGTATTATTATCGAACTTTGACATTTTAGTGACATTTTAATTATGCTAATTTTCTTAAATTTATCCATCATTTGTTATTATATTGAAAATTTATTAATAAAATAAAATAAAATGAGATAACATATACATCTAAAGATTATCTACTTACTGTTACTTTTCTTGCTTTAGTTAATTTGCCCCCTAACATGATACAAATAATGTTAAAAGGGTAAATTGAAAAATCTTTAAAATAACAAAACACATCAGCAAAAGAAATAAAAAAATCCGCGAGATATACAACCATATACAAATAAACTATAAATTATTTCAAATAAAAAAGTTATAGGTAAAAAGGAGTAAAAATTAAAATATATGCTAATGATATGTGTTTATGTCTATATGCTAAAAATTCTATTATATACAATTGCCATCCAGATTAATCAAAAAAACTGAACTTGCAACATTTTCATCCCAAAAATTGATCAGAACAATTAACCACCCGTTAGGTTTACAGAGGAGATATGACTTAGAGAACAAATTATTAGGAGAATAAATACCAATGACACTTTAACATCACTCTAGATTTAAAATTGTAAAATGATGAGTTTATAGATTTATATCTTTATAAAGGGCTCTACTTTCTCATCGTATTTAGTCTTACTCTTATATTTCTAACAACAAATCATGAATATCTGCTAATGCTATGTATGTATACATAATTGAAAATGTTACTGCTACTGATATAATGACATAAACGAGGCTAAATCCATGAACTGAACCAACAGAGGAATTACGTGACGTTATCCAAAATGATCCAGATTAATCTTCATTTTTTACCTTCAATTCGTCCTGTGAGATTGAAGCAGTGTTGAGATATCTGTATTCCTTGAATTATGAATTATCCTTTTACAATCTACACAGTAATATCAACATATCCTCACTGACACTTAGAAGCAGGAATTGTTTGAAGCAGTTACAAGAAAAAGAAAGAAAGAAAGAATTATCTTTTACAAGCTCCAGCGAAGAAGTAAACAATGGAACTAAAAACGATCATAAATATCCACATGCCTGACTCTGATATGATATACTTCTGCTGCATAAAGCTTATTGTAACGTTGAAGAAGATTACACCAACTAAGACGAAGAAGAAGCAGACCCTGATGAATGGTTATGATTCTTACAATACTTCACGCTACTCTCCTCCATTTTTTCCAGAATATAGTGTCCCAAAGAGTGCGTTGTCTCCACCAAATTTTCCTTGCACAGAAACTCGTTCCCGCAAACCCTTTCCACTTTCCCCGAGAAGTCATGCACAAACACATGCGTCTTCGGGTTCCCACTCTTCTTGCTCCGGGCAAGCACGCCGGCGGTGAAGATCGGCGACATTCTGCCGGGGGCGTCGGGCCAGTCACCTCTCGGCCCGTCCACCAATATCACATCCCAATCCACTTCATAAACGTGGTTCGGAAGATCGTTCAGTCCTAACTTGCACTCAGAAAACAGAAGATTCTGCACCGGCCTGCACTCGTTTCCCGACTGTTCTTTAGCCGAGGCAATCAGCTCCTTCATCTCGCTTCTTCTGGTCGTATACTGCACGTCGTAGGCATCGATTTCGGGGTGCTTTTCTTCGAAATACGCGGCGTAGTACCGGTTTTCATCGATGAAAACCGTTCTTCCGTTGTGGTTGAGGGCTTTCCAGAGGAGGGTCTCTGGGGTGAGGCCGAAGACGAGGAAGTTGCACGGTGACGGACACTTTCGAAGCACGTCGGAGATGGTTTTGAGATCTGAGTGGGACATGCGGTAGGTGTCATTGGATTTTGAGGCATAGTGGAGGAGGGTGTTGATGACGGAGGAAGGCAAAGGGGTGGTGGTGAAAGTAGATAAAGTGGTGGAAGAGGTGGTGGTGGTGGTGATGGATGAGGTTGTGTCTCTGGTGTAAATGAGGGTGGCGAGGAAGGCGAGGGTGAAGAAGGATATGAAGGCAAGAAGCCATAGACGGTTGGAGCTTCCTTGTTTCTGGATATATGGGTGGAGAAGAATGAATTTTGTGTTGCCGTTAGTGTTCTTCATGTTGAATGAAAAATGTAGAGCTGCAGATTCTGAGCTCTGGGGGAGAATTGGGGGAGAAGGTTTGGTTTAAATCAGAAGAAGAAAGAGTGTAAGCAATGAGAAGGGAAAAGATTACTGAGAGTGACCCTACAATGACCATATATATCCTTGCTTTCAGGTTGTGTTTACAATTGAAAACAATGTTAATGAGAGTAGTAGTTGTTTTTGTTGTGTTGAATTTGGTTTTGCTTGATTTATGCAGTTGGTGTTCTGGAACAGTTAATTCCAAATATATGTGTTGTTTAAGTTGTGAATGATGTTTTTGTGGTGAAGCAAATAAGGATGAGGAATAAGGATGCTGGGGTGGTTGGATTTAAGGTGAGAGAGAAGGTGTAGCGACCCAATATCTAATTACAAGCTGGAAGTCGCTTTTCCTTGGTGATTTAAGCTTTGGTTTCTAAGTAACCCCTTTGGGATATTGGCAACTTCTGAAAAAAGTAGCAACCTTTGAAGGGGACTTAGTACCTGCTGCAATGTTTCATCTCCTTCAAAAACTTCATCGTCTTTTGTAATTGGTTATACAACAACGACATGAGAGTAAAAAGAAGCGCTAGTGATGACATGTTTGAGTGAAAGTGAGAATCCGAAGAAAAGAAAAAGAAAAAACGTGTACTTCTTTCTTGAAGTATTCAACTGTGCAACTACTTCTGACTTGCTACGACTATTGCCTCAGTTGCTGACACTGCAAGATTAAATGTAAAGATGAAAGGAATCACGGTCAAAGAGGACTTATTTTCCAGACTCTGCTTTCTTTAAAAAAGCAATTTTCAGCTCTTAACAATGTGGTAGTGAAAAAAAGTATTAGTGGTGTTAAGAAAATCTAAAACTTAAGAGTTGTATGGGGTTTTGTAAGATAGTGTTTAAGGCTAGTTTTTCAGCCACTGCTCTCTTTAAAAGAACAGTTTTCTACTTAAAAGGGTACGAGTTAGTCATAATAATTTAAGTTGGTGGCAATTGTTACTTTAGTTTTAGTTAGTTGTGTAAGCTGAATTGGGTTATAATATCTAAATTTTAGAGTCGTATACTGTTTTATAACATGTCATGTAAATTTTGTGTTTAAGATGAACAATTTCACATATAAAATTGATTTAATATATATGATTAGAGGCTAATTTTCACGTTCTATATTTTATCCTTTTCAATAGTAATTAAATCAATGTTATCTTCTGAGACTTCAAGAAAACATGTGTTAATCAAGAAAATTATATGACAAACTATATTAAAGTATAATTACTTTCCGATCAAAGTCTCTGGTATCTTCATTTCAAACGTACTCGAAAACGTAAATAAATCTCTAAAACTCAACATAAATAAACCAACATTTTCCACCTTGAGTTCCTTTACAAATACGAATTCATGGAATCAAACGAGAACAAATCCTAGCAGTACTATTAACATTCACCTTAAATCAATTAATATACGTGACTTGTTATATGATATTTATAAACAATAATATCATCTCTTGTTTGAATACTGAAAAATGTTAGTACTAAAAATTTAGAGACACAATAACTGATATGTTTATTATGTTGATTCTTGTTTATACATACTAACTCTTTAATTTGAAAAATAACAAAAATAAAAACAATTAAAACATAAAATCTAATAGGTTTCTCATACTCCAAATCATCTAGATAACCATATTAATAACATCCACTTTAATCATTTTAAACAAAAAAATATGAGACTTTATAATCCTTAATCCAATCAAACACATTCACATTCTCATTAACTATCAAAGCAAAAAAAATACATAAATTGACAACAACAAAAATAAAGTTTAGGTGTCCAAGTCAAATTATCAACAAAGTATAACCTAAAGAATTAAATATCACAACATTAATTATCATTCTAATGGTTAACATAATAATTCTTACATGGTGTCTAAAAAATATTTTTTAAAATAATATCATATGTATTCTTAATATCAATTGACGGAGTTAAAAAATATATATTTATGAAATTTCAAGTTAAGAAGTCAAACGTCCATAAATTCAACTCAAATCAAAAACCATTTGCTACTTTTGTTTGCTCTGGACCCTTTGAAACTTTCCTCATTCTGCAGGCTCTCAAATAAAATATGATAAATTAATTATATGATTTATATTTATCTTGTTGATAGACTGACCATATACAACAACAAAAAAGTTAATTTTAGTAGGAGTTATGAAACTGGAGATAAATTATAGTGATTATTCAAAACCGCGAATAACACATTTAACATGTTAAAACCTACGGCAATGCGAAATATAATTCCAACTAAAATCGATTTTTATTGTAGTAATATGCTAGAATCGAAATTCATATGTTATATACATGGAGCAGTTCATGTTTTATCTTTATTATAAAATTAAAATAATTTAATTCTGTTAGTAATGAAAAGAGTTTCAAATTGCTCAATTTAAACAATAATTTCAAGTTGATCAATCCGTATTACGAATATATTAATGCTTTACGGACACACATCAATAATATCTCTTAAATTACTCAATCGGTAATAAGTTATTGAAGATGTGTTTGCCCTTTCTCACCTTGTGAAAATTATGGAGAGGAAAAGGACCTTTGAAAAGGACAATTTCTTCTTGCACCTTTCTAATTTTAACTTGTATTTTCGTAAATATTGTGTTTTGTATTATGTAATTTGAAATATAAATTTTATATTTTGAAACATACAATTCAAAATGAAATTTTCATTTTTATATTATAAAATATATAATTAGTAATATAATTTTCGTATTTGGAGTATACGATCTAAAGTATAAAAATTATATTTCAAATATCAAAAATATATTTAAAATTTTACAGTCTAAAATATATAACTTTGTGTATTTCATAATGCATAGTAAAATTTAGGGTGTAAGTTAAAATTATGGAGATGCAGGAAGAAATGACCCTTGAAAACTAATAGGATATTGGCCATTGTAGAAAATCCAAGGCCCAATATTTGGATGAGGTTCGTGGTATGTTTGCTTAATCACTGTTCTCTCGCTTTGCAAAAGGGTTTGAAGAAATCTATTTTTTTTACACTCTCTTTCAGTCTTTTACTTAAACAAAACAGAAGGCTTAAAAGTGAAAGAGGAAATAGCAAGGTGAAAAGGGAAATTTTGGACTGAAATCAGAAAGAAAGAGAAAACAAGGTAAGAGAGAAAGAGGGATGGAGCAATGAAAAATAATAAAAATTATTGTTGTTGTTTTAGTAATAAAATTAAAATACAAATTATTATTGTTATTATAATTATTAAGGTAAACATATGTTAAAGTCATTTTTTAAATATATATGATATTATATTAGTAGGTGATGATATTGTAATATTATTAAATTAATACACAAAATAAATTTATATTTATTAAAAATAATGCAGGATAAATAGAGTAAAGTAGATAAAACAATTGACAATGAATTAAACAAAAAATTATTAAAATAGTTTTATAGAAAACATGTAAAAATAATTGTTAGTCTTTCAAAAAATAAGATATAAATAATTATAATGTAAATGGTAAAGTAGAAATAAGAAATTATAGACAAAAAAAGAAGATAAACAAAATATATGAATTAAATATAAATATTTTTAATAATTATTTTAGTTTTAAAATGTTATATTTAAATGATAAAATTAAAAACAAATGTGAATACGAAAATTACTACATAATAATTAATTTTTTGTTTTTCCTAAAGAAGATTGACAAATTAACTTGTCGAATTTTGATAAATTTAGCTACGTGTATGTTTGGATTACCGTTGGAAAACATAAGTTTTGTTAAATGAAATTAAAACTTCATCCAACGAAAAAACATAAAATTTTGAATGCTACCACATTTTAAACCTTTTTAATACTCTATAAAATGTAAGAAAAAAAAATATTACCAAAGAAATGAGTGTGACTTACAACGTTCATTAATTGACTTTTTAGTGCTTATACACACACTAAATCCCAGTTTATTATCTCTAATCTTAAATAAAGAATAATACATTAGATATTAAATAATATTATTAAAACCTAATATTAAAACAATGTTTGAGCATAATAAAATTTTGACATAACAATAAGCAAGTTAAAATAATTTTTAATCAATACTCCAATAAAACTTGGTTTTATTTCTCGTAAAAGTATGTATGCAAAATAAATTTATTAAATTAATCTCAATAATATTTATAAGATTTAATTATGTTTTAAGTCATTTACATATTTGAGAAATTTCAGTTGAGACCTGATAAATCTTTGTTCTATTAAGTATTCAATAATCTTTATGTTTTATTTTATCATGTCATCTTATTAAATTAAATTGTCACCCATATCATTTTATTAATTAATTATTTAAAAATTTTATAATTTGTAATTTATAATTTTTAAATTTTTAAATTTTATAGTTTTATAATTTAATAATTTATTATTTTAATTCAAACTCGTATATATGATTTTATGAATTGAATAAAAATTAAAAATATATCCTAATTTTATATTTTATAAAATCATAATTGTATAATTATATAAATTTAAATTAAAATAATTAAATATTAAAATTATATAATTATATAATTATAAATTTTTAAAACAACAAAATAGTAAAATGATATGTGACCATGACTTAGCGAAGTAATATGACAAAATAATAACCATATGTTAGTCCTTTCAAAATCACATCATACTGCTAACAGAAAAAAAGTTAACAACACTTAATTGAAAATATTAGTTTATTGAATACTCAATATACCATCAAAAAATTATCCAAAATTTAATTAAAAATTCTCAAATTTATAATGGATTTAAAACATAATTAAGCTTATTTATAACTTCTCAAATATGCATAATATATTCCATCATAAGATATTCTTCTTTTATATATATATATATATTGGCAGAAATTGAACAAAAAATGAAACGATGTCAAATTAGATTGTTTTAGTTAAAAAAAAAAAATCATTTTCCCTACTTAAAACAAACACACATGATAGTAGAATTCAAACCACGAATACCATTAATTTGATTTTGTGGGTATTCTCAAATGTGAGAACGTTTCTTCCGGATCACATTCTAATGAATTTTTAAATTCATTATATGTAACTATATGAGTTTTAGAGATTTATTTTTTATTTGTCTTGAATTCTTGGTTCTCATTCAATTTCTCAAGTTTAATGAACATAGATGCATTATTTCTCATCTTTATCATAAACTTTTTTCTTAAAAAAAAAATAAATTCTTTTACTCTTTATCGTCATATTTCTAATATCAATTTATCACTTATCACCTATTTAGAAAAGATAAAAATTATATTCACAAATCGAAACTATCACATTTACATTGCAAAAAGTAACAAAACTCATACCACTCTTCTTAAATAAGCAACACTCTATAAATTTCAAACTTTAAACAATTTATCATCGACAGCGCGAAAAACACAAAATCCCTAAATCTCATAATTAATGGTTATACTAATTTGGAAAAAAATATATTTGGGGTTTATACAAATTTCATAAAGAATCCTTAAAATCATAATTGAGATTTATACCAATTTGTGAGAAACATCCTAAAAAGAATCATAAATATAACATACACAAATCATAATAAGATACTACTAAGCTTGATATCTGAATTATCATGCGAAAATGTATATTTCAATCTCAATTTATGTGTTATGAAATCTCTGTTACACCAATATATTTCTCTGTATTTCTTTTTTCTCACATACTTCTGTGATAACTTACATGGTGAAATGATCTTATAACCAGAAAAAAAAACTCTAATCTCTTTTATAAATCATTGTATCCATTAAATTTTTTATTTTATCTTTGTTTTATTTTTTATTCTTATTTTTTCATAATAAAAACTTAATATAAAAAATATCAAAATATAATTTTAAGAAATATATAAATATGTATAAAATATAAGTTATAAAAATTTTGGGGAGCTGTCACTCCCCTGTTACATGTTCCGCCCATATATATATACATATATTTCAAATTAATTCTTGATAATTTTGAAATTAAAATAATTATTTTCATAATTTTTATATTTAAAATTGTAACATCCTCATTTTTAGCAACTTGAAACTAATAAAAATATGGAGTTTCATCATAGTTCTAAACCAGATAATCCCAGAGTACACAATATATTAATATAATCTTACAAAAGAGATGACCATAAAAATATATCAATTATACACTTAAACTAAACTAAACTAGTAAACTCTATGCTTAAACTGACCACTGTTAAAGCTCCCACTGAAAACCTCCTCCTCAACCTAAAACGATGGCTCCTCATCCTCTATAAGTGTCTTTAACACTGCAACTACATTTGCTCCCACCAAAAGGTGATCATCGCAAAAAGAAAACATACATCACGAGACAGAAACACAAAAAACAAGGGTAAGCTAATGTAAACAAGGAAATATTCATATGAAAACTTAACCGAGTTTACCAACATAACACACATAAGCATACATATAAACAAAGATACAATTGACACTAAACTCAATTATCCGGATACAAGCAAGTGACATCGAACCTCTTGGTGGCTTGCACCAGTGTATGATTCCCAAACTCTGCAGAGTTTGGCCTCAAGGGGTTATCACCCAATCATCACACTAGGTAAGTCTCCTTCGCACCAAAGACTTGATTGAGAGCAATGGCTACGCCCTCCTGCTACTCCTCACGACATAACTCATTATACTCTACATGAGCCTTAATGGTCATTAGAGCGTCAGGATACATACCAAAACCGAGTCCTTATGTCCTTGGATACACTACCTCATCCACACTTAGAATTTTTTCACGAAACTCCTTCATAATTCACATACAACAGATCCACATTCACCTAATCCCAATCTCATTCAAAGCATATCAAGACAATCAAAATAATCCATTTCAGATCAGTTAATGCACTGAAACACATCAAAACAACAAACACATGAAATCTGGCAACTCAGCGCTCAGGCTCATATCCAATGCTTAGCCTCAGCATTAAAATTTCGTTTCAGACCTGCAGGGGCCCAACCCAGGGGCACCGCTCGGATGGCGCTCAACCTCATTCTTCTCGCATTTTTTCAACGTTAATCTTCTCGCATTTTTCAAGGCTCAACCTTCAATTTTAAGGCTCAGCCTCACACCATAAAACAACACAGATTATGGTTTTCATTGGGAGATGTTTCACTTTATTTCATGACCAAAATTGGCACCTCAATGGCAGTGTTGTCTAGTTTTCAAAATGGTTTTCAAGCAAAGTGAGATGATACCGATTAGAGCCATGATTCAAGTGTTCATTTTCCAATTCAACCTCAATTTCCACAATGCAATCACAATTTCACTTATACCAAACATCAAGCAATTCACATTGCATCACACTTCAAACAATCAATTCTTATTACACACAATTCTATTCATTGTATTCTCTAATTAAATTTAATTATCAACTTCTCTTACCTGACAAAGCGACTCTATAGACCCAAACCGCTCAAAGAACACCAAAACGCATCTAACTCCACATGATGCTCTATCTACACATTAAAACATCACAAGAACAATCAGGACCTACCATTATGATCACTGATCAACAAAAACTCATATCGATGATCAACATGTAAACGAAAGATGGCTCACATGCGAGAGAAAACATAATTAGACCAAAAAGAGGACAAAAACTCAACTTATGCGAACGGAGAAACTGATTGGTCTAACTTAAAGAGCTCACCGAGAGGATCAATCCTATGATCTCGATTCTTCAATCAGATGACCAGAGAGACAACAATCCTAGAGAGAAGTCAGAGAGTTATAGAATAGTGGTTTATAGAGAGATAGGAGAGATAATGTGTTTTAAAATAACAAAACTACTTTAGAATGATTCTATTTATATTAAAACCTTTTAACATTAAAATAATCGAGTCTCATTATTTTTAAATCTCTATCACTTCTAAAATGTCATTTTATAGAGTTTCACAATAACGATGATTTATTAATTTAAAACTATTTTACTAAAATATAACAAACATTTATATATATATATATATATATATATGTATGCCTTTATGTAAATAAATGTTTTCTTTTGTTGATGCACAAAGTTTTATAATAATTCTATTCTTTTAAATAATCACTTTTAAATTTAAACAATCATATTTTTACTTTTACACTTGAAGGACCATTAATTTAGGTTTAATTATTTTTAAACCAAAATAATTATTTCACCATTTTATCTTTTTAAATCAAAATTATTTAAATTCAATAATATTTTAAAATAAAATAAATGATGTACAATAAAAATAAACAAATACATATGTATATAACACATGTATTTTTTCCAGTATAAATAAAAGAAGGTGACCTAGACAAATTTCTTTTTAATATGTATCTGTTTCGTTATTTCAAATGGTCACACTTCGTTCAGAAGTTGAGGTTGAAGAAAATTTATATATTCCTATTTTCTTCCATTTTTCACCTTTCGAAACAATTTTAAAAAGTAACAAACATTTTCTATATTTTAAAATAAATAATCAATACTTCAAATGCAATGATTACTCGTCTATAAAAAATGAAGTAAACATAAAATTTGTATAGTCTTGTCTACTTTAAATAATCAAGAAAGTTTTCTATATTCTTATCTTCCTTCTTTTATAACCTACGTCTAAACGTGTGACATCAGAACATACTTAATGTATTTATGAAAAGTCTCTCTCACAGGTCAATACTAGAGTTACTATAGTCCTGAACACACAACAAACCCATAAAAAGAATTTAATGAAATTAAACTCAATCATAAATACCAATCCAAAGATATAATTCAAAACAGACAATAAGCATGTCTATCAAAATCCCATCCTCATCAATTATTTTCTGGAAAAAATTAGGTTAATTTATCCAATTCCCTGTACTGTTCAACACATCATCCCAACACTTTTTTCTACGGTATATATATATATATATACTTTTATAAATTAAAAAAAATCATTTTCCATTTTAAATTAACTTTTTCTTTTGAACTTTAAACTTATTAAGGAAATTTTTACAATGTTTTTTCCCACGTGGTAAACATATTTTATTTTATACATTAAATCTTTAGAAATAGAAAAACAAAGAAAGATAAATCAATTTATAACTTACTAAGTTGCTTATACATATAAATATTTTTTCAATTAATAAAATTATAAATTATATCTATGAGGGATTCATCTTTTTATTTCCATATTTTTTTAGCAATTTTCTGTTGTTTTAAATTAAAATATTTAATTTATAAGTTTTAGTATTTTTTATTTGACATTCTTTAGAATTTAGCTAACTTTTAAAATTAAAATAGTTACTTCTAATAAAAATTTATATTTATATATAGAAAAGCATTTCCCATTTTGGGGTATATTTTCTTTTAGATTTTACTCTTGAAGATATCGTCAAGGTGCTGTATTATTTAAAATTAGCTGATCTTTAAATTTAATATGTTTTAAAATCAATTATTTTTATAAATTAAATAAATAAAATTTATCTACAAAATAAATAAAAATATCTATAATTAAATTGTAAAATTGTTTATATTTAACTTTTTAATTATATTGTTTTTTTTCTATAAAGAAGTGAACACACGCATATGTATTTTCAATAATCAATAACAATATATAAAGATAATTTTTTCTTTTGTGTCCACATTTCAAAATATCAATTTTACCCTTTAAAATATAATTATTTATTAAATTTTTGAAAATTGACCGTTACTTTTATATGTTTTTTATAAAATCGTCTGCTTCTTTTCTTATTTTTTATTTATCAACGGTTATTCTTTCATCTTTTCTGATATATTTTATTTTTAATAAATATAATTTTATTTTATATATTAATCAAATAACATTATAACATAATATCACATATTTAATCACCTACAATGTAATATCATATATATTTAATAAATACGTAAATAGATGTGATCGCATGTTTACGTTAGTTATTTATAAAGTAAATAAAACTAATTTTTCTATTTTTAAACTAAACAAGACATGTATTTTTAACTGTTTACTTTTAAAACAATAAATTATAATTAAAACTGTATAATTCGTTTTATATGAAAAATATTTTTTTTTAAATTCATTTGAAAAATAAAAAGATATATTCAATCTGTTTCAAAAAAGGGTATATTCGTGAAAACAAATTGAAAAACAGTTTGGCTTTATTTTTTTTTGTTTTTGAAAAAATATTTGTTGTTTGGTAAGAATGAAAAAAAAAAGAGAAAGCAAACGAAAAGTCACGTGATGGCGTGTGGGGGCAGAATAGCGTGATTCTCACGCGTGATAAGGAAGAGTTTTTGAATACCTGACGGAGAGAGAATATAAAGGGACAAATGCATCCGCAGTTTTAGATGAAATCAGGAGCGTTGGTTTTATTGTAGAGAGAAGGAAGCGGTGAAGAAAACAGATTTGTTGAGTTCTGTGTTGTATTTGTACTGAGAGAGAGGGTTTGGTAAAATCAATTGTTTATACTATTTACTCATCCAACAAACAAAGATATATAAAGCCAGAAAAACCATCTTTTTTCATTGTTGTTTCTCTACTCTGCTTCTTCAGGTTTTAGGAGCGGAGAATCCACACTCAGAAACATGTCTGGAATCGCCCGTGGACGTCTTGCTGAGGAGCGAAAATCATGGCGGAAGAACCATCCACATGTTCGTATCGTTTAATTTTTCCCTAATTTTTTTCTCTGCTTATTTCTCTTCAATTTTGTATTCTACTTCCGTTACAATCTATGTTTGTTTCTCTTAATTTAGGGTTTCGTTGCCAAACCGGAAACTCTCCCTGATGGCACCGTCAATTTGATGGTCTGGCATTGCACTATTCCTGGCAAGACTGGGGTGCGTTATTTTCTCTTCTTATTGTATCCCCTCCTCCTCCATGCCCTTTATCTGCGTTTATCTTCAATGCTAGCATGAACTATCTTTGACTTCTATCAAATTTTTTTCTCGGTGCTCGTCTCCTAGAGGTTTACGGATTGGAAGTAAACTATAGGTCTTGATCCGGATTCAGTTTGCTTAACATGCTAGTAATGGTGTGCCCTCTATGACTTTTGTGCTTTAGAGCCTTACATGTCATGACAGGTGCTTTTCTTATCAGTTTTAATCGAATTGTTGGTGGTATGGAGAGCAGATATGTAAGTTTGTGGGGGCGCATAGTTTGAGGATGGTAAAGTTATTTGGAACTCTTCTAGCTGTGTGATGCTTCAGGCTTAAACCTTAGATATAAATTTGATAGTAAAGGCACATGATAAACCATTTTTTTAGTAGGCTTTGTACTTCTAACATATTTCTCATGCTAAGGATTGAACATCTCAAAAGTGTGATTATGGTAGAACCTGATAGCCCATAACCATGAATGGGATAAACTTCTAATGACTTTGATGTCATCTTAAAAAATTGAAAACCGATAATCTCAAGTGATAGACTAGATATTTGTGGGTGGTCCGATAATGATCTTATAGTGGATGATACATTTTAAGAAATGAATGGTGAAGTTCAGATCTAAGTTGTCTTGCTCTGACTCAAATTTGATGATGGGAATACAAGTGTGTTTCGTACCTCACTTTATAAGAATGTGTTGATCCAAGAACCCTGGGCAAGCATAGAATTTAATAAGGACGATTGAAGCTGAGCTAGAAGAATTGGTCATGCTTTTCCAAAGCTAGATATGCTGGATTGACGTGATATTGATTACCATTACTTAAAAAAAACAGGAATGTAGAGAGAAACAAACTGATGAAGGCTATGTGCTCTAATTACTGTTTCAGTTTTCTGTATAGATCACCACCGGCATTGAAGAAGAAACATCACCATCAATATTTCTAGTGAAAGCCATGCTAAAGGGTCGACGTGCTCTGGTACCATGATATTAAACACCGATAAACTGATTTTATTAGTATAGTCGAGGATACAGACAGGATAGTGAAACTCTGTTTACAGAAAACCACTTATATATATACTTGTGCGTGTATTTAATGACAGAGCAAATTTACAGAATAAGTTAGTCATATCTGTTTAACTGAAACATTTCACTAACCACATAGGAAACAAATATACATGTTTGTGTATTTAAATATATATGTTTAGAGACAGAGCAAATTTACAGAATAAGTTAGTCATATCTTTTTAACTGAAACATTTCACTAACCACATAGGAAACAAATATACATGTGTGTATTTAAATATATATGTTTAGAGACAGAGCAAATTTACAGAATAAGTTAGTCATATCTGTTTAACTAAAACATTTCACTAACCACATAGGAAACAAATTATAGTGACTGCCTCAAACAGTTACTCTACGTCAGAACAAAAACAGACAACTGTAAGAACATAAACAACCAGTAGCATTGTCTAACAGAAGATACGCTGGCAATATTAAACTGAATAGTAATAGTACTAAAAACTAAATAAAGTTTAACATATAATATTGAATTTATATAATAAACTAATATAGTAAATGAAAGTTTTCTGAATAGTGACTCTCCCACTATATTGATTGTGTGGTCTGCTTCTCTGTATTGCTATCCAATATTTAAAACACCGTAAGGGTCTTAAGTCCTGTACGTGGGTATTTAGCTATATATTGGTTAATAGTCAACATATTAAGCTTGAAAAAAGAGTAACAGCATCTCCCATGAGATGATTTGTGTGCTGTTTTTTTTTTTTCCATTATCTGGGCCATTAAGTGAAAGATATGATTTTATGGCTCTTATATCTGCTTATTGTCTTGACTTTTATATGCTTGTTCGTTCACAGTGGCATTTGTGCCTTCTAGGATGTCCTGTTTTTTATATTTTGTCATGTGATTGGACGAATTTTCAACTTATAACTTATTACCAAAATATAGAGAGCAGGATAGAAAACAAAAAGTGGGACAGTGAAGTGTTTTAGATTAAGTGTGATGCATTTTAGTACGCATTGATTTTGGAATCTAGTAAGGTTTAAATGAGTGTGATATATTAACAAATCTACCAAAGAAATATAGTTTCAACACTTAACCTACCAATGATTTTATTGGGGATGATTATTATTAATGATGCTTATCGTAGTAGTCAATTGTGTTGAACAGTGGCCTTTATATCGTGCTGCAGCACCCTGCTACTCCTCTAAGGGCCTTTAATACGCGTAGCCATCACGGGGCTTTCACGTCTAAAATCATGGCGATTTCACGTCTAAAATCATGGCGACGGTCTTTTTTCATATACCATATTTATTTGCTGTTTGCCGCTAGTGTTTAACTCAGGCCACGTGCTAGTTGGCCGTGAGAAAGGGGGGTCAAAAAGGTGACCTGATTCACACCAGACGAAGACTTTTGGAAACCTAACTAACAACGCTGAACGGTTTATCTGTTTTAAACTTTAGCCACTTGTGATTTAGAACAATTACAACAGCGTGTTTTGACTGAAGTTTCATAGATTTAGTATTAGAATAAAATATCTTAATTAAAATGTTTTAAAATTTAAAGCGTAAACTAGTAACGCAAGGCCAGAACATACCTACTATTGTTTAATATCAAATAGAAAATATTTGATTGATTAATTTATGTGTTATAATTTCTTTACTTGATTTATCGTTTGAAATCTTTTACTAACTAAACATTTTAAAATCTGTTATAGCTTTTCAAATACAGATTATTCATTAATATATAATAAATTTAATAGTGGACTAGTTATTATAAATTTTGTTATTGTTCTATTATATTGTAATAGATGACATCCTCTTATCTGCTATAGGTAGCTTACTATTGACCTTTTGCATTTAACATGGTCAAGGTCATGGAAATTACTCAAAATATTTTATCCCTTAGAGCTTATGCTAGTGCATCATGCTCGATGACTTCGAATATCTTGGATTAGACTTGCATATGAATGAGCAAGACGCTTGTTTATTTCATTGAAATTATTCTGTATGTCGTTTGTTGCAGACTGATTGGGAGGGTGGATATTTCCCACTGACGATGCATTTCAGTGAAGATTACCCTAGCAAGCCTCCAAAGTGTAAATTCCCTCAAGGTTTCTTTCACCCTAATGTGTATCCATCTGGAACTGTTTGCTTGTCTATACTTAATGAAGATAGTGTAAGTATATCCTTCTTATAATTGCATGATGTTAGTTGAATTCTTTCAAGTCAATGACATCTTCAAGCTTGTATTATGTTATTCCACATGCTTTTCAGTGTATACATATATATTTATAGAATCATTCTTTTACATTTAGGGCTGGAGACCAGCTATAACAGTGAAGCAGATTCTTGTGGGCATCCAAGACTTGCTTGATCAACCTAATCCTGCTGATCCTGCTCAGACAGAGGGTTATCATCTATTCATCCAGGTAGCTAACCTGACAAACGCCACGCACTTTACCGGGAATTGTATCACTATACTTGTTTTCGAAGAGTAAAGGAAGTAGTATAATTTTCTAACTTTATGAATATGCAGTCCATGCTCACGCAGGCACTAATAATTGTTAATATACTCGCACTTCGTGTGGGATCTTTTTTCATTGAACATAGTGCAATATGAGAAAGTGAGTCCTTATAAATATTTGTTTGTGCAGGATGCGACTGAATATAAGAGAAGAGTCCGGCAGCAGGCAAAGCAATACCCACCTCTTGTCTAGTTCTATATTTGTTCACTTTAGGAAACTATTCTAGTATGTTAGTTGTTGTCAGTTATTTATTGTTCCGTGTTGAAACTGTTCTGTGATTGTTAGCTGCCATAATATGCAGACTCCATGGTTTTAACTATTTCTGCTTCCTCTCAGGTCTGGATAACGTGTTAATATATTACAATGTGAAAGTCAACCAATAATACTTGTTGGCGACACTTTCTGTGCCTCATGTTAGCTGCTACATTTCTATGTGAATGGATAAATTTACTGTTATGAATTATATGATATTATGACTCCTACAGTGGTACTTTCTGTTCTGAATTTCTTGTTTCTATACTGATATCAAACCTATTAGCCAATTGATTTGTCCTTTATCACTGAAAACTTTCTATTTAAGTGATGGCACATGCTGAGTGGGGTATATGCTAGTTATTGACATGTTAGTTTTTCGTCATTCACGGTGTTGAAAGGTATGTATGACGTAAATTCACGTGACGATACCTGAATGTGATTTGAATCTTAGAAAGGGAATTGGAGTTGCTACGTTTGATGTTATTGCCTGGCTACAAAATGCTTATATTCTAATTACAGAAGATCAATTAACCTTTATATTATTGCTTTGAATGGCTTATTGTTGATGCCGAAATGTAATTGGATAAGTAAGCTTCCCATTTCTGGTGTTTGAGTGCTGCCTGCCAGTTCATAAATTGTAGAACGATAGCCTATGGATTTTCGTTGAACTTAGACTATGAAAGCCTTCGATGTGGATAGAAGATGCGTGCACAAGTACCAGAGACTCTATATTAGGTTTTGTATATATCAATTTGTTAAAAGCAAAAAACACACTTGGTGCGTAAATCTATTTTTGTTTGAAGAAAATAGAAACGACTTCGCGATATTAAGAAAATGATTTAAATCTAATTTAATCACAAAATTAATTTAAATAAGATAGGATATGCATTTATCTATATATTAATTTTTTTTCATATTTTTAGATAAAATATATAATTTTAAGAGAAAAGAATTATTATAAAAATAATGTGACATTTTAATAAAGTTTTAGTCATTCACCGTATTAAGTTATCTCTCATAATAATAACATAGATTTTTATCATAACAAAAATAACTTATAAAAATAATATAGCAGTTTTATCATAATACAAAAATAAAATTGGAAAATTAAAATTTCCTCTTCTTACTATGACATTATTTTCTGGTATTTCTAAATTTAAAACTTCCATAAACCACCAATTTCAAACATTTTCTTAAAATTGATAATATATTTAAAGAAAAATATGTAAGTGATTAACCTAGATTAACCTCGATTATAAGAGAATTATTTGTCCAGATCTCGAATTGAGAAGAATGTTATGTTAGAAGACTACGTTAATGGTAATACGTGACAATTTTCTACTGAAAGGTCACGTATCCAAATGGGACAACATAAATAAACTCAGAAAATAGTATTTGAGGAACAACAGACTATAGTGGATGGAGAAAATGAATTAGACAGAAAAAACAGTAAATATTCTTAACTTATACTTGTTACAGAAATAGGAACAGGCAATTAAAAAAAATAGTAATACCAATTTGAAATCTATGTACATTTATGAAAATAGAAACAATTTATCTGCTATGTTACGTCAACATGAATATAGTATAAGATATCATATTAAATGAATCCCACAATTATTGATATAGAAAACCCTATTAAAATTCCTTTGTTATCACATAAGAACTTTTAAACTCCCAAAGTTTCCAGGCATAACTTGTTTTATTTAAATTCCTTAATTAAACTTCACTATTTACTATTCTATTTTCATTATTGGAAGTGAGGGGTCAGTGGAGTCAGCCAACGATGTTTATTTATCATAAATTACTACCTCCTTTTGTTTATCGTAAAAAAACCAAAATAATTTCATAATATTCTATCTACAATAAACTTTTCATATGAGAAAAATATAAGGTAATCAGAAGTCATTCACTAATTAAAGTTATATTTTGAAAAGTATAATTACATGAAGTAAAAATAGTTAAAATTGTTTATATTAGATATTTCAACAAGTCACTTTCATTTAAAATAATTGGAAAAAATTGTAATTGTCAAATAGTAATAAAAAATAATAATTTTTTAATTATTAATTTTTGATAATTTTTTTTACAAATTAATATAATATTTTTTAAATAACTTTATTTATTTATTTTTATTTTTCTATATTTAAAACTATTTAAAAAATGTGACCTAAAGTTATAAAAAAAATTATTAAAATTTAGTTGTCAGAATATATTTTCCACAAAAAAAAAAATATGTAGTTTCAAAGTGGTGTTCTTATTTTATTCAACTTACTAGAAATATTAAGCTTGAAATCTCAAACCAAACACAAACTACATTAGTCAGAAGTTCTGATCGGAATGCAACAAAAAACGAGAAACACCACGGAGGGCAAAAGTGGTGTCAAGGAGTGGTTGTGGTTTCTTGAGCTTTGGAATGTTTGATCTGAATGAGTTCCTGAATCAATTCCTTCATGTTGTTGTGCGAAGAGCCACCATCCATTATAGCTCTCTTTGCAGCATCGCTTAGCGTCTTCGCTCTTTTCCTCAGTTCCTCACTCTTCTCCTTCATCATCGCACCAATGGCGTTTCCAATGTCTACTCCTTTCACAATTTCACTCCCAAACTCGTTCCAGTTTCTCCACTCTTTCGCCCCCACCGGCACTCCAATTTTCAGCACATCCACCACCAGCTTCTCATTGAAAAAATGCTCCGCAAACAGAGGCCACGTCACCATCGGCAACCCCGCATTCACGCTTTCCACCACCGTGTTCCAACCGCAGTGACTAACCAATCCTCCGATCGCAGGATTCTCCAGTATCAGCAACTGCGGCGCCCAACCCCATATCAGATACCCTTTCTTGCTTTCCTTCATTCTCTTCTCAAACTCTTCCAAAAACTTCTCTCCTTCTCCACCCTCACCGTTTTTCCTCACCACCCAAATGAAATCTTTCCCAGAATCTTCAAGTGCACGCGCGATTTCAACAAGCTGGGAGTAAGGAAACTTGTTCATGCTCCCAAAACTCACGTACAAAACAGAGCTCTCTTCCTTCGTGTTGAGCCACTCATGCCACCCTTCTTCTCCTTCTTCCTCTTTAGCGTACCCACGTGCAGCCTTATCGGAAGCATCCTGGTTCGCCCACAACGAAACCGGTCCAATTCCCCAACTCTTGGTCCCCATCACGCCCTTGTAGTGCTCGTAGTAACCACTCTCGAGGTCGTAGAAACTGTTGAAAAGAGACCCGTAGCTCTTTTTTTCTGACTCCTTAATCGTCTTCATCAACTCCGTGTACTGGTTCGGAGATCTGAGCCAATCCGGCAACTGCAACCGCGTCATCTCCAACCTGTCGGGCAACCCAGGTAACACAAACCGGTCGGTGTCGGATTTCGCTGCCAGATGGGGTGCGTACTGCTCCACAACGTGCGCAGCGGAGCGAGCGAGATAACTTGCGCCGTGAAACATGATCCTGGGAATGCGGAGCTTGGCGGCGGCTTCCGCAGTCCAGGGGTGGAACATGTCGGTGACGATGAAGTCGGGTCGGAGGTCGTGGAATAGTTGTTCGAAGCGAGGTTGGAGAATGGCGAGAGCCATGTAGATTCTGGGGGTCATCTCGCGGGGCGTGTCGACGTTGAAGGCTTCGATCCCCGGCGGAAGCCCCACTTGGGCGGCGGGGAAGGTGACCAAGTGCGTTCTGATGGGGCGGCCGCGAGCGGAGTCGAGGTCTACGGACTTCTGAAAAACGGTGGCGTTTTGTGGGGTGGTTATTATGGTGACGTCTACGCCATTCATGGCAAAGAGCCTGGCCATGTCCACCAGAGGAATTATGTGACTAGTCGACAGAAAAGGAAGGAAAATTGACTTTAGCTCACTCTCTTTCCCCATCGCTATGGCCACTTCTGGTCTCTTCACAATATTATTCAATTCATGATCCTCTAATATATACACTGCAATCTCTCAACATTCACACTATTTGTCGGCTGCTCTAATCAGTTTCCTAAACTCAACTTAAATTACTCTTTTAATCTCGTGCAAACAAAAAGAAAACTAATAAAACAAACAGATGAAAAGTTTGAGTTTTGTAATTCCTTTTGCAACAAAATGGATACTTTTTAATTCATCCCTTCAAAAGAAAATTTGGAACAGCTGAAAATAACTCTTCTCGAAAAGTTTAGTATCAGTTAGAATAATATAACATTATTAGTGATTATATAATAAAATTTTGAATTTATGATGTTTTTCCGTCTTGCAAAGAAAATTTAGATCAAACGAAAATAACTCGTCTTAAAATATTTCATATCAGTTAGAGTAATATAAGATAAATATTAGTGTCTATATAATAAATTTTAAATTTATGATATAAAAAATTTGGAACAGACGAGAATATCTCGTCTTGAAAAGTTTGGTATCGATTAAAGTAATATAGAACAAGTGCTAGTGATTATATAATAAATTTTAAATTTATGATATTTTTCATCTTAATCAAATACACTTTGTATTTTTTTTTCCTGTAATAGAGTCTTCTAATATATGAATTTTATTTTTAATTTGAAAATTGTGAGTGTACTTGAGATAGAAAAAAACATGAAAAAATAGTATATGTGTTATAAATTTGTTTACATAGTGTTATTATTTTGCGGTCATATTTTTTTGATTTTGAAGTTTTTATATTATATTTTTATGTTTTCTGTATTTTTTTTATAAATGGAGTGATTCTTGAATATAAATACATTAATATTCTGAATTGATCTGCGTTCTTTTCAGCACAACCAATATTTTTATTCTATTATGACATTAAAGTGTATTGTAATTTGGGTAATTCTAGGGGATGGACTTATACGATGAGATTAATGATTGCAGTTATAATTGAGTTGAAAAAATGTTCTTGTGATGGTGAAGGGGTGGAGCACGAGTGAATCGAGGCCATCCTTTGGAATATAATATTGAATGGAGTATAGATTTTGTTATTATAATAATAAGTGTATGTGTGAGAGTGACTCGTGTCTCGTGTTGGGTACGTGTCGACATAGAATGTTCTGTAAGCTATATACATTAAGAACCACAAAACATCATATGTATTGGAATTTTACTCAAAAAAATGTTTTTGTTGCACTGAATGAGTGGAGCCCGAGTGAATCGAGGGCTTATTTTAGAATATATTGAATTAACTTTACATTTTATTAATAAAAATGTGAGAGCACTCGTGGTTCCCGTGGGTAATTGTACTACCACCTGTGGCCAGAATCTTTCATTTAGGTTCACGTTGAACGCCTTGCATGTTCAAATCTTAATTTTTATTTACTACTTTTAAATATTTTTTTAGTTTCTTAAATTTGATATAAAATTTAAATTTATCTTCATTTCAAATTCTGATACAATTTATTTTTTAAATTTTAAAAAGTGAATAAATGTAAAATTATAATTTAATTGAAAAAAAAATTATATGTGAAAGAATGTTTTAAGTTATTTATATTTTTGAAACTTTTTTATTTAAATGTGAACACCACTAAACTTATAAAAAATTAATTTATTTATATTAAAATAAATATATATTGAAAAAAAAAACAATTTCAAATCAAAAACTATATTGCCATTAAAAAAATTTGATTTCAATTTTAAATACTACAAATATATTTAATTTCTCTATTTATTTTCATCACTTTTAAAATTCATTCTTTACAGCTAATGAAAAAATCATAACTTTTATTACAAACAATGCAAAATTATTTTTGAAAAATTCAACATTAATTATTTATTATGTAAATAAAATTCTTTGTAGAAACTTATTAAATAGTAATTGTGGGACTTAGTAACTATTTCTTTAACATGAATAATGAGCATATTATAACCATGATACTGTAATCAATAATGTAGATGTAGAGAATGTGGCTCCCACAAAATACAAAATAGATACTTCTGTTGTGTGCCTATTAATTAACATAAAATACTATAATTTTTACTTTAGTTAAAGGTTTTACACAAACCTACATATGTATAATGAATTGTTTGTTTGATTGCATATAACGAACTCTGTCGGAAAACCAGGAGATTAGGTGTGTGGGTGGAAGAGTACAATACGTGTGTGGGTGGAAGAGTACAGTATGTTAATATGGTTAAATAATAATTAATGTGTATTGATTTTATTAATTTTATATAAAAATTAAAATAATTAAATTTATTAATTAAAAAATATAAATTTATATAATAAACTTTATAAACGACAAATATTTTTGTGAAATTGTTAAATAATCATTGTAGGATACAAATAAGTACTTTAATTGTTTAATTATTTTCTTTTTTATTTTTTATATATTTTAACACTATTTTTTTGTTAGTTTTTTTATTAATTTAAATTTTTTATATTTAATTATATTTTAATTTTTAATAACAATAAAATGCATTTATTTTATTATTTAATTGTTTTTTTAATTTTTATTTGTTAGCATTAAATAAAATATGGGTCTTGTTAATCAGCGTCTAACACTGATTAAGGTAATTAATATGCATTGAATTCTATAAAAAATACATAGGTAAGTGTAATATTAAATTAAATTTGACATAATCATCATTAATGTAATTTTATTTTATTTAAAAGACAAAAATGTTCATAATTGTTATACACGTGTGTTTCATATTTTATGTAAGGTTCATCGATAAAAGTTAAAAAATAATTATATAATAAAATAACTATGTTTTAAGGTTGTTAAAAATTAAATATAAAGAAGTTTAAATTAATAGTACAATCATAAAAAAATAGTTTTAAATATCTACAAAACTTATAAAAAAAACAAAAATAATATATTTTAGTAGAGACCTTAAAAATTTCAAAATCATTTTTTCTGTATCAGTAGGTTATTGTTTAAAAATTTAAAAAGGTGTTTTTATTTTTATAAAAATTATTATATGTATTTATACTATCTTAATTAATATATTTAATTATTTCAATTTTCAAATGTAAAATTGAAGAAATCAATACAAATTAATTATCTTTAACCAGTACCCTAAATCCTAAGGATACTGGTTAGTATTCTCCATAAATATTAAACGTAATTTAACAATATTTATAAATATTTTTGTAATTTAAATAAAATAAAATTGTATTAATCATCATTAACTCAAACTTTCCTTAATATCAAATTTAACTATAAATTTTTACAAAATTCAATACACATTGATTATACTTTGAATTATAATACTAATTAGCCCAAAAATAACATATAATATTTAAAATGAGTTAGAGGATACAGTTTCCCACGACTCAATTTTTGTAAGGATTTATTATGACATTCATTTCCATTTCGGTAGTAAATTCTTAAGTGGGTGATTTTATTTTCGTGCATTTGAATCTGGTGTTTATTCTGGCAAATTAGTATTGTATTAAATGTGTCAATGCTTTGTGTTTTTTTATTATTTTATTTTATTTTAAATAATAAAAAGTTGTCATGCGGGAAACTAGTGTTCTGTTACATGATAGTATGATGTTATATGACAGTGCTAAAAAATCACTTTGACACAGATAAAATTTTATTTTAAAAAATAAATAAAAAATATAAGAAATTACGAGTGACACATCTCTAACGTAAAAAAATTATGAGTAATTACATCAAATCTCTCAAAACAAAATCAATGTTAAAACGTATAAAAATAAAGAAACTTATTTAAGATTTAAAAAAGAAAAAGATAAATTACATAATGTAACCTTTTTGTTTTAAGATTACGAATAAACGATATTAGTTGTTGATTTCTCAATAGACACGTTTATTTACTTCGTAATTTTTTCTTAAACTGTATTTTTTTTTTTAATTTTGTATTCAAAAATTGGTTTCGTTATTTTAAAAGCAACTAAAGTCGTTTATCAAATTAAAATTAAAAAAAATTGATAGCATAAACATTTAAAATAAAATAAAATAAAAACTACTTTTAAAATGCAAAACCAAATTTTCAGTACATAATTACCTATTTCAAAATAAATGGTAAATTGGAAAATAATTCATTCAGAAATCAGTAACCAATTTCTCCATGTAATTAAAAAATCAAAACTCATGTGGAGAAAACGGTTCTCCCATTCCGTTTCTCAACATGAACATTAAAATGTGAAATTATGATAGATAATTTTACACTTAGGTAACCTTTTGGGTTATTAAAAGAAGTTTATCTAATGAAGTAATTGTAAATACAGGATGATAAATTCATTCTATTTATATTAACAAGGTTAAACTTAGATAAAACTTAATTAACTTAAATTTTTGTTCTCAATAATTAATAACAATTTGTGATCACATTGAGAAAATATTTTAAACTTGTAATATGTTAAAAAATAATAACTTTTTATAAGTTATAATTAAACTATGTACGAATTAATTTATAAATATTTTCTTGTATTATTTTTCAAAAAATATATTTTTTATGTTTTACATGAACCAATCACTTTTTATGGCATTCCTTTCTTCTTATATTGAAAGTTGTTCAAATAAAGTATTTTTATCTCTTTATGTGAGTTTTAATGTTGGTTCTATAATTGAATAGTTGTTATGAATAAGAGATGATATCAAAGTAAACTAGATGCGAATTCGAGAATCTTATACTTAAAGTAAAGATTTATCTTCTTATTTATATTTCATGTGTCTACATTTTTTCTCAATTTTTAAACCACTTTTTATGACTCAGATCATTTGCTGGAATCCTTCAAACTCAAATAGTCCATTTAACTTCCAAAGTGCATTTCCTTTAATTAAATCCATATTTCAATACATATTATGATTTAATAATCTACTATCTAATTAGTTTTTTCCTTCTTCAATTTCAGATTGAGTATTCCAAAATATTTTTGAAATGTGTTAAAAACATATTTCAAATTAATTATTTTCAAAGGTATTTTCAAATTCAAAAATATTTTTCTGAACATCAAAATTGGAAAGATTAAAGAAGAGGATGTGTAGAGATTTTATTATATTTTTAACCAAGAGTAGTTTGAAAATTGTAGATTTTTTGAGTGTAGAAAAAAAAAAGAGCAGTGCAGGAAGAAATTGTCCTGCAAAATATTTTAGTAGCATCGCAATGCCTCTTCGTTTATGGGCCAAGCCCACTCGAGCCTAATACGCTACAAAAAAATTTCAAAGCCCACAAACCGAATAAAACAATTGAGAAAAAAATAAACCAAAATTCTAGGGCTCGTCGCGTGTGAATTGAATTCCATGGACGACATGGCTGCCTACTACTCACAGCCCCAACCGGCGGGCCTTCTCACTTACCACCAGTACTATCAACCGCCGCCTCCGCAACCTCCTCCGCTGTTGGCGGTGGTACCACCGCCTCCCGGAGCGGTTGTCCCGCCGGCGCACCACGGGCATCCGCCGTACGTGGCTCAGCATCAACAGCAAGCGGTGTTCGGTTCTTACGGCGCTCCTCAACCCTCCACGAACGAGGTTCGCACCCTCTTCGTCGCTGGCCTCCCAGAAGATGTCAAGCCCCGCGAAATCTACAATCTTTTCCACGAATTTCCCGGTTACGAGTCTTCACATCTCCGGAGTCCCACCAATTCGTCTCAGGTTCATTGCAATTTTAATTTCTTGGGTTTCTTAGTTTATGAAATGATGCGAATCTTTCTCTGATGTTGTTTTCTTGTCTTGACAGCCTTTTGCTTTTGCTGTGTTCGCCAGTCAGCAGTCAGCAATCATGGCAATGCATGCTCTGAATGTGAAGATCTTGTCGTAACATTATTGTTTGTTACATGTTTTGCTTATTGACATCAAATGCATTTCTCTTCGCGTGGCTTTAATTGTTTTGATTAATGTGGTTTGCAGGGGATGGTGTTTGATCTTGAAAAGGGCTCCACTCTATTTATTGATCTTGCAAAATCAAACTCTAGATCCAAACGCACTAGGATAGGTATGTGTTTTTATCAGTTCTAAACTCCATTCAAGGATTTCTGTTGTTATTTTTAATATATTTCAGATCTTCCAGTTGAATTGTATTGATTGATTGACCTTTACAAACAGATGATGAGAGAACCGGTGCCGATAAGAAAGCTAGAAGTCTTACATCATCATGGATCACTCCCGATTCTGGTAAGATGTTGTTAGTTTGAAACTTGGTGCGTTGTTGTCTGTATATGTAGGTTGTTTGAAGTTTCTTTTCCCCCAGTTTACTGTTGTTGTGTTATGTTCAGTTCATCGTTTATTCTGTTGCTTTGAGGTCAGTTAACTATTGATCACACCAAGGACACTTTTACCTATGAGCTCACATTACACATGTTTTGCACTCTTCGGCACTAGCAGGTGTTAGCAGCATTCACATGCCTGGAATGGGTAATCCTGCTTTCAACACGAACACGTTTGGTTATCCACCTGCACAAAGGTCATCTGCACTACTTAATCACGGTTTATTATGTGGAAGTTGATTGCTTCTATATTTGAAAAAGCACATTTTCCAAACTTACAGTGTTAGTTTGAGCTTCCCATAGAACTCTCCCAATTAGAAGAAAATAACTAATGTGTTTTAAGTAACGGTAATTATTTTCAGATTAACCCTTTTATTTGTTGCAATCTCATCTGATTATTTGTTTCTTTGTTCTTGGTAATAGTCTTGGTAGTGCTGATGGGAGTGCTGTGAATGATGGTCGATACCTGAATATGGTTAGTGTTGTAAATGCTCAATTTATATGTTTTATGCATCACCTTAAAAAGATTTCCAGTATGATTTGCTTCAGTTGGTTATATATCCTTGTTAAACTGAAAGTGCTCTTTTGTTTGGAAACATGTCTCAATTTTTTGATTCTGGTAATCTTTAACTGAAGTCAAAATTTGGAAGTCAATATTTTTTCCCTTTAGATGGCTTGGAGAAAAGCTACTCCTAAAATAATGTTTCATCTCTTTTGTTTTAGTATATATCTTTGGAAATAAGAGGTCTGATTTTCATTTCTATTCTATTTGATTTTTTAACGTGGTAACAATATACAGAAGAACGTATAGAAATATAGTTATAATTAAGCCATACATTATGCTCCCCTTTGCCTCTATTATACAAACAGCATCGTTCTATTGTTAGTTCTAGTAATTGAATAACAGTGTGTTCGGTTCACAAAGGGGCTATCCTTTATAATTTTAATAGAGGATACGAAAGTAAAATATATTTTTTGGACATTTTGGTATATAAAAGAATTCTCTTTCACACTCGCAACATTGGAGGGGTGAAATAGGAGAGATGAGATTTTAGCTGTCTTATTTCCCTTCTCCAAAGCATTGAACCAAAGAACATAAAATTAAATAGTTCCCCACCCGTCTCCAGCCTCTTCTAGTCTTGTTTTCTTGACTACCAAGTATTGGATGGTCCTTGGGGTGTAATATGCTTTAAGTGGGGATACAAACTGGTGTGGAAGTAAGATGTAAGCTAATAGTTTCTATTCTCTGGTTCAACAGTTCCGCAAGGGATTGGAGCTTACTTTGGCTATACCCTTGGGTGCAAATTTTATCTCTTTTATTTGTAATCTTCACGAACTTTGTTTCTAGACTGTGTTGAAACTTCTGTATAATGTTCAGGTCCTTTAGTTCTTTGATTAGGCTGTTCAACTTCAACATTATAATGCTTTACATGATAGTATAGAAGTAACTTTTGGAGATTGCCTGATACTTATCTCGTAAAGCTATTCTTCATTCACACACCCCACATATAGCCATTTGTTTGCCATTGATGAAATGTGCTCTTATGCAAATATGCAATATATAAGTCAATATGTTTCTCATGTTTAAGTATCATGGTCTTCCTCCATGTCATATGTATTTGACAGTACCTTATTTAATCTTAGGACTACAGATTTCCTCAGTAATTGTTTTGTTTCTTATCTTATATGTTGACAGAAGAAGTCTTCAGCTCCTTACATTCCTCAAAACTCAACCCCGTGTGCAACTTTATTTGTAGCAAATCTGGGGCCATCTTGTAATGAACAAGAGCTAATGCAAGTGTTTTCTAGGTTGGTAGACATATACGCATGAGGTGTTTTTGCATTATTAAAATATGTGGAAGTTGAATTTAATTTTGTTTTTATATAAAATTTTACATCAGATTCCATGGATTTTTGAAACTGAAGATGCAGAGCACATACGGGGCGCCAGTAGCATTTGTTGATTTCCAGGTTTCTTTTTGTTATTTTATTTTGCTCTGGATATAACCATAAATGGGTGTATTTTATCACTCAGCATCTTGAAAGCCAGCATACATTACGTGATACAGTTACAGGGATATGGTGGAATGCAAAAAATAGTAAAGTACGACAAGGTTTAGATGCTTTAACAAAAATTTATATATAGTATTTGTGAAGAGACATTCACATTACGAATTGCTCATTAATACATTAACGTATCAATAATCAATGTATAATTATCACAGTTGCATATCTTTCCCCTATCCATATCGGAGTATTTTCTTTTACAATGGACATGTCACAAAAAATATACAATTTCCCTGCCCAAGCTAGAATGTCATAATAAAAACATCACTAGTCCAAACAAAAATTGTATTTTTTGGTCCATAAATCTGAGAATGACAAGCCCTTGTTCTACGTTTGGAAGAGACACTCATTGTTTGCAATATACATTATTGGGTGTCTTTTAACAATAAAAAAACTACATGAGATACAGAACAGTGTCTCGAGCCATATCGAGGGAGTAATATATGTATGTCTTGAGCCATAGATACAGAACAGCAGTCACTAAAGTATATACTGTATATGTGCAGGATGCCAATAGCTCAACTGAAGCTCTAAACAGTTTGCAAGGCACAATTCTTCACTCTTCGCAAACTGGCGAGGGAATGCGTTTAGAGTATCCTTTGGTCACCTGAGCTTTTGTTCTCATTTGCTTCTGTTATTTTTTTGTGTGATTTTGGTAGTGGTTGAATCTTATCACTGATCCAATGTTTGGCATTGCTTAATAAGAATCTTAGATATGCAAAATCGCGGATGGGCATGCGAAAGAAGCCAAAGTAACTTACATGCTGGAAAATTAGAAAATGGAGAAAGGTGAAAGAAAACACGAGAATCAGTCACGATGCCTTCGGGCAGCACAATGAGTTGTTATTTGCGGCTACAACAGAGAATGGAAGCTGGGGTTGCCTTCATCCCAAATCCATAATTTGCACAACTTGTTCACTGTTTTGAAAATAGAAAATAGGACACAAGTTAAATGCTTGTTGTTCAACAGTCATCGATCATGTTCTCGTCTATTCTATCTACCTGTAAATTTATATAAAACTACCTTTTACTTTTACTTTTACAGCTCTTGGAAACACTGATAAAAGTATTATTAATTTCATTTGTATTTTATCTTTTGTTCTTGGGGTAATCTGTTTGGTGTACTTTATCTTTGTATATTATAGCTTATAGCTTGTAAATTTGATAGTGAAACTTTATAGGTAAAACATTTGTCAATTTAGATGGACTCATTGCCATGGATTGTTATATTCATTTTATTGCTTTCAACGATACGCAGTCGTTGGTATACTATTTAGAGGATATTTAATTAGAACATTAATTTATTTTTAAAGATATTTAATTAAAATTAACTAATATTTAACATTAGTTTTATACTATTTTAAGTTAGATCCAAATTTCTAATAAACAACTTTTAATCCGTGAAAATTGATGTCTTAACCTAATTTTAGTTTAACATAAATGATTGAAACATTTTCTTATTGAATTTCTGTATTTTCATTGAATTTCTTAACTTTTCTATTGAATTTCTATAACCTAATTATACTATTTCATTGAATTTCTAAATTTTCTTAACTGAAATAAGTACTTTAGTTCTTAGTTGAAAAATAATTTAAACAATAGTGTCTCTTATGATTTCGTGTATGTTTGCATAACTTTTATTGAAAATATATTTTTAGATTAAATTCTCTTATGATTGATTTATGCAAAAGTGAAATGGTAGAAAAATTTCATAATTTTTGGTCAAGGAACATTCTGGATTCGATATAATACAAAGTTTTATAGTATACGTGATTTTTAACCATAAATGATTCTATACCCACACCCACAATTTGTTGAAGAGAGAAAAAAAAAACACACGAATGTAGGAAAGTGCATCTGATATATTTCTTCACAACCACCAAAATAGTAATAATTTTATATAGTGAAATGCACAATTGATCATGTGATCATGCAAAAAGAAAAGTTGAAGAGTCTATGGTATGAGTCATGACACAATTGTCGCGATCCATTTGTTTTCTAATTTTGATATTTTGTTCCTCAATATATTTCTATTCTTTATGTAAGAGTAATACTTAGCAACAGTCTTTTATTATTGTATTAATTAACCTCTTGTTAATTTCATTACCTTCTTTGAAAAGGCCACACCACGGGTTAACTTCTTAATCTAATCACCCAAATAATTTATGTTTTCTTACTCACTCCTACTACTGCAGTGGTCCCCTACACGTGAGACATACATTCACGAGAGAAATATTTACATATGAGAGTTGTTTTTGTTATTTATCCGAGTTCAAAAATAATATTAAATTAATATAATTATTTTTATAATATCATGATATATGTAAAAAATAAAGATAATAATAAAATATTTTAAAATATGAAAAATTAATTGGAACGATTCGTAACTTATAATTTAGAAGCTCTCAAAATAAAACATTTGAACTATCTTACTTAATATTAACCAAAATAATTTATATAGTAATCAAATAAAGGTTTAATTATTGATTTACTCCTCCAATTTGTTGTTTTGATTTATTTTGCTGCACTTATTATTTTCTGGTTTCATTTAAACATTCAATTTTTAAATAGATTCAATTTAGTTTCCTTATTATTGATTTAATTTAGTTATTTCCTTTTTAAAATATCTAATTTTGTCTCTCCAATTTGTAATTAAATGTATTTGCACATGTTAAAATAAATTTTTGGAATTTATACATTAAATTAGTTTACCTAAATGTAAAAGATTTGAATATTTAGGTGAGGTGTAAAAAATTAAATAACTTGAATATTTAGATTAAGTGAATTAATGTATAAATTATAAAAGAAATATTTTAACATATTGTAATTGAGTTTAATTACTTATTTGGTCTCAAATCGAAAATAACAAAATTGGATCATTTTAAAAATGAAAAGACTAGACTAAATCAAAAATAATAAAGAAGCTAAATTGAACATTTTTAAAGAATTGTAAAACTACATTGAACAACAAAATAAAAGGAGAAACAAAATAACAAATTAAATGAATAAATTACTTATTAAACATCATATTGCCAGCAACATGTTAGCATCGTCAAAAATACTCATAAAACTACTTGTATTCTTTTAAGTGTAAACATGGATTATAGTAAAATAAATTAAAAAAATAAAATCTTGTTTCACGTGTTTTATAAAAGAAAAAATTGAAGTTACAAATAAAATATAATTAAATAAACTAAATTTGATATATATTTTTTTTAAGGATACAATAATATAGGTAAATGTAATGCTCACGTAAAGTGAGTAATTTAAAAAAGCAAAAATGAAAAGTCAACCTTAACTGTGTTGATTTTAATTGATATCACCCAGGAGCATTGATTGGACATAACAAAAACCAGAAAGTTAAGTCCAGCCAATTTTCACCGACATTTGACTTTTCCTTCAACAGTGAAAGAAGCAGCCACATTAAGGTTAAGAGTAACGTTAACATCCCTACGATAGGGTATGTGTCCTACAAAAACAACCCAAATCTAAAAACTTGCTCATTATTTTTTTCTCTATTAAATCAGTTTCCACATTTTCCGACACTTCTACCATTTCTTCCAACTACCAGGTTTGGTCGTGTCGCTAAGTGCATGCATTATTCACTCTTTTTTTCTTTTCTTTTTTCTTCTGAAACATCGAAAAAGTCAGAACACGTTTCTAGCCTCTACTTACTGATACCTAGCTACTACCCTACTATATACTATTACTATTTTTTTTTTTAATTTTTCAATTAATGTGATATTTGCATGTTTTCATATGTTCACTATCGTATTTTTTATTTTTTGTTTTTTCTAACAGTCCTTTTAGATCTTATATTTTCAAATTGATATTGAATAGTAGGACTATTTTTAATAAATTAATATAAATTGTAAATTTATATTAAAAATGTATATTTTAATTAGAAGTTCAATAATTAGTTTTCTAACACGAAAATGATTAAGGACTTATTACTTTTAACAGACAATACATGATTTAAAACAAACAGAGCGTATATTAATGCTAACCTGTCAGGAAAATATATATCATTTACTTCTTTGCAATCTTGAATAAAACATAACCGTAAATTTCATGAACATTTAAAAAAAACATATTCGATCATGTATTTTAAGCTTCTACCTGTAAAATATGTATAATGAATATGTATAGATAGATTTTTAACACAAATAACAGCAAAAATCATCTATTGTGATAAGAAAACAAAGATATCAATGCATTATGAAGAGATATATGTATAATACATCCTAAAAAGACATTTCAAATCATTGTTTTCAAATCCCAAGAGGTGTGACCTATATCTGTAATTTCAACTATTGTTTTAATAAACTCCATTTATTTTAAAGTCTATTTCTTGTCACAAATTGGTGGCAACATATATATCATCACTACTTTAAGATGTTCTTAACGTCCACTTATTGCCATTTTAAATTTTGGCTTAAATATTTTGGTTTTCCAAATTTGGAAGTGACTTTTCAAAAATGATATTCTTGCTCTCTATTTTATTAGTATGAAAGGGATTAGACATGAGCTATTTTCTGATTAAGAGAAACAAAAATTTTATAAACACGTGCAACTTTAAATGATAACAAATATTTAAATCACTTCACTTTTAAAGAACCTTTTAAATAAATAATTCTTTCGATATTAGGGTTGTGTTATGAATTAATGATTGTCCATTGATTTGATACATTTACGCATATGATTCATTATTTTTTATGGTGGTAAATATTTGTATTAACTAAGTTGATTTGTTTATGGATTACATATTGTATCTATAAATAGAACTCTTCCTATCAATAATAATACACAAAATGAGTTGCTCCCTATTCTTTATTCTCTATTGTTTCTTCTTTATTATCTATTATTCTCTCTATTATTCACTTTATTTCATAACACGTTATCAGCACGATGCTCCAATTGAGGACTAGTGGAAGTTTTTTCTCTCCAAGGACAGTGCTCTGCGTGTCTCAATCCAGGCTCTTTCTAATTCTTTCTCAATTTATAATTTTACCTTATATTCCTCTTGTGATAAGAATTGTTTGACCTTATCAATTTTCATCTTCGTCTTATTATTTATTTTTATTATGACGATGATTATTATTAATATTATTATTTTGATGATGATTATTATTATTAATATTATT
>Ga0214545_1001766_pt1 | contig 41113 bp, 29 predicted proteins | sample CNSS4metaG_FD_160064 | JGI IMG/M metagenome (GOLD analysis project Ga0214545, IMG submission 160064) | Root nodule microbial communities from cowpea collected in UCLA plant growth center, Los Angeles, California, USA - CNSS4 | ecosystem: Host-associated > Plants > Roots > Nodule | place: USA... | reverse complement strand
TTATATATATATATATATATATATATATATATATATATATATATATATATATATATATATATATATATATATATATATATATATATATATAATTCTAATTGTGTTGTGTTATCAGGGTAAAGAATTTATCATCATCTAAAATACACCACATTTTTTATCTATATATGTTAATCTTTGGTTTAATTGTAGAAGGTACAATTAAACAAATCTTCAATTCAAGTATACTAATAACATTTATTAGTTTGATTAATTTCTTTAAATACATTCACGTTAATCACCACATTTCTCTAATAATAATGATTTGGACAATACAGAATGATATGTAAGATTGAACATAAAACAAGAATAAAAACGTATAAAAAAATGTTCATCATCTTTACAGATTTATATATTTTTACAAGTTATAGGAAAAAAAATTTGTTCACTGCCTTTGCCATCATGGGCGGTGACTGTGGCGGTGGTGATTGTTCGGTGATCTCTTAGCTTTCAAAGGCTATGAGAACCCTCACAAAAAATCCTATATTTTCTAGGGATCCTAGACAACTACAATTTGAAGCTAATATATTTTGAAAAAATAAACTATGTTTGTGTCCCAACCTTTTTCAAATAATCAAAGGTGGTTGAAGCCAAGCCAGACAAATAGATTTGTTAACATTCAGTTTAAGTAGTTTGGGTTAAAAATGGTTCCGATGAAGTTGGAAGTGAATGGAGATGTCTTTTGCGACTATCTCTCTAAACACTAGGTCAAAATATAGATGCTCTTGCTTTGAGTTTGAAAGCCAATGTCTCTAAACTGGAGTTGTCAAATCCAGCTGCATTCTCTATCATTAGGTTAGTCAATTTGGGAAAGCTTAAGGTCTTGCTCTAAATTTCTAAGTTTCAATCATTATATTCAAAGAAGGATTATCAACGCTACTTCTAGTATAGATTATAGACAATCAACTGTCTTTATTCTGATGAGAAAAAAAATGTAAGATTGAAAATATATAACTAAATCAAAAAAGGAAAATATGGTTGTAAAGATTTATGTTAAAAACATCAAACATGCAAAGGAAAAACTAAAAATAATAACTTTATAGGCTTTAGATGATTTTGTTGCGAGCAACAGTTTTCAAAATGTCAAGCATATGCTTCAACTAAAAAAGAAAATAATAACTTTATAGGCTTTATAGATTAGTGTATCTATGTATAGTTTTCTCTTCCAATTAACAAAAAATAGGCATGTATAAAAAATAGTACCAAGACCAAGAAAATAAAGAATGAATCAATAACATGAAAATGAGTAATTTTAACGATATAAATGCCAGAAGAAATAAAAATAGTATCTTGGATGGCATTTTTTGTAGCCTAACACAGATGAGAGCCAAGATTTCAAATCTTTTGAAATGTAAATAGAAGGATACTATGGAAACACAATAACTCTTACTGTCATAATACATGGAAAATAGAGGAATCTACAATTATATGCAAGAATTTTTCAGCTTCAAATCTGACTGTCAAACAAACAACATCTCACTCAAGTAGCATCAGGAATCAACTTCTATTCATCCATTACTAATATCAGTGGGTTTGTGACTCGTGTCATTCTCTTGAAAATATAGAAAATGAATTCCTAGTGCAAGTACTTTTAAATTAGGAGCAATTTGATGCTTGAGTCATTGAGTTGATAATGATTAACACTACTCTTTGCAAATTTTAAACTAGAAACGTATATTTTTCAAATTTTATGAAATTCTAAACACAACTACAAACTAACGTGCGACTTATAAAAAATATGATTTTAGTGAATAAATATGGAAAAGGAAAAAGAGAAGGCAAAGTGTGTGAATCGAGATGAACAAATCTAAAAGCAGAAAATTTAAGGTAAGCAAAGAGGAGTACCTAAACAAAAATAGGAATCACAAGTAGGAATCACACTCCGATTGCGATGCACGGTTAGTGTTGCTACTTGACAGTGGCAAAAAAAGAAGTGAGTTAGCATAAGAGTAAATGAAATTAAAAGAAGAAAACGAAATCAAAATCAAAATCGAAATCAGTGACACAGGAAAACGAAATCGAACGTAGTGATACAAGGAAACGAAATTGAAATGTAAGGAGATGAAATCGAAAGAGAAAGACCGATTGAGGGAGATGAAATTGGAAGCGAGAAAAGGTCTTCGTTACTTGAGAATGCTCTGCAGGCATAAAGGAGAACGTGAAGAAGGGTGCTTTTCTTCCCTAGTGTAAACACACTCATGACGAAAAAAGGATAGAAAATCAATCTAATTAAAAATTTTAAAAATAATCTAAAAGAGGAAAAATGAAAAAGTCTGTCCAAACTTTCGGGGGTTCTTAATAAAACCCTGCCACTTAACAGGGGTTTCTAAAACCTCCAGTATCTCTACTATTTACTAGAGGTTATTACAACCTCAACTAATAAACCCCTACTATAATAAAATATTTTTGTAGTGGATGTTGAGTATTGATGTTGATTAAGTTATTTGTTAAGTTGGTCCTTTAAGATATTTCAGTTAGGTCAAATGATTCTATTTGATATCAATTTTGAGCTAAAGGTAGTGATTTCGGCGTTAAAAGTGAGTAAAAACATTCAAATAGAATCAAATCGAGCATCTGATTATATATATATATATATATATATATATATATATATATATATATGTGTGTGTGTGTGTGTGTGTGTGTGTGTGAGAAACCTATAAAATTATGCACACTTGTTGGAAAAATCATCTAGTTGCTAAGCAAAGGTAAAACTTTAAAATCCAGATAGTTCAAGTCGTTCTACGGACGAGCCAAATCTTGTTGGGCAAGCCTTTCCAAGTGTTTGGAATCATTGGGTGAACCGTATTTGCACTAAGTGAAGATTTTCTTATGTGAATCTAGAGGGGTGGATTCATTTTATGGATCTATCTAGGTTGGAATGCTAACAAGCAAGAAATTTGATAAATTGATAGACGTCATACTTCCAAGGATAGAAGATAAGCCTAAGAGTTTAAACACACAAAGGGAGGAAAGATCTTTGATAAAACTCAAGGGTTCCTAAATCACTCAAGAACATAGGAGAATCACTCTCACTAAAATAAAATAGGTAAACTCTAATAGTTTTGAATAAAACTCAACTTGATTTCATTGATAAAAATGGTTCAGCTTATATTGGAGCTTTAACCATTAGAATTACAAAAGACACATAATTTTCAATTACAGCCCACTTAAAGTTATTAATGATCCAGTCAACCTAATAATGATCCACTACTGAATTGCTGATTGTGCAACCAAAAGTCATCCATAAGCATTCAGCAAGGGTCCTCTTGGTCTTCCAAAGATTGGTTCTTAAGTTGGTAAATGAGCCCTTATTTAACTTGAAAATAAAGAAAAACTAAAGCCCATTAATTGGTTAACCTAAAACAAAATTTGGTCAGCCAATTTTACAAAGCATTGGGCCCTTATTTAAATAAAAAAAACTGCATCAACGTGGCACGTTAGTTATCCTCCATTTGGGCAATATGCAATTCAATTCATTTTCTTTATAAAAGCTTCTAGTGATCATTCATTGGACTGGTTGAATTTTCACTTGCCAAGCCAAAATTCACTTGTTGTAAGTAGCCTTTGATTGAGTAAGCAAAATTCTAGCTGAATGAATTTCAACATGTGCTCAATTACAACATCACGATGCAGCTCCTCATTAGGTACATCATATGTGGTGGGCTGCACTGGGTCATTAAATGTGGTGCGGACTATAGGAGATGTGTTGGATTATATACGAGATGCTATAACTATTTATTTCTATAGGCTAAACATATATTCATGCCTTACATGCCTATGCTAGCACCCAAAAAAAATGGAAAGGGTATGACAAATGGAATGAATGCCTCACTTGTATTGTATTTGGAAATGCCTAATTTTCTTTGATTTTATATCATTATAACATGATTTATTATGTAGAGTTTGAACACTTTCAAGACCCAAGAGAAAGAAATGTAACTAGTAAATGAACTTTTAGGTACTTCTTTTAAACTTAAAAATGAACCTGAATTTGCAAAATAGCAAAATATAAGAATAGTGAAGGATGCAAGTAACTTTTAAATCTTAAAAAAAACTATAATGTTTCATAGTTTAAATGCTTATGCATCTGTTTGTATAACATTTTATAATACTCTTTATAGATATGACAAGGGCAGACATTTTTTCTTACCATCTTATATTATGCGTACTCATAGGTCTTGAAAGCAACAAAATGTAATGAAGAGTGTAAATGCAACGCAAATGCAAAAGGTTTTTGAGGTAGTGTGATCGAGGTCGTATCCAACCAAATTAAACAAATAAATATAGTACTTAGGAGTTAACCCAAGGTCGTCTCCTAGTGGTCATTGTTTTCAATAAATGCTTATCAGATTCAACAAAAAAGGGGGGAGGGAGGGGGGTTTTGCAGATTCACAATTTCAACACAAAATTAAAATGTAATTGCAGATTTGATAAAATGCATTGATTCTCTAATTTCGAATGCAATTCCATCTGTCACAGATCACCAAAAATACATACACTGTCTAGAAATTCTTGTGAACTCATAATTAAACCACTAAGGGAGGATTAACATGATTTCATGACATCATTTAACCGTACCCACTGATTAAGCATCTGTTAGACCATCCAGAAACAACACCCAAAGTCATTAAACACAAATTCAAGTATGTTTCAATGCAATAATGAAAACCCAAACATTAAGCATGCCCAGAATTTGTATCGAACAACAAACCACCAATTAAAATGATGAGCAACATAAACAACAAAAAATATGCACAAAATTTCAAGATTTCATCACATTCTCATCAAAGAATCAATACTCCAAATTAGTTCTCCATGAAACACGAGTTATTATATAAACCATAATCAAAAGGCATCATAAACAAAGGGAGATTGAATTGCAATGTAAATTATCAAACCAGAATATGAAACCCTAACATGGGTGTTGTCCAAATGCACCAAAACGTGAAAATAGGGTGGATGCCATCAATGGCTCTTTCAAGCTCTCCAAAAACACAAAAAAGGAGATGAAAAACGAAAAAAAGAGGGTTCTACTATTAAAACCCTAAACCCCAACGTGGTCACATCACCAAAGATGCACAAATTTACAAAAATGTCATTCTGGTAAGCAAAATTACAAAAATACCACTCTGGACCCAAAATGTTGGCCCAATCACTTAAATGATTTGGAAATGACATGGACAGACGTGGCAATGATGTGTCAACTCTCTTTTCATCTTAAGATTAGTGTTCAAGCTCCAAAATTACTTCACAAAATACCTAAAAATAATTACAAACAAAAATTAGACCAATTAATACCATATTAATCAAAATTCATAGTAATGGCCCAATAAATCCCAATTGATGAAAATGCACTAAAAGTAGACAATTAAGCACCAAAATCCAACAAGATGAACACAAAAGGGAAATGAAATAAAGGGAAAATAATGACTCATCATAGTGTTTGTAAATTGCAAGTCCTTTTTTCTTTTGTTCAATGAAAGTGTGTCACAGTAATGTGTAAAAATACGATCTTTTAAAAGATTTGATGCATTGCCTGCGTTACCAAACTAGTGGTTATGAACAATTTCAATTTCTACATTTAAATTCACTAAATTATATTTCTAACTACTAAGAGTGTAATGTATCTCTAACTTTTAAAGGCCTTGGATATTCTTGGAAACACCAAATGGCGAGTAAATGAAAGAGTGCTTGGAGTTTTTAACTTTTAAATGATGAATCATTATCTAACTTTTAACATCACTTGTATATCTTGTTATAGTTGACAACACCAAAGATATGATTGGATTATGCAGCCCTCAAGCAGAAGCTTACACATATTAATTAGAAGCAACACAACCAGGACTCTTTGCTACAAGGACATATTCATCTAGATTCAAGGATGTAGCTATAATACTTCCTTAACACTAAACATGAGGTTAACATTTCAAAATTACTTTTCTATATGACTTTATTCAATGTCTGTATCCATTACCACTACATTAAATAATAAAAACTTAGTATATTCTAATGTCTTTATCCAACTTTAAGTGTTGTTTATGTTGTGACTTGTTTCAACTAATTTTGTCAACAATGTGCCTCATGAACTGACAACCCAACAAACTAATAACAAAAAGTTTCAACACATCTACTAATACCTAACATTGACACTAGAGAACTCAAAACAACATATTCTAATCAAAAAAAATTATTCATAAATGTGTACAAAAATAATCGAAGTATCAATACAAACTCCAAAAACTAACCTTCACTGTCGTGCCACATGGTTCACCTCCATACCAAAACCCCCCTCTACTACTCGAGAGACCAACCTGTTTTCAACACAAATCCATTTAAAAGTCAAATAACAAGTTCAATTTTTTACTTTAGGAAATCATAAATCTCACCCTCAAAACTGAACTCCACGACTCACTGCCAAGAACCTCAACTCCTCCTAATTATTCCTTCCCACAAAGATCTCAATCACCTTCGATTCAACATTGGGGATACATCAAGGTTTGGTAATGCAAAGTAATCAACAAATCAGAGAAGAGTTTTAACCTTACCTCGCAACTCTCACTTAAATGTGTGAAATTGAGAACTAGGTGGGTTCGCTCAAGCTCCACGAACCCTCAAACTCATTTGCTCAAGCTCCACCAATCTTCAAACAAAATGGAGGTCGGGAGGTGCGTAAGAAAAGAAATGAAGCGGGTAAAGAAATGAGAAACGAGGTACGCGAATGCAACTAAAAAAGAAAAGAAATGCACCTTGTTGCTCGAAGAAGTGAGAAATACAACTTCTTCCTTGAAAGAATTGAGAAATGCAACTTCTTGCTTGAAGAAATGGTGTGCAAATGGTTTCTAAAATAGGAAATGGGTAGTGGATTCGCGCTGAAAATTCAGGGCTCCAAATGAAAAGGGAAAATTTTAATATGCTCTAATCCTTTTAAATTTTCATTTTTCCTTTTTTCTTAAACCTAGTGTTGGCATAGAGTCCGTAAACGACGACACTATTATGTCGCAAAGTTGTGTGATGCTACAACATTGTCATGGAAGACACTATATGCAACGCACAACTTAAATAATAATATTAAATAAAAATATTTATTTTCGGACTACCATTTTGAATATTTTATCTTTTTTTTCTTACATCTAGTCAACTTAGTCGACATATGACTAACACTATTAGCGTTATACTTGATGTAGAAGCAAATTGTTTGTAACTAAAATGAAACATTCTTGTAGTGATTGTTTCACCCGCTATTAGACTGTTATCAAACCACCCATTATTATCGAGTCTCATTCGATAACACTAATAAAAAAAGTACGTACAACATAGAACCATATGTGTCATAAGAAGATGGAAAATAATTGAACTAATGGAGCTATATGTGTCACAAGAAGATAAAAAATAACTAAAATAAAATAAATATATGTTTATAAAAATTAAACCTTTATTTCACAACTTTGAAAAGACCGCTTTAGAATGGTTTTGGAAAGACAAAACATGCATTGATATAACTCTTCAACCCTTTTATTGCTACAATATAAAAAATTAACATTAAACGTATATATCCTCATAAATGTCTTTTATTTATATAAATATTTACATTTAATTAAAAAAATAATATATTACAAACACAAATAAAATATATGAATAACTAGAATGTTGAGATGGTCAAATACCATTAGCTTGTCATCTTATATTAATATTTTATTGTTCATTATAATTAATGTGATAAACTATTTCAATTTGGTCTTTATTTTGGAAAATATAATATAATCAAGTCCTCTTTATAATGATTTAGTAAAAATAACTTCAAGAATAAGTAAAAGAAAATAATTTAATGATATCTAGAAACTTCTTAAACAAATTTGTGTCTTACAGAGTCATCAGAAAAGTAAATCCAAAAAAGGAAATTTATTTCTGAAAGAATAAAGTAATTCATATGTATCTAAGAGACGGAAAATATACCAATAGAATTAAATATGTGATGAAATCTACACTATTCCTTAGCATAGTCTTCTACTTATATAAATTCTGCAAATATAAAACAAAATATCATTTTTTCTTTTTCTATTACTACCAAACTAAAGGTGCTACATGTTATGTATAATGGAATAACAGGCATTAAAAGGAAATTCTAAGAGCTACGAAAACTATTACCAAAATAAAGTTGTTGCATGTTATCTACCATGGAATAATTAATAAGCCATTAATGAAAACTTTAGTGCTATATAAGAGTTTCAGTGTTGCTATTAATAAGCCATTAATGAAAACTTTTAGTGGTGTGAAAAAGTTTATGTGTTACTGACTCATGAGAGAGAAACATAGGCAGATATTTGGGTTGAGATTATTCGGGTTTCAACTCTATAAATACTATATAATGACCTCACTTCATCACTTCAACTTCAACTTCTTCTGTTCTGTGCTTCACCACTCGGCAATGGCTCTTTGGTGCTCGAAATTCTTTTTTGCTGCTCTTTCTGAAATTCTTTTCTCAGCTCAACATTGTGTTTCCACAAAAGGTCTTTCTCCATCTACTTGCTTGGTCTCTTTTTCATGGATTGAATTGCATATTGTGCATCGACGGATTTACGTATACTTAAGCGTGGGCAAGTGTTTCTCTAATTTTTTTAAATTATTATCAAATATCGAAGAAAAAGTATTTTGCCCCTAATCTCCTAATTTTACCCCACTAATTTTACTCCCCATATTTAAAAAAAAAATTGTTTGATTTATATTCAAAAATTTTTAATTAAATTTCCTAATTGTCTTCACTCATTTAGTTCTTAGGTCCATCACTCATTATGTGTAGTGGAGTTTGCTCATACTCATTTTCAAAACCTTAATTCATTTCACATTTATTTATATAAAGTAGTATGTTGATATGTAATTATACACTCCATCTATGTAGATAAATCAAATTTTGCAGGTCTTATGGCAAATTAATTCCAATTTGTGCCCATAAAATTTCCATCAGGGCACAGTGTAAAATAAACTTTCAAAGGTGATGGTTAAAACAAGAAAATGCGTCGGAAATCGATATTCATCGATATATATAATATAAAAAATTGATAAAATATTGTTTGAAAATTTCTAGAATTATTATATATATATATATATATATAAAGTAATTATATTTTTATTTTTGTCTAAGATACGCATGTTTTTTAATAGTATTCCAAAGTTTGCTTTAAAGTTTTTTAAGCAATCATATGCTTCATGGTTTATGAGAGAAATTTGAATTTATTCATCTCTTAATAGAATTAAAATAGATAACATAAATAAATAAATGTTCGGTTTTTATACTTTTAACATTTGACTTTTAGTTGATAAAAGATTAAAGTTGTTGAATAAAAAAGTAGAAACAAGATTTAGGAACATCAAGGAAATACACGTAATGATATTGTTAGACTTAATGTAAAGTTGTCTCTTAACGAATTAAACTTTACTCAATGCAAAATTGTCTCTTAATGAATTAAACTTAAAAATTATGTTTGTTTAAATGATTGTAGTGAAGGAAAGAATACTTATTAGATAAAAATGTATCATTGTTGTGAACTACATTATTATATAAACAGTTAATATTTTTTTAGTTCAATATAGATGCCTTTATTAACACATTTATAACTTTTTATTATGATTACAAATGTACTCGTATAAATTGTAATTACCATGATTATAAAATACCACTCTTTTTTACTCACTTTTAATCAACTTTTAAATTTATCTCTATTTTACATCTGTATAGAATATTCTATAGTTTGTAATCAGCTTATAACATACTTGTGGTGAATGAGCAGCTCTTCGCTCCCGCTCAATGGCACTCACTTTTGAAATTTTATTCGTTGTCTTCCTCCTTAACAATGTCGCCGGAGCAGAATATTTCGCCGGAGACGAGACACGGGAGGAGGATGATAAAGTGACAAATTTGCCCGGACAACCACCGGTGAATTTTAGTCACTATGCTGGTTATGTGAAGTTAAGACCAGAAGAAGAGAAAGCACTATTTTACTGGTTCTTTGAAGCTCAAGAGTCTCCATCGGATAAACCTCTTGTGCTTTGGCTTAGTGGAGGTATGCGTGGACCACACCACTTCTGTTTCTTCATTTTAATTCATTTTCAAGTCATTCAAATTTTCTGTATCTTAATCTTTGAGTTATGTTCATTTTTAAGAGCAAAACCATATAAGCTTACATTTTCGTGTATTGTCGCTAAGTGATAAATTAATTTTTCGTGTTTGGTAGGACCTGGTTGTTCATCTGTTGCTTTTGGAGCAGCACAAGAGATTGGTCCATTTCATGTAGATGACCCTGAGCATATTACCTTCAACAAATTCTCCTGGAATAGAGGTATACAATATTATTATATCATTGTCGTAAATTTTAGATATTTATTTGCTTAATTGGTTGAATATGTAATTTGGGTTGTGTTGTTTCAATTCTGCAGTCGCCAACGTCATATTCTTGGAATCACCTATTAGTGTGGGTTTTTCTTACACTAATAATTCCGATGACTTAAGCAAGATCGGAGATCAAGTGGTTGCCCTTGATAACTATGCTTTTTTAGTTGGTTGGTTTAAGAGATTTCCAAGATTCAAATCCCATGAATTTTATATCATAGGAGAGAGCTATGGAGGTACCTTTTACTAATTAATTTTATTGGAGTGATAAAGTTGCAATTATACATATTTCCACATGTTCTAATGCGGTTTTTCGTGTGTTTGAAATCATAGGACATTATGCTCCACAACTAGCTGAGGTTATACATGAAGGAAACAAAAATGGCACTTACATAAATCTTAAGAGATTCATGGTAACTATGATTTCATACTAAACGTTTAAACTAATTAGATACTGAAAAAAAAAATGAAATACCTTTTTGCATTAAATTTGACAGCTTAGCTTAGTAATGTTGTTAACGGATGAATTTGGTTTGCTTGAAATACAGATGGGAAATGCTGTGATCAACGATGTCACAGATCTGAAAGGCGTATTTGATTTTGCTTTGTGCCATGCCATAATTTCAAAGCAAGTATATGATGGCATAAGAGAGAATTGCGATTTCATGGCAAAAAACAACACAAAGGAATGTAGTTAGAAAGTGGGCAAATTTTTGCAGGCCTATTCTGACATAAATATATTTAGTATTTACTCTCCCGTCTGTCTCATTGACTATGAAAGACCAGTTTCAAGTATGCTTGATGTTGCTCCGTATGCTGTCTCAGAAATTGTAAGTATGATTTGTCTGGTTTAAAACTTATTCATTTGTCAGTTAATAATACACCTATATTAGAAGAAAACAATATAAAAAAGTAAATTATATTTGTGTTGGATTTTAGGACCTCCAGAATATGATTCCAACAATGGGTTACGATCCTTGTAAAGTTAATGATGTGGAAAAGTATTTCAATAAGAAGGATGTTCAGAAGGCCATTCATGCATACTTCCCTAACATGTCTGATCCCTACACCCTATGCAGGTGCCTATTTTGATATATAATATGTATTTATTTCATTGCTAATTTTTAACTAATTAAATTAACGCAATAATTTTTGTTTTTGTGATGAAGCACTAAAATTAAAAAATGGAATGATTCACCGATCACAGTTCTCCCAGTGATTCAGAAACTCTTGCGTGCCGGTTTACGCATTTGGATGTACAGGTATTCTTATACTTGCACAGTGTTTGAAGAAGTTTGATTATGATATTTTAACATGTATAAACATGTGTGCATGCAGTGGAGACACTGATGGTAGAATTCCGGTGTTATCAACGAGATACGGTTTGCGAGAGCTGAAACTGAATGTAACGAAAGAGTGGAGAGCTTGGTTTGAAGGAAGAGAAGTGGGAGGATGGGTGGAGGAGTACGAGGGTGGTCTCACTTTTGCCTCTATTAGAGGTGCTGGCCACTTCGTTCCAATTTATAAACCACAAGAAGCTCTTTCTCTCTTCTCCCACTTCCTCTCTGCTCAGCCACTTCCATCGTCTCGCTTTTGATTCATTCCACCGTCTTTATCCTTTTACATTTACTCATATTCAAGAGAAATTATCATCATCACAGTCCTAATTTATGGAATATATATGTTTATACATTATAAATCATGTCTCAGTCTATTAAAAAGTTAATAATTAATAGTGATTGCCATAATTAATAAATAAAACAAATATATATATATCCCCTATATTAACAAAAATATTATCTATTAACTATAAAAATACCGACAAATTAACAATGAAACGTATTTTATTACTATGTTCGGATTAAGGGAAAGAATAATAGATGCAATGTTCAATAATACCTGATTATCAACATCATGCAAATTTTAAGTGTAGTACACCGGTCACTACATTTAACTAAAATAAAATTTTAAATGAGAAGTGTTCCAAGTATTGTGTATCTCCTTCCCTTCTAGATGTTGCAATCGCCATCTGGATGTTGCAGTCGATAGGCATCATTATTCAAGTTATCAGTAGTTCTGAATGGGCCTTACCAATTTGGTGAGAAATTGTCTTGAGTGGATTTCTTTTTGCTTCATTCGTTTTCCTCCTGACCAAGATTCCTTTGGAAAAGCTTCTTGGTTTGACTTTGTTGTTATATCGTTCGGCTACCATCCTTTTGTAGGCTTATGCTCGTACTACTACGACTTCCCAGCGTTCTATAAACTCTCGACCATTATCTGTGACTATAATGTGTGGACGCAGAATTGGCATATGATGTTCTTCTGTACAAAGGATCTTACTTGACAATAATGGTAGTCAATGTTTACGACTCTAGCCACATGGTAAACTAATCTATTATCGCATTTGATATTATTCCCAAAATGCAGGAAAATTTAAAAATTGTTATCGCATCAAAAACCAAGTCCATAATTCACAGATAAATTATACAAGTTTTAAAATTCAAAAGAAAAACTTAAAGAAATTACAAAGCTTTATTCCCAAATCCTAGTTTCTTTATAAAAGCCCCAAGTGTTAGTTCTTGCTCTCTCTCTATGCCTTGCCATCAACACCTAAATTATCATCTGCTCCTGTGTGACAAGTCACATGACCATCGGGATTTAATTTCATAATCAACCACGGTCTTAAGGATTCCATATGCTTCCACGAACCTGCCCGCTCGTGGTCAACATCTACGAACCTTCCCACTCATAACATCTTCAAGTGTGAGCACGAAACATACGAACCTCCCCGCTCGTGGTCAACATCTACGAACCTTCCCACTCATAACATCCTCAAGTGTGAGCACGAAACATACAAACCTCCTCGCTCGTATCCCCACACAAGAGTACATCCAATACGAACCTCCCTGTCTATAAAAATCACGCGTTTCCAACTCTATTACGAACATCTCCGCTCATAATTCATGCAAGCATATCCTAAACCAAGGACCACCACCATGAGGCATGCAAAACTCAACACAAATCCACCCTACCACTGCACTATTGCTTGGCATAGCCTAAGTACTGCTAGGCAAAGTTGCGATGCAGACTGCTTGGCGGTCTTAACTCACTATTGGGCGCCACACCCTCCAAGAACATCCCTTGTTACTTTATCGCCTAGCAGTGCAGAATGGACCGCCAAGTGCTACACCAGTAGTGTGACAACTTTTTGGTTTTGGCACTTCATCACAGATTTTAACACCTCAACAACTTAGGCATAGATCTAGAATATCACATTTTACGTCCATGTATTGCACATGATTGAATTTTACATTACCACACATCATATATGTTCACATATACTTAACTATTTAGGTCATACCAACATTCAAATTGAACAAGGAGTATCTTACAATCTAGGAGATATAAAACAACAACACTCGACTACTGCCGTACATATTCCTATATTCCAACATGGCATAATTACTAAATCACCCAATATATATTACAACGATTTATATGTATATGTAATTGTAACACCCTAGACAAATATTACTTAATAAAAAAATTATAATTTAAATTGAATCCAAACATCGGATATTATTCCCAAAATGCGGGAAAATTTCATTAAAAACAATATCGCGCCAAAAACCAAATCCATAAAGCACAATTTAACTATTACAATCCCAAATCACAAAATAAAACTAAAGAGGAAATTACAAGTTTATTTCAAAATATAATTCCTCTATCATAGTCACATGCACTAGCCCCCACTCTGTCAATAGGCATCGCCTTCAACACCTGGATTATCATCTGCTCCCGTTGTAATAAGTCACACGATCATCGCCAAATACAAATATAAAGGGTGAGCTAAATAAATAAACATACGTAAAAGAAGATAAATACCCCTTCCCCAAACTAACTTAACCACGTTCACATTTTTAAAGCCTTTATACCATGCCACCCCAATCTCATAACCTGTTTCAGACGAGCACACACTCCATGTTAATTCCTCTATCATAGTCCTATGCGCTAACGCCCACTCTGTCTATAGGCATCAACTTCAACACCTGGATTATCATCTACTTCCGTTGTGACAAGTCACACAATCATCGCCAAATACAAACAGAAAGGGTGAGCTAAATAAATAAACATACGTAAAAGAAGATAAACACCCCTTACCCAAACAAACTTAACCACGTTCACATTTTTAAAGCCTTCATACCATGCCACCCCAATCTCATAACTTGTTTGAGACGAGCAAACACTCCATGCTAATTCCTCTATTATAGTCCCATGCGCTAGCACCAGTCTGTCTATAGGCATCCCTTCAACACCTGAATTATCATCTGCTTCTGTTGTGACAAGTCACATGATCATTGTCAAATACAAACAGAAAGGGTGAGCTAAATAAATAAACATACGTAAAAGAAGATAAATACCCCTTACCCAAACTAACTTAACCACAATCACATTTTTAAAGCCTTTATACCATGCCACCCCAATCTCATAACCTGTTTGAGACGAGCACACATTCCACCATGGTCTAAGGGATTCCAATGCTTCCATGAACCTACCCACTCGTGATCCAACTCTATGAACTTTCCTGCTCGTAGTCCAACTTTACGAACCTCCTCGCTCGTAGTCCAACACGCGTGAACACCACCTGTTATGAACCTCCCCGTTCATAATAGCCTTAAGTGTGAGCACGGAACATACGAACCTCCCGCTCATATCCCAACACAATAGTACATCCAATATGAACCTCCCCGTTCGTAATAATCACGTGTTTACAACTCCATTACGAACCTCCCTGTTTGTAATTCATCCAAGCATATCCTAGACCAAGACCCTCGCAACAAGCCATGCAAAATGCATCTTGCCACTGCACTATCACCTGACGCATCCTAAGCGACACTTGGAGAAATTGCAACACAGACCACCTAACGGTCTCAACTCACTACAGGGTGCCACATGTTTCAAGGACTTCCTTGGGTATCCTATCGCCTAGCGGTCCAATCAGTATTGCTAGGCGTTATACCATTAGCGTGATAGTTGCTGGTTTTTGCACTTCACCACAGATTTTAACACCTCTACAACTCAAGCACAAATCTAGAATATAATATTTTACGTCCATGTATTGCACATGATTCAATTTTACAATACCACACATCATATATGTTCACATATACTTAACTATTTAGGCTATACAAATATTCAATCACATTCCATGCACTAGACCCTTCATCATACCCTTTGTTGTTTGCACCACTAGCACATGCATAATTCTAGATATACCCCAAAAGAATCCCCAACTCGCACCAACATAGAGCCACCCAATAAGGTTGTTGATTACGTGTTGTCGCTTGGCGGTAGGTTATGTACCGCCAAGCGATACATCAATTTCTGGGAAAATCCCAGATTTAATTGCACTTGCGCGAAAAACCTAAACCCCAAAACTCGATCCATTAAGCTAACATGCATAATTGATAGTACATCAAGATCTCATACTATACCATGCTCAAGTTAAACATCAAACACACATGATATCACAACCATTTCACGTCTAAACTTCATGCTTCCAATTATCCCTAATCCCACGTGAACCCCTCAAACTCATACAATTACCAAATCATTCAGTTAATCTCAAATGGTGGTCATTTTAGTAGTTTATATTAGCGATCACTCAACAAAACACGATAAAACACCTTCAGCACATCAAAACAACCATAGCATCATCCAAAACGTAGAAAAAGATTTGCAAAGCTCGCGTCGCTTGGCGGCAATGAAGACATGCCAACCGATTTCTGGGCAGAACCTAGAAACTAGGTTCAAATGGCATGCATCACCTGGCGGGTCAAGAACACTGTCAGGCGATTTATGGGCAGAAACCTAGAAACGTGAATTTTTTTGGCACAAAATGGAAGGGAAAGGGATTCCATGCATTCATTATACCACGAAAACATATAATTAAGAAACTAAACAAGTAAATAGCTCCCCTTACCTGGAAATTCCGCTTCAATGAACTCTAAAATTCCTTCTTGGTCCAAACTTGCTCTAACATTGGCTCTAAGTTCTCCCTCTATCCTGTTTCAGTGCTCTAAATTTTTTGTCCTTAATAGTCCCACTAATCTCCTCTATTTTCTCACTAAAACACCCTTCTATTCTTTCATTTCAGCCCATAAATTTAATAAATTAAAACAAAAACAATGAAAATTTACTTAAATTGCCATCAATTGGCCTTTACATAGTGGTTTCAACTCAATAATGGCCATACCTCTATCCTTCTAGGTTCTCTGAAGACGGCTAGGGTTTCTAAGTTTTCCTCAATGTAGCAAAAATAATTCAAGTGCAAAAATGAACTATTTAGTGCTAGGCAAGATTCAAACTCCCATTCACACAATTACCAAGCATATACACAACCAACAATCCCTTTCATATTTCATGTTATTTCATGCACAAAAACCAATACAAGGGCACACCACATGTTTATGCATACTTGTAAAAATAAAATCAAATTAATAACACACTAATGGCATACGCAAGATTTGAACCTAAGACCTTTTAACACCACTCAGTACACTCAACCACTTGACTTATCACTATTCCTTGTTATGATTAACCCATTTAATTACTTTAAATGTATCTCCAATCCAAATTATTGATAATTACATATTTATTTATATTTAATTTTCTCGGGTCTTACATTCCCTCAACTTAAAAGAATTTTCATCCTAAAATATTTCACTTACCAAGAAACAAGTGCGGATAGGATTGCTTCATCAGATCCTCCATCTCCCACGTAGCTTTGTCCCAAATGACTTTTACCGCCCGGATCTCCTTCCCTCTCAACTTCTTAACTTGAGAATCCAATGTTCTCACTGGCTCAACGTCCACGGTTAGATCCTCTCGATACTGAATGTCATATTCCTCTAGCACATGAGTGGGATACATGGAATACATTGTGCAAGTTCGCCAAGTGTGGTGGCAAGGCGATCTCATATGTGATATCGTTGTCGTGAAGCGATCAAATTAACACTACTGAACTATGACATGCAAAAATTTAGAGAATAACTTAAGAATGAAATTGAAAATTAATAAAAGACTTTGAAACAATTATAATAAAATAGGCCAAATCCACTACTTTTACTATAGATTCTTTATCGGTTATCTTCAGATTATTGTTCAATTAACTATTGTTTTTTTACTTCAAATTAATTAAAGTAAATTCTTAATTGATTTGCCAGCATTCTTACTATTAAATAAAGTAAATTATCGATCAAAAGTAAGAACTTTGTAGATTAATCATAGTAGATTTAATCAAAATACATTCTCAATTAAATGTTACTATGCCTAATCATGTTTATTCTTTTACCTCTAAAATCAAGCAAAAATCTAATTAACCAAAGTAAATTCTTAATTAATTCTAATTAAATTTTTTACCTCTAATCAAAGTACATTCTCAATCATTAGCAAAAACTCATTCAATTACATGAAATTTTCTAAATTTAATTAAAGTAAATTCTCGATTAAAGTTAAAAACCCTTGAACTCATGTGATCAACATACATGTAGATTAAACATCTCACTAATTAGCTATGATGTAAAACCATTACTTTTCATGTGATTCAGAGATAAAAGACATATATGAATGAAAATAAAAACAATAATCTAAAGAACAAAGACATTATTTTAATATAACCTCAAAATCCATAATGATTTTACAATGGAACCAACCTTAAAAGTTTAGCCCTCCATGGATTGGATGGAATACATGATAAATGAGGAACGCAAGAAAAATAAAAAGGATGGAAAAATGAGAGATGTGGTGGATGGTGTCTTTCCAAAACTAGATAGTTGTTAAGTGTCATTCTTCTGCTCCTCTAGGTATCTTAATATTTCTCAAAAACTAATAGATTTTATCAATTTATAAAATATTTGAAAGATTTTCTCTATTGATGATTTGATATATACCAAAGATAATTAATTACAAATCTTTAATTAATTACTTAGCAACTTAATTTTTGTCTAATTTTCAATTTTGCCCCACCTTTTTTACCATTTTTACAATATTGACCAAACTTTTTACCAAAATTGACTTTTTGACCAGTTTTGACCAGTTTGATTCGTTGACTGTGCAATAGCAGACTGACACATGGCCTTTCCTTCTTCTCTCTCATCAAGCCAATTCTCTTTCCTCCTTTAGGGTTTCTGCTTCCATGTTGTTGTAGTTTTCGTATGGTGGTTGAAGGAATCCGACGTAGTGCATATGTGTGGCTATCTCCGGCGAAAGAGTTCTGTTCGTGGTGGCTCTTGACGTAGGTGAAGGTTTCTCTACTGCAGCCCATCTCTAGTTTGTTCAGGTACGTGATGGAGGCATACTGCAGTGGTGGTTCATTCATGGTGGCGCAACTTGTTTGAATTTCTAGCTTGCGAGCTTGGTTTGTTTTCCGCCTAGGAAGAGGTGCAAGGCTAACAGTGGTTGAGCGCACTGATGCAGATTGAACTTCAATGGTTACTTGATGCAGGTTCGCGCAGATCTATTACTGTTTTGCGATGCAGGTGCGGGAACAAATTTAGTTGCGGTTGGTTGTGGTGGAGGCTGTTGCATTTGCATCGCGGTGGTTATGCTGATGAAGATGGTCGTGCAAGGTTGAACGTTGCAGTGGAGAAGATGATGATTGACGTCGTGAGGAAGAACGCTCAGATGCGTGGTGCGTGAAAGCTGCCATGGTTGTTGGGAACCTCAAATGGTCCACAAACGTCTGAGTGTATAACCTCCAAACACTCCTTTGATCTCATATTTAGGTGTTCTTGAAAAGATTTTCGAGTTTGTTTTCCAGCCAAGCAGGTTTCACAAATAGTCTCGGGTAAGTTGATTTTTAGCAATCCTAGCACCATTTTCTTTGTACCAAATTGTTGTAGACTCTTTAAATTTAGATGGCCATATCGAGAGTGCCATAACCAGCTATCATTATCTCTCTTTAATGCAGAGAGGCAGTGTCCATCAGCAGCCCTTATGTTCACCTGAAATGTTCTATTCTTGGAGAGTTTACTTCTCAAAATGAGATTTCTAGCAGCATCGAACACTTCAACTTTGTCGTAGCTCCCCGTAACTATTGTGAACCCCTTTTGCATCAACTAACCAATGCTGAGAAGATTGCATTTCATTTTTGGAACAAACAAAACGTCTGAGATGATTGCCTTTGACCTATTCTTCCTTAGGATTACAAGTTCTCCATACACTTCTACCTCTAAATAGCTATCATTCGCAAATCTGACTTTGCTTTTCTTTGCTGCATCAAAGTTTATCAACCACTCCTTGTGACACGTCATGTGATTCGAACATCCCAAATCAAGATACCAAGACTCAACCTTTGAGTTTGAATCTTCTACAGTGATGGTCACCATCAAGATAAATAGTTCAAAGTCAAAATCCTCCTTCATCATATATGCTTCTCTTTTCTGAAGCCTTTTCTTATTTCCTTTATCGGTGTGGCATTCATAAGAGTAATGTCCTAGCTTATAACAATTAAAGCACTCCACCTTACTCTAATCTTTCTTCTTGAAATTCTTCTCTATTCTCCCCTTTCTTTCTGCTGAATCACTCTCTCCTCTATCATAATCACTTCTGTCAGATTTCCAATTTCCATTGGTTTGTTGTTCTCTCCATTTCTTTTGTTGTTTCTTTTCATCACTCTTAAATGATGCACCTTTAGGGCTTGGTCAACTTTCTTGATTGGGCTTCTATTAACCAATCTAATTTCATGCGCTTCTAAAGAACTTTGGAGTTCTTCAACCTTCATTATTGCTAAATCATGTGATTCCTCTATTGCCACTACAATATAGTCAAATTTCCTAGGCAATGAACGCATGATCTTCTCCACAATCATCATATCAATGATGGTTTCTCCACAACCCTTCATCTGGTTCGTGACGGTGAGTACTTTGTTGAAATACTCACCAATCTGATCACCTTCCTCCATCTGCAGTAACTCATATTGCTTCCTCAATGTTTGGAGTTTCACCTTTTTTATCTTTTCTCCTCCTGCGTGACTCGTCACCAAGATGCCCCATGCTTCTTTTGTCGTAACAACATTCTGAATCTTTTCAAAGTGAACATCATCAACACACTAATGAATGATAAACAAGGCTTTGTTATCCCTCTTTCTTATACTCGTTTTATGTGCATCTGTTGAATCAGTAGGCACTTGGCATCCACCTTCAACCACATCACTGATATCTTGAAATTTGAACAGTACCCGCATTTGTGTGCTCCATCGATCCCAATTCTTCTCAATGAGTGTCAGAAAATTCATGGAGGAAATGTGATTCTTGCTTCTAGCCATCCCTTTTCCCGTCTTGATCAAGAAATGAATTCTTTGACACTACTGTTAACCTTTAGACATTCCTTCGTGCTTCAATCACTCTGTTTGACCACCATTCATAGCCTCTCGCAATCTGTCAAACGTGATTTTTGAAGTCACCTTCACAGGTCCTAGACTGACATGGCTTTGGATACCAATTCTATTGGAACAGTTGTGTGAATACACAATATATTTAGGCATTGTATATCTTTGTATTCATGCAAATAGAGTATTTATACATGAGAGTTACTGTTATAAAATTGAAAAGTAAACAAACTCATTCACAATTGTCTTAATTAACAGTTTTAACATATTTATGCTTGACTTATTACAAAATATACTAATAGATTCAGGCAAGGTCCATGGTGGTCAGAGGGCTGAAGGCATGATGGTGGAAGATAGTGGTGACAACATTTAGGGATTGAATGGTGGCTAGGGTTTCTGATTTGGGAGAAGGTTGAAGAGATGAGGTGGCAGTTTGTTATTGGCTTAAATGTTTAGTGGTGGATAGATGACATGGCATGTTTTGGTTGGACAATTTAATGAGTGGAGGATTGCCATATGACATGATTTGGTTGAGTGGAGTTTAAGTGGTAGGAGACGTGTAATTTAGTAGAAATTAAAGGTGCAGAACAGGTTTTTGGGTGGTTCACTTGAAGAAGGAGTGTATAAAATAAAAATTTGGGGTATATTTAGCTTCTGAATTATTTCTTTCCATAATTTATTTATTTTGAACTTAACTTGTAACTCGAAACATTTCCAAATCCACACTTTTAATGACCAAAATTAAATTTTAGCTGCATTAACAAACGTTAGAATATTCAATAATATTTTATGCAAATAAAATCACTTTTTATGCCATTTTTATCTTACGAACTCAATAAATCCAATAATCACAAATCCTGATTAAATAAATCTTTTAAGCACTAAAATTCAATTAAATCCCCAAATTTAAATATTAAACAAGGGCAAAAATTTGAACTCATCAATATGTTACCTGATGTGATCCCAACAAGGCTTATAGCTTGGGCCAACGCCTAGGCCTAAATCATGCTCAAGGCCCAATCCATGGCCCTCATGCACCTCAATCCCAAAGCCCACCAAGAGGCCCAATAACAAGGGGAATGCTAAAAAAAATCCAATTAGGCTTCATCCAAGATGGACCAAACCCACATGGGCTTCTCACACTCTTCACATGGGCCAAAAAAGATGTGAAGATTTGAAGAGGTATATCAAAGAACAATAGAATAACAATAAGATTGGCCCATTGTTTAGGCTTTGTTTTCTAGAATAATAAGTCAAACAATGTGTAGTTGAATTGATAAAATTGGGCTTGACTAAGCCCAATAGGAGATTTGGCCATGAGCTACCAAAGGTCCAAGGTGGACTAAGTGGAAGTCAACATTCCTTCCTACACCTCATGGATCTAATGCATCCAAAGGCTAGGAATGCTTCCTCCTTTTCCAAGGCATCATCCAATGGCTATGAGCCTTGCTCCTTCTCCAAGCCATCTTCCACGACCTAGATTGAATGCCTTTCTTATCAAAGGGCTAAGAGTGCTTATGTGTATTTGCTTTCATATAAAAGCCTAAATTTTATGCTATTGTAATTACTCTTGAAATTTCTAATTGAATGTTTGTGTTGAGATCACTCCACTCTTCTGTTATTTTGAGAGTACCTAAGCTAGAGGTTCACAACATTTCCTCTAGCCACCTTCCACTAGTCTAGTTCTCCTTTCACCACTTCAAATTCCATTGCTACAAGAGCCTTAAACACTTGTCTCCATGCCATTTTTCGCTGCCTATGGAGATCCTACCAGCCACCACATATTGGAGCTCCATCATTACCGACCAATCCTCTTGATAATCTGATACAACCCGATGAACTTCAAAGTAAACTTGTTGGACTTGATTGCTCTTCCAATAACAGTAGTTGAGGTAACCCTAAGAAACACATGGTCTCTAGCCTCAAACTCCAATGGCTTTCTCCTATTATCTGCATAAGACTTTTGTATGCTCTAAGTCGTACGCATCCGATCCTGGATTAGTTTGACATTCTCCATCTTTTGTCGTAATAATCAGGTCCAATGGTAACCGACACCCCATCTTGATACCAACATAACAACGTTCTACATCTTCTTCCATACAACACCTCATATGGTGGAGTGATAACTATTGTTGTAAGTGAACTCCACCAAAGGAAGTACTTCACTACAATTACCCAAGTGATCCAATACACAAGCTCTTAGCAAATCCTCTAACTATTGAATGGTTCTTTCAGATTAGCCATTTGTTTGGGGATGATATGCTGAACTCATTCGCGATTGGGTACCCAACACTGCCTGCAATAACTATCAAAATCTCGACGTAAATCTCGGATCACGGTCTGTCAATATGCTCGTTGATACTTTGTGCAACAAGACCATATAACTCTACTAACTTGTCCATAAACATCCTCTGATTAATTGATAGGAAATGAGCTCCCTTCGTGAGCCTGTTTACAATCACCTAGATGAAATAATGACTCTTAACTGATCTCAATAAATGAGTCACAAAGTCCATGGAAATGATGTCCCACTTCCACTAAGGAATGTCTAGCGGTTGTAACATGCCTCCCGATCTCTGGTGTTTAATCTTAACTTTCTGACATACCAAGCAAGACACTATAAAATCTGCTACATCCATTTTCATACCATTCTACTAGAAGAATTCTTTCAAATCTTTATACATCTTAGTCATACCTAGGTGTATTCTAAGATGACTTTTATGTCCCTCCTCTAGAATCCTCTTCCTCAATTCCTACTTTCATGGAATGCACACTCTATCATAGAAGCATAGGATGCCATTTGTCCCCATCCTAAACTCATTTCCTTTCTTGGTGCCTAGCAACCCAACAATCTATTGCAACTCGGCATCATTCCCTTGCTCCTCTCGGATCTCTTCCAAAAGTTCATTAGTGACCTTCAGTACACTGCACCAGATATGATCCAAACCCAACTGCATTCCCAAATTCATGTTGCAAAGCTTTTCAATAAGCTTTAGTTCCTTCACCATTATAGATGACTTATGCACTAGCTTTCAACTCAAGGCATTTGCTTCCACATTAGCTTTACCCGGATGGTATAGAAGCTCAAAGTCGTAGTCCTTGAGGTACTCCATCCACATTCTCTACCTCATGATAAGCTCTTTCTGGTCAAATAAGTTCTTCAAGCTTGCCTCATGTTAAGCTTTTTTTGATCAAACAAGTACTTCAAGCTTTTTGTGATCGCTGAAGACTTGAAACTGAGAGTCATATAGATAATGTCTCCAGGTCTTTAGAGGTTGCTTCTCTCTCGTGTAAGGCCCGAGAATTTAATTAATTAATTAATTAATTAATAACTGTGAGAAAAGGGACCCTTTATAACAATACATGTTAGCTTGTATGATGTGGAATAGTACTTACTCAAATGATTGAGAGTACTTGATTGTTATAAGAGGACTTGGGTTCGAGTCTTGTTTATGTCATTTTCGTGTTATTTTAATTGTTTATTATTTTGGTAATATGCTTGATTATGATGAGTGATATTAAAATCCTAGGTTTATAGGAATTATCACGAAACATGAATTGGTTGTGCACATGCTTTGTAATTGTGTGGTTGTGTGTTTGAACCTTGGCTTATGCGAAATAAGTTCCTTTTTGCCAAAACTATTTTTGGCATGGATGTGAAGGGTCGGAAAACCCTAGTCATTTGCGAGATCAACTGCAAGGGCTGGGAAGACATATAAAAATAGCCATTGAATAACCATTAAAATCATTTTAATGTCAGTTTTCGTTTAGGCCATTAAGGGAACTAAAATGAAGGTTGTAGAGTGAGGGTAATAGGGAAATTGGAGAGAGAAAGTGTCCTTTTGGTACAAGCACACAACTAGCACTGAAAACAGAGAGTTGAAAAGGAATTTGGAAGCACATTGAAGGAGACAAGGAGGAGGGCACATTGCTAACAAAAAGGACCAAGGTTTTGGCAATTTAGCAAGGAATCCATGTTAAGGGTGTTATTACATTATAAAATTAGTCATGATTATGGCCTGAACTATTGTTTGTATCTGTGCTTATTTTATGCCATATATTTTCGCTGAATTCTGGAGGTTTCTGGAAAATTTCTAGAAACCGCCTAATTGTCTTGAACACTTGTTAGGCGACATATGTGAATTGTATTTGGTTTCTGGATTCCTACCAGAAATCGCCTAGCGGTATGAATTGATCGTCAAGCGATGCATCCCTACTCACCTAGTTTATTGGGTTTTATATGAGCGGTCTGGCGGTGATGAACACCCGTCAGGCGACACGAGCTGACATGGCTCAATTTGGGGATTGTGCTTGTTTTAGGGTGTTTCGATCGATGGAGAAAGGAGTTATAATCATGAGTGATTGGGAACAATGATTAATTGTGAAATTTTCATTGTAGTTCGAGTAAATTTGGATGAATATTTATATAAATGAGTATTAAGGATTGAAGTTGGGGATTTTAAGGTTGAATATAAATTGAGTGGTAAAAAGCAATAAAATCATGTGAATTTGTAATCTAATAAAATAATTGTGAACTTAAGAGCGCGATTTGAGTGTAATGTTTGGAGAATTGAGGGAACGAGAGATGATTGAGATTTGAGGGTTCACAAGTGCAGGAGGATTTTTGATTTTCCAGAACGGGATACATTGTGCCTGCCGCCAGGTGCTAGCACAGTGAAAGTGGCACCAGGTAGCTGAGTTAGGCAGTGTAGGACTGGGAATTTCTATTGGGTCAATTTGGGTCATTTAAAGTAGACTGGGGACTTATTAGAGAGGATGAAAAAGGGTAAATAAGACGTGAAGAAATGTTATGGACTAATGGTAGAGTTGATTGGTGTTGTGATAATTGGGATACCAATGATGCATGGAAGAGGCTTAATCAATTAGGACTATGCATAGGTTTATTTTAGGATAATACTTAGTAATTGGGGTTGTTGATGCATGGTCATTTTAAAGGTGTAGTGGTATAACTAATAGGTAGTGGATATAAAGTATTGAATGAGATGGAAATTCAGAATGGTTAGGAGAGGGTTGGAATAAGAGTAAGGATGCATGACTAGGATTTGGATGATCTATAAGTGTTGTGGAGGTCTGATGATACTTGTGGTATTTTTGGAAGTTTTAGGAAGGATTGCTTGTGGTAAGAATGATGCAAGTCTGTGAAAAAAAAAACTAGTACAATCTGTTGTACTGATGCAACGCCTAGCGACATGATTAGTCCCACCAGGAGGTAAACGAGTGGGCAGTGGTACTGGGAATGCGCCGCCAGGCGATCTTTGCAGGGACAAGAACTCCAGGGGCGCATGGCACCTGACGACATGATGTTTCCGCCAGGCGGTCTGGAACTAACTTTCTCCTAGCGCCAAGCGATAATGTAAAGGCAGGACTTTTGTACTCTTATATGTGTGTGATCTACAAGGCTTTGGGTGATACCTTAAAGATTGACTTGCTGAAGTGTTCCTTGAGTTGTTGCAAGGAACGGTTTCCCTTGAGTTGTGGCTCGAGATAGAGGGTAAATGTGTTGCATTCCTTGAGTTGTGGCTCGGAATGACATCTCTTGAGTTGTGGCTTGGGATGACGAATGAACACGAGCATTCCTTGAGTTGTGGCTCGGATTGGCTAGTGTTTTCGATGTGACTATACAAGTTGTGGCTCGTACGGATGGATCTAGATAGATTGCCCTCTTCGACATTGGTTGGCGAGTTTGGTAGTCTTGGGACATTATGAACTATGGTTCGTATCGGAAACTCCACCTGACTTTGCGGAGTGTAGTCCGTAGTAGGTTTCCCAGACGTGTTCTCCAAGTTGTGGCTTGTAGGTGTGACAACAAAGGGGATCTTGAGGTATTCATCTAAAGACGTAGAAAATGGATAACATGGTGGTGGCCATGTGCTATGGAATCAAAGGATAGAGTTCCTTTGATGTGTGTGCACATTTTTGAACTATATATTTATATGTTTATATGTTAGCTCACCCTATCTACTTGTGTTTCGCGATGATCGTGTAATGCATTACACGGGAGCAGATGATGTTGTAGGTGGTTCTGGTAAGGCATAACATCAGAGAGGGGCTAGCTGGGAAACACTTTTCATGGAATTTATGATTTTTATGGACTTTATTTTCCATTTATGGTTTTGAATAATTTTGTAAACCTTTTATGTACCAAACTTGGATATTGTAATCGAGCTTTATTAATTGAGGTTTTGATTTTAAATTCCTATTTTATTTTATTTAAATTTGTAATATCCGATCGAATGTTACAATTAGCACACAACCCAAACCCTGATACAATGCATCACAATACACCTTGAATGCCTTAGTCGTATTTGTTATCGCCAAGTTTTTGTGATCACTAAAGACTTGAAATTGAGAGCCATAGAGATAATGTCTCCAGATCTTTAGAAGTGACTTCTCTTGCATTAGCACACAACCCAAACCTTGATCTGACAATCACAACATACTTATAGGTCATTTCTCTTGCATTAGCACTAGGGATGTCAAAGCGGGCTAGGCCCGCTGGGCTGGCCCGCCATCCAGCCAAGAAAAAGGCAGGCCGGGTTGGAATTTCCAACCCGTCAACCCACTGTAACCCGGGATAGCCCATTAGTTTGTGGGCCAAAACGGGCCAGCCTGCCTTAGTCTGCCAACCCGTTTTTTTTTAATTATTTTATGTATAAAATTAAAAATAATTAAAAAATAATACTTTTTTATATTATATAAATAAATATATATTTATATAATAGATTTATAAACAAAAAGTTAAAATAAATTAAAAAAAAATAAAAAGAAAGGCGGGCTAGCCCGCCCTAAGACGGGACGGGTTACAATATCCAACCCGTTTATTGGTGGCGAGTCGCCTAGCCTGGCCCGTTTTTGGTGGGCCACAAGCGGGTCGGGCTGGCCTGTTTTGCCACCCCTAATTAGCACACAACCCAAACCCTGATAGGATGCATCACAATACACCTTGAACGCCTTAGTCATATCTAGTAATGCTAGTCTAGAGCAGTAGTCAACCTCTTCTTTAGTCCAAGAGAACGATTGATCCTTTCGGGTGAGTTGTGTCAATGGACTCACCATCTTAGAGAATCCCTCCACAAACCTTTGTTACTGTCTAGGGTCGCTCCCATTTCAACACCGTCTCAATTTTCGTTAGGTTCATCGCGATACAAGGGAACACCACACATTTATGCATACTTGCAAAAATAAAATCAAATCAATAACACACTAATGACATACGCAAGATTCTAACCCAAGACTTTCCAACACCACTCAGCACGCTCAACCACTTGACTTATCACTCTTCCTTATTATGATTGGCCCATTTAATTCCTTTAAATGTATCTCCAATCCTCAATTATTGATAATTAAATATTTATTTATATTTTATTTTCCCCGGTCTTACAATGCTCATGCATTCATCACCTTAAAATTAGCACTTAATCTAGAAAGGAATAATCATGCTTGTGGAAAAACACAAAACCAGCAACTACAAAATGCCATAACCCACGTAACACCATATACTTTGACCAAAACTGCACCTGCATAATTTCCTTCACCCAAGATCTCATCCCAAATCAAGTTACACATAACTATCCAATCATAAAAGTGCATTAAACCCATAACATCACAATTGGTTTCATTTTATCCCATTATTACATGCATAATTCCAATTAAACCCCAAAAGAATCTCCAACTCGCGCCAAACACAGCCAACCACAAAGGACTGCTGGTTACTAGTTGTCGCCTAGCGGCAAGCTAAGTACCACCAGGTAGTGCATCAGGTTCTGGGTAAAACCCATATTTTCCTACACTTGCAAAAATGCAAAAACTTAGAAAAACAACATGAAACTACGGAAAAGAGGCACACATGGTTCTGGGCATCATGAAAAATCATATAATTCTTACAAAACAAGTAAGTACAACTCCCCTTACTTGGAATTCCCGCTCTAAATGCACTCCTAGAGCTCCTCCTTGCCCAGAAATTGCTTTACCCTTGCCACACGAATTTTCCCTTTTTCCCTCACTAAACAAACCCTTCCTTTATTTTTTTCTGCCCTAAATGAGACCAATTGTAATCAAGCGTTAAAAAAAGTATTTAACCCTAACCAAGGTTCGAACTTTCAAGCACACAATCACCAAGCATATGCACAACCATCAAGCCATCACATGTTTCATGAAATTTCATGCACACATTCACTTATAATGTCACATCACATGCTCATGCATACATACAAGATAAATAATAATTAAATATCCCACTAATGGCATATGCAGGACTCAAATCCAAGTTCTCTCAACAACACCCAACACGCTCAACCACTTGAGCTATCATTGTTCCTTGTTATGATTGACCCATTTAATTCCTTTAGGTGTATCCCCCATCTACAATTATCGTAATTAAATATTTATTCTTTATTTAATTTTTTCGAGTCTTATAGTGCATGTCGCACATGCTGTTGTGTAGCTCGCTTATAACATAGTTAACCTCATTTTTCGAATTACACTTCAAAATGGGGACCGAGAACCCTCTTTTTTAAAAATATCCATCGATGATAACAAACTGTGTGAACTTTTGGGCAACTATTGGTGTCAGCCTTTTACCATCCTTTTGTTGTTTTATTATTTGCTTTAACGTTTTCCCTCTAATCGGGCTTAACAAATATTGTAATATTTAGACATATTTTCATTGTTGGTCCCATCATGACTTGTATTATTGTGTTCAACTACCATTTTTCTTTGTTATTTTCTAGCTTAGATAAGAAGTTAGCTCTAGTATTCTTGGATTGTGGGATATGCTCTATGGTTTCTACCTCAAACTCCTTCATTAGTTGTACCACTTTATGGTAGTATCGAACTAGTAGGTAGTCCTTTACTGAAACATTCCCTTGACTTGGCCAACCACCAACTATGAGTCGATTTTTTAAGCACACCCTAGTTGCATCCATATCCTTTACCAAATAAAGGCCAATCGTCAGGCTTTCATACTCTGTCTGGTTATTTGACACCTTGAACGTGAAAATAAGGAGGTCAGCCTTTCCACTATTCTTTGCACTTCCTTTAGGTTTGCAGGGCTCCTCATATTTATGATGACTTGCATTTATCTAGTTTGACCTTAATGGCCTTAGTCATTAGTATGAAACCTAGGAATTTTCCTCCTCCAATCCTAAAAAGGCACTTAGCGGGATTTAAGCACATGTTGTATCTTCTAATTTGACCCAAAATCTCCCTAATGTCATCAGCATGGTCGCCGACTGACTCAAACTTTACCACCATATCATCCACATACACCTCCATGTTCTTGCCTATCTACTATTAGAAAAAATTATCCATTAGCCTTTGATATGTTGTGGCAACACTCTTCAATCTAAATAACATGACCTCGTAACAATAGTTGGCTCAATCGGTAATGAAGGCAACTTTTTTTTGTTTGGATGATACACGGGTATCTAGTTGTATCTAAAGTACGTGTCCAAGAAACTAAGTATTTGATGACCGAACACCCCATCTACTAATCGGGCAATGTTGGGTATGAGGTAGGAATCCTTCGTGCATGTTTTGGTAAGGCTAGTGAAATTGGTGCACATCTACAAATTTGAAAGCTAAGTGGTGTACTTGACTTCTCTTATGAAGTTAACCTCTTGTAGCTTCTTTACATCTCTTCTTCTGCCTTTTGTCATTCTTCTCCCAAGTGCCGCTTTGTCTGAGTGATCCATTTAGCTAGTGTACGAAATTAGATAGTGTACCAAAATCTCACAAGTAATAAAATGAAAAGTTCAAGTATCGTTTCCCAAAAGACTTATGCAACACTTGACAACTTTTGTAATTTATAACTCAATTAGATAACATATTTCAGAAAAACAAAAACAAAACTCTTTTTGTATTTTTATCAAACATAGGGTGTGAAACAATATATGATAAAGGCTTCATTGGGATTGAGTTTCATGATTCAACTCAAAACAAAAATACCAGACAATATATTTCTAATTCCTTGTCTAGCATTCACACCTTTTGTAACAAGTTTTAATGTCTTACCAACAAGTCTAAACTTGATTAATAAAAATCTTATGTCTAGCAAATTTTACTATAATTTTGAATTAATGATCAAGATTTTGATATCATAAATGACTAAATGTTCCACATTTATGTCTAGCATGTGAAATCTATTAGTTGCTATATCCTAATCAAGTTTTCCAAACTATCTTTCAATCAACAAGTACTCTAACATATGAAATTAATCTAGAATATGTAGTTAAAACAAGAATAGAACATGTAACACCCCTTTCAAGATGTCACATGTAATTTTATAATTGCCAAAATTTCAAAATATAAAATTTTGGTACCATCCTATTAAATAGGAAACTTCACAATTAATTTTTTTCAAAAGCCACCTTCCAAAATGTTCATTCGAATGAAACTCTATTATCAAGTAAAGCAATAATGAAATAAACCAAACTGGTTTAAGTTGTCCAAACCAAAGCTTATTACAAGTTCAAAACTCAAAACTAGTCAAAATATTACAATCGCCTTATTCAAAATTAACCACTTCCAAATGTTTTTCATAAAATTCCCAAAAAGCATTCCTACGAGTTCGTCTTAGTTATGTCTCTCCATTAGAATTTACATTAACATTTGCTCTCATATAACACACACATTATACGATCATCGCACAAACAAAAATACACACAAAAACAAGGGTGAGCTAACCAATTGCAACATCATACAATAATGTCTGTGACCGAATATGCCTTCAACTTTTCACCTTTCTAAGAGCACAAAAGGAATACCAAAAAGAAAACCAATAGATTTTGTTCTAGCCAAGGTTTGAACACACCACCTCCAAGGCTCAAACAAACACATCAAACATATCAACTATCATGTTTTTCTAATCATTTAACACGCACAACAACATTACAATACTATCCACACAATAAAACATGCCCAAAAAAATATAAATAATTATAAAATATAAGTCACACCAAAGGCAGACATAAACAATTCCAAAATTATAAAACAATATTCAAAATATAAACATACCAAATGTACACATCAAGAATCAAACCCTTGACCACCATCCCATGATAAGACTCTAACCAACTATGCTACTTTTCACTTCCATAAAATTATTTATTTATTAATTTAAATAATACTCTTGACGTCCAATTCCACCTAGAAAATATAATTACTTTTCTGGGTCATATAGATCACAAGAGTGATGGAAAAGATTATATTGAATACATTACATCCAACCCCATGAATAAAGGGGTTAACTACTCCTTAACATTTTGAATACTAGAATAATGATGAAGATGAATGTCTCCAACCTTTAAAAGGCGCCTCTACCTTCTCTCCTTTTAGGTCAAGTGTCACTCTCCCTAAAATAATTATTTCTCTCTCTCTCTCTCTCTCTCTCTCCCAAAAAGGAGTTTTCCCCAAAAGGGGTGTTTATTTCTGAGAAAGGTTGTTCATTTGACCTTTTTCAAACCCCTTATTTATAGATTTTTTGAATTGGACTACTTTGCACCTTTGTACTTGATTTTGTATTGGAGTAACCAACTTTATCAATATTTCTTTAGTCGATAACTTTGAAAATCAAATTTTGTTGATATTCTTCTTACTTTCTTTGATATTTCCACTTATCTATGGAATATTAAATATGTAAACCAAATACTTATCTATTTCCAATTTTATTAAATAAAACATAAAATATCTAAAAATATAATAATAAAGTAATAATAAAAGATAAAAATAAACAAAAATAAAACATGAATGTCAATTATCAATGACCAACTTATGTGACCTTACCCTAGATGTATTCGAAGCATGTTGGTCAAATTCTACTAAATGGTAACTTACATGGATTTTCCGACTATTTCTTCCTTCAACAAATCAAGTTCTCAAATCTAGATAATCGCGTTTGTCCACTCATTCTCCTAAAAAGCCGATGATCTGCTTGTTGTATGGGACAATAAGGTCCTTTGCTACATCTATCTTAATGAAGGTCTTCCAATACAGGATGTTGACCGAGCTCCTCTAGTCGATCAATATTTTACTTATGGCATAGTCAGCCAATTAGATGGAGATGACCATTGGATCGTCCTGATCAGGATCAAGTGTTTAGAAATCTGTGTTAGAGAATGCGATTAGAGACATGCTTTTGACTCTCCTTTCCATTATACTCACCATTTTGAGTGCTCAGATATGTCTCTTCCAAATGGATGCCATGCTCCTTCCTCCAACAAATCCTTTAGATATTGTGTGCATGACCCCTTCTCAATGGTTAGTCTTTACTTCTGCTTTGACTTCTCTCACGCCTCAAATTGGCTTGCTCTTCTCGCCTATGGCAACCGCCTGTCGAAAGTCCTTGGCGCTTCAAACAAATTTTTTCAAGTGCCCCGTTTGAATAAACTCTTATATCTTTTCTTCGAGCGTGATGTAGTCATCCTTGTTGTGATTGTGGTGATATAAGGGTAATGTTTACTTTCATCTACATTTGGTGGGGTTGGGACCCTTTTGGGTGATGGCAACAAATTGACACTCAATGCCCCATTCAAGATTTTGGACCGCGGGGTGTTTAAAGGGGCGTAGTTACTGAAACATGAGCCCTTATTTGATTCTCTTAAGGGCCTTAAGCCCTAGTTTTACTAAACGACTTATTCTCTTGTGTTTTCTTCTCTCCAACTTCCTCTACCTGGACTTTCTTGTGAAAGTCTCTTAATTCCTCCAACTATATGTACTTAACTAACCTTCTCCTAAGCCTAGGTGGTTGGGAACACATTACACCAAACTGTATCATCAACCGTGTACAACCAAATCTACGTTATAAAAGTGCGAATATGCTCAACGGGATTTGTCTTCCTATCATACTTCTCAAACACAAGTGTCTTCTAGTTATCAGGTAAAAGGGGTTTCCACGAGTCTTATAACGGTATCGAAGTTTGGATGACGCCATGGTATTAAATGTCATTACTCAACGACTTATGCTTGCTTCATGGTTGTGATCTTGAGTATCACCCTTAGCGATTGTTCGGTCGTGGGTAGAAAGGTGTGTCTTGGTCTTAGAGTGAGGGACTTATTCCATCTTCTTCTTAATACATGCATTTTCATTATGTAGGGCCAAAATTTCCTTGACACTTTTCTTTTTCAGAGCTTCTATTCATTATTAAACTCTTTCAAGATGTTAAGGTGATGTTCTCTCTCTCTCTCTCTCTCTCTCTCTCTCTCTCTCTTTCATCCTCGTTATGCCTTCCGTTACTAGTCATGTTCATCATGGTTACCATGGGGGTTGAAAGGTGCTCATTCGGCCACACAGTGAATGCCAAAATGTTTTTGTAGAAATGATTGACCACTTCAACTCCGCATGCTTCGACCTTCATATTACTTCAATCTTCTGCTTCTCAATCACAATGGTCTCCTAATCGTCCAAACCACTCGGAGGGACCTGTATAAGACACTTGGATGCTTAAGTTAGTATTGGTCCGAGTATAGGCTATATTAAATGTTGTAATCATGTAACCTAACCAACTTACTTGGACTCTGTATTTATACTACTTATTGAGCTTTTATTTACCATTTGCCTAATTTGGGCCAAACACATCTTAATGTTATTATTTAGTTGATTCATGATCTTCCTTTGTTAAACCACATTTAGGCTTCCTTTGTTAAACCACATTTAGGCTGTTAATCGTGTTGCACCGCCGAGCCTTACTAGCCGATTGATTATCCCAATATGGATGAAGTTGAACGATCAACCTTATGTTGGTCAATTGCTTCTTGATGTTTGACTGGGAGGTATGTAGTATTCATTTTTTTTTTATCTTAATTCTCAAAGTTTTGATCACATTTTAAAAATATGTTTTGAATGGTTATTTCTATAGTGTATAGTTTGGTGATGAACTTCTTGATTGTAGTGTAAAACATTTTTTTTATATCAAGTGTTTGTAGATTATGAAGTTTTACTTTACGTTAATGGTTTTAAACAAATATTTGTTTTGGCGTAGTGTTTTTGTGTGATACAAGAGTTTTTTATTGTTGATAGACACAAATTCTGAATGAATTTGAAATGTCTACCTTTGAAGGATCCAAATATCATCTTCAAGATGGATTGACTCTAATAATTGCATTTTTATAATTAGTAATGAATAGAAAAAAATATAACTTTATATTAGAATGATATGGAATGAGTATCTAAAATAATTGGTGTAAAATGAGTTACAAGTCAAAATTTGTTGCTTTATGTTTTGGTTTATAATGAAGATCAATTGTAGATATTCACATAAGTATTTTTTAGAAGAAGTGTCAAAGTTGTTGAAAATTCTTAATATTTAAAATTTGGTTTGTATCTTATATAACATTTCATTCTTAAATACAAATCATACACTGCATATTAATAACATAACTACTAAAAACGTGTATTTTTATTTAAGAATTGAAATATACTTTTTATTCATGCATGAGAACCAATAAAATGAAAAAAAAAACATAATAAAAAATAAATATATTCTTCATTAGTTTAATTAAGTTTTAAGCATTTGTAATTCTAGGTTTTTTCAATTATGTCACTAGCTGATGTGATTGTATTATGTCAATAAATACTTAACTTCATTTTTGTGATAATAATTATAGGAGTTCATCTTCAAACGTGAGATGTTAAAGTTTGGAACATAAATAAAATCTGTTATATTTTAGAAATTAAAAATATATTTAAATTTTAAATTTTTTAGGTTATTGAATATTCAGAACTTCTATAATTTTAATAATGATTATTTTGTTAACTTGTCCATTTATCTCCTTGTGTTAAAAAGATTCGAAGTTGTGTAATTCATATAAAATGGTATTCTGAATAATTTTTATATGTATACATGATACCATTGAAGTTTATCATAAAAAACATCATTTATCATTGTATTAGAATGACAAGTCTATGAGAATCTTATTAACCATAACATTTCGAAATTTACAAAATTCTTTATTAATTTATATTAGTCATAAAATTATTTTATATTAATAAATAACAGTTTACTATTATTTTAACATGTTGATACAAAAGATAACATGATAAAATAGCAACTAAATGATTTAATTATGAAAAAAAAATTTAATAAAAAATATGAAATAAAGAAATAAAATTAATAGAAATTTAATTAAAACTATTTAAAATTATGATAGACTTCAAACTTACTCATTGATGTATTTTTTTTTTAATTTTAGGATTAGAACAAATAAATTTTATAAAAATTATTTTTAAATAAAAATCAAATAAAAATTATGAGAAAAAAAAATTACCTCTCTTTATTGTTGTTTCACATTTTAAACTTCAACTGAAATTTTGTAACATAGGGTTTAAGCTTGAGAGAAAGAAAAAGTGGGAAAGAAAAGACCAAAGTGACTGTAGAACAGCAAAGAGGGTGATGAGATGGAGGGAAAGAGATTTTTTGTGGCGGTTCACGTCGGCGCCGGTTTCCACTCTCCGTCTAACGACAAGGCCTTGAGGTCCGTCATGAACCGCGCTTGTCAAGCAGCCGCTTCCGTTCTGTCCAGCGTAACCCAACCCAACCCAACCTAACTTTTTTTTTTCTTTTCATTTTCAATTTCGCTCTTTCACTCCTTTCGTGTTTCTAGGGCTCGGGAACTGGCCTAGATGCCGTAGTAGCCGCCATTCAAGTGTTGGAGGATGATCCCTGCACGAACGCTGGCAGAGGCTCTAACTTGACCGAGGACGGTGGCGTGGAATGCGACGCCAGTGTTATGGACGGAAAATCTGGAGCTTTTGGGGCTGTTGGAGCTGTGCCAGGTACTTGATTTCTTATTACCTCTCAAATCGTTGATCCCATGAATATGGTGATAGTCACATACAATAATTGAATTGAAACTGCGCTCTGTGGAGAAATGAAGATGACTCCAATTATACTGCTTAAGCTTGAATGGTTAATAATTAATAGCAGCGACTGGGTATTTGGTAGAGCCTGTGTGGAGCTCACGGAAATAGCATATGACTTCTTTTACAAGCTTACTAGTGAATAAGAAATCCATGTCGTAAAGTTCTCTAAGAGGTTATGGATAAAAAAAATTTAGGGTCTATTTGTATACAAGCTAGAAGTGCTTTTTTAGTGCTTCGCTATTTGAAATCCTATTTGGAGAAACTTCTCCGCAAAGACAACAAGAAAGTGAAATAAGCTTTTTCATTCATAAGTTAAAATTAATATATTTATAAGTTAGTTTGTAGAGGTTCTTTCATATAGTTTCTCGAAATTTTTATTTTTTAATTTATGCATAAGTTAATGAAGTATGCTTTTCTTCTTATGTCTTTATGTTTTTATTTAGAAATTCCTACGGAGAAGTTTATCCAAATAGTTCAGTAAAAGTTTTTCTAGTAGAAAATCTTTCGAAGCATTTCTGGCAATGTATCCAAACAGACTCTTAGTTAAACATTTGTGTAAAAGTTGTTTTTAACTTTCTACAATAGAAGAGAAAGTGGAGTTAAACTGTTCTGTTTTCATTAGCCATTTTGAGAGCTGGAAGCAGCTTATATCTTGAGCTATTTTGTAAGCTTTTCCTATTAATCACATAAATGCTCATGTGATAAGATAAGTCCAAAGAAGTTGTAAAAGAACCTTCAAACACATCCGAAGTGCTTAGTTAGTTTTGTTTAATTTATTTTAGAGAAACCTCTTTTTGAGAAATTCTAGGGACACTCTTGTCATTGCATTATTTCCAATACAATCATTTTATTTTGGATAAAAAGTAAGTAGGCTTAAATTATGTGCAAATCATACCCTCAATAGGAATGTGTTGGAAAGTGTGTGTGAGAGTGTGTCATTAGCATTTCTCTCATATTTTTTGCAGTTCTTGGAAGAGTTTTTCAAAAATAAGAAAGGCGTTTCTCCAGAACTTATCCCAACCAAACATGCTTGACTCTACAGTGTGCTAAATAATGCATTTTCCTTCCTGCTTCCATGAACAACTGGAAAGATTCTAAGTTTTTACATTGCTGGGTAATCTAACGCTGTGGGGATACAATGTTGTTTTGGCTTTACTTTTGGCTTGTTCGAGACTTTGGAATTTAACTATTTTATACCAAGTTATCTTTGTATTTATTCCATTCGCTATAGACCAGGTGTCCGCAATGCTATACAAATTGCTGCTTTATTGGCCAAAGAACAACTAATGAGATCTCCTTTGCTTGGTCGGATTCCTCCAATGTAATCAATATTCAAGATCTCTGTATCTGTTACCAAAGCCTGTGCATTACTTCATGTAACACACTGCCAAAATTAGTATTTGAGAAAGCCTTCTCCTTTTTGACCTTGCAAACAAGTCCTCCTGTTAATATCTATTGCTGGAGTTCTTATGGGAATTGTTCTTAATGCAGCTTCTTGGTTGGCGAAGGGGCTCGCAAATGGGCCAAGTCTAAAGACATCGCTTTGCCAACAAGTATAGAGGAGGCCAATGAGGTAATATTTTCACTTATAATTTAAATTCTGCACTGAAACTTAATTGAATCATGTCTTGCCACTTTGAAATCATAGTTTTTTACTTTGTGTAACAGTGGCTGGTCACAGAAAGGGCTAAAGCACAATGGATAAAATACAAATCCATGGTTGAAACTGCTAGATCTAAGGCAGACAACACTCCTGAGGTTGATTCTTCTGTCTGTCAAAGTACCACAATACCAGGTATTTTAGTAGCACACTTCTGCAAGACCTCACCCTACTTTTTGCTTCTAAAACTCTCAAATCAATAAACAACAGTGCTTCAGAGATCTTAAATTCATTGCCCATGAAAATTAGCATAAGCCTACTACTGTAAAAACAATCTTACTACAAAATAAAGATTTTGTGAAGTCTTCAAATTCTTGAAGTCTTATGACTTAATGTTAGGATATGAAGCTAAGCCTTTGTAGCAATTATAGATAATTTTTCTAAATCCAAACTAAAACCTTCCCTTGAGAGAGATCTTAAATTGCTTAGGGATTTAAATGGTTGTATTGCAAATTAAGTATCCATATGCTATTGGAAACGATATTGCAATGCGTAGGAGTTTGGGAAAAATGATCTTGCCTGTGATCTTTTCTCCTAGCCTTCAATTGTTACTAGTGTGATGCACCTGCCAAAGTCATGTGCTCTTTCATATGCAGATAATGCTTTAGAAGGTCGCGTAATGGACACCGTTGGGGTTATTTGTATAGATAACGAGGGGCATGTTGCAACTGGAGCCTCCAGTGGTGGTATTGCTCTAAAGGTGAAAATGGTTTTCTTCGTTTGCTTCTCTTCAAGTGCTCTGCAGTTCCACGTTAGATTACTAAGTAATTACACATAATTATGTATGAAATATCCAACAGGTCAGTGGACGTGTTGGGTTGGCAGCAATGTATGGTGCAGGTTGTTGGGCATCATCAAAAGGGCCCTTTGGATCTCCGTTCATGGCTGGTTGTTGTGTATCTGGGGCAGGAGAGTACTTAATGAAAGGATTTGCAGCTAGGGAATGCTGTGTTTCATTGTCACTGTATGGTTGGCTCTCGGTCATCTGTTTGTATTTCCATGATAGGGGAGAATTTTTATGTAAGATTTGTCCGTGTGCTTAAGTTCTACCGTGTCTTCATTTGATATGATAGCATGGAGTAGAATATAATCACTTCATTTGGACGTTTTCTTTTAAAATTAAAATGAGCTGATATTTCTTAAGGACATTCCACCTAAGAAATAATAGTGTATAGTCAATGTCTAAAATGATGCTTTTATTGAAATTTACATTTTGGAAACATTTTATGCTGTTGTATGGGTCACTGGACATTGTGTTGTACACATATTAAATATCATGTTAAAACATTTTAAAATTTCACTTATCATGTTAAAATATTTTAAAATTTCACTTGAGAAATTAATGAATGAAAAAGACATTATTTTTATCTCAAATTTACTTGCTGTGCAAAATTGGTAGGTTAGGATTTGTTCAGGTTATGTTTTCTCTTGTGTGAATACTGAAAATATGATCTCTTTAATATCCAGCTTAGATTATTGGCTTTAGAAATTTCAACTTCTGGTATTGATGCATTGTTGCATAATTTCATTTATGTGTGGGGTATTTCAATATACCATGGGGTGGATTTTTGATGTTGACTTTCTTTCAGCTCACAGTCTGGCGCTGCTTCTGCTTGCACAAAAATCTTACGCTCTGTTGTTGAGGATGGCAGGCAATGTGTTACTGATAGCAGTGCAGGGATCTTGATTGTGCAATCAGATGCATCTTTAACAGTTAGTCCCTTCAGCTTTTCCACCTAATAGTTTTGTGAAGATTATTAATCTTTTACTTTCCTTAGGATCAAGGAAAATCATCAAGACTGAAAGCTGTAGAGATTGCTGCTGCATACACTTCCTTGTCCTTTGGAGTAGGATATTTTGGAAGCTCTATGGAACGTCCCAAGGTAGCAGCACTGTTATGACTGAGATTTATCATCATATGAAGATTTCATATTATAATTTTTTCTAAATTTAAGTTAGTTATGTTCATTTTAAGAAATCATCTCATGATGTTAAAAAGATGCCTCATTATGAAATCATCACATTATGGTGGTCCAAATAGCTCAGAAAGTTGTCTTTAGAATGAAATCTTTAAATTAGCAAGGTTACCATATATTGTCTGGTTTGCCTTTTACCTCCCTCTAAACTGATGGTTCTCAGAAAACCATTTGTAAAGTGATATTTTCCTATTGTGTTATGATCCAGGTTTCCATTCTTAGAAGTACAAAACAACAAAGCAGGATGTCAATAGATCAATTTGGAGCACGGATAGATCTTTCAAATGGATAGTTACTGTGACCACGAGGTCAAATTTTTTCCGTGCTGATGAGGTGAAGTTGGTGACACCAACAAAATTACTTGATTTTCTATATACAGTTTATCGATAATCATTTTAGTTCAGGCCATTTTGTTTATGAAAGATATAAGATTTCATTGTGGATTGTTAAGTAATGGTCAATGGTTCTATGGATTGAGTCATACAGAACTTAATTAGTTTTCATGTGAAATTAATTTATCTGTCTTCAACATTTACCAAGTTCCCTAGAATTATGGGCTATGAAGAAAAGCATTTCATTGAAATAATGCAAAGATGAAATTATGTAATGATAGGTAGGTAATTTGTAGTACTTTAAAAGTATAAACAAACATGCTGAAAATGTCATAAAAACTAAACATACCGGAATGTCTTGCAGTTTTGTCTGATCTATGATCTATTCTATGCTTGTAATTTAGTTTCCTTAAACATAATACACACAAGTCTACACATAAACATATATATATATA
>Ga0214545_1001757_pt1 | contig 41207 bp, 20 predicted proteins | sample CNSS4metaG_FD_160064 | JGI IMG/M metagenome (GOLD analysis project Ga0214545, IMG submission 160064) | Root nodule microbial communities from cowpea collected in UCLA plant growth center, Los Angeles, California, USA - CNSS4 | ecosystem: Host-associated > Plants > Roots > Nodule | place: USA... | reverse complement strand
AGCTTTCCTAGCAACAGCACAACACTCAATCTTCTAAGAACTCACTTAGAAAAAGTTATCGCTCACTCACACTAGGTTTTTCAAAGTTTTCTTTAAGAATCTCACAGAGCAACACTTTGCAGTCACAACCAAAGAACTCTGAATCTTGAAAAGGTATTTTTAAAGTTGAACTGCAGTTCCTTAAATAGAGTTTTCGAAAATTAGGTTAAGAATTGAGTCGTTATGTTCCAACTGCCAAGGATAATCGATTATCACTAAGGATAATCGATTATTCCAGTAGGTTTCCTGAAAAGCAAATTTTGAATAGGATAATCGATTATTTCAGGAGATAATCGATTATTCCAGTAGGTTTTCGAAAAATACAAGTTCTGCACAAATAATCGATTATCAATAGTGATAATCGATTATCACTGTAGTATTTCTAAAAATAAGAAACCTTCTAGAAAGACGAATGACATGCTACTGATTCTAAGTTTAATTAAACTATTCTACAATACACTTATTTTATTTTACAAGATAACATTTGCATAATTGAACACTTTGTCTTCATTAGTGCTTGATCATCATTCAAAATCACTCGACTTCCTTCTTTTTGCCAACAGATTATATATCATTTCAAAAGGACTTTTATCACAAATCACGGAAGAGTGAAGACGATTAATAACGAAAACATAATGTGAAATAGCATATGACCAAACACTTTAGGAAGTTTGGATTGAAACATGAGACAACAAGTAACATTCAAGATGTGTTGGTGTTTTCTCTCAACAATGGAGTTTTGTTGTGGTGTTTCAACGCAGGTTTTTTGCTGAATAATACCATTCTTTTAATAGAACTCTGGCCAACATAATTCTTGACCATTATCAGTCCTCATAATCTTGATACTTTGATTAAATTTATTTTTAATAAGCACAACAAAACTATTTAACAAACCCGTAGTTTCACTTCTGCTTTTCATTAAGAAAACCCATGTATGCCTTGTGAAGTCATCAACAATAGAAAGACAAAACTTGTGGCCATGTATAGAAGGGGTTCCAGAGGGCTCCAAAATATCTATATGTAGAAGATCAAAAGCATTATCAATTCTAGTCTTGCTAAGGGGAAAAGGAAGCTTATGTTGTTTAGCTAAGTGACAATATGCACAAACATTCAAACTATCATAATGAATATCATCATAGCTTTTAAACAATTGTTCTAATATTTTTGGAGGGATGTCCAAGTATACAGTGCCATACATCAAGATCATTAACATGCTTAAAAAAATCCTTGTTGTGTTCAAGAGAAATAGCATTCAACGAGTGACCAGTGAAATGATAGAGACCATTGTATATCTTAGCTTGCCAAATTGTCTTGAATGAATTGTTCTCATGTATTAAAAAAAAATATCATGAGAGAAAACAATTTGGCAGTCTAAAGTATTTGTGAGCTTCTGAACAAACACAATATTCAAAGTAAATTCAGGCACATACAACACATGATATATCATAATGTGATAAGATAAACAAATTGTACCTATGCATTTGGCAATAACATGATCATTATTTGGTAGTTTAATGTGTATAGGCTTAATTTCATAATGGCTAACAAAAAAATATATTGAAGATGCTACATGATCTATAACACTAGTATTAAAAATCCAAGAATGCATACCTTCTTTACCTTTTTCAATAGGTTGAGTAGAGTATTCAACAAAAGTACTGTTAATAGCCTTTTTTTAGTTGATTTTTTTCCAGACTGAATAATACTAGCAATTTGTTGTATCTGTTCAAGACTTAGAACTTTAAATATTTGATCACCAGAAATGGTTGCACCAACTTCCCTGTATCCCACATCCAATCTATGAATGATAGTGGACCTATATCCTCCCTAAAGAATGAAATGTCACTATGAAATGTATGATGCAACTCATGACTACCATGCTTATGAAACCTAGGACTATATGTAGAATATGTACTCATGGTGATTGAATGAACTTATGCACTTGGATAAAAGGGTGAAAGAGTGTACCTCTAGGTAAGCGAGGTGAGTCTCAAGGACTTCTTAAGTACCAAGGTTAATCCTTGCAAAGGTTACACTTGCAAAAGTACTCAAAGTTCACATAAATGTTCAAGTAATAAGTAGATAGAATCACCTAAGACAAAGCACACAAACAAACAAAACAAAGAAAAATTATCACTAAAAACGAACCCCTAATTGGCAAAATTTTAGAGACTTTGGTCTCACAAATCAAGCCACTATGCAACGTGAAAACATGAATCTAAACTATGCGGCCTAAGGCAAGGTGAGAAAACACTTAGAACTTTCAACACTCTTACCACTAAAAACGTTTCACTATAGGTGAGAAAGGTTCTACTTAGGAGATGAGATTGAACACCTTGTGGTTCCCCAAGACACATAAGTAGGCCACAATTACAATGAGGAAAAAAAAAACTAAAATTTGGAACACAAAGTATGTGCTAAAATGAAGTATCTCCCAAGCACAATGGATGCCAAAAGAATGGCCAAAAACAAGCTTAGAAATTCACAATTTTTTAGGCCATTTTACCAAAAAATTTTGCACACAAAGATACTTCAATTTGTACCAAATGAGTGACCAAAAGATGAAGAGAAAATAAAGCACAAAACTACAATGGAAACAAAGCAAAATAAAGGTTGAATGGTGCTGCCAAAACACTGATGTCCGAGAGCTTGATGGAAGGTTTAAGGCCTTAGTTGATGGCCAAAACTTATAGCACCAATTGTGGCAACTTGGAGGCACCACACACAAATATTTGGACATTCAAAAATCACCAAAACAACAACCAACAACTGCAAAATAGTGAAGAAAAACAACAAGAAACTATGCAAACTAAAATGGTTAGCTCACACACTCTCAAAGATTGTAGGATCAAGGCTCTCAAAGGTGAGGAAAACGAAGAAATTATAATGAAAGCACAAAGCTAAAAGTTTACTTCACATCCACCACCTAAGATGCTACCACTAGAATATCAACCAAGCTAAAAGTCATACCAAACACCAAATCAAATCTCAAACCCGAGAGCCAATGCACTTGAAAAGAAGCAAAGAATAAAGCAAGAAAAGCTAATTAGAAGTGCTAAACCAAAGTGAATGATGGGTTGGATGCATGACAAGTGGTATGACACTCATTTGTAAGCTAGAAGCCACTCCTTTCATGTGGCAAGGAGAGTGTCTTGGCCAATGCTCTCTATTGGGCTTGGATTAGCCTACTATTTATGAAAGCAAGACCTAAACTATAACATCCCTAAGGAATATTACTTTTATAATAAATATAATAAAATAATTAAACAAATTATTAACGGTCAAATCTCATTTATAACAATACTTTCCCAATAACGCGGGAAAATTAAAACCATGGAATCACATACATTACAAATATTCGCGATCAAAAATTTATTACAGCCATAAAACAACTAAAATAGATAATGTTCAAAAACATAAAAATATCAAAAGATCAAAGTCTTCAAATGCCTATATAATCCCGCTCTCTGAACTCAAGCGTCTCCTGGCTCACCTGTCAAATCATCTGCTCCCGGATAACAAGTTATCCAATCATCGCTACACACAAACAGATAGGGTGAGCTATGCACATATAAATATAAAATAAATATGACACCCATCCCAAGAAATAAATTTTACTCAAATGTGTCAACTTCAAATTACCCATTCCTGATCTCATAGTCATTCATGAGTTATATGCATGAAACTAGGTCTTGGGACTTTATTGTGCTCCCACGAAACTATCCCTTTCGTCTGTAGTAAAACATCCAAGCCTTCCTAGCTTGGACCCTGGCATGCACGCAATCACCATACTATGGACTCCTCGCCCAATAGTAGCCAACGAGAATAAAACTATTCCTTGCCCATCATGCATCCGACGCATGTAATCACCATACTAAGGACTCCTCGCCTCTTAGTAGCCGACGAGAACTAACCAGTTCCATGCCCATCATGCGTCCCACCACCAAGCACATCCCAAACCCCTATTGGACTTAGTCCATCAAGCCCAAACACAAAGGTAAGTGAACTTAGTCCTTTAAGTCCAATAGCGGTTTGCTTCCAGTTTCCGACTAGCGGCGTCTAGACGAGCCAGGCAGTTTTGGTTGCTGTGAAATTTGTTGTTGCTTTGATTAGTGGAAACCCCCTACCACCAGGCGCCACTAAACAACAGGAGCCACACAACTCCGTCACCGCCTGGCAGACATAACCCTGCCGCCATGCGCCTCCTGCAGATAGTGGCCATTGCCACTACTTTAGAGCCCTATCGCCTAGAGGCTCCCCCCGCACGACCAGGCGCTATACCAGTAGCACAATGCTACTAGTTTTTGGCACTGTTCACAGATCTTAAGAGGACCCAAAATTGCAATGCATCTTTCACACATAAATCATAGCATTTAGAACATGTGTACAATTATTTCACGTCCAACCAAGTAATTTCAATTTCTTAGCATACTTTACTTTATTCACCGATTTAGGACAATTCACAAAATATCAATGTTGTAACGCTTCCCATTTGCCCCAATACAATTTTACAGTTTACAATACCCTTCTCAAATTTCATTTACATCTAAGTCATACTGCAAAATGATCCTTAGTACACACACGTTAAAATGTTCACCCTTACCCAATTCTAAAGAGGAAAGCCTTGCCCACTAATCCCATTCTCACAGAAATCACCCGCGACTCCCCAAGAACACAACTCACAACAAACATCGTCAAGCACCCTCTACTCTGATGCGTCGCCCGACGACAACCTAAGTGCCGCCAGGCGGTTCGTGCCAATATTGGGTTCTGCCACATTTTTCAGTTCACATTCAGACTGACACGCTTTCACGTACACACAGTACCCAATTTTCATAATCTAATCATGTTAACTTCAATTTCCACATCAACATTGCTAATCACAAAGATCATCCACGTTTTTCAATTCCCATTCCACATGAACCCTAAATCCCCAATTCAAGTAAAAGTTCATGCAATAGTCCACCAATTACAAATTTATAAACAATAATTCATCATACCGATTAATCTCGTATCATAAGAATCACTCCCAAGCATCCCCACATCACGGAAATACCAAAATCAGAGAAAACTGGGCAGGCCAGTTAGTGTCGCCTAGCGGATAGCACTTAGCCGCCAGGCGGTGCATAGCAGAAAACCCAGAAAATGGGTTCTGAAGACATGAGCCGCTTGGCGGGCCTTCAACCCCGCCAGGCGGTTTTTGGAAATTTCTAGAAACGCGACAGATTTCAACGAAAGTCCAATTTTCACAGTCCATTTAATCTAGAATAGCACGAAAACATATACAAGATATAAAACACACCAAATTAACTCCCCTAACCTGGTTTCCTCGCTTAAAATTGGACTCTTTGAAAGCTTCCAATGATCACGGATGGCTTCCTCTCAACTTATTCTCCTAACTCAACTCCCCTATCACTCTAGAACACACGTTTCTCTCTGAATTCTTGCTCCTCACAGTACCCTCTCCAATGCCAGCCAACCAAACCCTCCTTTTTACCACTAATAGGCCTTATAATGGAGGCTTCATGATGATTAATTGTCAAAAACGCAAATAAGGATTAATGGTAATGTTAATTACCATTCAATTGTTTGATACCTTCTATTTTTTCAGCCATCCTTGGCTGCTAGGTCTGCTAGGGTTTCCTTTAACCCTTCAAATTCAAGCCAAAACTAAAAATAGCAAAATAGAGTTTAATTTGGGTTCTCCAAGGTTCAAATCCATACCATGATTATCATCAAGTCAATAGACAAACATTCAACCAATTTATCTTTCGTGCTAACTAATATGATTCAATTATTATAACATTCCACAACATAATTAATATATATTAAAAATAATACTAATTTAATAACACACAAAATGACATACATAGGACTTGAACCCAAGTCCTCTTACACATTAAGTACTCTCAACCACTTAAGCTAGTACTTTTCCACATCATAACATCCCGCATTTATTGCCTTAAAGGTTCCCTTTACCCGCATTTATTAAATAATTATTTAATTAACTATTTAATTTTTCTCGGGTCTTACATAAACAATGGGCCCAATTTAAAAGGCTATTCTAATGCTCAATCATGGAATCTCTTCATATCTTCACATCTTCTTTGGCCCATGAAAAGAGTAATTGAAGCCCATGAGAAGTTTATCCATTTTGAGGCAAACCCATTTAGATCTTTTTTAGAATGCTCCTTGTTATTGGGCCTCTTGGTGGGCTTTGGGCTTGAGATGCATGTGGGCCACGGATTGGGCCTTGAGCATGATTTGGGCCTAGGCATTGACCCAAGCTATAAACCTTGTTGGGATCACATCAGATTTGATCACCAGAAAATTGCTTCTTTGAATTTATCACTTTCCATGATATTTTTTCATTCTTCTCAAAAGCATTTGTAGTATGACTATTTCTTTGCTTTATCCAAGGGGGATAATCGTGCCTCGAGTAACACTCATATGTTGTGTGATTCATCCTGTTGCAATATAAGCATTGCTTCCCATAATTTTTACCTCTTCCTCTTCCAGGAATCTTCTATCTGTATATTGTGGTTTAGTTCTTGTAATTTTTTGGCTTTGCCCAATACTATTTATCATAACCTTCTCCACACTAATGTTTTCATTGAACTGTCTTTCTTGTTAAAGGACTAAAGAAAACACTTGATTGATACTCAACAGGGGTTCCATGAGTAAAATTTGAGTTTTTACTTTGATGTAGATTTCTCCTAAGCCTTTTAGAAAGCAAATAATATGCTCAGGGTCTCTATAATCAGTGATGATTTTAGTAAGATTGCACTTACATTTTGCGCTATAGCTATAGAAAAGAACGAGTCGTAAGGAGTCCAATTCTTCCCACAAAATCTTCGACTTAATGTAGTAGTCTCTCACAGTTCTCTCTCTACTTGATTGAGTTAATTTTTTGTAGAAGATCTAAGACGCGAAAATGATTGCTCTTGGAGAACCTTTCTTGAAGTTCACCCCATAGTTCTTTCGCATTGTCAATGCGCACAATGCTCTAAGCTAACTGTTTCACCAACGTGTGTGTGATCCATTACCATAACGTTGCGGTGTTCCTAGGCTCATGCATATCATCATTACTAACAAGTTCTTGAATATCACTATTCATAAATTTAAATTTGTTTTTGGACATCAGGGCACGCTTCATGGATCTACTCCATGCATGGTAATTTGTCCCATCCAAAGATGGTGTAACCAAGACTGCTATAGGGTTTTCGACTGGATGCAAATAAAAGGCCATGGAAGGATTATGTGATGCATCCATGAAGGAATATGAAAAAACAGATAAGAAAAGACGAAAGAAGAAAAGATGAAATAAAAAAGACTACCAAATAAAGTCAACAATGGAGTAGAGCAAGATGAACCTGGCTCTGATACCATAATGACTTTAGGTATAACATCGAACGAGGAACAACAGAAAACATAAAAGGATATTTCAATAAAGAGAAAAGAAGCTTAAATTTTTACTTGTTATTCAAAAACGTAAACATATGGGTTTAGATATACTAAAGAGAAAGGTAACAGAAAGATAACAAAAAAGAAATTGACTAACTAAATAAAAACTATATAGCATAAAATGTTGCATGGCATAATGCAAAATTAGCCATTTCACAAGCCATTAATCTTGGAAGCAAGTATTGAGAGTTAGAAGAAGGGAGGGAAGCACGAGCTGAAGTGAAAGTAAAACATGATATGAAATTATAATTTGAAGCCATTGATGTATGCATTGCTTAACGGAAGAAAATTTGAGCATAGATTGAAAGGAGTTGGGAGTAGTAAACCTAAGTTAGAAAAACATGCATTATTCTCATATCATTCATATATGATTGAGAATTTATGAGTGAAATATAGTTAACAAATTTGTTCCGAACAGACCCAAGTCTATCCGACAACAACAACGTTAGGAACAACATTGCGTTTCCGAGTTACTGTCACAGTTTGTCCTTAAAAGACGCCTTAGAGGGTGGAGGAAAGAAGAAGTATTTAAACTACATTTGACCTTGACTCCTAAGCGATGTGAGACATATTGAGTGTACCAAAACAAGCCCCACAATCGAGTGCAAGGGGAGTATTCATTGTCGTCCCCACAGATGGCACCAATGTTCTGACCTGACCCAAATTCGTCCATCAGTATCATTAGGAACAACCACCACGTTTTCGAGGTATTGTCCACTTTGGAGTGTGGAGCTCCGTCATGATTTTGTCCTTAAAAGGCCCCTCGAAAGGTAGATGGAGGAAGGAATATTTAAACTGTGCTTGACCTCAATTCCTAAGTGATCTGAGACTTATTGGATGTACCGGAACAAGCCCCTCAGTTGAGGGCAAGGGGAGTTGTCGTTGTCGTCCCCAAAGACAGTGCCAATGTTCTGACCCCACCCTAGTTTGTTTGGCAGCATCGTTATGAATAACCATCGTATTCCCGAAGTATTGTCCACTTTGTGTAACATCCCTAAGGAATATTACTTAAAAATAAATAAATAAATTATATCAAAAGTCGTCTCAATAATAATCCCAACGCGGGAAAATTTAATTTTATTAAAACACGCACCAAAACTCATAACATAAACATTAAAGTGTTACAAGTTTCCAAAATTCGTGTTCATAATAAAACATTGTAAATACATGAGAGAAAAACCCTAGCTCTAATCCCAAAGCTAGCCCTCACTCCGTCGGCTGGACATCCTCAGCTCCACCTGTTTCAACATCTACTCCCGTGTAACGAATCACACGATCATCGCCATACACAAACAAAAAGGGTGAGCAAAGAAAAATAAAATAATAGATATACAATATGCAAAGTAAATCATACACCCATCTCATTCATCCTACATAGTTCTTCGCCAAGACCTTAACCCCAAGGCTTTGTAGCCTTCAAATCACACAATAGGTTAGCCTTGGACTCGGGAATATGATGCTCACACGAACCTACCCGCTCGTGGTCCTGCCTCTACGAACCTCCCCGCTCGTAGTCCTGCTCTATGGATCTGCCCGCCCGTAGTCCAACACATGTGATCCACCAGCCCCGTACCTCCCCGCACGTGGCATCTCTCAACGTGAGCACGGAACATACGAACCTACCTCGTTCGTATCCCCACATGAGAGTAACTGGATATGAACCTCCCCGCTCATATCATCACATGTTAACCACCATCCATGAACCTACCCGCTCATGACACAGCATCTCCCGATCCAAGCATAATATAATTGTTAGTTAAAAGCAACACACACAACTCATAACCTACTGCACAATCGCCTGGCGCAACACCCAGCATCGCTAGGCGATACAGGTCCAGACCGCCTGGTGGTACCTGCCCGCCGCCAGGCGCCAACGCCCTTCCAGCGCCACTGTTTTCCCAACACCGCCTGGCGGAGCACTCCCTTGCCGCCAGGCGCCACGCGGTGCAGGAGTATTTCCCAATGATTCCTATCGCCTAGCGGTATCAGCAGACCGCCAGGCGCCATACCAGTAACTCCCAGTTACTGGTTTTGGCACTCAAAATGGTTGGTTTTGCAATTCTAGAATGCTCTAGAATATTCTGCACTCTTATTTTATCAAAGTTTGTTAGTTTCCAGCCCTACACCTTCCGAGGTGTCACTCTGGTACCTAAGCTAGACACATTTAGGTACTCTCTTTCCTCCCTCTAACAACGTTAATCCTCACATCATTACCAGCACTTTGTTTCCCCTCACAATACCACAGTTCAGATCACTCCTCCTCTCATCATACTCACGTCACACTACACTGCCATAAATCTTGTCTCACACACACAATATTGCATAATCACATATCTTATATTTAAGTTTCCAAGTCACTAAAGACACTCCAGTCCCTGCCCGGCGGTTCAATCAGCCAGAACCCAGAATCAAGCACAAATCAATGAACCGCCTAGCGACACATGCATACCTGCCAGGCGGTTTCTGGGCAGAACCCAGAAACGCGAAAAACAGCACATACCAGATGAAGGATTCATACACTTATGATCATACACAGCACAATACGATGAATACGATGAAAACAAGCGAAAACAACTCCCCTTACCTGGATTCCTTGCTAAATTCGAATTGATATGCTTATCCCTTCACAAAAACCTTCCTAGCCTTTGCTTTCCACTCCAACCTTCGTGATTTCAGCCTCACCACTTCTCTCAATCAGCCCCAATACTCTGAAAAACCCTTGCTTATTATGAGCACGAATTCACAATGCTCTTTTTCTCCTCTTATGACCTTCTCTCTCTCACTTACTACCCCAATTATGTGCACTTAACACCCAAAACGAAAATGCTATTTAAGTTTCCTGTTTAATGGTTAATCATGGTCTCCATTCAGTGTTTCGAGCCCCTTAAACTGCCCCTCTTGGCAGATAGGGTTTTCATGTCTCTTCAATCCCATGCAAAATAAAATTAGGCCAAAAAGAAGAGAGTTTAATTTGGTTCTTAGTAAGACTTGAACCCACAACCTATCAAGAGCATAACCAAATCAACAAATTCATATTTGTGATAACTCCTACGTCTTTTGAAATTTATCATCACGTCAAGTCTCCAATATATAACTAAACAAAAATGTGTAATTTAAATAACATTCAAGTGACACACATAGGACTCAAACCTAAGTCCTCACACACAATAAAGTACTCTCAACCACTTGAGCTAGTACTTTTCCACGTCATAGTTCCACACATTAATTGCTTTAAATGTTTCTATTACCCGCCATAATTAAATAATTATTTAATAGATATTTAAATTTTTCTCGGGTCTTACACTTTGAAACGTGGAACTCTGTCATGGTTTTGTCCTTAAAAGGTGCCTCAGAGGGTGGATGGAGGTAACAGTATTTGAACTACGCTTGACCTCGACTCCTAAGCGATGTGGGACTTATTGGGTGCACCAGAACAAAACTAATTTTTGAAATGATGTTTTCTTTTTATTTGTGATTGATTTTGCTTGTTATAAATTAAATTTGTAGCATTCCTTTGAAACATAAATGAAACAAGACTTAAACAGCTAATAATCCCCCATTAAACTATATGTTTTAACATTTAATTTACTTTTGTTATCTAAATAAAATGAAACATACTTATGAGTTTCAAGAATTGCTCCCATTTGAGTGGCTTAGTCATTATATCTGTTAATTCGTTCTTAGTGTTGTAATAACTTAACTTCATGTTTCCTTCTTTAATAATATCTCTTTAAAAATAAAACCTAACATCTATATATTTACTTCTTCCATGAAAGACTGGATTTTCAAATAATCTAATAACTTAATTAGTATCACACAAAACCATAATATGTTTATGTTCTTTAAAACCTATGGTCTCTAATTGCTTCTTGGAAGACGATGAACAAATCCAGACATGTTCTTTCTATCATCTATATCTTCGGCAACATCTGTATAAGCCACCAATGTTGTGTTTTCTCCTTTCTTGTAAGAAGTCTTAAGAGTAGATATCCCAACCTTAAAATTCTCTTGGGTCCAAACCAATGAGTTTTTATGGGATTGGCCTTGAATCAACTAATCAGACTAACTTCACACGTGAAGTCTGGTTTGGTTGCAATTAAGTACATAAGACTCCCAACCACTCACTTGAATTGAGTAGCATCCACTTTAGGCCTTGCATCATTTCTCGACAGCTTTGTTCTTGGGATAATTGGATTATTGACTACATTACAATCCATCATGGCAAACCGAGATAAAACCTCTCTTCAGCATATTTCCTTTGACACAAAAATTACATGTGCATTTTGCAAAATTTCAACTCCAAAAAAATACTTCATCTTTTCAAGATTAGTCACATCAAATTCTAAAATCATGGAGGTTTTAAAGCCATCACACCTGATATCATCATTTTTAGTATATATTAAATCATTTACGTATAGACTCACAATCAAAATTCTACCACTATCTTTTGACTTTGTGAATAATGTATGCTCATAAAAACATCTTTCACAACCATGTTGCAAGAAATATGCTTTTATTTTGTTATACCAAGCTCTTGGTGCTTGTTTAAGCCCGTACAATTCCCTTTTTAATTTGTATACCTTTTCTTTCTTGGCTTTATCCACAAATCTAACTGATTGTTATATATATATATATATATATATATATATATATATATATATATATATATTACTTCTTAAGTTCTCCATGAAGAAATGTGCATTTCAGACCTAGATAAAAAATGACCTAGCCAAATTGTGCATCCATTGAATGTATGATTCTTATGGTGTCTAGTTTAGCAACTAGTTCAAAAACTTATGTGTAGTCCACCCTATAATGTTGCAAATACCCTTTTGCTACTAGCCTCGCTTTTAAACTTGTCAATTTCTCCATTTTTCTTGAGTTTGGTTTTGAAAACCCATCTAACTCCAATTGACTTTATTCCTTTTGGCATATTATTCAATTCCCATGTTTGATTATTTTCTATTGCCTCCATTTCTTTTACCATTACGACTCTCCACTTTTTGCTTTTAACAGCTTCTTCAAATGTCACTGAATCAGTTTCAGTCACTAGTATTGTGATTGTAATATTATTATCTTATAAGCTTTCTCCTTCTTCATAATCTACCATCTACACTGGGTTTTTTTCTGTGCCTTCTTACTCTCCATTCAATTAGAATCTCAAGAGTTGGGATATGAAAATCATTTTTGGCGCTTGTTCTAGTACTCAATGTTTATTACCCGTCTGATTCTCATTTAAAGTTGCGTCTTCAAGCTATGCAGAGTCATGCTTTCCATTTTCTTCCCATTCAATAACATTCTGTTGATCTTTTACTTCATTTTTCTCCCAATTCTAGATTTTGTTTTCTTAAAAAATTACTTCTCTGCAAATGATGATTTTTGTGTGGACTGGATCAAACACTTTATAGACCTTGGATTCATCATTGACTCCAAACAACATGCATGGCTTACTCTTGTTATCTAGCTTAACTCTTTCCTAGTCTTATGTGTGAACATGAGCTAGGCAACCAAAAACTCAAAAATAGTCAACAAAAGGTTTTACTTCACTCCATGTTTCTTCAGGAGTTTTGTCCTGCACGATTGTTGTAGGACTTCTGTTCAGAATGTGAGCACACCATTTTATTGCTTTCAACTAGAAAATTTTTGTAACTTGTCTTCCAACAAAGTAAGAGTTGAAGATTGTATACAATAGTCAATTGTCTCCTTATTCCCTGGCTTCTATAGAGTTCTTCAAATTCCTTTAAAGAAAATTATCTTCCTTTGTTTGTTTGAAAGCATATGATGCTTTCCCTAGCCTCCTTTTCACCCAAAGATTTGAAACTTTTAAAGAAAGAAAAAGTTTTTTATTTCTCACTAAGAAAGTATACCTAAGTTTTACGTGATAAGCCATCATTAAAACTCAAGATATATCTCTTCTTGCTATTGAATATTGGTTGAAGAGGTCCGCATAAGTTAGCATGAACAAGTTGTAGCCTTTTGGTTGCTCTCTATAGACTATAATTTGACATTACACTTCAGTGTTGTTCTCATGCCAAATCGTGTTCATGATATCTTGAGGAGTGATAACAGTTACCATCAACTTATAGGCAAGAATCATTAAGTCATCATAGCTTAAATATCCTAGCATATTTTTCCATAGTTGAGAAGTTTTCTTCAAATATGCTTGAAGACATGTTGTCATTTTTTTAAAACCTTGGAAAATTATAATAAATATGAAAATAAATAAATGAGGCTAAATATATATTTTATGTAAAAGATAAACTGATTTACTAGTTATAAAATTAAAGATTTATTTTATTCAAGGTTTCCTAAAAGATAATAGGGTTTAGTAATTATTTAATTTAAAAGATTTATTGGTTTGTAAATTATTTAACTTATAAGATTTATTTGATTTAAAAGACTTTCTAAGAACTGATGTTTGGTGAATAATTATTCAAATAAAGTGGTTACAAACTGAATTCCTAAATATTTAGTAAATAAAAACGAGTATATAAGTTTTTTTTTTAATCAGAGTAGTTATGAAATGAGATTTGGTTATATGAATCTCTCTTTGGTTGTGCAATTTAGGTCGAATAGAGCTCTATAAATAGGTTAAAAGGCAAATCACATTTTTAGAGATGTCAAAGTGGGTCAGAACTCGTGGGCTAACTCAGTCCACCATGGGTTCAGGCCAAGTTGGGTTGAAAATTTTTTACAAATTTTAGAACGAGTTAATTTTTGACTTGGCCCACCAATAACCCGACTCACCTAAGTTGAATCTGTGGTAAGCTGGGTTGGCTCACCAACCCACCTGTAGATAAAGGGTCACACAATTTTTTTTGTATTTGGGTTGAGTTAGGCTATTTTTTTAGCCAACATATTGGATTGACAAATGCAAACCTAATATTAAAAGGCATTATAATACTGTACACTTGATTTGACCGAGACTAAGTGTGATTAGGAAATAAATAAATAAAAATGAATGAAGTTGTTGGTGAAATAATTTTGGTTAAAGGTCAAGTGAAGCTGCATCAAATTGTGTATCCTTTCAAGATTTTATACACATTTTACCTAAAGAGTATTAAGATTTGCCTCAAGAGCTTATTGTGAAGATTGTTGAACTCATTCCATCTTTTGAAGCTTCCCCTACTACTAAGGCCCTTGAACCCCATGCCACCATTGCTTTTGCTAGTTTGATATAACTTTTAGAATAACAAGTGTGGTGTTTGATGCTTTTAAAAGAAAAATTAATATTAAAGAAAGTTATTTTTAAAGACTTGTTAAAGCCAATTTTGATACCATTATTGAATTAACCATTCTCTCAACCTTAATATTTAAGAGTCCAACACAAGTTCTTATATTTATAGGTTGATTGGGGAACCAACGAAGCTAAATTTGAAAACTCTACACAAAAATGTTAAGAGAAATTTTAGTTGACTAGAACTACAAGACTGGGACCATGGCTCAACAAGTGAAGGTGGAATCAACCTAAAAGTGGTTCTTGCATTGGATTGGGACCCTCCATTCTCCATTATCCCTACACCAACATATCAATGCATAATAATCATCACCATCATTCCACCTTCACCCTTCATTGCTTTGCACCCCACAACGGTCCCTTTTTCCATTGGCACGTGCACCGAACTTTACACGTGCGTCCTTCATACTCCAATAGGTCTCCTAACATGTTTCAAGGAATCAATTTAAACATGTGGGTGTGTTTTCCTTTAGGTATGAATGAAAATTTATAAGAATTTATAATTTCTTTTATCTAAACATACTCTTAGTGTTTTTTGTGGTCTTTAATGTTTTCGTGTGTTATCAATATTGTAATTGGGCATATGACATGTGACATAACGTAATTGCCTCGTAATTTGATGGGAAAACTATTGAAAACCTACGTTGACTTGTTTTGGTGAGTTTGTAATTATTTACAGCCATTGAAGTCTCCTTCAATTGCATAAATTCGAAAAAAAATTCATAAGCCAATAAAACTAAATCCTATGCCTATGGCAATGTCAACTTGTTAGCGATGATTTTTTGCATTTTTATTTCGATTTGATGAGTAATTTAAGACTCAAACCCAATCCTTAAAAGGAGTTACTAGAAAAATCAAAGTCAAAACCTATGTATTTGTCAACTAATTCTCTTTCACCTTAACTAAAAAGTTCGATCGAAGTAACTATCTTCAACTTTTTTTCTTTCTATTATTTTTAGAAAATGTTAAGCCCCCTATTTTGACATTTAACTATATTTGTTCCTAAAATAAGTGAATTTTAGAATGGAATTAAAGATGATACCTTTCACCTTTATTTTATTTTATGTAATGGAAGAACGAGAAGTAGTTATAATGCATAAAATATGAAGATAAAAAGAGCAATCCAAAAGATAGTCTTTAAGAATTTAAACCTTCTCTCTTTAGTATGAGCTATGAAGGTGAGGAAAAAAAAAAGAATGAGGGATATTTTTCTCTATTATATGGTTTAATTAGCTAAAATTTGCCTCTTCAAACATTTATAAACTCTTTTTTTTATTTCTATTTTCTATGTCTAGAACTCCTCTTTAGTGTGGTTAGATGAAATTTTGTGTAGGATATGGATTCCCAAATTTGGACTTTTTAATGAAAGTTTCTTGTGGTAATTAAATAAATAATCAAATTATCATATTTTTTTTTCAAATCAATAATTGTTCCTGCAGAAAACAAACAAGATATGTTAGACACAACTATTACCTTACTCTGGTATGCCATCTCTTCAGTAGGCTTCTTCCCGGTTGATACATGTCGCTCATGGGTATCTCGGTGTGATCAGTTTGGATCCGAGAGGGGTTACCTGCAGAAGGGACTCCAAAGCTCAAGTCAGCAAAATCTCTAAGAAAGTCAAATATGGTGATTAGAAAAGTAATGAATGCGTACCTTTAATTCGTGGGGTACATGCATATTTATAGATTATTAATTATGTCTGGCCACGTCATGGGCCCTTGTTTGGGCTGTAGGTGGGCCTAGGCCCTAGCCCAGGCCCTTAGTTTGATTATTGTGGGCTTGATGAATCTTAGGAATGCTTTGATTTCGTTAAGTTTTCCAGAGTGGCCGGTCTAGATCGGTTACTATTTTAGCGGCTTAGGCCGCTATTATTCCTCTGTCGGCTTATGACGGTTACCTTATTTGCTCTATGTATATATGGTAATTGCTTATTATTATTATTATTTGGTTGGACCGGCTAGGTGTGGTACAATAACATTTACTTATAAATTTTGTACTCATTTCTTCCTCCTTTCTTTTAATATAAATAACTTCATTTATCACTTTTTTTTTGCCACCTATTCAATTTCATCGTCTCTTTCAAAAAAATATTTAAGTTTCTTAATATTTGATTATTCAAGATGAGTTTTTTTTTTTTGTTTATTTGTTTTAGTGAATGAACATTTTGTTGGGTCTTTTGAAGAAGGATCATAGGAAGGTATAACATCAATGAGACATGAGTCCAACCCTCACATAAGGGACACCACCTTCAATCCAATGTAGTTAACTTTCTCATATTTACTCAATGTGTACTTAAACTCATGCTTATGGGACTTAAACTTTCTCATGTTTTCTATAGACTGGGAGAGGGTAGTTCTTTATTATGACAGGATAATTTTTTCATACCCTAAACCAGTGACGAAACTTGGATAAAAATTTTAGGGGTACCAAATTATATTTTTTATAGATATTTTTTTAATTAAAAAAGTTTTCAATTTCCCTCATTATTTTTTCTATTCAAAATAAGCACACATCATAAAAATTTGATCAACAATTAGAGCATAATTTTATGATCTCTACCAAATAAATGATATATCTAGAGCGTAAAAAAGTCACATATAAGAGGAAAACATAATACTTTAGAAAAAAAAGGTAAAAATCAAACTTACTCAAAAGGAGAAATTATTCAATCAAAAATGTTCTTTAACTCCTCAATTTTATTGTGGTATAATTTGATTTTGAAAATAATAAGAGATTGATGGTGAAAATTGAAATAGAAACAAAAAAAGAGTAAGAGATGGAGGGACGAAGAAAAGAGAAAATAAATAAAAAAGTAAAAGAAATTACCACAGAGAATTTTTTTTTTTAATTTTAATAAAGTTTTTTTTAAATATATTAATATAAAAATATAAAAATATATTTTTAAAATATTTAAAAAATTAAAAAATAAAGAGGTTGGGAGAGCTATGGTTCCTGTGTCAAAACAAAGTTCCGCCTCCGTAGACCCTAAGTTTTTTCATCCCCAAAGTTTGTCCATTTTATTTTGTATATTTTAAAATTATTGAAATATTGAAATTTATTTAGAAGTTAAGTTTATTGAAATATTGAGTATTGATTTTGAAATTTAAGTAGGGATGTTGATAAATTTATCTTTTTAATTAGGTGAAAGATGATAAATTTATATTAGAAAAATTATGGTAAAAAGTAAAATAATTAATTCTTTTTTCAAGATTAAAGTTTGTGACGAAGATAAAAAATGCATTTATGTCAACTAAACTTGAGAAATTCATAAGCGAATTGAATTAAATGAAAACAACTTCCTAAAGTTTCCAGAATTATATATAATGAATTTGAAAATTCTTTAGAATGGAATATGGGAAAACATCTTCAAATTTCACAATATCCACCAAATCAAATTAATGAGGTACAAAGAGCGAAAATAAAAATAAAAATAATTAAAAAAAGATTATAAATATATAAAATAAAATTTAACTCCTTTGGATTTTTTGTTAGCTCATTTCTCAACTTAATATTTATTGGAAAACATTGTCTTAAATGAATTAAAAAATCTGATAGAAATAATAAAATAAAATTGAATTAAAATGGAATTCTAGGTATAATATAATTAATCTTAACCTCAATATTTTCCTGTTTGGTTCCTCTTGTGTGCTTCTCTGAAAAGAAAGATCCCAAAAATGTTTCTTCTTGTACTTTTCAATTTTAATTATTTTTTTCTTAAACCAAATTCAATACAAATATCTTTTTTATAGCTAGGATCTATGAAAATGATACTCCATTTCAATATTTTTTAAAATTATTTTTACAGTACACATGCCATGTTCTTATGGAAACATTGTCTTAAATGTCATGAAAAACATCATTATCACGAGTTATCATACTAGACAAATGTTAAAAAGTACTCGAAAACTAAAATTACTGGGTAAAAAAAAAATCATTAAAATGCATAAAATATTCTTCCCCCTAATTTTTCAATACTTGCTCTATAAGGTCTTGAATAGAAAACTTATTTTAATTTCTTGAGGAGTATTCTTAGGAAACATAAGACCATTATGATAATTCTTAAACATTTTGACTTCACACTAATCATAGTAAGAAATCTCAACACCAACTAGTGCCATAAGGAAGAAAATATTTTCCTTCTTATGATAATCTCTTAAGTCAAATCCTCATTAACATTGTTGTTTTTTTCTTGATTGTGTTGGTTTATAACTAAACCAAACATACCCATAATGATCATTATAACCTATCTTTTCATTGGTGTGACATTGGATCTATCCTTAACCAAAAGCTCTATCCTTAGCCCCATCTTTTCAGCACCATAATTAACTTCTACATTTCAAAACCAACATGAAAAAAAAAAAGTTATTTTAGCAACAAAAAATTGCCTATATTATTAGCTGGCCTCTTTGATTCTTTTCTTTTGAAGATTTTCTTCAGATATTTGTTTCTGGGAAGTGTGAAAATTGGCTCTTATTTGTGTTAGTATATGACATGAGTGTTCTTCTCCAAACACTAATTAAAGGCACCATGGTTGGTGGGAAAGAAGACATGTAAAAAAAAGTTGGTCCATGTCCTTAAAAGATTCATTTTTTGGCATCACCGAATTACCCCTTTTTCCATCCAAATTTGACAATTGAAAGATAAAGTTCATATAACTCTTTCATCTCTTCAACTTTCTAATTTCTTAGTGTAAAACTTTATACATTAAGAGTATCAAATAACCCCATCCAATCATTCCCTTTCTTTCTAGTCCTAACTTCCTTTCTTTTTATCCCTTTATATGCATTGTATTTATTAACATATACTTTAATTTTTAATTAAATTACACATTTAAAGTTATCATAAAGTATATTTCTCAAGTAATATATTAATTGATTGCCATTTTAGCTCTGTATTTTAGTTGCAAAAGAGAATTAAAGTTTGGTATAGAAAAAATAAATTTGATAAACTAATTTGTAGAAGCTATTTTATATAATGTTTTAAAAAAAATATTTTTAATTAGTGTGTAAGTTAATTTAATTTAATATTTAAATTTCTTTTCTCTTAGAAGTTTAATGAAAAAGTGGCATTCAAAGCATAATATATGGTAAAAAAGAGGATAAGAAAATTAAGAAGAAGATGGCATAAATGGAAATCAATTTTGGAGAACTAAGATTTGTGTTGATAATAGAAGGAGTGAGCAATGTAGGGAAAAAGGTTGCATTAATTGAAGGCAGTTCCTGAACTTTCATTAATAAAACCCACATGGCTATGGCAAAAAAAGGTAGGTTAAAATCATGCTCCACACTTCTATGTTTTTTGGAGTTAACTTTTGAAGCCACCAAACAAAAATAAAAGTTAGCACTGCTTTCACTATTACTAACTCACTTTTATCAAACCCCATATCATGCCGTTTCAAAAAGAATTTCATTTTCATGCATCACTCTTTTTACTTTATCAATTTTTTTTTACATTTTATTATTTAATAAATTTAAATATAGATAGTATATTGAACACATCATTAACTATTTTATTTAATGGTATAGGAGAAAGATGATAAAGTTTTAAATTCTCCTCATAATTTTTTATTCTTGGAGATTAAACTCTATATAATTAATGTAATATTCTTGTTTTGTCATTTTTACTAGATAAATGTAACTAAAATGGAAGGTTGGAACATAATATTGAATTTTTTATATATAAAATAATTACAGCTAAGTTACTAAGAATAATAGTCCTAATTTCATGTTAAAATATAACGAAAATTATATTATAACTATATATATATACATATTCTAAGATTTGGATTTGATATTTATAAAGTGTTTTTCAATAAATTCAATTTACTTAACGTGAGTTTATTTACATTGTACTAATAAATTATATGTTTTTCAATTTGATTTTAAAGTGTTTATGCATTTACTTTCAAAACAAATTTAACTAACAACTCACTCATATTATGAATCAGAGTCATAATTTTTAAATTATTGGACTCTCACTTGATATTAACTTCGATCAACAACTCGTACATATTTAAGGAATCATATTTAGGTATTTTGTTGTTTTTAAAGGTAGAATAATGGAGGAATCAAGATAAAAGATAAAGGGAAGAACAATAGATGAAAGAGAGAATGACAATGAAGAGTTTGCAAGAAAATTAAACTACCAAGGATAGAGCAAAAAAATAAAATAAAAAAAATCAATGAAAGTGGTGACCTAAATTCCTGTGACCAACACTTGTCAAGTTTTTCTTGTTCCTTCAACATGATCTTCTACTCGAGTTTTCTTGATTTCACTTGTCTTGACACATTTTTTTCACCTTTCAATCCAATAGTTTTCTTGATATATATATATATATATATAATATGTCTAATGTCTAGTTATTAAAAATCAAAATATCACAAGCAACATTAGTATAATATATAAGTGAAAATAGTTAATATTCTTACATAACGGAAATATTCTTTATAAAAAACTTTTTCATTATTTTGTAATATCAATTAAATCAAATAAGAAGATAAATAAAAAAGAATTGATCTCTATATATTATAAATAATAACAACCACCAATTATTAGCCATTAGTGGAAAAAGGAGAATCTATGACGACGTATTATGATAGGTATAAGCCACCTGTCATAATAAGTTGACCGGTGACATTTTTGTGATAAAAGTAATAGTTATTATGATTGGTAAAAAATGATTTGTCATAATAAGTGAAAAGGAAAAATTTATTATGACAGGTGCAGAGGACCTATCATAAAAGATGAGCGCGGTGACAAAATTGAAATTATGTTAAAAGTATATTATGATAGACTTTGAGAAACTTGTCATAATATTTTCCCTAATTTTTTCCTTTCCTCATTTCTCTTTCTCATCTCCATTCTTTCTCTAGAAGTATCCTTTCTTTCTCAAATAGTCACGTTGCCTTCTTGTTTCGCGTTGTTGTTGTCGCTTTGTTCGTCACTCCGTTCGTCGCGCTATTCATCGCATCGATTATCGCGCTGTTTGCCCACCATTCATGCACCGTTCACACGTCGTTCATGGTTGTCGCATTTGTGATTATGCCTCCCTTGGATAGGTTTTCTCTCTTTTCTTCACTTAGTTTGCACATGTGTGTTGGGCTATGGTTCTGCCTTGGAGTGAGTGAGAGATGTTTTGCCTTGAATCTCGTTGCTAGATTGTAAGAACTAAGAATCCATATCTTGTGTGTCTTACTATGGCTTTAAATAAAAGTAATACATAGAAATGCTTGTTTTCTAGCTCATGTCATACTATTGTTTGTAACTAGAAGACATGAATTGTTGAAATTGTATTTAAATAAACTGAAGACAGTAACATTGTTGAAAACGACCCTCTATATTTAAATCAAAGTAGACACATGTCTAAGACAAAAGTTTGTGTTGTTTTGCTTTGTCTCCAGAAAGCTTTATACTCTAGGGGATAACTAATTTGACTAAGCCCTTCCTTCCTCATAATATATTTCAAACCACACACGTTGCAATGTTTCCTAGGAAGCCAGAAACACACAACACATAAATTATAAGAGACTATGAGTCAAGATCACTCTAGCTACCGTAGAGTTATTTCTAGGCCAATCAACATGGTTTCACGTGTGCTTTTTAGACTAATAAAGCTCTATTTTACTAAAATAAGGCACTTCAGATTTTACATGCATTCACACAGCTTGTGAATCTTGTGTAGATGAATGTAGTGGTTGTGAATGACAAGTAATTCAATTCATATTCAACTTTGAATATGGCAATATTCAATTGGATTCAAGGAGCTAGGAGTTTAGTGTACAAAATTATTGCAAGTCTTAAACAAAACTTGTCTTCTTTTCGCTTAACATTATATTCTTAGCATTACTTCTTTTTGTTTATTTTTGCATAATGTATGTGGTTATTAGGTATATAGCATATAGTATATGTGCTTAGCTTTGATTCTAGGGAAACCTACAACTTTGGCATACTAAAAAATTGGGGCATTGTAGAGTGAGAAGAATAGGATCACTTTTTTTCTTTTCTTTCTTTAACTTTTAACATTTTTTTTTATTTTACCAGATATGACGCAGTTTGTACTACCTATCATAGTAATTTAGACTTATTATGACGTACTTTGCATTACCTGTCATAGTAAGTTGGACTTACTATGATAGGTTTTACAAAAAATTATTATAGTAAGTTCACTAATTGTCTCAGCATCATCAACTTGTGTGGTGGTAAGTTAGACTTATTATGATTGTTAATCGAACACCTATCATAAAAAACACGTATTTTCTATGATTCTTGGAATTATGACACCAAAATACCTGTCATAGTAAACTCGTTTACCTGTCATTATAAGTCCATTTTTTCAGTAGTGAGCGAAAATATAATTTTGTGTATATTTTTATTTTCTTATTATTTTGGTTAAACATATTCAAAGTTTTTATATGGAAAATTTTATGAAACAAGAGTCCAAAATCTACATGTTTTCAAGGTTGAATAAAACCATTACTAAAATCCTAGAAACTAAAATCATATATATATTTTTTATGTATTATAGGTATTATTATATAACATTATGTTGATTTGGTGCATATAAGGAGGGTTGAATATCTTAAGTTTAGTTTTGAGTTTGAATAGTGTAAATTATAAATACGATTATAATATTTTTTATTAATTTTGATCAATCAGCTACTAAAATTTAGTTACGAAAACATTGATAAATAATTCGTAATTATAAGATAGTAAAAAAGAAATATTCATAGAGATGTTTGTTTTTCTAAAACCTCATGCATAATACTAAAAGAGAAACCCCTCTTATAATATTGATGGTAATGTTTTTTGTAGTTAACATTTTTGTAGTAACGATGAATCAAACAATTAATTTTATAAACAGGAACGGAGAAAACAATAAACAAATAAAATTCAATTAAAACAACTTGTAGTGTGGTCTATAAAAACTTAAAAAAAAGAGAGAAAAGGAAAATTAACACATCCCATGACATTCAACTGAAAGTAACCAACTTAGCTAAATTCAGAAAAGAATAGAGAGAGAAAAAAAAAATAGAAAAAGGAAAACCAAATCAAAGTCATCATAGAGTCTCTCTGCCCAAAACAAAACAAAACAAAACAAAAGTCATCCATTGCAGTGTGAAGCTCTCACAAGTTCACAAAGAACTCACCACCACAATAAGCAAGAAAGAAAGGGAGAGAAAGTGAGGGAAAAAAGGTTAGGCCAGTGGTGGATCTAAAATCTCCAACACAACACAACACAACACAACACACACACACACTCTCTCTCTCTTTCTCTGTTTCTCTCTCTATAAGAAAAAATAAAATCCAAACACCATGATCATCAATTTGATCCGCAAATTTGGCTAATCAAGTGCCCCTGTTCATTCTTTTCTTTTTCTTCTTCTTCTCCTTCTTCTTCTTTTTTTCATACACAAACACTCTCATTTTTTCCGACCACTTTCTAAGTCAGATCTCCTCCGATCTCCGATCACTCTCCGGCCACAAACCCACTTCCTAAATCCACCAAATGTGCTAACTTTGCAACTTCCACCACACCCTTGTCCCTGCTTGGTTCGATTTCCAGTGACAGACCCAGAAGGGGTTTAACGTTGTTGGGTCGAATCTGGTCCAAAGTTGTGTTCTTTGAGAGGTTTGAAGAAGACCCTTTTGAGTTGGGAGATGACGTCGGGGACGAGACTACCCACGTGGAAGGAGAGAGAGAACAACAAGAGGAGAGAGAGAAGAAGAAGAGCCATAGCAGCCAAGATCTTCGCAGGTCTGAGGATGTATGGAAACTTCAAACTCCCCAAACACTGCGACAACAACGAAGTCCTCAAAGCCCTTTGCAACGAAGCAGGTTGGACCGTTGAACCAGATGGAACCACTTACCGCAAGGTACCAAATTTTCTGCATTCAATTTTTCTCTTTCTATTTTCTCTACCAATTATCTATTTCTTTTTGTTATCACCATTTTAGCTACTTGGTTGTAGTATTTCTGTGTCGGAAACATTTTTTGTTTGTTTTTTACCCTAGTCAAATCCTTCTCCCAGAAATGGGAAAGTGTTTATCTTCTTCTTCTTCCCCTTTTCATGGTGTGAAATAAATGTATAGTTTGAGGGAGATTAACGCGTTCTCTTGAATCTCTCTCTTGAGAGTTTGACAATTATTTAAAGACGTTTATTTCTAAATATAAAGTTTAGTATGACTTGTTTGACAAAATTAAATATTACTTTGGACTTTTTTTAATTTTTTTTCTTTTATTTTCATTATCTGATAAACATTAATTTGTTTGCAATAAATTTTTTATACATGTAATGGCAATTAATTATTTTAACAATTGGGTTACACTTGTTTGGAAGAAGATGAGATCTTAGACATGATGGATCATGAATAGCAAGTTTGACTTGCTTTGGAGTCCGAAAACTCTATCTATTTTAGGCTGTAAAATTTTTTTCTTAATTTTAACCATTGTTGTGGCAGCATGTTCATACACCCACCATAAGCATTGTATTCTTTTTTTTTTTTTCACCTCATTTTTTCTAATTACATAACTTTTCATACACAAAATCTCTCTTTTTCATTCTTTTTTTTCCTATCTACATACTCCATCTTGCATTTTCAAATAAGGTGTACATCAACTTGTTATATATAAAGTTACACACTTCTTATTCTTCATTTAACTCCTCATACACTAATACTTTTCATGTTTTTTTTTTTGTTACATCCTTTATTATTTTCCTTCTTTTTGTTCTTCTTAATTATAAATTTTGTTGTAGTGTATAGACATCATTTGTGGCGAAACCTTGACTATTAGATGAGATTGAAAAGGTTGATGGTGTAATTATAAAAGCATGTGACATGTGAGATGTATAAATAATTAAATTAATTTAAATTGTATGGCCTAAGATTTATTTCTCCGAAAAAAGTTTATATATTAAAATTCTTTGGCTGTGTACGGTGGATCCGGTGAGCAGTGGTCCTGGCATTGTTAATGGGAAAGCATCAAAGATTCGCTCTCTTTCTTGACTGATGGTCACCTGAGAAACCAGGACAATTTTTGTTTTTTAGTCTTTTACATCTTCACGGGACCAAAATGTCCTCACTGGTAGATGCTTCAATAATTGCGTGAAGTGAACCTGTTAAAGGGGTATTTTGGTAAACTCAAAAGGGCAATTTTGCCAGCTTTGGTGTTCCGTGGTTGGTGTGTTTGTCTGATATTTTGCTTTGTGTAATGTCCGTGTTGCTGTGTGGCATCGTAGCATTAGCTTTTTGACTTTTTCAGACAGCATGGCCACGTAGGATTCCATTTGGGAGTGTCTTTCACCTCATCATTCACCCTTCTTTTGTGTCAATGTCACTGTTCTTTCTTTTTCTTTCTCCTCTTTCAGACAAACATGTTCAGATCTCTGCATGCTTATAATCAGTCCAATATATTATATGCTACTAGATCATCTCTGATAATAACTCTATTTGTTATATTTCACTTTTTGTAGTGAGTTCTTTTTCTGTCATAAAATTTGGAAACATTCACTAATTAGTTTAGCACACTGTCTAATATTTGTGTTCATGCAATACAATCACCTATAATAATACAAAATTTCTTCATCTCATAAATCACATTTGGTGTCTGAGACTTTCACCTTTTTCTTTTACTTGCATAAGCTTGAAATAGGTTGATAGTAACATCATATTTTCTTCTGCACATTGTTATGACATATTGATCAGACTTGATAGTAATGCAGAGTTGAATAACTGATATATAGTTTTACATCTTTATATATCTGTAATCTGGTTTTTGACACATACATAAACTAAAGTTAATTCAATTTTTCTTTCTTGAAAATGTTTATGGAATAGTTTCATTTATCATGTAGTTGTTGCCTGCTCATGTAGTTGATGCCTGATAAACTGTTCAATTGCTGTATTTTGAAGTTTTCTGGTCATGCAAATCCTACCTGTGTGTTCATATACACTACAAGTAGGTTTTGAAATACTACACACTATGATGAGTTAATGGAAACATTTTTGTTGAATCAGGGATGCAAGCCTTTAGAGCGCATGGACATAGTTGGTGGATCATCAGCAGCGAGTCCTTGTTCATCCTACCATCCAAGTCCATGTGCTTCCTACAATCCAAGCCCTGGTTCATCTTCCTTCCCAAGCCCATCTTCATCTCCATACACCAACATTCCCAATGCTGATGGCAATTCTCTCATTCCATGGCTCAAAAACCTCTCAACTGCTTCATCTTCTGCATCGTCTCCCAAACTTCCCCATCTCTACCTCCACAGCGGCTCCATCAGTGCTCCTGTCACGCCTCCTCTGAGCTCTCCAACCGCCAGAACACCAAGAATCAATGCCGAGTGGGAGGATCAGTCTGTGCGGCCGGGGTGGACCAGACAACAGCACTACTCATTCCTGCCATCGTCTAGTCCACCGAGCCCCGGCCGCCAAGTTGTTGATCCTGAATGGTTTGCTGGGATCAAACTTCCTCATGTCAATCCAACCTCACCAACTTTCAGCTTGATCTCCTCAAACCCTTTTGCCTTCAAGGAAGATGGTTTGGCAGGAAGTGGTTCAAGAATGTGGACTCCTGCTCACAGTGGAACATGCTCTCCTGCTGTTGCACCAGGAACCGATCACAATGCTGACATTCCAATGTCTGAAGCTGTTTCAGATGAATTTGCATTTGGAAGCAACATGCTGGGGCTTGTGAAGCCATGGGAAGGAGAGAGGATTCATGAGGAATTTGGATCAGATGATCTTGAACTCACACTTGGTAACTCAAAAACCAGGTACCTACTTCACCATATAACTTGAATTTCTTTATTGGTAATGCTGTTGAACTCATACTGTTAACTAATCAGAAATTATCACAGATGGTAACTCTTTGAACTTCTGCATAATTATCTTAAAAGTTGACACTTAACAGTGTAAAAAAAAAAAAAACTCTTTACATTGTCAATGTTAAGACATGATTGTTTACTTTTTGACAGATGAAAATGTGAGGAACTGAATGTGATTATGGGAAGATTGACCTGTGTTGGTTTTGCTGAGTAGATATGATAGAGAAGGTAAGTAAGGTGAGTGGAAGGAGTTGGTTTCTTTTATTTATTTATTTTGGTGACTTTCTCTTTTGAATTTATAGTTCTCCAGTAATATACATGTTTAGTTAGGTGTGGGGTGGATTTGCAACCCATACATCATTGTACTTGTTGTTAAACCTTATTATTGGAAACATCAGTATACATTGTATGGATTGGCTTGGTTTGCCACCCAAAAAACTCCACAGATTGCAACCTAACATTGTGTGCAAATTCCATATAATGCTCCTTTTTTATTGCCTTCACTTTATTCCTTTATCTAACTCAATTTTCCTCCAATTGCTGCATATTTATTGGAATGTTCAATTTGGGCAGGGAATATATATATATATATATATATATATATATATATATATATATATATATATATTAAAAAAAAAAACAAGAGAGATTGATTTACAATTACATTTGTGCTTTTTTCCTGTTATGTATCACAACATGACACTAAATTACGTTAATTTTTACACTATTTATTGAATGTATTTTTCTTTCTTGGATAATTTTGTCTGATAATTTATCGTTAGCGTACAAGCCCTACAATAAAGATTATACTTACAAAATTTTATTTTAAAAAAAAGTTTAGTACACATTATTTAATGAACATTATTTCAGAAAGATAAATGTAAATTATTTTATTGGATAGACTCCAGGTGTATCTCTATTGAAAGCTAAGTGGAGAGGCAGAATTCATTCCTTATTTTTACTCTGTTTACATGGGAATGAATTGTTTTCATACTTAAACATCACATGAAAAAAATGGACAACTCTTTTATCACTAATATTTTATTATTCTTTTGTTTATATTCTGCTGTGTTTTCTTCATGCCACATTGTGAAATCAGAAACAAAAATATAAAAAAAAAATGTTAAACGCCATTCTCCTTGTTTTAGCATTTACCAATAAAATTTTACATTATAGTTTTATAAATTTTCTACTATTCAATTTTGATTAATTACTCTCATGGTATCTAGTTCTATACTTCATTGATTGAAGTAAACTGAATATATGTATTTTTGTGTTAGCCTCTTAGTAATCTTTTCTTGGAATTTCCACGGAAAAAAAAAAGAAAAGTATGGTGTGATTATTGATGGAAATAGCCCTACGTATTTTTAAAAGAAATTAACTTAATAGTAAATGAAAAAAAATAAAGTTAAATTAAATTACTAATTTAATTTAGTTTGTAAAAATCAAATTATTCTTAAATAGAATAGTAGAAATTATTCAAACTATATTTTAAAATTAAAAAGTATATTTTAAAATAATAACAATTTAAATAAATAATTTGATTTGATTCACCTAATCTAACCTATAATATTTGGTTGCATTTTTTCTCTAAATAATTATGTATTTTAATATCAAATCAATTTGAGTTATGATTGGATATTTGGGTAAAAAACAAACACAAGTATAACTTCCACCTCCAACTTGCTTGGATTTTGTTAATGAGGATTTACTCAATAATTTTATGAGTTATTCACAACTCATATTATGAAGTTGAAATTAACCCGAAATTTAATATTTTCTCTTATTTGATTATATATTTTTAATTTTTAATTAATTAACTATATAATTGATATGTAAATAAATATTAAAAAGCGACTTTAAATCTATTGAGATAATATCACTAATAATAATTATTATATCTGAAATATTTTTCGGATTGAAACTTTTGAAATTTTATCCTTTAAAAAAGTAAAGAAAAAATTTGTATGTAAGGCAAAAATACAGCAGAGTTGAATTTCTTAAGGCAAAATTATCATGTTTCGATAGTGATAAAAAAATTTGAGTTACTTTATTAAAAATAATGAAATAATTATTTTAGTAACTTAATCAATAAAAAATTAAACTTATTAAATAAAAATTATATAATTTAAAATTTGAGACAAGTGGTACATGAGACAAAAAGAAGAGAAGAATTGAAGGTTCAGTATTTGATAAAAAGATAACTTAAGATTCCTTCCATCTTACTACTTGATGCAAGGTTGAAAGATACACTCACGTTGCTTACATCACTTTCCTTCACATTGTCCCAAGTATACTGTTTCACCATACTCACAACAGACTTTGTGTTTCTGAAACTATCAAATTTTTTTTTTATTATTTGGGAATAACACCAATTAATTGTATTTTTCTGATAAGTTCAGAGTTTAGGAATATGTGTGTTTTACTTTTACTATTTTAATTTTTTTTATATTGCATTATGTGTTTTAACTTTATTTTTATTTTATTTTAAATATCTTATGTCAATTTAAAAAATATGTTAATTTTACTTTATTTTGGATTTGAATAGAAATTTACACTATACAATATAAGATTAATAATGAATACATAGTATAGTATGAAAAATATATGACAATTGAAAATGAAGTAAGTATATTTAAAATGTTTTATCTGTAAATAAATGTTACAATAGTTTGAAATTAATTAAAATTAAAAACACATTTTACTAATAAAAAATTAAATAATTATACTAAACATTGATAACTCGATAAACTCGCTTTTAATTATTGGTATTTTTTATCAACAAAAAATAAAATAATATAACAAATAGAGTTCTTGGAGTGTTTTAAGGAATGTACAAAAAAGTGCAAAGTATCTCAACAAGGATATACAAGTATAGATTTCAATATTTATTTAAACAACTATTGTTATTCTTGTATGAATAATGATATTTTAATTGATTTTTTTGACCCACTTTTAACTCACTATTTTAATTGTAACGTCCTATTAAATTAATAAACGTAATTAAAAGAAACGTCACACATAAATAGTACAACAGCACATTCTTGGGATCCTTAACCCAACCCCCTACAAAACCAGGCACACCACGGTGCCAAAAGAGAACAGTTGAAAAGTCTAGCAAATATAGGTAGAGTAATAAAGTATATTGAAATACATGGGACAAAGCCCTAAAGAAAGCCCAAAGAAACTAAGATCCATCCCATGCAGATTATGCAGCGGAACCATCACCTCCCAGTTGCCCGCGGGTGTTCCTCGCATTTGCTCACATTAACAAGTTGATGATCATCGCAAGAGAGAGTACCACGCAGCAGAACACACAACAAGAAAAGTAGGGTAAGCTAGAGCACAAAAGACTTCATCCATACAATCAGACATATTTTCACAATCTCATATACAAATCTCAATCCAGCATGTTATGACTCCTCAGACAATACACTAAGACACGACTTGACTCATCCGAATACGTATAACCTAGTTGGATTCAGCGGATGCTCGCACTTGTGGTGGATACCTTTGCTCACCCCCGAGCTGTGTTACAAGTATTACAATAAATCAATTTCCCTCACCACAAGGTTAGCCCTTAATGAATTTCAGGCCTCCTGCTACTCTCACCACAGGAGTCAGTCCGCTCTAGATGAGACTAACTGACTCCTTAGAGCGTCAGGATGCAACCTTACCTTGAATCCTTACCTAGTTATACAGATGGGGCACCACCGTGGACACCCACTAACAAGGGCCATGGAATTACGTCCTGACCACTGAAGCACAACCCGGAAATCCTACCTAGGGATTTCCAAGGAATTACACACTGACACGGACCAAGCATACCAAATCAATTGATAAATATTATAGCACATTTATATATATACACCTCACCTACTATCTCTTGATAATTCACCCTTTTTCATTTCTTTCTCAGTGGTTCCATACTCAACCATCTCTCTCCAACCATAGTTATGGGATTTCAGATCATGCCAATACCATGCCACTTTAACACCAACCGTCTCATTTAGTTCACATGCCAAGTTCTCACAATATCCATAATTCACCATTCATGAATCATATCACGCATACATAACAATCCATTATACATTTCTCATCATAACAATCATACCCAAACAATTACCAATCATCCAAGAGCAATAAAGCAACCAAACAGCGCACTGCCTCGCCCAGCCCCTCGCTCAGGCTGAAGGGTCTCGCTCAAGCAAGACGTGATCGCTCAGGCGAGCCCTCTTCGCCTAGGCGAGGGCTCGAAAAAAGGAAGCAGGAGCGCACGCGGGATCTCGCTTAGGCGGGACCCCTCTCGCTTGGGTTTTAGCTTCCCTTACCTGGAATGAGCTAGAATCAGATCTCGACACCAAACAGCGTAACACCACGGCTCTAGAAAGGATTACAACACTGTAACAGTGGGGCAGACAGAGTCAAAAGGGTTTATTAGTACGAACCCTAGCTGAACTATGAAGCGTATGGTGAAGGAAGGAGAGTATTGAGATTAACTTACATGGACCGAGGAGAGAGTTGTACGCACTTGGAAACAAACGGGAAAACCGAAACCCTAGAAGAGGAAGAAGGACGACTGCAGCTCTTAGAACCAGAAACAACTTTTCTGAAATGAGAAGGAGTGTTAGGTTTAGGGCAGACTTAGGGATTTTATCTGTTGGGCCAGCCTTAGGCCCACTTACAAAAGGACAGCCCCTTTAATTTAGGGCAGAGGGAGCAACACAAATTTTTAATGGGCCTTACATTAATCACTATTTCATCATATCACATCACTAAAAAATCAAAATAGATGATCTAATGGTAATTGAAATAGTAGATTAAAAGTGGATCAAAAAAGATGGGTTAAAATTTCATTATCCTTTTGCATAGGATATATCAGAAATATACAGGTACAAATTCTAGTGCAATAGGGGAGACTATCTACGATTTCCGAAGGGACTGTGAAAATGCAAGAAAATGCCTAGTACAACATTTGCAGCTACCTCATTGAGAAAAGAACGTATTAAATGGGTGCATACAATTCAAGGTTTCTTGTTATTGCATGGAGAGTGTGTCTACATCAGTGATAACTCTTATACTATTGTAGGAAGGATAATGATATTTTAACCCACCTTTTTTGACTCACTTTTAATCTACTATTTCAATCACCATTAGGTTAAAATATCATTATCCTATGCAAAATAAGACCAACATCCCACTCCCTACTAGCTTTCCATTCTCAAAAACAATTCCTTACTTAAAACATGGACTATAATTCACAATGACATTAAGCATTGGATTGGACATTGATACCAATCACTAGAGGAGAATGTAACATTTGATAGTTTATATTTTATCCAAATCCATGTATTCACTTGTGCCATGCAAAATATTTCTTCTAGGTCTATCCTACATTTGTTAAAAATCACATTGTTCCTATGTTTCCAAATTTCTTAAATAATTACTAACCACATGGTTTTCCATATTTTATTTTGTTTTCCATTTAATTGCATAAGGTGAAAGTGTTGAAAGTTAACTCTAGATTACTCATCTATCACACATATCCTAGAAAATTTTAGTTATTTTGCATACAAATAAAAGATGTTTTGCATACAAAGAATTACTCGTTCTATCTATACAACTCGCAAGCAATACTTCCTATCTATACAACTCGCAAGCAATACTTCCTAACTAAACTACTTGTTAGCTTTTGCTTAGTTTACAGCTTGTCCAATAATTTATGCTTTTGGGACAACTTTCACACTCCTAAAGAATTTAAATAAGCTAGTATCTTCCCCACTTAAAGTGCCTAACAATATATTATATGTTGATATAATCGTAATTATCGCTTCTTCTTTCTCTTCCTCTTTTGGTTATTGGTCATTTGATATTTAACTATCAAGTATTTTTTTTCTAACTAATTTTTCAATTTTTATTTAGTTTTATCAAAGTTTTAGTTAACAAAATCTTCATATAATAAGCATTTACCTTATCCAAAATGATTAATATCGAAAGGGAGACAAATTAAAAGAAAAAAAAGGTAGATTGATGAAAAAAATTATGCAAGGTGCCACAAAATAATACCTATTCTTATACTAGTATGTGAAAAATATAGGCATATATTTTAGTATTTAATTCAATTATTCATGCAAATTAAAACTTAGTGTCTCTTTCCATAAAAGTATATAGGTACATAATGATGCATTTAGATCCATGTAAATCTCTTATTCTTATTATAAAGATGAAAATGTCAGAAGGTGGATTACCAATACTCTTCTGAAATGATAAACTTTAAAAGACCATTAAAGTGTCATGAAGGCAAAATCATAAACTAATACAATTAAAAAAAAACACTCATAAATTATATAGTTTTGGACATACAATTCAAAAAAAGCAACAATTATCTTTTCAAAATAATTATTATATTTGTTTAATTTTTCTATCAATTATATATATATATATATATATATATATATATATATATATATATATATAATATTTTTTTTATTTTTTCAAAAAAAAAAAAATAAGAAAAAAATATATAACCTAATTAAAAATAAAAATTATTCTGAATGCTTTTAGATAAAACTACGTAGTTTCATAAAAATAGTTATAATTTAAACAAACGTAAATTAATTTCTATATTTTTATTTTAAAAAAAACTATAATCAAATTATGAAATCACCTTTTTAGTCTATTACATATTAATCTTTTAATAATTTTAATACAACTCATTAACTATCAACCAAAATATACTCAAAAATAATAAACTAATTATATTGAATCATTATTATTTATTGGAAATTACACTTGTACAATAGGAACACACCATATACCTAAAACAATAAATCATAAGTGTTTATGTCCATATACACATCTTCTATATCTAGATATATATGAAAAAACCGTTGTAAATCCTTAACTAGTTATTGTGAGACAAGAGAAGTCCTTCATTTTTTCATATTGTATTTGTCCTTGTAGACTTGACGGTGATGTGAAACTTAGAAGGTCAATATGATCTTGATAAGAAAAAGGGTGTTTGGAAACTCAAAAATCCTTTGAAGAACTCACAAAGCTTGTAGAAACATGTGCTCATGGTGAGTAAAATTTGCAACTCAAAAACTTATGTAGAAACAAGAACAAGTAATAAAAGAAAATAGAAAATGGATTGAAAAAAGAGATGTAATATTGAACATGCTACCTTCAAGAGTAATCCTCAAAGGATAAGTAACATGAGAATTAATCACTTGAAAAAGCTTTATAAAATAAAATCCAAAGTAAGAGAAAACCCCTCTCAAGACTCTAACAGAGATGTATCACAAAATGATATATTCTTCAAGAGTGATTTACAAGAGAGATATATGCTTCTTTATATAGAAAAGGCCATGACCTAGAAGAAGAAATGACACCCAACACATAAAAAATAAGAAAACCTAAATATGGAATGATATGTGGGCCATTGTTTGATTTGCAAGTTCTTTATTAACACCTATGTTGTAACAAGATCCACTTGCTTCACTAATGGTCTAAGTCACATAGATTACGATATTAGATGATGAGAAGTTACAAGGAAAGTTTTTATACATTTTGACATGTGTAGATGTGGACTTAAGTTGTAATGAACTTATCGTGATCTACTATTTTTATGTTTGCTTATAAATCTAAGTACTAGTATGGATAAGATGTTAGTCTCTAGTGAGACATATATGATACGAGTCTCGCGGAAGGTGTTAATTGATAGTTCGTTCGTTAAATATATTTGATGTATATACTCATGTGTGATTTATATAGTTGTTTTATATTGAATTTTGAATGAAATTTTAAGACAAAGTATTCTTTGGAGCACAACTACTATTGGCTAAAGAATTTAATTAAAGAAGGGTGTGGTCAAACAATCACAAGTTTCCTCACTAAAAGAGGTGTTATGTATTACAACATATGCATGAGGTTCACTATTCTAGATAGCTAAAGAACATAAAAGCGTTCTACCAATGAGCTAGGTTTTGTACACTTAAGATTTTAAATCTATACAAAAATAATAAGTTTGTCTCTTTATTGTTGTTGTAAATGCTCTTCTTCAAAGACATCTTTTAGAGATTAATAAAAGATATGGTGTAAATACTTAATTGTTATCAGACAAAAAGATGTCATTTGTTCTTCATGTTGTGTTTGTCCTTGACTTTGGTGATGTGAAACTTAGAAGGTTGATAGGATTTGATAATAAAAAAAAAGGTGTATGGAAACTCAAAACCCCTCGGAAGAACTCAAAATCTTGCAAAAACATGCGTTCATGATGAGTGAAATTTGCAACACATAAAAACCCATGTAGAAGCAAGAACAGGTAACAAAAGAAAATAGAAAATGGATTGAGAAAAGAGATGGATTTAACATGTGACCTTCGAGAATAATCCTAAAGGATAATTGTTTTCATTAAATCATCGTATGACTCATTTAATTGTTTTCATTAAATCTCTAAGTAATGCCTTAATGAAACTCATTCAACTACTTATTGTAACTTATACTATTTAAATGATTTAGAGGATGAAAAATTATGCCTGATTTCAGCAAAGTGTTTCATTGCAAATTGCGGCGCATAATATTAAAGGATATGTAATGTTGATATGTCATTTTTCTATGAAACGTATCAAGAATAATATGCATGATTTCATTATTCTAAAATCTTTTGATATAACTACTTGACTAGGGAGCAATTCTTCTCATAGATAAGTCCTTTGGTAGTTCTAGAATGTTGGTTAGATTAAGGTGAATATTGATGGTATAACTTGTTGATGTCCTAGTCTCATGACTTTTGTGGGTGTGGAAATCTATGTGCTGAAATTATGAGACCAATTCTTTCTATTAAGCATTCTTAAGAGACTAACTTTAAACATATTTGGTTGGAAAGCGATTCTATACTATTATGTAGTTTTTCTTATTCTCAAATTGTTCCTTGATTTCTTAGAGAGATATGAAAAAAAAAAATTTCTTAGAGATATGTACAAGAATGGACTTTAAGTGCTATCATATTCTAAAGGTGGGAAATCATTGCGTGGATAATTTATTTTTTTTTAGAACTAGAAAATAAAATTCATTATAAATGATATGATATTATATCATCTGGATTGCTCTTGATCTTTTTCATAATTGGTATATACTTCCTATGTTTATTGTTTAACTTCTTTGGAAAGAAGTTTGTTATGTATCTTTTGTGCATGAGTTTGGTTTGGTTGCCATCTTTTTTGTTATTATTTTTTTAATAATATTTATTATCTAATGTCAAATGATTGATGTGTTTTGTAATGTCAGTCTAACTAAGGTGTCATAGTATATAGTAATATCTTACATGACTTTAACAAAAAAGAAAGTTAAATTTAACTCAACTAATATTATGTTTAACACTTAGTTAACTCCTAATTAATCATTGCACATGCATTATTCCTTGAAATTAGAGAGAAACATGGTAATTTCTAAAATTAAGAGAGAAACTCCTTATTGCCTTCGAAGAAGGATGTGTAACACATGTAAAGAATAAAAGTCATATGAAATAATTAAAATCATCACTTATGAAAATGGCTACTAACTCATTTAACTAATTTTCTAACTTGTATGAACTATCCAATATGTCTCTTGACAACTTATTATTATCTTTTACATATTATATATATATATATATATATATATATATATATATTCGTGTTTATATTATCTAAACGTATAGTATGTCCAAAATAATGTATGTTGGAAATAGAAAAAAAAAAACATATAAGATAAAGAATGTTTAGAAAATAGGATTGAAATGCGGAAAGTGGCATCCAAGACCAAAAACCAAACACACAATTGTGTTGTGTTTGAGGGTTACATGGAAAAGCTGGAGAGAATGAAAGCACGTGCAAAAGAATTGGGTGGTGAAGAAAAATAATGAGTCACCCTATTCTTTAATATTTTGGTTTTGCCTTTCCCACATCAACAAACAGACAAAGGAAAAACTTCTGCCAATTAGGAATATCATCACAATATCTTTCTCATTTTTCTTTACTCAACATTTCCATTTTTTCTTGCATGCAAAGTCAGGTTTCGTGTGGATCATTCTCCTATATTCTAGTCCCGTGTCGTCATTTATAGTATATTAAAATGTCATATCGTTTTTTTTTTTTTTGTTTCACATACCAAATATTTGGTTTGACTTTTAAATTTTAATGCCATATTAAATCCCTTTTAAAATTTCATTCAACTATAATCCAATACTAACTCAACATCCTGTGTTTACATGTGAAAAAATCATCCTGTGTTGTATTTATAATGGCTAAACGGATTGGTATAAAGAATTTATATCTAGTCTCCATCATATATGAAAACTCATCGACCAAGCGAGAGATACCGTACCTAAGTAAAATTAATCTTTTAGCTAGAATTAGAAAAAAACTTATGTTCAACAAAATAAAAAGGATAGATCTAGGAATTTAATTCAACCTAAGTGTCATTATTATACCCCAAAAACACTAGGAAGAGAAACTTTGCACACCCTATTATTTTTAGGATATATATCTTTGTCGTCATATGGAGGTGATTTCTTGAATTTCAATGTAAGTTGGCCCGATGAGTTATGCTTTATGGGCAATTGCTTCTTGGACCTCCATATTTTTCGTAGGAAATATCTACAAATTTTGTTGTGAAAAAGAAATTTGCAAGAAATTACTACCAAATTTTTTGCAAAATATTTTGTATAAAACATTTTTTGCAACAAATTTTGTAGGAAATACTTGCAAATTTTATAATTTTTTAGGAAATAATTACCCACGAAGGAATTACATGCCAATTAAAATTCTTAGAAAAAATGACAGAAAAAGTCTTTTCTTGTAAATTTTTTTAATAAATTTGCAAGAAAAATCCCATGTAAATGGGAATTTCTAGTAATGTTATGAGAATGGGTCAAAAAATAATTACACGAATTAAATAAAATGGTTTCAAGAACAATGTTGTTGAATATCGGTCATGGCAGCACCATGGTTAAAACTGGTAGCAGTTTCTCGGCGAGCTGCCATAACAAGGTAGATGCGAATCGTATTTTTTGTGGCGGCCGCTTTGGGCATGGCAAGTGGCGGTGGCAGAGCGATCGGGCAAAAAAACTGGACGAAAAAAAAGAGCCAACATCTTGAATAGAAGAGAAGAAACAGGAGCAACGACGATGTGTGTGGGTGAGAGGAAGAAGATGACGTTCAAAAACCTAATTGCATCTTTTGATTCATCTAAAAATTGGGCCTAGCCCACTAAACCTTTATTTTCCCAACGTGCAAGATCTATCCTCGTCTTATTTTACTCTTTTACCCTATTTTCAGCCACCTAACCTAACATGCAAAAACTCATCCCTTTTTATTTTACTCTTTTACCCTAATTTCAGCCACCATTTTTATTCTTTAAAAATTGGGTCTGGCCCACTAAACATATATTTAATCTAACATACTTGCAAAACTTCCTTCATTCTTTTTTATTTTATTCAGCACCAACAACAATTATTATTCTTTTAATTTTGTAACCAAAAGCTTCTAAAGCTTCCCGCCCACACAACTTCTTTCCCAGCCTAATTGTCCTTACCAGCCACTACAGCCGCTGCTAACTGTCGTTGACCGCCACCATCACCGGCCACCACCAAGTATGTTTTTTTTCAATTTTTTTTATTTATTTTTTCTCTTTGTCACTTTAATTATTTTGTAAAAAAAAAATACTTATTTTCCAGCAACAATAATGGCCAATGATAAGGATCCTTCAAGAACATGTCATAGGAGTGACACAAGTTGGAAACATTGTCATCTGATGGATGAATCAAATTTAAATACAACTATTTGCAATTATAGTGGGAAAGTTATGAAAGGAGGAGTTACTAGAGCAAAAGAACATCTCATGATAATGAAGAACAATGTTGTTGCTTGCACCAAGACTCCGAAAAATGTGAAAGAAGAGCTTAGGAAATTATAAAAAGAAAAAATATACAGCTCCTTCGTTGATCATGGATATACTACAACCAATGATAACCATGAGAGTGAAGATGAGCTTGAAATTTCCACGGCTAGTAATGATGAAGGTGTGACGATAAAAAATTTCTATTTATTTAATTATTATTATTATTATTTCCTATAATATACTTATAAAATTTAAAGGCAAAATTATATGATGATATCTAGTTATACTTAAAATATTCACATACACACATACACACACACAGACATATATATATATATATATATACATATTTACAATACTGTATGTATCTTATATCTACACTGTGTAGTACATCTTATATTTCCTACACTAGAAGAGGAAGGAATGTTATTTATTTACAGTTTTCCCCTCATATAGGTGGAAGGAAAAGGTTATGGATAGGGTTCACTTGGACTGTTGGGGACAAATAAAAGGTAACTCCAATTTGTCATTTGATGACAATCGGTGCATTTGGAGCAGAGAGAAAAGTGATGGTAGAGTTTCCCGTTCCCTGAAATGTTACAGAATTATTCACTGCATTGGTTTGTCATGTATTCCCCGGAAAAACAGCCACAATGTCGACGAAGAAAGGATCAGGCATGTTGGGGGCAACCATCTATGATAAGGTTATAAAATTTTTGTGTTTCACACACAATCATAAAATAGGGAAGTGAGACAAATATCACACAAAAAAAATACAGCATATCATAATAAGATAAAATGAAATGAAAATTCTCTCAAATCCATAAAACTGGATTTTATTATACTTTATAAAGATATTGATTAATTTTGTAGTAGCTAGTCATGATAAATGAGCTCATGGCCAACTAAGTAATTCAAGAACATTTCATCTTGAGTAATACTAACTTGTTTAAATCCTCAAGGTCATACCTCCAACTACAATAATCAAATCTTTATTTATCATAAATTTTATTTCAATATTAAACCATATAATTATATAAATAAATATATAGGATAAATAAATAATTAAAATAAATAAAAAGGATCAGTACGTAACTAGAGATAAATATAAATAAATAAATGAGAGTAAATATAAATTGAATAAATAGGACCAGTGCACAACCGGAGATGAATATAAATATATAAATGAGAACGAGAACTAAATATAAATTAGAATGAAGTTAAGGATACCTCGCTTAAATGTAAATATAAAAATAGTTATGAGGAGATAAGAAAAAAAAAATAAAAGTCAAAAGATAGAATATTAAATGTCTCCTCCCCTTACCTCAAAGATTGAAAAAGATAAATGCACGTTTCTCCTTTTTATACACTCGCACTGTTAGCACTCTCTTTTTTTGAACGCCTTCGTTGTTTTTATCATTCACTTCTCTGTATTGCTTCCTTTCACTCTCAGTGTCTTTTTTTTCTTTTAGCTTTGAATCTTTGCTATTTATAGACATCTAAATATATACCTACAATATAGATATACTTTTACATTCACTTTCTTTTAGATTTTGTTCAGATTTGGTTTATCTCCATTTATCCAAAGCTCTAAGCATTTAATATTCTGACGTTATGTACTTAAGTTTTATCCAACAATATTCAATATGGTTTGCCAAACAAAAATGCTATCATTATATTCCCTGCATCATGTATCAAAAGAAATAAAACTCACATATATATATATATATATATATATATATATATATATATATATATAT
>Ga0214545_1001756_pt1 | contig 41210 bp, 32 predicted proteins | sample CNSS4metaG_FD_160064 | JGI IMG/M metagenome (GOLD analysis project Ga0214545, IMG submission 160064) | Root nodule microbial communities from cowpea collected in UCLA plant growth center, Los Angeles, California, USA - CNSS4 | ecosystem: Host-associated > Plants > Roots > Nodule | place: USA... | reverse complement strand
TTAAAATTGAAGTTGAAAATAAGAATAATTATTTGATTTGTTGGTGTAATTGACATAATCTTAATATCAATTTTTTATGAAAGATCTTTCTTCCGCTTTAGAAAATTCAACGAAAAAAAAAACTAAAATACATCAATTTTTAAAAAATCACAAACAAATTGAACGAAAAGATAGACCAAAAAAGTAATTCAACCAAAATTTTGGCACCCCCAAATTTTTGGTTGAAGATCCGCCACTGTAAGGGTCAATCACCGTGTATTTGAGGTATTGTCCGCTTTGGGTTTTGTGTTGACTTTGTTGATGGTTCGCCTTAGAACCTTGCTATTAGCCCAAAGGTGGGCGTAAATGTTTCGATGACAATATCGTTAGGATTAATCACCAAGCATTCGAGATATTTTCTGTTTTAGAACACGTGCTCCGTGTCATTTTTGTCCTTAGAAGATACCTCGAAGGGTAGAATAAGAAAGGTGTATTTAAATTGTCTTGGACCTCAACTTCTTAACAATGTGAGACTATTGGGCGTGATAGTAACATCTTGGATAATTAATTAAAGAAATCAAAAGAATCTAGTTAAGAAAAGTAATCATGTTCATAATGAGATCTCGTTAGCTCAAATTAATTGAAGAGACAAGATAAAGCGAATAGTTGCTATTTTCACCACATGATAAAAAGTTCGAAAATACTCTAATCCTCGATCAGAATGTGTGTGGAACGTTTGATAAAAAATAATTCTGGGAAAGTGTGATATTTTTAAAAAGCAAACCAAAGCTGGAAAACAATACTACCCAGTTTCAGATTTTAAAGACTACAAATATCCCATCTTCCAAATGTCCTCTAAAAGTATTATTTTTAAAAAAAATATATTTTTTGAAGTATTAAATTTTTAACATTATGGGACAAGTTAAATTTTCAACTTCAAAATAAGGGTGACAAATGACATTTAAAGGCATAACATTTCCTCTCTTTTGAATAGTTCATGCCATTAATGTTGTAGTCACACAATACTTGAGCATTAAGAAAATTAACCTTCTGAAACTACGTTTTAGAAAAAAAAAATATATTCCAGAAAAAAGAAATTAAAAAATGATGCTAAATTAGTAAGTTTGGATAAATAAAATTTGACTGTTCACCTTTTGCAAAGTGTCTTTCCTCAACAATAGTTTTAAATTATTGTTATTTATATCTCTCAATTTTATAAGTAAATTTATAGAGGTGTAAATAACAATTGTCCATTTCTTATGTGCATAAGTTGGATTCTAAAATCTTGCATAAAATTTGAGTTTACTTTCAGACAAACGGAATAAAGTTAGATTTTATATGATAAATTTATTAATTTATAATAATTATTTTAAAAATTTGGTCTATGTTTCTTAAATTCTTTGATGATATATTTTTAAATTAATATATACTTTAGGCTTTGCTTTGGTTTAGTTTAATATCTTTTGAATATAAATGTTTACTTGTTCAATTTATTTAAAAATATCATTTGTTTTGATTAATTATTTAAGGAATTTTGCATAACAAAAGCATTTTCAGACCCTTATTAAAAATAGTGAATGGACTAATTAAGAGTATAAGAATAACAAAATAGTTACGTCGTCACATATTTTATAACCAACATTAAGTGAGTTAAATATGTTTTTGTCCCTTAACTTTAAGTGAATTTTAGAATTAGTCCATTTCGAAATTTTAGACCAATTTAGTCATTCATCTTTCGAAATACATGGATTTAGTCTTTTTAATCAAATTTTGTTAGGTTTATTTGATGTTTCATATGCATTTCAGGATTGTATTTGAGTTGTTTATAATGTTTGACATATTTTTGCTTTAATGTTAAGTCAAATACTATTACGAGACACGCTTGAAATGTCAAATAAACTTAATAAAATTTAATTAAAAGGACTAAATCCACATATTTCGAAAGATGAAAGACTAAATTGGTCTGAAATACGCTAATTCTAAAATTCACTGAAAGTTAAGGGACCAAAACATATTTAACCCTAAATAAATTTATTATCAAACTATTTTAAGATAGAAATAATATTTGCTAGACAATTTTTTACCATTGAAAAATCACCTATAAATAAAAAATATATATAATTTATTGAAAATTTATAATGGCAATTAAAGAAAAAAAATACTATTTGATTTTCCAAATAAGTTAATGTTAGACATTACTAACACTACATGAAAATTTTATTAAAAAAATGAAAAATTAAAAAATGAAAGAAAAACATGGAGGACCACACCACATCCATGATAAAATTATATCAGACACATAGTAAAAAAAAATGATGTATTATGAAAAGAAATCACAATTTCCTTCATGAAAATCATTCCATACTTTGAAAATTTTCTTAACATATTAAAAATTTTATCATTAGCCAATTCTCTCACATTCCAAAAGAAGTATTTTTTTTTCAAAGATTTTCTGCTTTAGAGGATTTAGTATTTACTTTCTTTGGTCTACTCTTACCAGATATTCTTGTAGTTTGAACTGGTTCATCATCCTCTCAAATATTAAAATCTTCTCTATCATCACACATATTAGTCTATTTATAAGCTATTTTTAATTCCTCTAAAAAACGAGTTTCCTTATATGTCAAAGGATTAGGAACTGCCATTAAACTACTATGAGTTGAATACATATCATCCAAGAAATCAAATTCCACTTACACACTACCATCTAGATTCTTAACAAGAAAATATTCATTTACAACACAACTATTATCATGATTACCCACGAGTAGTTGTGACAAAGCAACAAGTTACATCTGCACTATCACAAGCTCCACCACAAGTTACAAATAATTTTATTTTCAATTATCAAATTAACCTTATTTATTTACTTGTTACATTAAAAAAATTAAATACTTCTAAGAAAAATGGTTAAACTATCAAACTAAACTTTTTTCTTTAATAGTTACATTAAAAAAATAAATACTTTTAAGAAAAAGTCAAACGATAGTGTATTAAACAATTGTCAAGTCAACAGTTGTTAAACAAGGTTTAAAAATTACGATAAAATATATATATATATATATATATATATATATATATATATATATATATAATTAGAATGAAAAACATATGTATTACTTTTTATATTTAATGAGTAATATATAATATGAATAAAACTAATATTAAAGAAGCAATATAGTTAGATTTGCCAGAATCCAATTTTATAGTGGAATAGTGGTGTATACCACTATTTTAAATGGATAAGCAATTTATTTTAAATATTTCTTTGTTTTATTGTTTTAAAAGTAACAAAGTAATAGTTGAAAGGTTTAAAAGAGGAAAAATATGTGTATCAAATGGGAAAATTCTAGTAAATATTATTATAGATATATTACGTCATTGTATTTAAAATAAAACTTAATTTCAATATAACTTAATTTTAAAAATATTTATTTTAAAAATGATCTTTTGATTGAAAAGAAATTGAATGTACAAATTATATTTCAAATTGATATAAATTTAAATAGGAGGTTCATCCCTATTTAACATCAGTGGTTGAACTAGAAACATTCATAAATCTTATTACTAAGTGTGTTTATTACTAAATAAATTATGAATTATTTATGAAATTTATTTTTTTCTCTTTTGATGATGTTTAAATTAAGAAATTACATTAATTTTTAAAGTGTAAAAGATTATATTGTTTGCGACTGATAGTAAATATACATTTTAGGATTTGACTTAACTTGCAATTTTAGAGAAAGTGCTTCAAATTCATGAAAAATTTATAGTAATTTAGACAAGATATTTAAAAATACCTTATCAATCATGAGAGAAAAGAGAAGGGAACATGTCCTAATTCAAAGTTATTTCCACAAAATACAATGATAATGGTACGATGTAATCAATGGCGGATCTTAACCAATATTGTTAGGAGAGTCAAAATAATTCATTCAAGATTTCTATACTTAATTACTGTCAGTAATGCAATAAATTAGAATATATCATTTAGTATAAAGATAACTATTAAAGAAATCACAGTATATAAATGATTGTCATTTAATAAATTTGAATATATCATTTAATATAACGGTAACTATTAAAGAAATCACAATATATAAATGATTGTCATTTCGTCCTTGAAATCCTTGACCACCACCAATAATTGAATCATAACAAAAAATTGTAGATATTTCTATTTCAATGTAAATAATCATATTGTTGACCAAAAAAATTGTCTTCCATGACAGAAGATGATCTTTATGTTGGAAAGGTAGAAACATGTAGACTTAAAATAAGACGAATTAAACGATCAATCAAGAAAAAAATAATTGATTTTACTTTTTTCGGCAAAGATTGACATGGTTGATAAAATCGGTTATGAAAAAACACATACTACAATACTTTTTCTTCTATATTCATAAAAAATTGAATAGACTTGTGAGATAAAAAAATAATGATAATAATTAAACTAATATTTCACTATTAAGTGAGATAAAAAAAATATTGTTGAATAATGGAAGAGAACATAGGAGAAATAAGAGCAAAAATAATAAGTCTTTCTTTTTACAAACAAAAGAAAACAAATGAGAGAGAGATTAATACCATATTTAAAAACTTAAAAGACAATAAAAATAAATAAATAAATAAATATCTTAATAGTTTTTTTTATTCTTTACTATATTTTATTTTATATTTTATGATTTATTAACATTTAATATTGTGCCTTATAAAAGAAAAAAAAGATTCGTAATTTAATTTCTATCCATTTTCAATATACCATATATAATTTAAAAAGTTTTTCTAATTGTTACTGTGCATTCATGAAACTAAATTCACTCAAACATGTATTTGGCCACCACAAGGGTCTCACGCATGTTTAAAAGTAGACCCCTACACCTATAGCAATCTAGGAACAAAATGTAAAAATACAATACAAAACTATGGCACCCATTAGTATTTGTTTTGCTGTGGTGCAAAAAATTGGGGGGCCATGGCTCCCCCCTGTCCCTTCTAAGTACCGCCACTGGAGGTAATTATGTTATGACGATAGAAAATGTTCCTTTAAAAAAAATAGCATGTAAGATAAATTACAATATCCAAATGAAGTATATAGTGACCTAGAGAAAACATTATTTAGTATTCATTTTAAAGGTATATGGTATATTTTGTAATATATTTTTTTAAAAAAACCTAAATTAAATAATATATAATTTAATTACTAAAATTACAACAAAATGTATTAAACTATTCAAAAATTATTTGTATTTGATTTATTAATTTTTCATAAAGAGGACACGAAAAATGTGAAAATGTTAGGAAATTAATATAGTAGATTCAACGAGATGAAGGGAGGAATAGTAAGATTAGAAATTGAGAAGAAAGTGTGAGAGGAGAGAGCCACGTATCTTAGAAGCATTCCCGACATCATCAGTGGCATTCCCAACATCATTCGTGACTGTCATATTCTTGGTGGTTCCGGTGACATTGGTGATGACTTTTTCATCTGCAACGTGGAGTCCTTGGCCAACATTATTTCTATTAGAAGAAGTGGGCGTTGAAGTCCCATTATCAAGGTTAGAAGTTTTGATTTTGGCTATGTGTAACAAGATTTGCGTAAGGAATCGAAATAAATTGTTTTGGCTACTTCTACCAGTATTTTTTGTTACGCGTTAATAGATCCTATTCATTATTACAAAGCCATAAATATTATATGTAATTATGCTTTTATTTTTTGAACATGTTTTGTGCCCCTTTGATACGAGCTTCTCATGTAGGGTTTGGATATGTCTCAAACTTTGAAACTTTGGTTGTTGTTGCTGGGAAAAGAGAAATTTTTATTGATGTGCTCTAGCCCTTTTTTTACAACTAGTTTATATAATTAAACTTTTTTCTTGAGTTTTGTTAATAGATTTGTTTAGTAGTATAGATTATGATTTTACATACCTACTTACAAATGATTTTGAAAATTTTCATGTTTCACTTGGTTCTATTTTATTTTAATTTGTTATATGAATTTAAATTGGATTTCTTGATATAATTTAAGCATTCTTATTTAGTTAACAAACTCCAGTATCAAAGGTTTAAGACAATATATTATTTATAATTAACAATGTTTCTGCTATTAATATTAATGTTAATGTTAATGTTAAAGTAAAAGTCCATTGAAAAATTGAAAGGACAATACTATCATTGATTTATGCCATAAATGGATATGAAAAGATTAATTTTTATTCTTAACTTACTTCATGTGTCATGTGTCAATATAATTTCTTAAAAAGTTACACCCACGTAGGCATGTAAAATATGCATATAGTGAGTTTACTATGGGTTAGCAAGAAAAGCCAAAATGGACTAATAAAGTTAATAAATAAACAAAAAAAGGTAGTATACCAAATAGAATTTAAAAACTATGAAATTTGGTTTTGGATATTTTCCAAGTCCTATTTTACAATGATTTAGTTCAGGGAGGTTTAATTGGACTATTAGGGATAAATAGAGAATTAAAAGCTGTAAAACACTTAATAGGTCTTAGAAGCTCTAAAATTTGGTTTGGTATTTGTTTTAAGTCTTGTTTTATTCCATTGTTGACTAGTATAAATCACATGGTGTATTCTTCCATTATGAAAAGTGTTGATTTCATATATATCTTCAATGTACTCCATTTTCCATACAAAATAAACTTAACTAAGAGTTGGTTGAGTTGTTAACTTGGGATAACATGAAGATAATGAGTATTGGATGAAACAAACAACTTATTGTTAATATTTTTCATTTCTCACAACTTAAATTTGTGAAAGAATTGAAAGATAGGAGTTGAGACAAGACATGAATCCTTGAAATTCATATTTTAAAGGGAGAAACTTTGGGAGTTGGGAAGGATGTTTCATGTTCTACTTTGTGTTCCATCAATAATGTAGTTCAGAGTTTGGTTTAAAATGAAATTCTTTTGCGTAGTAGAATGAGTGATAATCATACTAAAATTGAAAAGATACATAGGTAATTAAATTTGAAAAGTAAGTGTTTAAATGTTTAAGAAGTCAACATTTATACATAATTTATTTAAGAAGTTTTGTATATTAGAATGATAATATGTTGTATATTATGCATGAAACATTAATCATATATTTTTATATGCATAAATTGTTATAGAAATATATTAGGAAGGGTTAAATATGTTTTTAATCCCTTAATTTTTAGTGAAAATTGTAATTAGTCTATCTTCGAAACTTTGACCTAATTTAGTCAACCAACTTTAGAACTACGTGAATTTAGTCATTTTAATCAGATTTTGTTAAGTTTATTTATCATTTTAAATGAGTTTCATGATAGTTTCTTAGCTAATGTTGAAGCAAAAATGTGTTAAGCGGTGTAAACAACTTAAATGCTATCATGATATGTGTTTGAAACATTAAATAAATTTAACAAAATTTGGTTAAAATGACTAAATTCGTGCAGTTATAAAGTTAGGGAACTAAACTGAGCCAAAGTTTCAAAGATGGACTAATTCAAATTTTCGCTACAAAAGTTTCAAAGAGGGACTAATTCAAATTTTCGCTACAAGTTGAGGGACTAAAAATATATTTAACCCTATTAGGAATAATGACATATGTTTGTGTGGCAAAACATTATAAGTAAATTTGACCAAATCCATAATGTTTAAACAATTACAAGAATTAGATCTTATTTTTTGTTATACACACACAAACATGTATATTGTTCTTTATCGTATTGCAGATATGATCGAGGTATGTATATAAGGTGATATGCATTGAAAAAGTTAACAAGATGTTAACATATAAACAAAAGAGGCAATTGTGGCAAATAAAGTGTTGTTAAAGAGAAACAAAATGTTGCCAGTGAGATTAATTGTATTTGAGTTGAAAGTGATTGAACTAAATAAGCTTGTAATTATGAAAGATATTCCTTATACAAGTAATGGGGATGAAAAATTGAGGAAGACAACATGTATTGTGAAAATGTTTCAAATGATGGATATATAGAGGTGGATGACCAATCAGTAAGTCAACCATTAAACTTGTACAGTCAAATGAAAAGTTTATTGAGGAACCACATTTAAAGTGTTACAACATGAAGTCTATGAATGACATATGAGTGAAATGAAAGACATGAAGAACAAGAGACCTTGATTGCCATTATTAAGGTAGGCAAATGTGTATTGGTTTTCTAATGTTATATTAATATGTTATAATCATGTTTATGTTTTTGTGTAATTGGTCATTAGTTATGGATTCAAAGTTAGAGATATCGGTAGATATTATGTTGGTTTATGTAGGACATTTTGCATAAAATTTATGTATCATTGAACAGTGTACTAAAATTATGTTCATTGAAGTGTTTATTTTAGCATTTTGTTTGTTCATTTATTTACCGTTATGATACTTGTTAATAAGGTTGGTTTACTGATAATGATTTTCAATATACAACTATGTTACCAATTAAGTAACTTTGAAAGGTAGTTTTAACCATGAAGAAACGAATGAATTTGTATGTTTTAGTCTATGACTTTTTAAATTGTCATGGTATTGTGAGGATGGGTTGTAGGTTTAGTAGAGTGAATGAATGAAAATTTATGTTTGTGTTTTGTTTAACTTTGCATTAAGTTTATGACACTTAAATAAACAAATTTAAATTATGGCAATTAGGATTGACCCCTTCAGAGAAGATGCACAACAAAATGTTTGATCAAATTGGTTGCAAATGTGGTTAAGTGGATTTTACGATTGGTTAATTAACCTTATCAATTTGGAGTCATTATGAATGACATGAATCCCTTATTAATGCATTCATCAATGAGTCATTTAGCCTAAGATGCCCCTTCATGGTTTCTGGTGAGCATAGAAATTGCATGAATGAGGCTAAAATATGAATGTATAAGGTATTTTTGTGGTCGACACATTTGTTGGGGGAAGTTTTATTGTTGTCATGATTGATTTTGAACTTGAAAATTGATTGGTTGAAATGATTGACCAATGTTGTTAAGTATTTTGTGTGGTGGATTAAATGTGTATACTAGTTATAGAATCATTATGAATTTCATCAATTCCCAGGTCATGCCTTTCTCACTTAATAGTCTAATGGAAGACATCCACTGATTGTCTTCATTGCATAATTTGATTCTTCACAACTTTCATCGTCATTGCCAACAACAATGTTTAAACTCTCGGTAAAATGTTATTACATGTGTTTAAAAGTTGGTTAAATGTATGTTAGGTTTGAAAATCATGTTAAGTTACTTAAAAATGACAATTGTCTTAGCATGAATTCTGCTAAAGTGAATGGATAAGGTATTTGTTGTGATTGGTGCCTTGGTTTGGAGAAGGATGATGGATTTTATTAGATTTATAAATTGGTTGGTTAGAAAGATTTATGAATGTGGTTAACTTTATTGTTTAGTGGGTTAAATATGCATATTAGTTGTGAAATCCTTATGCATAACATCAATCCCTTGGTCCAACCTCTCTCACTCAATAATGCATTCTATTATGTGCTTTGATACCTTACATTGCATGATTTTGTTGTTCACATCCTTGAACTTCATTGTCAACAATAATGATTAAACTAATTCTAGAATGTGTTACATATATGGTTGGTTGTTAGTTAAATGTCTATTAGGTTTGAAAATCATGTTGACTAACTTAAGAATGAGCATGACCTTTGCATGAATTGTGTTAAAGTGAAAGGATTTTTTTTTATGGTTGAAACCTTCGTTGGTGGTAAGTCTTTTTTATTCCATGTTTGATTTTAGACCTAAAAATTGATTGGTTAAAATTGTGGCATATATGGTTAAGTATGTTGTGTGGTGGGTTAAATGTGCATATCAGTTGAGAAATCCTTATGAATGTTATCAGTCACATGTTCATGCCTTAATGACTTTCATTGCATAAGTTTTTTGTGCACACCGTTGGATTTCATTGTATGTAATAGAGGTTAAACTTTGAAAAAAATGTGGTTACATATTGTCAATAATTGGTTAAATGTATGTTAGGTTTGGAAATCATATTGATCGACCAAGGAATATTAATGAACTTTGCATGAATTAGGCTAAATTTAATGGATAAGCTATTTTTTGTGATAACACAATGGTTGGAGAAAGGGTAATTAAATCCATGACTGATTTTGGACCAACAAATTGTGGTTAACTCGGTTGTGGTGTGTTAAGTATGCATGAGTTGAAAAATCCTTATAAATTTCATCAACCATATGGTCATGCTTTGATTCGCTAATAGTCTAATAGAAGATGTCCTTTGAAAGCTTTCATTGCATAACTTTGTTGTTTACAACTTTGGACTTCATTTCCAACAATAATGATTAAACTAATGGTCAAATATGGTTACACGTAGGTAGTAGTTGGTTGAATGTGTTTTAGGTTGAGAAATACAATTCTATGGCTAAAAATGAGCATGACATTTGCATGAATTGGGCTAAATTGAAGGGTTAGTAGGGAGAAGAGTGAACTATTGAAACTCAAAGTATATATGCAAGTATCACATAAGAATGTATATGAGTCTGTCTTATTCAGATGCAAGGAATGGCTTTTATAAATCTTACAGACTGCCAGAAACAACACATTAGTGGCACTAAAATAGGAACAAATAAAGAAACTAGCTAAAGACCTATTTAGCCGTATAAAATAAGAGCTTTTATTGACACGAAAATAACTAACATTTCCCTCCCTTAAGTTTTAGCTTATTTCAGTAAATTTAACTACACCAAGCATGTGTTTGAATTTCTCAAATTGATCAAGCTTCAAAGCTTTAGCCATTACGTCAGCCACTTGTTCATTAGGGCTACAATATTTCAGTTGAACTACTTGATAATTTACCAAATCTCTGGGGAAGTGAAATCTTCAATTCAATATGCCTACTTCTTCCATGAAAAAGAAGATTCTTGGATAATTGAATTGTAGAGTTGTTGTCACACAAGATATTAGTGGCTTCCTTTTCTTCTAACTCAAGATTCTCCAAAATTCTTCTAAGCCAAATGCATTGACAATCACAAAATCCTGTAGCAATATATTCATCCTCTGTAGTAGATAAACTTACTACATGCTGTTTTTTGTAAGTGCATGATATGGCTGCAGTTCCCATCATAAATATTGAACTAGAGGTGTTTTTTCTATCATTTAAGTCCCCTACATAGTTATTATCGCTATAGGCTATGAGACTCATTTTCTTTCCTTTTTTATGGAAAAGATCGTACTCAATGGTGCCTCTTATATACTTGAAAATCCATTTTGTTGTAGCCCAATGTGACTCCTTTGGATTAGCCATGTATCTGGTAATTAAACTTACTCCAAACATCAAGTCTAGTCGTGTAACTGTGAAGCTGCCAACAATTTATTTAAACTTTGAAGCATTTATTGGAGCCCCTTCATCATCCTTAGACATTATAGTCTCGGGTACAATGGGATTTCGAACAAAGTTGTTGTCCATCATGCTTAACCGAGCTAGTACCTCATGTGCATACCATCTTTGACAAATGAAAATTCCTGCATCATTTTGTATTACTTTTACTCCCAAAAAATGTCTCATTTTACCCAAGTCGGTCATATCAAACTCCTACTGCATTGAGCTTTTGAACTCTTCATATACATCTTTACCATTTCCAGTAAAGATTAAATCATCCACATAGAGACTTTTTTTTAGTATGAATCTTTTTCGTGAACAAGGTGTTTTCACTAGAGCAACATTCAAACTTTTCTTTGGCAATGTAGGCTTCTATCTTACTGCACCAGGCTCGTGAAGCCTATTTAAGCCCATATAGAGCTTTCTTAAGTTTGTATACATGGTTTTCTCTCCCTTTCTTGATGAAGCCAATAGTTGTTGAAAGCACACCTTTTCTTGAAGTTCACCATGTAAGAATGCACTTTTGACATCGGTTTGGAATACCTCCCATTCCCTTTGAGCTGCCATCGCTACCAAAATTCTTACTATGTTAAGTCTAGCAATAGGAGCAAATACTTCTATATAGCTAATTCCAATTTTTTGGGCATAGCCTTTAGCCACTAATCTGGCTTTATATTTCTCTATCTAACCACGTTCATTGAGTTTGATTTTGAATACCCATTTCACGCCAATGGGTGTACTACCGTCTAGAGGATCTACAAGTTCCCATGTGTTATTCTTTTCAATTGCTTTAATCTAGCATTCATCGCTTCTTTCCATTTCTGACTTGTGCAAGCTTCTTCAAAGGATTAGGGATCTTTAGAATTAGTTTCATCATCATTGGCAGTAATCCATTTTCTTCTATAAATAGATTGGTCTCGTAGTCAAACATCCATAATGGTTGTCTCTAAGTCCTGGTTGCCTTCCCTTCAGTTAGAGAATTAATAGGTGTTGAATTTGAAGTTGGCTCGAGTGTTTCGAAGTGATCATCACTAGATGTTATGTGTTGAGGTGCAGATCCTTCATTTGCAATTTCTTCAACGCCTTTGTTTCCCAAATCAAGAGCAACAGGTATACCTCTATCTTTATTCACGTCCCAATGCCAACTTTTGTCTTCTTCAAACACTACATCTTTGCTTACTATAACTTTGTTTGTAATGGGATCAAAGAGTTTGTAAGTTTTTGCCTCATCACTTACACCCAAGATAGCACATTGTTGACTCTTTGCATTTAGTTTGCTTATCTTTTGATTTGAAATATGGACATGTGCAACACATCCAAATGTTCGAAAGTAATCAACATGTGGCTTTACTCCACTCCACACCTCTTCTAGTGTTCCTTGATCTACTGTAGAGGTTGGACTTCAATTTTGTACATGAACACACCACCGTATTACCTTAGGCCAGAAGGTTTTTGGCATTTTCTTGTCATGAAGCAGTGCTCTCACTGCATTCATGATTGTGTGATTCTTGCGCTCTGCAACTCCATTTTGTTGAGGTGTGTAGGCAACTTTCAATTGCCTAATGATACCATGATAGCTACTGAAGTCTAAAAACTCTTTGGAATTGAATTCACCACCTTTGTCAATTTTCAAACAAGCAATGTGTCAACGTATGCTTTGAAGCTTTTGAATGCATTAAACGTTTCATATTTTGCATGCAAAAAATAGATCCAAGTTTTACTACTATAATCATCAATAAAACTTGAAAAGTACCTTTTTCTGTTGTGTGAAGCCGGTAAAATGGGACCACATACATCAACATGAACTAATTGGAGTCTCTTTGATGTTTTCCATGAACTTTGTTTCGGTATAAAATCTCTATGTTTTTTCCCAATAGGGAAAGTGATGCATATAACCTAGGGAGTTTTCAATTTTGTATCGTTTCCAAGTTTGACAGTCTTATTGAGCCCTTCTTCATTCATTTATGTGAACCACTGCTTATTTTCAATCATATGATAACTGCATCCAGAATCTAGAAACCAATCTTCCCTCTGGACAAGTTGTGTCATCTCTTCAAATGCCACCAACAGAATCTCAATTTCTTCCTCTACTCTTTCCTCAAATATTTCATAATGAGTTTGCTTCTCCACTCTTGGACATTCGTACTAAATATGGCATAGTTTGTGACATTGAAAACATTCAATAAGTGCTTTATTGAATGCTTGTCTGCCACGTCCTCTTCCCCTTCCACGACTTCCTTTGCTATCACCACGACTTACTCCCCATCGATCTTCATGAGTGACTTTCAGCACTTCTTCATCAAGTTGAAAGCTTTGCATTCTCTACTCATCAACGATTAAGCTGCCATGAAGTTCATTGAGACCTAGGGTACTCAAGTCGTTGGACTCCTCAATTGAACATACCACATAGTTGAAATTTGGGATTAGAGATATAAGTATCTTGCTAACCATTGTACTTAAGTCTAATGATTCACCATTCGTTTTCATTTTGTTAACTACACTGAGAGTTTGTCCTAGACAGCTATCAATCTTCTCGCCATCTTTCATGGTCAATAGTTGAAACTCTTATCACAATGCTTATAGTTGAGCACATTTGACTCTTGTTGATCTTTGTTATTTCTACTACATGGAACTCCATATTGCCTGTGATGTGCTTTTGTCTATTATTGTTTCAAGAATCTCCTGATCAATAGCCTGGAACAAGTAGTTTTTTACTTTCAAATCCTTTAGCTTGTTTCAGCGACATTCTTCCTCTATGCTTAGTGGGTGTGGCTCCAAGCGTTGGTATGCCATCTTCTACTAGTTGCCACAATTCCTTACTACGTAAAAAGGTTTCCATGGTCATGGACCAAAAATCATAGTGGCCATCAAACCTTGGGATAGCCAATCGAACAAACTTTTCTGATGTGGACATCCTTGCTTTCATTGGATCTAGGTATCCTCACTTTGTTTGCTTTCACACTCTATACCAAATTTTTCTTCACACTGAATCTGGATATTTCTTCTCCTCACATATAGCTCAATCACACACTGGATCAGGCCCCTTACGGAGATATGATACCAATTGTTGAAACTTATAGTATATATGCAAGTATCACACAAGAATGTATATAAGATTTTGTTTTATTCAGATGCAAGGAATGACTTTTATAAGCCTTACAGACTGCTAGAAACAAATTACCAGAAACAACACACTAGTGGCACTAAAATTGGAACAAATAAAGCAACTAACTAAAGACCCATTCAGTCCTATAAAATAGGAACTTTTATTGACACGAAAATAACTAACATGATCAATTATATGAATGATTTTGGACATACAAATTGATTGGTTAAAATAATTTAGAAATGTGGTTAGTTATGTTGGGGAGTGAGTTAAATGTGAATATCAAATGTGAAATCCTTATGAATGACATCAATCCCTTGGTCATGCCTTGTCTAATCAATGGTGTGCTCCAATATGTGTTTTGATGGATTTCATTGCATGATTTTGTTATTAACACCCTTGAACTTCATTGCCAACAATTGTGGCTAAAGTCATGGTACAATGTGGTTACATGTAGTCAATTCTTAGTTATATGAGTATTAGGTTTGGAAATCATATTCATTTACCTAAGAATAGCATGATCATTGCATGAAATTGTGCTAAAGTGAATGGATAAGTACCTTTTTTTAGTTGACAACTTGGTTCGAGGAAGTCTTACTAATTCCATGACTGATTTTAGACCTACAAATTAAGTGGTTAAAATTGTTGACAAATGTGGTTAGGTATGTTATGTAATGGGTTAAATTGTAAAATCCTTATGAATATCATAAATTCCTTGGTCATGCCTTGTTCGGTCATGGTCTAGGGGAAGACATCCCTTGATAGCTTCAATTGCATAATTTTGTTGTTTACACCTTTGGACTTCATTTCCAATAATAAGGGTTAAATTAACTAATTAAATGCGGTCGATAATTGAGTTTGTATTAATCTAGAAAATCAGGTTAAGAATGAATATGACCTTTGCATTGAACTAAAGTTAATAAATAAGATTTTTTATGATTGACATCTTAGAAGAAGGGTGATCGATCCATAACTAGTCGGGAACTACAAATTGATTGGTTAAAAGGGTTGAGAAATGTGATTAACTCTATTGTAAGGTGAGTTTAATGTTTATTTCAATTTAATGTGCACGAGTTTAGGAATTCTTATGCATAACATCAATAACATCAATCCCTTGGTTACACCTTGGTCAATCAATGGTGCACTTCCTTTGATGATTTCCATTGCATGATTTTGTTGTTCAAACCTTTCAACCCCGTTTTGATCGCCGATGGGTTACTACTTTCCCACCCTTTACCATCATTCCGTTCTTCCTCCGCCGTTCCACTATTGCTTAGTGGTTCTGTTGTTCTATTGTAGCCCTCGCATCCTTCACCATGCACCTTCTTCCTTTTTTTCCTCTGTTTCACTATTATTCCTTGATGGTTCTATTATTTTTTCATTGTGCACTTTCTTCCTTTTCTTTTTCTCATTTCACCATCTTTTCACAAACTTCTCACCTTTTTTTCGATAAACTACAGTCAATAACTTACTAATAACTCGCTAAATGAATCCCCCTTATTCACCTTAAAAAATTGACTTCAATAACCACGTCATGATGTGGCAAGAGTATAAATTATGAAGGTTTGTACATGAAACATTTTCCATGATGATATATTCTTCCTTTGACTACAAAATTCCATTTCCAAGTTCTTATAATATAATAAGAAAAATTATCGGAATCCCAAGCAGATGCTTATCCTATATTGCCGGCTACTGCAACCCAATTTCCCATTTCCTCTTAAACCATTATGGCACCGCTTACACAACACATCACAGACAAGAAACCCACACCAAAACTAAATTTTAAGGAAACTTGGACCCCGTAATAACTACACAACCACCAAACCTCACAAGAGACGACTTACATGAATCATGAATTCTGAGGAAACCATCATCCACAAGGAATGTCTAATAATAACCAACGAGTTTCCGTTTGCAACAAAACCCCGTGTCATTTCCCTTCAACGTCCACGTATACCTCTAACACGTGACTCTCTCTCTTCATTCCACGATCATACAGAAGAAAAAACCACTATATCCCTTTTACTGTAACACCCCTTCACACTAACATGCCACCCTACTTTTGCTTTTTATGTGTTACGAGTTGTAAAGAGCCAAGTTTCTTCCACGCTATGTTGAGGCTTCACGTGTGTGTGTTGGAGGCCAAGGACCTTCCTGTGAGGGCTACGTACGTGAAGCTTAGACTCGCCAAGTCGAAAGCCAAGACAAGGATTTTGACAAACACGTGCAACCCCGTTTGGAACCAGGAGTTTTGTTTCAAGGTGCATGATGCTGAGGACGTGCTCGTTGTGTCTGTTGTTAGTCATGTGAATGAGTGCAGAGTGAGCAATGGTTATGTCGGTTTCCTGGGTGAGGTTCGGATACCTGTAGGCTCAATTTCTTTTGAGGATAAACAGACCTTGCTCCCCACCTGGTTCTCTCTTCAAAGCCCCAAGAGTGGGAAATTTTTCAATAAATATTGTGGTTTGTTTCCCTCACTACATTACTTACATGCACTAGCATGAACATAATCATATTTATGACTTGTGAAGTTGAGACTTGATGCACAATTCTATATATAAACTTGTTATTATACTAGTGTATGACCTATTTTCTCTTACTTTATGTGTTCGTTTATCAGGGAAAATTCTCCTTACTGTTTATCTTCGTGGTAAAGGCCGTGCTTTTACCAAGCATAAGCATTCTTCAAATTCAACTGTTGCAGTTGAGAACTCAAAGGAATTGGAAGGTCTTCACAGTTCATGTCGGGCACCTTGTGATAAAATGGGTGTAGGCAAACTGTTGAGGGTTATTGCGAATAGTCTGCATAAGATTTTGAAAAAGAAAGAAGGAAACTCGAAGCCCGGGGATTCTTCAGAACTATCATCCACGTTATTATCGGATCCTGAAGATAGTGTTCAGGAAAATTCACCTTCTTGTAGCTTTGAAGAAGCCCTTGCACAAATGGAATCAAGAGACAACAAACCTGAGATGCCTGAAAATTTATCGGGCGGTGTTCTAGTAGATCAGACTTATTTATTCTCTCCAAAGGACCTTAATTTGTTTCTTTTTGCACCCAAGTCACAGTTTCGTAAAGATTTGGCTGAGCTGCAGGGAATAACAAATGTGCAAGAAGGACCTTGGACATGGAAAAATGGAGACATGTCAAGTTTGACACGAGTTGTTACTTGTACAAAAGCTGCAACAAAATTGGTGAAGGAAGTTACTTGCACTGAGGAGCAAACGTACATTAGAGTGTGTAGAAAGGAATTTGCTATACTTTGTAATATAAGTACACCTGAAGCTCCATACGGGAATACATTTAGGATTGAATTGCTTTACAAGATAATGCCTGGTGAAGAGGTACCTTCAGGAGAGGAATCCTCTCATCTTGCTGTGTCATGGGGCATTGTCTTCCTCCAAAGCACAATGATGAAAGGCATGATAGAAAGTGGGGCAAGACAGGGATTGAAGGATAGTTTTAACCAGTTCTCCCAAAAACTAGCGCAGAACTTTAAGGTGCAAGATAAGGCAAATTTTTCAGACAAGGAACATTTTTTGGCAACTTTGCAGACTGAAGACCAGTGGCATTGGTGGCAGGAAGTTGCATACTTTTGTAATTTCACTGTGGTTTCCACCATTTTCATGTGTTTGTATGTGATGGTGCATATTTTTTATTGTAGTCCAAGTCCACCTCAGGGCTTGGAATTTAGGGGGCTTGAATTGCCAGATAGTTATGGGGAATTCATTATAGGTGGAATTTTATCCATCCAGTTGCAGCGTGTTTACAATATGCTGTCTCACTTTGTTCAAGCTAGATTTCAAATGGGTAAGTAAGCATATCATTTGAACGTATTACCATGCTTTTTATCTCTGTCAATGAACTTCATCTGAGGGATCACAATCCTCTTCATTTTCCTCTAATAGGAACTGACCATGGCCTCAAAGCTAATGGTGTTGGATGGGTTCTTACTGTGGCTTTAATTGAGGGGGTTGACTTGGCCTCCTTGGCATCAGAAGGGTTGTCAGATCCCTACGTAGTGTTAACCTGTAATGCACAAACAAGATCAAGCTCTGTCAAACTTCAAACATCGAATCCTCAATGGAATGGTTCTGCCTTCTAACTTCTTGATAGTTCTCTAATATGCAATAACTTTGCTTTGATATGGATATAACTTCACCGAAATTGTCTATTTGTATTCACATGCAGAAATATTAGAGTTTGAAGCTATGGAAGAACCACCATCAGTTTTGGATGTGGAAGTGTTTGATTTTGATGGTCCATTTGACCAGGATGTTTCACTTGGACATGCTGAGATCAATTTCCTAAAGCACACATCAACTGAGTTGGCAGACATGTGGCTCTTGCTGGAAGGAAAACTTGCTCAATCTTCTCAGTCAAAGTTGCACCTGAGAATTTTCTTGGACAATAATAAAGGAGTTGAGACAATCAAGGAATATTTGGGGAAGATGGAAAAGGAAGTAGGCAAAAAGGTAAGCATTAGCATTAGGAATCTGACTTGCTCCCTTCTCCTTGCCCCATGCACATGCCTTGGTAATTGGTATCATGCAGTTCAACCAAACCTACTTTATTTTTTTCTGTCATAGAACATTTAGACCTATTTATTGTATATAACTGAATAGCTGAATGACAGTTGAATCTTAGATCACCACAAAGGAGTTCTACATTCCAGAAATTGTTTGCATTACCTCCGGAAGAATTTCTCATAAAAGATTTAACTTGTTACCTCAAGAGAAAAATGCCTTTACAGGTATGCAAGACATCAAAGTGGAAAATTGTTCAAATTATATGAAATGTTGTAAGTTATCTGGTGATGTTTGAGTGATAGACTCCATAATTAAAGCATGGATGCTGCTTTCCTGCTATAGGGTCGGCTGTTTCTTTCAGCAAGGATTCTGGGTTTTTATGCCAATTTCTTTGGACACAAAACCAAATTTTTCTTCCTTTGGGAAGACATTGAAGACATACAAGTGCTTCCTCCATCGTTGGCAACATTAGGAAGCCCTACATTGGTCATAATCCTGCGAAGTGGTCGAGGTATTGATGCAAGGCACGGTGCAAAGACTCAAGATGAAGAAGGGAGACTTAGGTTTCATTTTCAATCATTTTCTTCATTTGGTGCTGCTTGCAGGTATGAACAAGGCATGCTTATATTCCTAATCTTATAAATCGATGCCGTCCATTGACATCTTATTCTGTTTCCACCAAAGAACAATAAAGGCCTTGTGGAGAACAAGAATTCTGAACCCCTATCAGAAAGAACAAATTACAGAAGAACATGATGATCAAGAAGGCTTTGTAATTCCAGAAGACTCAGCATCTGTCTTAGAGAATGAAGAAAACATGTCCAGAATCTTCTCTGCAGAAGTACCAATCAGGGTAAGCAACCAATTAAATAAAACTAAAGACAGAATTGGCCTCTTTAAGATTATTTTATGTGTAGTAATAAGCTAATCTAGCTCTAATGAGTTATGTCACGTACTCTGGCTCAGATGATATCTGTGATGGGAATTTTTGATGGAGGAACCCTGGAGCATAAAATTATGCAGAGAACAGGATGTATGAACTATGAAACAACGGCGTGGGAGCTAGTAAAACCTGAGGTGTTCGAGAGGCGTGTTTCTTACCAATTCAATCGACAAGTATCAACTTTTGGAGGTGAAGTCACAAGCACACAGCAAAAATCTCCAAATGCAGACACTGGAGGTTGGACTGTGGTTGAAGTTATGGCTCTTCACGGTGTCCCTTTTGCTGATCACTTTCATGTATGCTAACTGCAAACTCAAACTTGTATTCAATTACTTGTGATAAATTAACTTTGTTCATCTTGTTCATATTGTTTTGTTTGGCTGCAGATTCATTTTAAGTTCGAAATTGAGCCATCACCTCTTGGTGAATGTGCTTGTAAGTGTGAAGCTTACATTAGTGTCATGTGGCTTAAGAGCTCCAAGTTTCAGCAGAGGATCAACCGCAACATAATAGCCAAGTTTAACCTTCGATTGAAGGAAATATTTGAACTGGTTCAGGAAGAGATTTTGATCATGTCTCAGAACTCAAATGGATAAGGATTATATTAGGGAGGTATAACAAATGTGCTAGACAAAAGAAAAATGAGTTTTCTCTAGAGCAATTAGCGTTCTTCTGAAACATCTTATCAGATATGATTTATTTTGTATTATTTTATAACGCTGGTTCAAACTTTATTTATAGTTTCTATCCATTAAACTATGAGAAGGTTTGAACGGAAGAAATTACAGGCAGATGGAATGACTAATTTCCTATGTACTATGTACCACAATACTCGACTCTATTTTTGAAATAAAAATTTATATTTATTTCTATTTCAGATGTATGGAATTAAATTAAGGAAAAATATCTTTATAAAGTCCCTGTTTGTTATTTGTTAAATAGGGACTTTCTGCACGTGTGTTCGTGCGTGCGTCGTCCATTAGGACGAAATCTATACATTGACTTAAGAGAAGTTGAAACAACTACATACAGGAGTTAATCTTCTATGAATTTATCAATCCTATTATGATATTTAATATAAACTAATATTATAGCAAGAGCAAAAGCATTAATAAGTTGTAAACTAACAGCTTAAAGCAATATATTTTTATTTTAATTAAATAAATTAGTAAATTAATAAAGTATCTATACATGAGTCACTTGCTAAAGTAGACACCTTTATATCTCAGTGACGATTGAACAATACAATGCCCATGATCCATAATTATCTGTGTTTCATAGCAAATTCACAAATTCCTAACAGGGTGTTTCAAATTTCTAGTGTCTTTAGACAAGGCATTTAAAAGGCTTCTTTTTTTAGAGTATTTGAAATGTTTTATAATAAAATATGTTATTTGGGTAAAGAATTTTGAAGGAAAAGAATTTCAATAGAAAAATTAGATTAGTTAAAATTAAAAGAAAAATCAAATTTTACTTAAAAATAATAATTTAAAATCTTTTATATTATTAAAATCATATTTTAGTTTTTTCTTTTTTGTTTTTAGTTTGGATTGATTAGGATTCTGACTTATCTTATATTTGGGTAGACTCGATTCTACATCATATGATGTCGATTTAACTTAGTTCGACTTGACTCATGTCTTAAATTAATTATTTTGTATAAAAGTTATATGATATTAACTTTTTCCTTGTGTTATTTTAATGTAATAGGGAAAACAATTCTTTCACACATGACTATTATGTCATGCATTGGATTAAAGCTGTCATTAGGGTAGGAGTCGTTCAAAACTAGGGTAGGAATCATTCAAAATTGGATACAAGTATGTAAACACTTATAAACTGTGTATGAATTGTATGGCTTAAGAAACTATAAACATGCTAACATTATATCATTGTTTTAGGTATTTGATGATCCATCATCCACATTAAAGAAGGAGATGATCGAAATAAGAAAAGAATGGATAAGTTATCTCTTCAACCGTTTAGTAGAGGATTGGGTTTTTTAAGTTAGATTATATATTTTATTCAACTATATATTTATTTTGACTTTGTAAAATGTACTATAAGTTGAAATATATATATATATATATATATATATATATGTTTTTTTGGATATTTTCTAATTTTTAAGTTAACCAATTCAATTTAAAAAAAATCCAAAATTTACGTCTGTTAATGCACTAACATATGTAAATTTTGATGAAAAATAAAGAAAAATAGGTCAAAAATTGATGTTTGTTGTCTTTATATCAAACGTAAATTTACATCTATTATACAAGCATCAACGTAAATTTCTATTTGTTACATCTAATAATTTATCATACTCATACATTAATTTACGTCTCCTAGAATTACACGTTTAACCTTTAACCTAAGCAGATGTAAAAAGCCTAAAATATCAAATTTAAAAAGCTTTTTTCCATATTAGTGTTGATTTGGCTCTATCACTACAAGAAAATGCTTCATTAATAACCAATTTTAGTGACAAAAAATTGTTAGTCACTTTAGTGATCAATTTAGATACCAATTCACAAATAAAAAATTATTGGTTACTAAAATAATAACTATTATGAATAAAAAATTATAATTGATCACTAAGAGACTAATTTAGAAACCATTTATTTGGTAGCAAAAGGCTAGCTAACCAATGTTTATCGACTAATTTTCTTTGATAGCTAAAATTTTGGTAGTAAATTTTAAAAACCAATTTAGAGACTAATTATAATTTTTTATTCATAAGAGTAACTATTTTAGTAACCAATTTTTTTTTTTGTAAATTAGTTTATAAATTGGCCACTATAGTAACTAACAATTTTTAATTATTAAAATTGGTTATTAATGAAACATATTTTATTGTGGAGTATTAATATTGGGTTGCTACTATACTTGATGAAGATATGAATATTTTATGAATCCAAGCTTTCCAACATATATTGACATATTGACATGAAGATTAAAAGCTAGATTTCTAGATGTTTAGAGAATCTCCTTTTGATTAGATAAAGTGTATCTCTCCTTTTGATTAGATATAGTTGTTTTTATTATAGTTTATCTTTGTTCAGTTTTATTTCAGTGATATTATCTTTTAAACGAGTTATAAAAACTACTTAAAACTATTTTTGAACTTGTCTTGGTTATAAGAAAGTTTTGGTTGATTAAAAATCACTTTAATCTATTAAAATATTCTTATCTATTTGGTAGATGACATTTTAATTGATTAAGTTTTCATTTTAATTGATTAAAATGACTTAGAGCCATGAATAGTTTTGGACCAAGGTTTTAATAAGTTAAAACTTGTTTTCAGTAATAGATTAAAATTTTCTATGTTTTAAGAAGTTTTAGATTACAATATGTTATAACAAAATTTTAATCCATTAATTTCTTAACTAAGTGAAATTAACATTTTAAAATGAAATTTTAATCTATTAAAGTAGAGAGTTTAAATCTATATAACTTTCCTTGACCTTTTTGAACATAACATTTGAGCGAAAACTTTCCTAAAAACGTCTAGGCTATTCTTTTAGAGTTAAGTAGAAAAAGTTCTTGAAGTGTTTTGAAGACCATAACAAATTTTGTTTTTTTTATATATCAAATTTGGTGTTAAACTTGAATTAATCTTTTGTACCAAACATTTGATCGGAAAACAAAATCTTAAATTCATTAGTCAAAATTGATTAATAATAATTTTCATTCTAAATTTTGAAGATTTTCTAAAGTTTTAAAAAGAGTTCAGCTCACACCTCTTGAATTGGACCATCCTTCTTAATAAGCTCCACTTGTGTTAATGCCAACTCAACTTAACATGGGTTCAACCCAACTTGGTTCGACTCACCTTGCTCTGACTCAATTAGATTGGGCTTGGACCAACTCAACTCGTCTTTAACTCGGAAAAGGACCAACCTAGACCAAGCCCAACTCGATTGAACATGGGCTGGTCCCACCTTTGGTGAATGTGGACTTGCCTTGACTTGACTAGATGTGGAATGTCCCAACATGACTCAACCTGAGCCTAAACTGACTTGGTTTGACCTGGACCTAGATTGACTCAAGTCGGCGTAGGTTAAGACTAAAATAACTGAACCTAGGTCTGAGCTAACTCTACTTGACCTGAGTTAGGACCAACCTGGCTCAATCGGGAATTGAACCTACTTGGCTCAAGCTAGGCTCAAATTGACTTGACTGAAGTTGGCTTGGCTTGATTCTAACCCTAACTGACTCGACTCAACCTTACATGAGTTCATCTTGATGCTATCTTACTTGGACCTAACCCATTCTAACATTTCATAACTTGAAAATAATTTTGCTTAATGTAAATTGAGAAAAACTTTTGCAAATATACAATGAAAAGAATATTGAACTTTGACCAAAAGTAACTTCAATCAAGATCTACTACTAATATTTCATTATTGCAGGTGAAATCCAAAAATGCTAAAATTCTCTAAATTTTTCAATATAGAGTACAATTTAGGTCAATTCTTAAGGTACATATGAAATTATATTCACTATTTTCGTACAAATAAAAGTTTGGGGTTTTAGGAATCAAAAAACATAAAACTAAAATTAGAAAATAGAACTAGAAATCAAAAGAAAAATCAAGAAAAATTAAAAGAGATCAAACCACAATTTCAATAATTAAGCCATTAGAAAGTCATAGTTTTTTAAAGATTCACATCCTAATTTGAACAATAAATTGATTTAATCAATATTCTAAATCAATTATACAAAATAAAATGTCAATATTATTCCATCCAAGTTGTATTTAGCTATCGATCAAGATTCAATCAATTCATAATTTGATTCTAAAATAAAAAATACAAATTGATATTATAAAGAACAAAACTGAAATTAGAGAATAGAAGAATAAACTTGAAGTGAAGAACGATCAATGCAAGAACTCAATTCATATTATTTAATTTTGATTCCATGAATTGATCATCGTAGATTTAGTTATCTGTTATTTAATAAAAAATATGAAAACAAAGAGAAAAGAAGAAGAATTATAACCATAAATATTGTGCAATGTTTGTCTTTGTTTTAACTAGAATAATAATTTAAAAAGGAGTCTAAAGCATAACCATAATCTTACAAACTCTAAAAAATAATGAACCTAATTAGCCCATAAGATTCATTCATAACAAATTTATTTCAACTTAAAAAAACATAAATAAAATAATAAAATTTTAAAAAAAGTTAAAAGTTGTGCGTATCATATATAACTTCCATTTAAAAATAAAATAAACAAATATACCTAAATCATTCTTCTCAACAACTTCAATTTACAAATAAAACGATCAAAGTTGTAATTGTAGATTTAAAGAAACTCATCTCTACCGCCACACACGATTTTAATATATTAACAAAAAAATTAGTCAAATTAAGATAGTTTTTAACTTGTACAACTTCTATGCGAATATAAAAGACGAAAGTAATTTTTTCATACATTACTTCTATATAATTTGAAAATTAAATTAAAGAGATAACATATGGTCACTACTTCCTCGATATGTGGTGAACATCAATTCAACTTACCCATTATTATAATTTATACTAAATCTGCAAGATAGTATGTGATTATAAATTCAAGAAGACATAAAAAGAAGTTCTAAAGTAAGGTTGATATTGATAGAGACATGGAAAGAATGGGAAGTAAAATTTGTAAATATGGTCCCCAAAATATATGGCGCTATGCATAAATAAATTCTAAACTTAAGATTATACGAACACTTTTTATAATGCGGTATGACTAAAATTACTTTTATTTTTCTCATTGCTATTCCCTCTGTTCTCCAATCAAAAAAATATGGACACAAAATATGTTTCTTTCACCAATAATAAGACACACAAAGAATATTTCTTTCCCAAGTTATACAAAAAAGAATGGTTTAAAAATCATAATTGTATTTGTTGAACATATTCTTACCCTTGTTTTTCTACTTCAACACTCAAATCCAACCATTCGGTTTGCTTGAAGAAACAAATTGACCATGTATTTGTTACGTCTGGGGAGGTCATGGTTTGACTAAGTTATAATCACTCTTTCTTACCTAAAAATCTTTTATTTTTGTCATTTGTTGATCCTTTTCAAACTTCAAGAGACCACTTAAATACTTTTTTTTTTTCATGTAAAAATTAATTAATTATGCATATATTTGTTATATGTACAAATAAAAAAAAATTGATATTTTGTTTGGTTTGGACCTAAAAACACCAAAGGAAGAAAGAGAGAAGAGAAAAAAGAAGAGAGTAAGCAGTAACTGAACTCAGTTGTAGCAGATTCCATTCTGAACTTTTACTTAAGTGCAGCAATGAAATCAGAAGTCACTGTCCCATTCCTAATTGTAACCAAACCAAACAAAATTCGAAGGACGATATTCTCAACGCTGCATTGAATCGATTCCAACTTATCCCAACTCATCACAAATTCCCAAACCCCAAAATCAATCTCTCTTTCTCTCTCGCCATGGATCCCAACCCTCGAACCTTTCCCATCCTCTCCTACGTCATGTCTCGCCTCCCTTCTCTCACTCCCAGACCAGCCGCCGCCGCCGCGAACTCCGACTCCGACCAGTTCGACGTCGAGCAGCCGCGGGCCCCGGAGATCGTGGGCCAAATGCCGCACCTCGCCGACCCGGACCTCATGGCTTCCATGGGCCGGGCCGTATCCCAGGTGGTCCAGGCCCGAACGGTCCTGAACCTGATCGGGGAGCGGCCCACGCACGAGGAAGTCGACAGCGCCAGGGCCAGGCTGGCGGAGATCGAGGCCCAGCTGTCCCACGAGCTGGAGGAGATCGTGCTCCAGGCCCGGCCCGCGGAGATGGAGATTCACGGGTGGCGGGCCCACCAGGCCGAGAAGGAGAGGGAGTGCCGGGAGCGGGCGGAGACGGAGAAGCGAATCTGGAAGTCGGTGCTGCAGCTGGACGAGATGCACGAGGCGTACGAGAAGGTTCTGAAGGACGCGGAGAAGCGGTTGGTGAAAATGTACGAGTCGAAGGAAGATGGTGATGGCGATGTTGTTGGCGACGAAGTGAACGAAGAGGTTGTGGGAATTCTGCAAGAGGCCTATGGCAAGGGAATGGAACGCCTCAATCTTTCTGCTCGCCAATTGAAGCTCTTGCCTGAAGCATTTGGTCGAATTCCTGGCTTGCTCGTCTTTGATCTTTCTGCCAATCAACTCTCGGTCACTACTACTTCAACTTTTCTTATCTCACACAACTCACCCTTCTATTTTTTTTCTTTCCACATGATAAATCAATTACAATTTGTTTATATAAATTTATCTATCAGGCCCTGTGAGAAGAAAATAAAAATGTTAAATTATTTTAGTTTCTTGTATAAACTAAATTGCGTTAAACTAAATTGTAGAAATCTACATCTACCTGCGAGAAATATTTATAGTTAATGTTACCTCTTATTGTGAACGTGAGTGTGTATGTTTCGTGGTTTACCAATAGTATGTTTAAAACGTGCCGCGGTACTGGTTTGTTTCAATAATTTAGAACCTTAGGAGAAAATAAGAAGTTAACATAAGCTTAATACTTCAATTTTTATAATAGCTCTTTTTAACTTCTCCAAAGTTAATTTTAGCGTTTGCATAAGTTGTCTTGTTATAAGAAAAAACTTAATTTATTTTCTGTTTTTAATTTTTAATTTTATTTTATAAGCACTTATTTAGAAGTTTCTCCAAACAAGTGTTTTTACTGCTTAGCATACATACTAATAATATTCTGTGCATCAATAGGCTATTCCTGATTCAATAGCTGGACTGCAAAACCTTGAGGAGCTTAATCTGTCTTCAAATCTTTTGGAGTCTCTGCCAGATTCAATTGGGTTATTACAAAAGTTGAAGTTGCTCAATGTCTCTGGAAACAAGCTGACTGCGCTTCCTGATACCATCTGTCACTGCAGGTAAGTTAGAAATTCATTGGAGTAACACTATGTTATGGCCACCAATTTTTCTATGCCTTGTGGTTTGGTATCTATGCAAACCTTAGAGCTGCATATGATTATTTTGTAAGCCATAATAGACCACCAGTCTGACAAGAATAGTGAACTAGGACCAGTTATGATCAAAATCTGTTTTTTTTTTTTTTTTCAAAATTCAAATTTGTTTGAGTGTCTTATATTATATCAAGGTTATATGGATTGACATTTTATTTCTGCGTCTTTCGCCATTTTAAAATCTACGTTCAAACACTGTCAAGTACCTCGCTGTGTTTTTGTTTCTGCGAATATCATCTCAATTTTGAAAACTGGTACCGGAGTCGTTGAGTTTAAACTATAAAGAATATGATTGATTGATCTCCTATTGTATTGAATGATCAGGTCATTGGTTGAGTTGGATGTAAGCTTTAACAGTCTATCATATTTGCCAACAAACATTGGATATGAATTACCGAACTTGCAGAAACTCATGATTCAGTTGAACAAGATTCGATCTCTTCCCTCATCTATCTGTGAGTTGAAGTCCTTGCGCTATTTAGATGCTCATTTTAATGAGCTACATGGGCTTCCCATTGCAATTGGGAGAATGACCAATCTTGAGGTTCTCAACCTGAGCAGTAACTTCAGTGACCTGAAAGAACTACCAGAGACATTTGGTGATTTGACTAACCTCAGGGAATTGGATCTCAGCAATAATCAGATTCATGCGCTTCCTGATACATTTGGGCGCCTTGATAATTTGACCAAGCTAAACCTGGAGCAGAATCCTCTTGAATTGCCACCAATGGAGATTGTAAATCAAGGGGTTGAAGCCGTAAAGGGGTTTATGGCCAAGAGGTGGCTTGATATATTGTTGGAGGAGGAGAGGAGAAACAGCCAAGAAATGCAAGAACAAGAACAGGGTGGTTGGTTAACACGAAGCACCTCCTGGTTGAAGAATGTTTCTGGAAATGTAATTGGGTATATTGGAACTGCCGTTGGAACTCCTATGACGCCCAAATCTCCCAGAGATGCATATCTTGATCAGCAGTTATGAGGTGAAGATCCAACACATTGGAACGCTCATACTTGTATTCTGGAGAAATAATGTAACATACTATGTGCTGCTAAGCAACAATGCTACTCCTTCCTTTTCTTCTCTGCCCCACCAAAAATAGCGTGGGTTGCTTTGCTTACAGGTATTTTTGTTTTTCTGAGGCAAATATCTGGATGACAAATGCCAGTGATTAACTTTCTTTCCCAAACATTTTTGTATTAGGTGAAAAATCCATGTAGATTTAACTGAATATGTGACTCCCATTGGGGAATTATATGAATTTCTATCGTGCTCGAAATGATAGGAAGAAATGAAATAAAGTAGAATGAAATGCTGTTAATTGTTTTACATTCAAAGTCGCAATTTGCGGTTAAGACTATCTTTTGGTTGCAAATTGCAATCATCCATGTTTTGTGAGAGTTTTTAGTCAAATATGGGTTAGTTATCCAAGTTTCTAGGCATGCTTTTAAGGTTGTTCCGGATTGTATACATGATTTAAAACAGCTTAAAAACAGGATGTCGGAATTCGGTTTTTAGATTTTTTTTTTTTTTTTTTTTTTTTCACTAATGAGATTAATTTCATCTTATTGAAGTCGTCCTTTAAGACATTTTTTATTTTCCTTTTCTAAAGAAAGTTATGTTTAGAAGTTCCATTGATTTTAATTTCGCTTTGAAACGTGTTTAATATTTTTTTGATTCTTTTAACAATGTCGTTTTTTTTTTTTCATATTTTAAAAATTGGTTTTCAAGGACATTTTTTATTTTTTTAAATCATGTTTTTTAACATTTTTTTGTTTGTTTTTTATTGTTTTTCAAAAAACAAAAATCAGCTTATGAAGTTTAGTTTTAAATTAATATTTGTATTTAATTTCTAAATCTAAATGCATATGATATATTTTTGCAAATATCATTTATTAATTAAATTAATTATGTCAATTCAATGAAATTTTAGAAAACAACTACATACACCTTCAAGGCAAACTTGGTCAAAACCACTGTATGCCAAATAAAAATCATATAAATTACATTATAAATACAGAGACAATGTTCAACACCTGTAGGTATTCTCTTTTTGCATGCATTTTTTTTATCATTCGTATCAAGAAAAAAATACAAAATGAGTATGCTTTTAGTTAAAATACAAATGAGTTTCACTATCATTATTCTTCACTCTCACATGAACCAAAAAAACAAATGACAAGATTATTTAACCTATGAAATTTCTCATTTCTAGTTTTTATTAGCGTATTTTAAACAAAACAAAGTAATGTAACATATCACATTTTATTTGCCTATTTTATAGTTGTCACACTGAGGAACTAGCACTCCTCTGAAGCTGAATGACCACCTTGAATACACAAAACATCTTTTATAAGGGCATTCAGGTTCATATTGGAGGATCCACCTTCAGCGACTGCTTGCTCACATATACCCTTAAGTTCTAGGACCCTCTCTCGAAGTTCTTTACCCTTTTCAACATCCATAAACTCTCCAATCACTTCCAATATTTCCTTCTCTGTTACCAATTCTTCACTTCCTAACTCTGATCTTTTTAACTCCCACCCATTCTTCCACACTTCCAAAATTTGCCTACTATTTGGGACTTGGTCAAAGAATAGAGGGAATGTCAGCATTGGAATACCAGCAAAAACAGCTTCAAGAGTGGAATTCCACCCACAATGGCTCCAAAATCCACCCACAGAAGGATGCGACAAAACCTTCAATTGGTCACACCAAGGCACCACTAAACCCTTATCCCCACATTTGTCTTTTAGCCAGGAAACTTCTCCACGAACCACCCACAAATAACGAACACCACTCGTTTTTAAAGCAGAAAAAGTCTCATTCATTTGGGCACAAGACACAGACAGGAAACTACCCAGAGAAATGTACAATACTGACATAGCTGGCTGAGAGTCTAACCAATTTAAGTAGTCAAAGTTGTAATCACTGTTGGAAACTGAATGACTTGCTTGGGGTTTGAAGTAAGGGAAGGCAATGGGATAAATTGGAAGGTGGAACATGGCCCTCAAAGAACCAATTGCCTCAGCTTCCAACCCTTGAACACTATTAACTATAACACAATCTGCTTTCGGCACTTCTGAAATGCATTCCAACTCAAGTTGCAGAAACCTCAAGTCATTCTCACGAAGCACTGTTCGAAGATCAGACAATTGTGCCGGAGAAATTCCTGGTATATGCTCTTCACAATCATCTACGTCATTGAAAGCCACACAATTCAAACACCAAACAATTATAGTGTATTCAAGTGAAACTTGCTTAATTGATATTCAGTAATTATAAAAAAAAACAAATTAAAACTTGTATTAAACATGAAAACCTGGAATCCCCAAATTCACACTGTTCCATTAATCTTCCTTGTATCTTGAAACAAAAAACAACACTTACAAGTACCTGGGTTACCTTCAGAATTGAGTTATTAGAATCATGGACAGATTCTACTATCTTGTTTTGAAGATTACAGTGTACAAAATTCAAAACGGCCATTAATATAAACAGAAACGGATGGGTCTTTGGGGATTTCACCGAGGAGATAAACAGCAAATGAGGCATCACTTCAAACAGAAATGTTACCTAAAAGATCAGCCTTCAAAGCTCCGTTTGGAACCAAGTTTCGTAGTTGATGTAAGCTGAGGAAAAAGGAAGCCGACATGGTCCAAAGCAGCGCGACCGGAATATTCATGCGGCGTGCGACGGCGACTGGGAATTGGAGCTCTACGTCGGCGAGGAGGGCGGTGACGGTGGGGTGAAGGCGGTGGAGGAGGCGGCGGAAGGGAGGTTGGAGGTTGGTGACGGCAGCTTGGAAGAAAGCAGTGATATCGGAGGCAATCTGAGATTGGAGAGGGATAACGTTGGGGATGGTGGCGAAGTGAATGTTGGTGGGCTTAGGGTTGGAGGCGATTAAGCCAAGCCATTCTTGTGTGACGACAATGGTGATGAGAATGGAAGTTTGAAGTGAAGCAAGTTGGTTGCAGAGGTTGATCATGGAGTTTACGTGTCCCTGGCTAGGGTAAGGCATGGCCACCACGTGTCCTCTTAATCCAACATTTTCTGCAACTGCAAATTCCATCTCTCAGACACGCAGATTCAATGGTTGAAGCAAAGGATTCATTCGACGTTTGCTTCTTCTGTTCTACTGTTTTTCACTTCTCATCGGTCAAACCTCTTCCTTCTCTATCCTTCTTGTTCCTACTTCAATAAATACTCACATCTACTATACTCAAAAAGTCATACAAACTTCCATTTTGATATAACTATGGGAATATATTTTGGACACTTTCTAAATAAAAATATTATTAAAACACAAGTTGAAAAATAATTAAAGATAAAATATAATAGTTTGATTTTTTTTTTTTATATTTTATATTTGATTTTTTATTGTAGTAATGCTATAAAATTTAATATAATTATGTTAAATTAGAGATTAAGTTAGATACAATTTTTGTTTATATTTAAAAATTTGATATTTAATATTAAAGTCGACTTAGATTTTAATTCATAAATTAATTAAACTTTTTAAATTATAGTAAAAGTTATTTTAGATATAATAATGTTTAATTTATAAAATAAAATAAAATTAGTTACGTGAATAATTATTTTTTTCTAAAATTAGTTATTATTTAATTTTTTTTATACTATAGTATGAAATTTAATATGATGATATAATAAATTTTTAAGAGACCAAAACTTTTATATCAGCATGTACAATTTGTTTATGGTTAAGGTTGATTTGAAGTTATTATTATGATAATTAATGATCGTATACCGATAAGTTGTTACAAGTTAAAATCTGTAGAGTAAAATTTAAAATATGTTTGGAACGAATTAGAATTTCAAAATGAATAGTTCGAATATAACGGTTTAAAATGGCCGAATTTAAACTATTAATCTTATGTTTGGATGAATATTTTAACAATGTTAAAAAATTAAAATGTATTGTATTTGAATTGTTTGTAATTAAATTCTCTTCATTTTTTAAATAAAGTGTTTGGATAATGAAATTAAAATATCTTACATCTCAATTTTTTGTTTAAATAAAATAATTGAATTTCTTGTGAGATAAAATTTCATTTTGACCATATTTATTTTAGATTTAATTATGTTTTGAGTTTATGATAAATTTGGAAACGAGTTCAACGACCTAGATGGTCGGACCAACAAGACGACCTAGATGGGTTGGTTCAACCCAACGACCCAAACGAGTCGGGCCAACCGAAAAACCCAAACAGGCTGGGCTGGGCCGGCCCGACGATCTAGACAGGCCTAACTGGCTTGACAGCCCATAAGGGTCGATCATGCCCATCAAGTTCGTCGACCAAGGAGGGCCTGACTCGTGTGGGTTGTTGGCCCAGCTTAGCCCCACTAGATCGTCGAGCCCGCCCGACCCATTTGGGTTGTCAGGCCCGTTTGTGTCATCGGGCACACCCAACCAGTTAGTGTCATTAGGTTGGCCCGACACGACTAGGTCGTCGGACTTGTCAGTACCGCCTAGGTTGTCAGGCTTGTCTAGGTCGTTGGGCTGGTCAAGCTTGTCGGGTTAATGGGCTGGTTCGGGTAGGTCGGACCTGTCTGGGTTGTCAGGCTTTATCGACCTGTTTGGGTCGTTTGACCTATAAGTGTCGTCAGGCCACCCCGGTCTGTTAGGGTCGTCTAGTCCGCCCGAACCGTTTCGATCGTCGAGCTTGTCTGGGTCGTCGGTTTGCCCGATCTGTTTGTGTTGGCAAGCCGACTCGATCCATCTAGATCGTTTGGTCGGCCTAGTCCTTCATGGATGTCGGGCTTGCCGGGTCTGTTTGGGGTTGAGTCCAGAATGTGAGGTTGAGTGAGAAGAATTTCAAATTCCACCTATTTTGAGGTATTTGAATTTCTACTAATTTAGCTAATTGAAATACTTCAAAACAATGTCTGCATTTTAAGTGCTTTGTAATTTCTATATCCAAACAAAGCATTTCATTACAAAGAAATCTAAATTCTTCAAAAAAATGAATTGCTTAATTAAATTACCCTATCCAAACACACCATAAAGGTAAGAAGTTGAAGTGAATTAGGAGCATTTATAAGTTCTAGCATCTTTTAATGAAGACAAAAATATGAATAATTTTTTTAATTTAAGGTGAAGTAAAGACCTAAAATAAAGTAAAGAGTATTTGGTTTAAAATAGTTTTGTTCCTTGATGACGTGAACCCAATTTGTACAAGGGTTGTTTTAGAACCTTGTAAGAAACTTAAAAAATTAGTTAAAATGTGGAATAGAAAAAGGTTGAAATTCCAATTTGGACAATATGGTGGAAATGTCAATATCTCATGCTATAGAAATCTAATTGATGTGATTCTAAAACGAAATTAAAGTTCACGTTCTGAACTATAATTTAGGCTTAAGAAACACTAATTTTGGGCGAGTAGAATAAAAGTTATGGCCACCAAATAAATCTACACATAATTGGATTTTTTTTCCTGGAATTTAGGTGAAGAAGAAAGAACAAAAGGTAAATATGAAAGGTGGAAGAAAATAATCACTCTTTCCAAAGGAGGCAACATACAAAGGATGACAAAGTTCTTTGATACAACCAAGGGTTCTTGTATCACTCAATAACTTAAGAGAATCACTCTCACTAAGATAGAAGAGATGAACTCTAATATTTCTAAATAAAACTCAACTTGTCTTTCATTGATAAATACTATTCAACTTATATAGAAGTTTTAACCATTATAATTACAAAAGACCCATTCATTGCAATTACATCCCACTTAAGCTAATAATGATTCCACTACTTAATGGTTGATTGTAATTGAAATTTTGGCAACCTAAAAGTCACCAAAAGCATTCAGCTATGCATCATCTTGACCTCCCAAAGGCTGATGACTAAGTTGCCAATTGGACCATTATTACAACTTGAAATAGAACCAAACTAGAGCCCATTAATTGATACCCAAAACATAATTTGATCAGCCAGTTTTACAAAAGATTGGGCCATTATTTAAACAAACTAATAACCTAAAAAAATTGTTGCAAAGTGGTGCATTAGTCCTTGTCCATCTAGGTTCATCCCTAATAGACTAGAACCTAAGGACTCCAAACCTAGTGTGATTTCTCAACTCCTGGTAGAATGAGTCCTTGCTTTAATGTGCAAGACTCTCTCCTCCAACATCCCTCTAGCTACTGAATCAATACCAGTATAGGTATGATGATTGATTTTGGACCTTAGTTTGAGATCAGTCTTTTAACTCAATCTCAACTAGTTAATAATGATGAGCCGTCAATTCATACACACAAGTTGAGACCAATTTTCCAACTCAAATCAAACCCGTGAAATAAGATGAGTGATCAAATCATCATTAAGCATAAATCAAATCACAGACAATTGAATGAAAGCAAAGATAAATACCCAAAAAGTAGAAGTGAATAGAATCATAATAGATTACATCAATCCTGAACACGAGGGAGTTCAACTACTCATAGAATATTACAATGCAATTACAATAACATCTACACATAAGATCTACACTAAGAGCATTTCCCTCGTGCCTCACAAACCCTATTCTATCCTACTACTACATTGTGGACCCTCCACTCAATGCCCAGAATGAAGACCCAAGGTCTTTATTTATAGGAATTTTTTGGCGGTGCTCAACTATAAGGGTTACTTCACAAGTGGGTTTCCTTCTCAGCTCAGCCTCTTGTCCTGGTGCTTAGCACGTGATCTTTCCTTCTTGGAAGAGTTTTCCTAGTTGCTCAGCCTTATGAATTTGGGCTCTAGGTTTCCTTGTAACGAGGATTTCCTCATGAGGCTTAGCTCCATTTCTTGTGCTCAGCCAGAAAGCCAAATATGTTGTCCTATATTTTCTACTTCCATGGTGTCACAACCAGAATCGTGACAGGACGATGAACCAAAAAAAGAAACAGGCTTAAAAATAGATTTTGGAGTTGCCACCATAGTTATTTTTAGGAAACTATGGAAAACCATGAAAATAAAACAAGTTTGTGAAAAACCAGATTATTGGGTTCGAGAGTCGATTACGCGTAGGGAAGGTGTTAGCACACTACAACGTCCGCTTGAGGGCGGTACCTTTAAGCATGCAAAGTTGGTGTGGTCTTTAAAATGTTAATTTTCACCAAAAGTAAGAAAATAATACTTAAAAGAAACAAAATATATTTTTTAGTTTTTTGGGCCAGACAATGATTGACCTTGGTCCTACATATTCTCATTCAAAATGAGAAATCATGGCTATGTAGTTCCTTAAAAGATATTTGGAAAGCAATTGAGAAAATGATTTGATTTTTTAAAGGTGAACCTGACAAGGACTAGCCTTGCTCCTACGTATTTCGCAATGGAGAATCAAATATCACGTAGTTCTTAAGAAAGACTTTTTGTTTGAAAATGTTGCTATTTTTCTATTTTTCTATTTTATATTTTTTGGTATTTTTGAATTATTTGAAAAATAATGTCACACGAAGCAAGCGGTCGAACAAACACCAAAGGAAAAAGAAAACATTTTTCATTTCTTAGATTTTAGATTTTAGATTTTTTTCATATTTTTATGAATTTTCATGATTTTCAAATATTTTGGGGTTTTTAGAAAATATTAAAAAGGTGGAAAAGAAGGATAAAAGTGGGAAACAAAAATATGATATGAATGCAAAAGTGATGAGTGAGGTGCATGAAGTAAATGAGGTGTGTAAAGTGAAAGTGGGAGTGCAACAAGTAAAATATAAAACAAGCCCAAAACAAAACAAAAAAAAGTGAGGTTAATATGTGAGGGGTGTGTAGTGTAAATCAAATGCAGGAATGAATAAACGGGGGTGCAGAGGGAACATGGAAGCATGCCCAATTGAAATACAAAGAAAGGGTGCAAGATTAATAAGAGGGGGGGGGTGCACAAAGTCGATGTAACTGGCCCAATACAGTGAACCCGTGGGAGGGTAAAAATCAAAACTCGGGTGCAGAGGGCAGAAATGATCTGAAGCATAGTCTAAGCCCTAAATGAAACCCAATTAATCTAACCCTAATTGCTCATTAATCAAGAGGCAAGCCCTTTCCCTCTCGATGCCAAGGACCTCCTCACGCATCATTGTCCACCATCACACCACTTTCATCTTTGCTTCACCACGCCATCACGCCACCACGCGGCTCGACTGAAGGCCATCACCGATAACTTCAGTCTTCGTCGGCGTCCACACATGCGTTAAATCCTCCTCGATCCTAGATAACGTTGTCATTGATGTGATCAAATTAATACTACTTATCTATAACAACTTCAATATTGTTAAGAAAGTAGTCAACAAAATAGAAAGGGTAAAGTAACCCAAAGTCATCTCTCAACGAACACAGAATTGATTTTTAACAACTTAGTTCTTATAAAACTATACAAAAGAGTTTGTCAAATAAAATAATAAAAATATGAGAGATAAAGATAAAAAGATAAAATAAGATAGAAACAATAGTAAAGAAAATAGATTGATTCCATTGTTTTTTCAAAATAGGATTCATCATTGGTTTCCTAAAGATTATTGTTATTGATTTCTCATTTAAGACTTCAAATTAATCAATGTAACCTCTCAATTAATTTGTTGGCGTCTTTACTTTTAACCAAAGTAACTTCTCAATCAAAAGCAAGAACTTTGTAGATTAATCTTAGTAAATTTAACCAAAGTAAGTTCTCAATTAAATATTACTAATCCTAATTATGTCCATTCTTTTACCTTTTATATCTAGTAAAAAGCTAATTAACCAAAGTAACTTCTTGATTAATTCTAATATAAGTTTTCACCTTTAATCAAAGTAACTTTTCAATTATTAGCAAAAACTCATTCAATCATATGAAAGTTTCTAAAATTAATCAAAGTAACTTCTCAATTAAAATTTAAAAACCCTTGGACTCATACAATTGTTATGTTATGTAGATTTAACACTATGCTAACTTGCTACAATGTAAAAATCATTACTTTTACTAAATTAAGAACCAAAAGACATAAATGAAAATAAATCTCAACAAGAATCAAAAGAACAAACAAATTAATTGATCTAACCTCATAATCCAATTAAGAAATTACAATGGAATCAACCCAAGAAGTTTAACCTTCCATGGAATGCAAAATAAAATAAAAATAATAGAAGAATGGAGAGAGAAAAAGGAAACAAAATTAGGCCTCCCTAAGGGTTCCAAATCTCCGAAGTCCCAACTTTTCCTTCTTCTCCTCCCTTGGTCTCTTTATATAGGACTTAGGCTAGGCTTTTCGGTTGCTAAAACCTCTCAAATATCTTTTAAAATAAATATAAAGATAAATATTCAAAGATATTTGGAGAGATATAAACTATTTGACAAATATAGTTGGTTAATAATTTATGATATAATTAAATAAATTAATTATTTAAAGATATCTGATAAATTATCACCAAATAATATTTGCATTAATTTTCTTAATAAGCCATTTTTAATCCTGTAGTCCAAATTTGCAGATACATCCAAAAATATCAATATTTCCAATTCAACCCCTCTTATTTGACCATTTGACCCGCATTGACCAGAATATGCAATGTTTGATCGGTCTTTGAATGATTAACCAGAGTTGACTCGTTAACTGTGTAATAACAAACTAACACGTGACATATCTTTTCTCTCATCAATCCAATTCTCTCTCCTCCCTTAGGGTTTCTTCCTCCTTTGGCTGCGTGAAGATGATGACGAAACTATAGTGGCTAAACGTTGTTGTGGTGGTCGTAACTGGTGCAGGTGCTATCAGCAGCGGGCCTGATGGAGGCTCCATGGTGCAAGAGGAGAAATTAGGGTTTCTCATTTGTGGGAGAGATGGAAGATGATGACGTGGCACCATTTGATTGGCTGAATTTTGAGTTGCTGGATCATGACACGTGTCATTCTCTAATTGGTTAGTTTAATAAGTGGAGGATTGCCACATGGCATGATCTGGTTGAGTGGAGTTTAAGTGGTAGGAGGGGTGCAACTTAGTAGAAACTAGGGGTGTAAAACAAGTTTATTTTTTAAGTGGTCCACTTGCAAGAGGAGTGTGTAAAATAAAAACTGAGGGTGCAGAAGTGATTTTTCCAGAACTGCTGATTTTAGCCTTATTTAAAGGTGGTTTGTAACTTCAATCAATTTATTTTTCCACCTTAGATGAGCTTAATCTTAACTTCAACTGCATCAACAAACGTTAAAATATCCAAAAATAATTTATGCAGCTAAAAATAACTTTTTAAGACATTTTTATCACAAAGCTCAAACAACCTAATTATCAGAATTGTTAATTAAATCACACTTTAAGCACACAAATTCAATTAAATACCCAGAACTAAACATTAAATGAGGGCAAAAATGTGCACTCATCAATCCTCGACCATCTTCTTTTGCGAGAGGAAAAAGCGCCATGACTCCTACAACTCGCCCCCACCACACCAGCCACCGCGACTGGGTCACGCGAGCACCACGGAAACCAAACCTTGGTCATCGCAACCAAGACCACCTTTGTAGCCTCATCGTCGTTCAACGAGAGGGCCTTCGTGACCAAGTCCACTTCTTCTTCTTCCCGTCTCAACGTGACGCAACCAAACACCAAACCCTGCGACTGTTGCGACCAAGACCGCCATCGTTCGAGACTTTGACTCACCGACAACATTGGTTCTCCTCTACCCTTTATTTAACATTCATCCATACATTTCAAGAATTTAGTTGTGCTTACCTCTTGTAGTCTCCTTGTGCTTGTGTTGCTTGCAACTGGATTTTTGTTGCTCTCTCCCAATATTTCCTTCTCTCTTTTTTTCAGAGGTGCGTCCTCCTTCTATTTTTCTTTTGTTCTCCTCCCTAGAGATTTGTATTCTGTTGTTATCCAAATCTCTTCCTCTCTGTTAAAGATCTAGGGCAGGATTCAAAAACTGAAGCACTCTATGCCTCCAACATCAAGATATAGGGTTAGGCCAAGGGAATGGTTGTTGCTTCTTGGCTATAATTTTTCTTTTGATATTGGTCATCTTCCCCTTTAATCACTTCCAATAGATGGAGTCAGCCACCCTATCCCCCCTTCCATCACTTCCCCCTGGTGCAATCTTTCCATTTTTTTATATGAATAGTAAGAATGGTAATAGAGTAGGACCTTAGCCAACTGATTACTCCCCAAATAAAGAAAAAGCTAACCGTGAACCTGACCATCACAATAAATAAATAAATAAATAAAATAAAAGTTAAAAAAGAAAAGAAAAGAAAAATGGAATAAAACAAAAGGGTAAAATAAATTAGAGAAGAAAAGAAAAGAAAAATATACATATACACGTAATATAAAACTAAAAATAAAAAATAAAAATAAAAAGAGATAATAATAATAATAAATAAATAAAATTGTAAAATAAGAATAAAAAGAATAAAAATAAAATCAAAATAATAATAAAGTCAAAAATAAAATAAGATAAAATAAAGAGATTCAAATTAAATAAGGTAAAAATATAATATAAGTATATATATTATTTCTTAAATAATAAAAGTATATTTTATTTTCCATTTTGTGTTCTTTTTTTATATTCTCTATATATTATTTTCACCTTTTATTTCTTATCATTATCATCCGGACGAAATTAGGGGTTGACATCTGCCTCTCTTTACTTAGATTTTACCAGATAATTTGAAAATTGACTTTTCATAATATCATAGTAAAAGATAAGTAAAGATAGAGACACTAATTTCGTTCGGGTTTCAAAGAGGAAAAAGGTGAATAAAAACTTATTTAAAGGGATGCGATGACCAATTCCATGAAGAGGGTCAGGATTTGGAAAGATGTGGTGACTATTACCAAGTAGAGAGTCACGACCTAAAAGAAAGATTTGGCCAATCCCAAGGACAGGGTCGAGATGAAAAGAAATTGATGACCATTCCTAGGGAGAGGGACTCGATGTAACAAAGGAACCATGACCATTGCCTCGAAGAGGGCCATGATGTAAAGAAAGGAAATCAATGACCATTCCAAAGGAGAGGGTCTTGATGTGACAAAGAAATCAATGACCATTGCCTTGTAGAGTGCCTTGATCAGAAAGAAAGATTTGGCTAATCCCAAGGAGAGAGCCCATATGTGAGAAACTTGATGACCATTCCCATGGAGAAGGTCTCGATGCAACAACGTGGATCCAACACTCTCAAGCGGAGGGTCCATATCTAAAAGAAGGACCTCGACTTGACCATTCCGATGGAAAGGATTATTTGTCACAAAAGATAACTTGGACCTAACCATTCCCAAGGAGAGGGTCATTGTAAAAAGGAGAACCTGAAGTTTGACTTTGATGTGTTAGTATACATACATACATAT
>Ga0214545_1001752_pt1 | contig 41240 bp, 16 predicted proteins | sample CNSS4metaG_FD_160064 | JGI IMG/M metagenome (GOLD analysis project Ga0214545, IMG submission 160064) | Root nodule microbial communities from cowpea collected in UCLA plant growth center, Los Angeles, California, USA - CNSS4 | ecosystem: Host-associated > Plants > Roots > Nodule | place: USA... | reverse complement strand
AAAAAAATAAAAATATAAATAAAAATATAAAAAAAAAAAAAAAAAAAATATAAAATTTAATTAAATTATTAAAAAAAAAAAAAAAAAAAAGAATTTTTTTTTTTTTTTGTATTTCTCTTCATTTTAGAAAATGTTAAAATCTTTAACTTATGTACAAATCTGTCATCTCAAATCAGCACAAATAAATAAAACCAAACACGTCTTCAACTCACTTCTCATCTACATGAAAAGTATTCATGCGAATCCAAATATAACATAAGTAAAATATATTCAAATTTAATAAAATATAATCGGTGAAAACAATTATATATACCTGTAAACATAATAAAATATCAAAATATTGAATTCCACCCCACTAGTATATTAGCATATCTAAAATAGATAAGATTAGTAAAATATCATATTAGTAAATAAAATAAAATAAAACTATAATCATATTTAGAGCCAATGAAATATATTTGATAAAAAGATTAAATTGTTTAAAAAGAACAAAATATATTGAGTATGTATTATCAATCCATTAATGTACAAAATATCTCACATAGATCTTTTAAAACCGCAGACCATTCTTCTACATTATTTTTGACACAACAAACTCTTTAGGTATATTTTTTCTAACAAAATTGTGAAGTTTTCCATACTCATTTTTATAGAAAAAGTTCATTATCATTTCTATACTTAAATTTAATTGGTATTAAATTTTTGTCTCATTCTTATCCTCATTGAGTAATGAGTATATATACTTGTACATACCCGTTTTTTAAACGTTTTAATATTAATTAATTATTTTTAGTAAAATAATAAAAAATTACGGTAAAGGAAAGATAATATTATCAAATATTCAATAATAAGAGGAATGATCGTTTCTTCAATATCAAATATTTATAAATAAATTATAACTGTATACATTTCAAATTAGAATACCAAATAAAATTTCATGAGAGCCAAAACATTTATTAAATTTGCAAACATTAATGAAACCTAATTGATAAAATTTAAAAATATTTATAAAAAATATAAAAGGAAAACAAATATTTAAATTAAAATATATTTTAAATGTTTGTTTACTACAATTTTTTAAATGAGTTTTTTTTCATACATTAATCAAAGTTATATACATCGCTTGATCAAAATCACGTAAAGAACAAAGATTAATCTAATAATAAGAATAAAATTTTAACATATACATTGTATCTTTTGAACTTCAATATATGTTGGATGGTGATAAAAAAATTATGATAATTACATTACATTTTAATATTATAGTATATAAAATTTATTTATACAATTATACACAAAGAACAAAGATTAATCTAATAATAATAAAATTATAACATATACACTATATCTTTTAAACTTCAATATATGTTGGATGGTGATAAAAAAATTATGACATTTACATTAAATTTTTATATTATAGTATATCAAATTTATTTATACAATTATAGTGACAAAATTACAGTATGATAATGAGTTATAAAACAAAAAAATATATAAAATCTATCAAAATAATATTCTATATGATAAAAATAAACAACAAATAAAAATATTAAAATATTATCAAATGTGTGTCTTAGAAACAATTTGAGAAACTATTGAATGAAATCGCAAAAATGAAAACAAATATATAATTAAGGATATGATAAGATGAAAAATACTTGAAAGATTTAAGAAAACTTTCCAAATCAACATAGTCAATGGTTTAGAAATAATGAAAATTACTTTAACGAAACAAAAGAGTTCCTCAAATGAACTAAAAATGAATAATAACAGAGTAAAGAAGATAATTTTTTTATATTATCTAATAAATGAAATGTTTATGTTGTTGAATAGTTAAATTGAGAGTATTAAACGTTCTCATGTAAAAGAAAAATATACATAAAGAAAAATATTTAAAAATAATAGAAATATTCAAATGTGAAACACAAAAAAACATTTAATTGGTATACATCAATTGAACATAATTATATATGAAGATTATGATGAGATGAGAAATATATCATAAATGCGAATAAATTTAATGAAAAATCAAACAATTTCAAGAAATAAAAAATAAAAAGTGTGTAGAGATATATATATATATATATATATATATATATATATATATATATATATATATATATTAGGAGTTTTACTTATTTCCAATCATTCATTTCTTTAAAGACATTCATTGTGAGTGACAAGTAAAAATGACCATTATCTTAACTAGGTTCGTACTTTTAGAATTTTCAAATGGACATCGTATCCCTTCTCAGAGTTTAGCAAAAAAGTGTTTAAATTTAGTATTTTATGGAAACTTAGGAGTTTAGATGATGCTTACTACCTGAGGATGTGATTGCAGTCATTCCTCGTTTGGCTAAATACGAATCCCAGTATAAAAGCAATTCTTTTTATATTTACTAATTTTATTCATCATTATATGTTTATTATTGAGTTGAGACCCACGATTCATTGATAGAGTCGTAATATTCTAGATCATGTAACTCTTATTTTCTAGCTTCAGTTTTCTAACAACTCTAAGGTGTGTGTGTGGAATCCTTTCATCAAAGAATTTTAGTAAAACAACTTTCCACTTTCACTGTAAAATAATTTTACTCATCAGATGTTAAATATATGATATATTTTACTTATTTATTCATTTTACACCGTTTAACTATCATTATTTTGTGATATTTATCACTCAAGATTTTCTTACGTATTTTATGATATATTTTCTTTACTAAATGTCTCAATATGATTAAATCTAGGTAACATAAAATTGAGTGATAAATATACACAAACAGTTTTCGTTTTGGAATTTCGCAATCCATATATTTTGAACGGACAACGTTGAGAAATTGAAATAAATGCTTAAATTTATCCTTATCACAAAAACCAGGTTTATCTGTAACCAATCCAATGTTCAAATCAACGTCTCTTGGGTTTATGATAAGGCAAAACCCACGTGGTCGCCATCATCATCCAAATTATAAATACAAAGAAGAAAAGTACCAATATATAATCATAAACGGATTTATTTTATTTTCTTAACCTTTATTTTCCCCTTAAAGTCGAACCAAAATTATAAATAAACTATACGAAGATTCTATTCCATACATTTAAAAAATAATAATCCATACACAGTCTTTCAAGAACGCAAAAATAACGTTCCAAGTTCCAAGTTCGAACCCTAGATTGAAATTAAATAATCGGTCTCCATAACCACCTATATAATTATTTCCAGAGCAATAACAAAAAAAAAGTTAAAGATAGAACATAGAAGGTTGGTTGAGTTGTGTAGAAAAAACAGAGTCTGGTGGAGTAGATATATATATAGAATATATAGGTGGAGTTGAATCTGTATTTGTGTGCGGAAAATGTTTGAGGATTGAGAGATAAAATGAACGACACGATGGGTAACAATGAGACGGGGAAGTTCGAGTGGAGCTGGAACTCTTCAGCTTCGTTTCTGTACGGTGGTCTTGCACCGATTTTTGGAGTGATTGGTTTGGCGTTGGTGGTGGTGGTGTGTTCGCGGTGTCGAAGATCTGGTAGAGAGGGTGAGATGAACGTGAGAAGAGGAGTAACCGCAGCAGTAACAGAAATTGAAGAAGGACCCAACATTTTGGTAATCGTTGCTGGAGAACACCACCCCACGCATTTGGCCAAGCCTCTCCCTTCTTCCACTCACAACCAGTGAGTTCTTCGTATCTGTTCTCATTCCCTCACTTTTCTCTCAAACATTTGCATCTCTCACACCTTCTTCTTCTTCTTCATTCTTTCTCATGGTTTCACACCATTTCAATCTCTGTTGTTGTTATAAATAATTTTTTTTTATTTTCTCATGTTCTTGATTTGGTTTTGTTTTTCTAACTGAGTGATCCTTTTCACCTAATTTATGGTAATGATTATTACAATGATATGAGATATTTATTCTGTTATGTGTCATTTTAGTATATAAATCAATTTGAAACTCATAATTTATTATTTATTTTTTATGGTTTGTGCTATTGTTGAACAATCCTTACCGTTAATTTAACAGAAAAAGTTATATTAACTTGTTTTAAGAAAAAAAAATCCAAATCGTTACAAATTATGAAATCAAATTAAAAAAAATCATAATAAGAGAACTAAAAGAAGCTATTAAACTTTTTTTTCAATATTACATCACATTTATTAGAAGACCTTTGGTAGATAGTTTTTTTTTTTTTTCTTTTTTAATTCTCCAACCTGGGAAAGTAAGTTTTTCATGTTTAGTTTAGTTTCTAATGTGGTAACAAAATGAAAATACTGCATTGATTTCTAAAAGGAAATTATATAAATATTTTTAAGAAATTTTTTGCTAACCAAACAAAATTTATTTATTCTTATGAATTATAGTTGTTGAGTGTCAGAAAATTTTGTTTCTATACCAAACGACTTCGTAAAGAGAAAAATTTACAGGTGTTATAAGAAAAAAAGTGTATCTAATATATGTTTGTTAAAGAAAGATAGTTATGTAGCTACTTATACTGATTTTATGAATTAATGTCTTTCTTTTATTTTGTTTGCTTTTGTTTGAGTTTACATGAAAGAGCTCTAAATAAAGAAGATGCAAGTGTCGTGTGCATTAAAAATAATAATAAAATATAATATATAAGTGAAAGATATTTTTTATCTTTTATGAGATTGAATTATTTTTTAATCATCTGTTTTATTCTGTAATATAAAGTTGTCTTAACCGAGAGTCGATTGAGACGCCTTTAATGAACTCAATGAACATGGAAAAGAAATTGGCTAAAAATGAACATAATATTGGATATCGTGAATTTTGAAAATATTCTTAATTTTTTTTTTAAAGTGTTAAATGTTTTTCTATGAAATTGTACAAAACTATATATTGTTGCTAGCAAATCTCTCTGATCCTTAAACAATCCTTAATTCGTTGGCAATAATTAAATTTATTTGTGTTACAGATTTATTGTTACAATTAAAATGTATAATATTATATTTTTTTTAATATAATCTTAATTTTGAAAATAAAATTTTATGATATTTTTTTACAGTGAAATATTTCTTGTTTTTTCTGTCTTCAAAATGTTCATACCTTTTTTTCCCTTTCTATACATATTTAAGGTAAGTATTGTAAGTTTATATATAAAAGGATCATACACCTTTTATTGCCGTGCCGTGGATCATTCCAATTCATGATGGAGCTGTGACTCTTGGCGAATTGAAATTATATGTTTTTTTTAATAATGATAATGTTTGGTTATAATTAATAAGCAAATTTTATTACAGCTTATTCTAATCAGCAAAATTATAAAAATAAGTTTTAAATTTCTTCAAATTTATAAAAACTACTCTCTTAATTTAGTCTGTGTGCATTATATAGATGAAAACAAATGTTTATATTAATGAAAGTCACATCAAAAACTAATTTATAATACAAATTCCGTTTAAAACTAATCTATCATTCCTAATGTCTACACATAATTTGGTTTATTGTAACCTTGATATCTATACTTGATTGTCCTCCGTATATCTTGCTGATGTATCCTTGTCTCCTAAAATTAGATTATCTCATGTTGAAATCCTTAATTGTGTGAATTTTTTTAAAGGTATGAAATAATTTAAGTTCAAGTCTAAGTTCAGTTAAATAAAATGTCAAAGTTAAACATGTAAGAAAAAAATTTATAAATATATTGTTTTTAAGATTTTGAATCCAAAACAATATTAATTTCTTATGAGTTGGGCTATATGTTATTGTTTTAGTAAGGAAATTTAGAATTTTATCTCAGAACTATAACTTAAAATTCTCCGTACAATCTATTAGTGTTTTTTTTTTACTGTCAAAGAGAATATCTCTATCTGTGAAAGTCCTATCATTTATAACACGAGTCCTTTAAAAAGAGAAAAATTCTCTCCTTTTATCGGCGAATTCTCATGTTATTCACCTAACCTTCCCAATGGCTAGAGCCAAAATATCCTTTCAAAAAGGTTCTACTCATTTGTTGGATGACCAAGTTCTTTAGGAAGATCCCTGTCTTCCTGCCTTTTCTTTTCTTTATGCTCGTGTTCAGCCTTTAACTCAGCATTTCGTCGCGCACTTTCTCTTTCAATCCTTCTTTCACTACATGTGTGAAAATTTATCGTCCTCTTTTCTTTTCTATTTGTTCTGATCCCATGTCACTCGAGTGACATTGTTTAGGGTATATCACCATGCATCCGAAGTATTGTCCGCTTTGGAGTGAGACTCTATCATAGTTTTGTCTTTAAAAGACGTCTCAGTGGGTGGAAAAAGGAAGAGGTAATTAAATCGTCTTAGGCTTCAACTTCTAAGTGATGTGGGATTATTGGATGCGGTAGAAACATAAGCCCCTAGTCGAGGTCTAAGGGAAATGAGCAGGTCATCCCCATTGGAGGACTTAAGGGACCGACGGTTTGCATGTAGAACCTCGATACCGACCCCACGGTTGTGCCAATTGTTACGACAAAAGGTGTACCGTCCTGGTCGTTCAGGACCAGACCTGATTCATGAAGATGGATAAGAGGTCCCAAAACTGACCTAAAGTTTGTGCACCAAGGAATTGGACCTAAGTTTGTCTTGTTACTAGTTGATATTTTATTAAGATATTTTGTATAAAAGAGCTATTTTGGTAGTTAGTTATTATTTTTGTAACTACTTCGTCTATAAATTAAAGGTTAACTCTCAAGGTCAGGAAAAACTATTTTCTGACCTAAATGCTTTAATGTTTCATGTTTTGTTTCGATAATAACACTCAAATTTTATTGTAACACTATTCTATCTTGGAATATTCACATGCAATTTCATCTCAATATTTGACTTCACTCAAATAAAAAAATATAGCCTAAAACAAAGAGACATTATGCCCCTCAAATAGAAAAAAAAATGTCAACCAAAATACTAATCTTTCTAAAAGGAGGAAAAACAACAATAAAAAAAAATAGAAACAATAACTATTAAAGACATCAATATTTTAACGTGAGAAGATTCTCACAAAAAATAAAAATTACAAACACAAACTACTCGATCAAGCTTTACTTTACTAAAATTAAATATAGATACAAGAAAATTAGATTAAATACACGAACAAGTATTTATAACCAGACATTATATCAAAGTAATAAAGATTTCAAATTTGAATAATAAAGAAAAAGTATTAAAATAAAGCAACTGTACAAACTTATTTTTTCGACCAAAACTTTTACTTCATAATTCTAACGGTTAAAGTGAATAACAATGTCACAAAACTTCTATCCAATTTTCAACCTAACTTAGTAATGAAAGAAATAGTAATAATAATTTATATAATTGTACTGTCTAGGGAATAACTGACATCAATATATGATCATTTTGATTTCGACTCGATAAAGATTTGTCATAAAACGATGAGTTTCATTAAGATCTATCATAAACCAAGGTGACTTTCCAAGATTTGGGTCGGTCCTAAAGTGGATAGAAGACCGGCCTTGAGGAAGGTTATAGGTCCAAACCTAAAGAAACATCGACAAAACTAGAGTCCAAGCAAAGAAAGGGTGTTGGGCCGACCTTGAGGAAGGTTATAGGCCTAAGCTTGAATAGTCTCCGACTAAGTCAGAGTTCAACCAAAAAAAGGGTGTTGGACCTTGAGGAAGGTTATGAGTCGACTTCAACAAATAAGAAGTCAAACAAGGAAATGGTGTTGGACTGACTTCGAGAAAGGATGTAGGCTGACTTCAAGCCTAATCACAAACTCTATACCTTCGAAAAGACCATATAAAACGTTTCCTTGTAATATTAATTTTCTGCCCAAAAACCAGATGTAATAATAATTTACCCACCCTCAAATTTCAAGGGGAAAGTGGGAATCTGAGATGCAAACTCCCTTTGTTTTCTTATATATACGAAGGTTCATCTCAAGGGGAAGAATAGACTCAATCCTTACTAATATCTGACTTGGATATAGATATCAAAATTTAATTTCTACCCTCCCAATTGATTATCTAGTTTAGTTGCGGGAACAATAATTATATGTTGCTTGGTTATACGAACAAATTTTTGTACTTTCTTTCTCCCAAATGTTACAAAAAATAACATTTTTTTTATCTCAAAAAGATCTCTCCGCTCGACTTAAGTGAGATACAATGGATTTGATTTAAGTCTTTTTCTGTAGACACATAATTAGAAACCTAACCAACACCTCCCTCTATGAATTACTCGTGAATTAAACAGTATATAAAACAATATAAGATAATTATATGTGCGATGTTTCATGACTTTTACAATATAATAAAATGCAAAATATATATATATATATATATATATATATATAAACATATTTTGGAAACTAAAAATGATTTTGTATTTGTCATGAAAGTACTTGTACCTATATTCCACAGAAGATGGCTTGTCTCAGAAAAGAAAATAGACATTTTTTTTAGAAATTGTTTATGCATTTCTAATTGGCACAATAATACATTCAATTTCTAGTAAGATGTACCTCTAAAATCATGAGATAATCTTTACAGATGTAATAGTTATCGTCCATTCCTAGACCATCAACTATATAATGAATAACAAATAATCTTCCACAACCGATCATAAACCTTATTTTGGACATTTTCATAAAAATTCTGTTAGGATCTTTCAAAAGAAAATTATTAGAGAAATTTAATACTAATGAGCATAAGTCTAATCACATAAGGGATTGACACCAGTATAAAAAGAATATTTTCATTAGAATAATTATGTAGAAAAATTATCAAGTATTTAGATAATTTATGATTTGATAGTAAATAATATTTAATAAAAATAAATTAAAATCTTAAGTTGTATTTTTCTACTTATAAATATTAACTGTTAATATATAAATCCTATTTACTTAAATTTCATCTATTTATTCATAACTCTTTTCACTTTCTTTTTTACCGTTAAAGTAATGATGAGAGTCTGAAACAAAACAAGAAGGTCACACTACAGTTTATTGTAAAAAAAGTATTAAATGGACTGAACATTTAAATCGATCAAGTTGTTCCTTTGTTCACCTCCTTCTTCTTTTTTTCTTTCTTTTTATTTCATGCACTCCTATACCACTCATAAACTTTAAATTATTTTTCATTAAAAAGATATAAAAAAGTAAAAAAATACATTGTAACTCTTTTTTTTAATATATTTATGTGATTAAAAATATAATTCTATATCCAAAAATACATTTTAAATTACAAAAGTTAAAATGTATTTGAAAAATATATTTTTAGAATTATATAATTCAAAATATATTTAAAATTATATAATTAAAAATGTAGTTTTGAATTAAAAACACATTTAAAATTAAATAATATAAAATTTATTTTGTATTAAATATAACTAAACATTTAAATTCAATAATTTATTAGTATAATTTATTTATAAGTCTAAATCCAAATTTTATTTCTTGATATATTTTAATTTTGTTCATAATGTGTTTTTCTCCACACAGTAAACAGGAAAATATTAGTTTTTAATTTTTTATAATTATTTTATTTGAATTAAGACTCTATTTTTAAAAACTACTTAAACCTATGATTCAAAAAATTATAAATAATATATTTATTTTAATTTATACAGACTAGTTATCAAGACCAAAAACTAGCAGTCATATAAAGCAGGACCGCCCAAAATGTAACTGATTTTGCATTATGAAGCAAACTTATAATTCCTAAAAAGTTATCAAATATAATTAAATTAAAACACAAAGTGGTGAGGTGAAAAACTACAGATGTAAATTAAATTAAAAAAAAAAAAGCGAAGTTGTTATTTAAAAATGCAACTTTTTGTTTATGTTACAAAATATTTTTAATAAAACTTACCCACTTTTGTAATTTAAGATAAAATTGTTCTATTTGTATAAAATGTGAATTGTCCAAGCATCAATAATCCTATATATTTCCGATTTTTATATTGCCAAAGTCATATTTATTTTAGAATCCGTGCAATTGATTAATGTTTACAATAAGTTACATGTTATTCTGTTAAATAGGTGTTTTTAAAAAAAAAAAACAAAAAATCATCAAAATTGGGTAAATTTTTAAAAATTTACACAGCTAAATAAGTCATTTTTTTGAAAAGAAGTTATGTTTTCTAAACAAGATTTTAGATCAATAAAAAAGAAGTCGTACTTTAAAAACATAATTTTTTTAATTTTCTTTGACTTTTATGGAAATCATGATTTAACAAGACAAATTCATTTTTTATTTCTGGTTTTATAGAATTCATACATATATAGTATAATTTCTTCTTTATGTTTTTTAAATTTTTATATAAACATAATTTTTATTTTAAAATATATTTAATAATTTGATCAATTATTTTTTTTATTTTATAGTGGGTGTTTTTTTTATCTGAAATAAAAAAGACTAATTGTAAAACAATATAAAAAAAGGAGAATTTGTATGTTTCACTCACCATTCATTTAGAACGTATAAGTAGAAGAAAAAGGAAATCTGTATTTAAAACACAACTTTTATTTAACCGTACAACTATTGTGGAGCACGACTTCATCCTAACCAAATTTCAATTATATTATTGTGACATTTAAATAAAATTTAATGTAAAATATACATTTAAATAAATTTAATTTAGTTAAAAATATCAATTATAATATTAATTATAATAAAAATGTTATGGTAAAATTTATATAAAAATTAAATTTAGTATAGGGATGAAATTGATTTAGTTTTAAAAAAATTGAAACTAAATTGAAATAAAATAACAAATACAAATACCATATTGAGGACTGCCGCTACCACATCACACTTTTTCTTTCACGTGATATGTAAGATTTGTGGCCATTATTATTTTTAAAAAATTAAAAAAAAAATTAAAAAAATTAAAAATAAAAAAATCATGTGCTGACATGTAACACATAATTAACATTGTTAGTGTACTACTAACGGAAATTACCTCATTGCAACGATTTTTTCACAATAATAACCAAATTGAGTCAAATAAAAAAAAGAGAACCTAGTTAAGATTTCTTTACAAAAATTAGGATCTCTGAAATTATTTAACCTATAATTTACTTATGCATATAATTTTTTAAAATGTATTTATTTTAATAAATTTAAAAAAAAATTACACTTATTTTAATAAAACTATAAATTACAAGTTTTAGAATACAATAAAATGTATAAAAATTATATAAAGTTTAGTTTAATTATACATGCAGATTCCATAGAGACTGAAACTTTATAATATTACACGCATAAACATATACTTTTATTCAGATATATAATACACTATATGCATAGTATTCCCGATATCTCAGAAGCAAATGTCCAAACAACAATAGCAACAAATTCCAGCACAACTGCAAACAAATTAAATAAAATAAACATATATTAGTCACAAACTTTTAACTCAGTTGATAATTAAATAAAATAAATATAAGCAATATATATTCGAATGAAATAATTAAATTTATAACGAAATTGCACTCATCATGTTTCATCTATATAATTTTAAAATATATATTTATATTTTTTTTGTATTTTTTTATAAAACAACATTCGCATATTTTATATTACAAATAGTTATCGTGAGATTATTATCCAACAATAAATACTTTATCAGACGAGTACATATGATTAACTTTGTGATATCTAATTTAATTTAGGTAATTGTTAATGATTTTTCCTGTTTAAAGCATGTTTTAAAATTTTCTTTATATGTCTCCATTTATTCATTTATATTTGAAATTATTTTACATATCATTTTATTTGTTTACTTATCTTTTATAAGATTATAAATGTAATTTATCTAAAAAAAATTAAAAAATCCTAAGTCTAGGAAAACATTCTACAAACGACACAAGGTCCTGACTCAAGAAACTCTGTTTCAACGTCCTCCATTCTCAGCATTAGCAGAATCGTGGTTAACATCAGTCTCCGTCAACCAACGGTGTCTGACTCCGTCATGACGAAGACTCATAAGAAAGATTTTAAAAACATGTTTTACACTAACCATCACCTCTAATTATTGCCTTATAATACTATTGAAATATCCATTACTGAAACTGTTTTACTTTATTCCAGAATATATGATGAATGTGTAAAATGTAACTCAGGTGGGAAAAGTGATCCCATGATGAGTACTCTGACTTTAACTACATTCATGGTTTGTGTAAAAATTAACACTAATAATTTAGTCAAATTTCACTGTTAAATTCTCAAACAGGTAAATAAATTAAGAATATATGAACGATGAAGTTACCATCCTCTCCAAAAGCCATCACCCTTGAATTTGGTTTCTTCAACCTCATCCTCCATAATTATTACAGGTGGAGGTGGGGGAACTTGATAAGGACCTGGTGCACTGCCCTTTGACTCATTTGCTACACACAAACCCAACCAAACACAACATGTATTACAATAACACTGCACAACTTCAAAATAGTTGATTTCAAGAGAAATTAATGTGCATGTTATTACCTTGAGGCTGGTTTTGATCGTGACTCATTTTCAGTGTTTGGAGAATGTTGTTTTCTTTTAGGGTTGTTGTATCCTTCTGCAGTAACAAGAAAAGCTAGAGAAACACAAGTTGGAGACGAAAGGTTTTATTTATTATGAACAAGGTTGAAATGAAATGGTTATAACTTTAATAAAGGTGGTGCAGAGGGATTAATATCTTATTACTTTTGTGGAGTAGTTGAATTTGATGATAAGATCGATCCACTTTATCATACTGTGTATTCGTCCAAAGTAGATTACGGATAAAGGTGGTCATTTTTTAAGACAAATCATAAAATTAAACCTCCATATAGGGTAAACTTGTTACATTTTCATATAATGTTAGTTAAAGTATTCTAATGTCTACATAATTATTAAAAGATTTCTTCAAATTCCCATAAACATCATTAATCTTGTGATAACATGAAAGATTAATTCTCATTTAGTTGCGATGAACGCATGTGACATTCTACTTTTTTATTTTCAAAAATCATAATTTACTTTTGTTAGACTGGTGCAATGTTTTTGATTAAATTAGTAAAGTTAAAATTTAAGTAGTGTCAAGTTATCGACGCTTATTTTTCAATATAGTTTTGTTAAACATAAACGCCGTAATTTTCAATAATAGTTTTGTCAAATATATATATATATATATATATATATATATATATATATATATATATATAATTTCTTCTATAATTAATTTATTATATGCACAAATTTAGTTTGTTTGAAGTTGAGATTAAGTTGTTGTTACATGTAAACTTTAGTTTTCTATTTGAGATTTAATATATGAGAATTTATGTAGTTTATTTTTTTATATAAGCAAATCCTAATTAATGTATTTTTATTTTATTTTATACCGGATATAATATGTTAAAAGGCATATCAACGATAAGATTACAAAAGCTCATATGCTGCTTAAGGTTATCTATTTTTTGTCTATTTATAATAAGCTACAACCATTGGTAGAACTGTGATCTATATATACAGTTATTAGGATAATTGTAGCCTATAAATAATAATAATAAACTACAATTATTGAAAATTTTGTAACTAATAATAAACTACGATTTCAATTGTAGTAAAAAAAAAAATTGTTTTAGATTACGAACCGATAATCATTAAGTAACCCTAAAATAACTATAATTTATGGCTTATGTTACACTCTCGTGAATTATTTTATTTAGGTAATTTGATGTATTTGGTGCATGCATGCGTCAAAAGGTGGACGTTAGATGCAAAGAGGAGATCTAATCTGTGTTTTTTTAAGGGCAGAAAATCACGATACAGCGTGCTTTAATCACTGTAATTATCTAACCACTCTTCAGTAGCCGCACTTTTGGACTCTATAAATTTATTAGATTTAAGCTTTGACCTGAATTTTTTTTTTCATTACTTATATCACATAAATTAAAAAAATTAAACATATTTATGAAGGCTTGTGTATTCCAAAGCCATGACTAAAAAACATAAAATTTGAATTCATTGCACCAGCCTCTATATATGGATTCATCACATTTTTATCTGCTCACACGTGAGGATAATTCTCATTGTGATTCCTGTTATCGTGTTGGTTATTAATAGTTGAATAATGTATTCTAATAGTAGTCCAATAATGTCTTAACTTTAGTATGGTAATTTGTAGATAATCTTTTTAATCTAAGTGTTCCTTTAATCTTTCAGCTGACATACTCGACATGGATACCGATTGTCCTAGTGATAACAGCAATAATCGGTCGGCTAGATTTCCCTAGGCCGGACAGGATGTGCGAAAGCTTTTGAATTATATTGACAATGATAAAAAGAAAACTATCAGTAAAAGTGTTAGGAATCCAAGTGTGAGTCTAAGTCTCACATTAACTAAAAATGAGAAAGTAGAACACTATATGAAAATAAAGACCCATAAACCCATTGTCTTAAGGTTTTAGGTTGAGAGTGGTGTCAATGTTTTATGTAGTTAGACTTAAGTCTTGTGTTGTATCTCTCCAGTAAAATCTCCTCCTCTATAAAACCTAACAAAAAGAATAATAGAAGAAAAAAAATCAATCTTTGACAAAAATAGGATAGTTAAATAACATCTACTTCGTTGTGCAAAATAAAATGGTAGATGAATTTCTTATCGATAATATGATTATTTACATTGAAAAAAATAAAAAGCTAAAAATGTTAATACCAATTCAATTATTAATGAGTTCCAAAACCTGACAGAAGAAAGACGATTCTTTATGTGTGATTTATTTTTTAATTACAACTATATAAATTATATATTCAATTTTATTTTATTAATTAGTTATAATAATTAAATATATAAATTTAAAGTATATTATTTTGACTCCCTTATTACCATTTCTCATTTTACGATACATTTCTGTTTTATATTTTTTTCTTTGTTGATTCTCACTGCTCATTTTCGTACGATATTTTCAAGTATGTGATGTTTGATGAATGGTGTTATAAGAGTATATATATCATTGTGGAAAAACATGTTTGTTTTCCATGTGATATTTTTAGATGTTGTATGTGATGTTTGACAAACGACTCTATAGGTAAATAATCAAAAGTGATTTTATTACGTGGATATTTATTTTTAAAAACATCATATCTTGCATTTATAAACTGTGTTTTTTTTCTGTGAACTTATATGAGATTAAATATATATATTATTCGTAAATATATGTTTAAATGAACGCACTATCTAATTTCTATTGTAACTGTGATTACCGATAATCATATTTTCATGTGGCAGTAATTTTAGAGGCATTAGAACTATAAAATATTTATATGAATATTTGCAATTATATAAATGTTCGTAGATAGTCCAAAAGTATTAAATGTTTCAGGTACATATTTTATTTATAATGTTGTTGATGAATTTTTACGAGGTTTAATTACAATCCAATGACTTTCTAACTTTGTTTAATTAATGTGATAATTTATGAATCATCCTTCTAATCTTATCTTTATACTGGCCGAACAATTTAAGGAGTCGGTTTCGACAACAATCGTCTTTAAGTCGATCGATTGAAATTCTAGCTGTCATGTACATACAGTAATATATTCTTTCGCCAAAAACAGTGAGGATTTGTATCTCGAAATGTTTTGCACATGTTTTTTATAATAAGTACTTTGGTGAATTTTATTATACCATTTAATGTGCATAAATAATCAAAATTTATTAAAAAGTTGGTCTCTTGTAGATTTTACCTGCCTTCAACAGATCATTTGATAATTGGGTTTAGTTTTAGTTAAGAGAAATTTTGATAGAGATTAACTTTAAATTTAATTGAATCTCACAAAAAAAATATTTTTTGTAAGAAAAAATTTACTTTCATTTGTATTATATTAATAAATAAATTTTAATACTAACTCAATCCTACACAATCCGTTTGAAAGACGATATTTGCAATAATTTATATATTGTAAATTCGTCTTATTTTTAATTGATGTAAGATTTCCAACACATACCTCTCACACCAAAGTATATATACATATCAAACGTAAATTAAACATTAAACATTAATGGATAGTTCGATAGTAGGTGACATAATAGACTCAATAAATAACAAATTTTGTTAAGATAAGTTCAAATTTAATGTTTTTGAAAAGTAAATTTTAAGTTTAACTAAACCTTACAAAATCAATTTCTAATGTGAGATATGTACTCGTATATATATTAAAAATTTATTTTATCTTTAGTCAATATAAGATCTTAAATATATTATTATTTAGTTATGATGGATGTAACCATTATAGTCAAAATAAAATTAAAAGAAAAAACACTTTTGTAAAATGTTTATGTTTTGAGTAGGAAATACTAATTTTATTTATATTTAGACACTTTAATATCGTAATAATGTATCGCGAGTACATTGTAATAAAGATTTTGGAATGAATTGTGAGATTGCAAATTTGATTAAATTATTGCTTTAAATTGACTTGACATATTTGATTGAATTGTTGTTTTAAATCGACTTGACTCTTATCAAGCCCGAAATTTATGACTAATAGCATTTGCTCGTTAATTTTATTATTTGAGTTTTTCATGAATTGTTTCAAAGGTTAAATGTAAAATGTATGGTTATTTTTTATTTTTTTACGAGAGTTATATCAAACAATGTATTTGAATATAATATATGGTTGGGAAAATGTTATATTTTATAAAATAACATTTCTTAATTCTATTTTTATTCCAGAGTTTTATTTTAAAAATGTTTACCTATATTTATTATAAATATTTAGTATATTTTAATTAAAGTTAGAGAAAATATATGACAGGTATAGGTGTCCACTATTTTTATTATAATAAAAAATAAAATATAAATAATTCTTATCATAATTATTAAAAAAATATTATTAAATTTATTAAAAGATATGCTCGTAAAAGATAATCATAAAATATATGGTTTTAATAATTTGATGATACATAACTTTTTCTAATAGTTAATAATTAATTAAAACTAAAAATAATTACAAAACATAAAGAATAAAATAATAAAATAAATTATACTAATAAAAATACAATCGACACTAAAACAATTTTATAAAGGAAATATTTTAATAGATATAAAGTAATAAGAAAAAAAGTTATATCTAATTTGGTTTTGTTTTGTTTTATTGAAAACCCATATCCAATAAGTGAATGGCAGGTGTTGTATATTGTAATTAATGCACATGATTCTTGAAGGAGAATTTACAGCTGGATGCCACATATTCACTAAAGCAATTGGCTTAAAATGGGACAAGTGTACTTTGATTGCAATGTCACAAATGCCTTACAGATATACGTCAAGGTTTTGACTTTTCAGCTTCTCGATTATGACCTGTGTTCTATGTTTTAATATCAACTTTTTTGTTATTCCTGCTTTTTACCAGATTCAACATAACCAGTTCATTGAATTAAATCATTACTTCCTAACACAGATATGTTAGGAGATCAATGAAGATCGAATCGGGAGATTTGGGAGAAAATTAATTCAAGGTTTAAGTTTATGTTCTTTATTTTAAAAGCGTATTTACATGAGGCAGTTGATTCGAGGAAGAAGAAAATGATAAATTTGAATTAATTAAAGGATGAAATTTTTGTTGTTTATTTAAAGAAATTTAGAGATAAAAACGAGGGGATTTAGAAATAAAAATTTTTATAGATTTGATTGATTTGAAAAATTAAAAATTAAGTTTAATGAAAAAAAATCAAATTATTAAATTATCTTTAATTTGAAAAGTTGTGTAAATTTACAATGAGATGAATTTGAATTATTGTAGAAAAATATTTAAATGAATAAATTAAAATAACATATTTTAATAATAAAATATTATGATAAAAAAACATAAAATTAATAATTATTTTTTTAACTTTATTTTCTCATAATAACTTTTAAATTTTAAACATTTTTTAAAAGTTAACCTATACTGCAGTATAAAATGGTAGCAACACTTTAAGCTTCATGGAATTACTTCAAAAAAAAAAAAAAAAAAAAAAAAAATAAAAAAATTTTAATTTTATTCAAAATTAAAAAAATTAAACTAATAATAAAAAATAAAATAAAAAAAAAATTTAAAATTTAATAAAATAAATAAAAAAAAAAAAAAAACAAAAAAAAAACAGAAAAAAGTTAATGGAAGGCATAATTATAATGTGTCTAATATCACATTCAAATCTTCGTATAAGAGAGAATGAGAATATAAATTAATTATTTTATTCCTTCTTTTCCCCTTCCCTTAAATCCATTAAATTAAACAAATTAATCACCTCACAATCCATCATCTCATCTATGTGAACAATATTTACCTCAAATAAACATGCCCTAAATGCACTATTACAAACATAATGATCATTTACAAATTCATCTTCTTATACAATAAACATGTAGAAACAAACACATTGTGTTTGTTTTAGTACATTTAAAGGTATGTGAATAGATGAATTTAAATAATGTAACATATTCTCATCCTATAAGTGTCAGGATTTGCAAGAATGCACTCTACATGCACTATGAAATGACAAAATAATCCCTTTTCTACTTTTGAAAGAAAAGTTTCCTGCACCTACACATTGTAATAATAATAATTATTATTATTATAATAGTTATAATAATAAATTATACTTTTAAATTTTAAATTTTATTTTAATATAATTTTTACTATTTATATTTAAATTTATATCACATTTATTTTCAAAAGCAAAATGATAATCATTTAAATTTATTTATTAAAACATTTTTTTAATTTATCAGACTCATTACATCATTCACAAACTATAATATCAAATTCACTCAAATCACATAATCTTTCTCTTAATTCAAACAACATCAAAATCTCTTCTTTATCCCCTCAAATCCATCCACTCACCCTCAAATCTTCTCCCAAATCCAAACACACCCAAGAGATTTGAAGAGGTAAAAGTGAGTGAAATTAAAAGTAAATTTAATGAAAGTTTGTGAGTGGGTTAATTGATGTGATAGATTAAAAATTAAGTTTAATCGAAAAAAAATAAGATTATCAATTTGTCATTGATGTTGACAGTAATTTAAGATTATATTTAGATGAGTTAGATTTATTTTATAAAAATTATTGAAATGTAAATTAAAAAAATGTATAATAATAATAATAATAATACAATATATTTACTTATTGAACTTTTTGTAGTGACTATTTGAAATGGACAGAAGTAAGAAAACATGTGAATCAACTTGAATTAAGAAAATGAAAAATAATCAAAGATATTACGATAATCTTATACAAATCATCTTCAAATCTTTACATATGAGAGAGGATAAAAAAATAATAGAATTTTGTTATTCCTTCATTTTCCTCTCTTTTGAATCCTTACAGATGAACACTTCAATCACCCTCAAATCATTTCTTTCCCCTTCTCTCATCTCTCTAATCTAAACAATATATATATATATATATATATATATATATATATATATATATATATATATATATATATATATATATTTTTAAGTGATCAAAGTATAAAATTAATAAAAATCTTTGAATTAAAATTATAAGTATGTTATAAATTTAACTCTGGTAAAAAGGTGTTTTTTATATATTATATCTGAATATTATTTACATGTATTTAAAATAAATATGATTATATAAGTACTTCCCTCACATACACATAAAATTCTTTTAACAAAAATATTTAACTTTAAAGCAAAACTTCCCTCACAAGGTTTAACTATTTTATCTTTATCTTTAAAGGAAAGTTAAACCTCCATCTTTATTACTTATAAATTATATAAAATTTGGGATGCATCTCCATTCGTATTAGATGATAAGAATATTTGTACCTACCTTCACACTTGTGTTCGTACTATTTTAAAGATGAAATAATTTTAAAAAATAAAATTACAACAAAAAAATATAATATATTATTAATTATTCAATATCAAATCACGTAAAGGTTTACATGTTTGATACTTGTATTTGAAAACGTCTCCTGTAAAAAACAAAATATTAAAAATTATTAAATGTAACGAAAACAAGGTTTGTGTTTTCTCGTATTCATTATGTATGTTGAGTTAATCAAACTGGTCCATATTTATTGATATTTTCTAGGTATGTGTTTGACATCAAGTTTCATGGTCATGCATGAACATTTCTTTTCTTAATCAAATATGTAACATTATTCCGTTAATAAATATTCACTCTCATATCTTAGTATAAATTTTCATATTTAATGATATCTTTCTTATTTACAATTTTTTTTCCAATAATTTTAATTGACAAATAATTATTTCGTAAATAATATTTTTTACAAAAATTTTACATTTAATTATATTTTTCTTACAAATTTATTATAAATTTTACAAAAAAAGATTTTTTTTATTTTTTTCTAAAAAATTTAATTGACAAATAATTATTTTGTAGATAATTATTTTCTACAAAATTATAAAATTTGCAATTATTTAAAAAAATTGTAAAAAATGTTATGTAGAATATTTTGCAAAAAAAGTATCAATTTTTTTTTACAAATTATTATTTACAAAAAAAAAAATATTTCTTAAAAAATTAAAAAAGATGACAAAAAATTGTGTTATTTTAGTAGTGATATTTGACTAACACATAAATTTTAATCATCATTTATTATATTTTATAAAATTTGGTAACATTTCACATTAGTTTTTATGTGACAAAAATTGAAAACAATAACATCAGGTTATCCATAACCGAATATATATCCAAAAATTAACACAAAAATACATCACAACCGATAATTTCATAATATATATGAAATATAGATTAAAATATACGTAAATAAACTATTAAAAAGTATTTAATATTTTCAAGTTGTTCAATTGTTGATTCAGGATTTAATACAATAAACTATTATAGTAATTTTTTATCTTGTTTTATATAAAAGAAAATCATGTAAACAATTTCAATTGGAGATAATACTTAAATATTTATATTTAACCTTAAATGAAAAATTCAGGTTCACTCAGTATAACATATCACACAAATCATTCCAAATTTGAAGTATATATCTCCCAAAAGATACTATACCTGACAAGAAAAGGTTTAACATTCTTTATGTTAATACATTACAAAGAAAATGTTTTATTAACCATTAATTTTAATAATAAAAAGTGGTTAGTCACTTTGGTGACTAATTTAAGATACCAATTTATAAAATAAAAAATTATTAGTTATTAAAAATAATTAATTGTGAATAAAAAATTATAATTAGTCTCTAAATTGATTTATAAAATTTAATTATTAAGGTTTTAACTACCAAAGGAAATGAGTTATTAAACATGAGCTACCAAAGTTTTGTACTACAAAAAGGAGTTGGTTTATAAATTAGTTAAGAACCAATTTAGTAACCAATTATAATATTTTATTTATAATAATGATTATTTTAATAATTAATAATTTTTTATTTTATAAAATTTGTATCTATATTGATCATTATAAAAGTTTGATAATTAAAATAATTGATCTCTAATTAATAAATTGATTTCTAAATATATTTTTTAGCACTAAAATTAATTATTATTTAAGAGTTTTATTACAGTAAAAAAAATATTAATAAAAACATATACAAATTTATCAACTAAACAAAAATATTCTTTAAAACAAAATAGTAAAAAATAACTAACTAAATCACAATGCAACCTAATTAAAGTTATGAAATTCTAACATAACTACATAACTTGATATTCGTATAAATTTAAGTTAAAGAGTTAAACTAATAATTTTAACAATTCTTAAACCTGTATATATAAAATATAAAAAAAAAAAAAAAATATATATATATATATATATATATATATATATATATATATATATATATCCAGAAAGGGAAGAGGAGGGGAGCGTAAGCAAGAAATACAGCAAAATATTATTTTGATGTATTTTACTTGTAAATATTGGAAAATAAATAAAACATGATTCTTGTCCTCCAAACTGATTTTTAAAAATCTCAGAAGTAAAAACGTCCATTAAAAAAGGAAAAGGAAAAAAATGAAAGACACTAGGTAGGTGAGTGGTAATGAAGTTGAAAAGACTGTGTAGATTGAAAAGAAGGAAATGTGCAGGGGGCATAGGCGAAGGCATTTAAAAGAGAAAGAAAGAAAGAAATGGAATAAAAAGTGGGGCAATTAATTTTAGGCATGGAAGCATAAGAATTGCATATTTAAGGTGGGGAACACCCTAAAGTGCTACTGCTCCAACCCTATTCCACTGCTTCCTTTTCTTGCTTCGCCTCTTCTACCTTTATCACTGCACATGCACAACACAACCATGCTCTCTTCCCTTCTCATCTAACTTCAACAACCAACTATTCATACACATATGCATAGTGAAGTTCTTGTCTTTTTTACCACAAAATTATTATTTTATTTTCCGTTTGGGTGGGACAGTGTTTGCAGAAGAAGCAAAAAACGTGGAGCATGTGGTTCCTCGTAACAGCAACTAGGATTGACCATCTCAATCCAACCATGCAATCCTCAATGCCTCCTACTACACCCAACACAAAAATCTAGTCATCACAAACTTGTCGCGTGTTTTCTCCAGGAACAAAACAAAACAAAAGTGGAAGTGGAAGTGGAAAAGTGGCGCTTGTTTATGAGGAGAGGACAAGGGAATATAATAATAAAAGGTAATGAAGAAGGGGTGTTATGTTATGTTATATATTCTCTGGAGTTTTTGTAGGGTGTGCCACCTATTGTGCATTTAAACCCATCTTTCATATTTAATGAGGTATGCAGAGAAATAATGATGATTGCATCTTCTCTGTTATTATTATGGAGTGAAAAACCCCTATGTCCTTTCAAATTCAAGAAAACCCTCTCTGGAGGCTAATTTCACTTTCATTGACAGCTTCTACCTGTGTGGTGGTGGGTAAGTCAGAGAATTAATGGGTCTTTAGATGCAGTTCCAGGTGGTGTTCTGTGGAGAAGACATATCCCTATGCTCATTTAAGACATATTCTCCTTTTCACATACATAACACATCATCACATACCATGTCTCTTTCTCAATAACTCAACTGCTGCTCTTTTCAGGTGTCCATAAACGGACACTGCTTGTTCTTTTTAATTTCCTATTTAAGAGATACACCCACCTATACCCTTTCTTTGCTTTACCATTCCCTTTCTCCATTCTCCATTCTCCTTCTTCCTTCTCCGAATGGAGCCATTCGCTGGAGAGGAATGTCACAGCAGTGAATCTGGATGGACCATGTACATTGGGTCCCCTATGGATGATGCTGGACACACCGATGATGCTGCTGACAACGACCACCAAGCTGTTCAAACTGATCCACAGAATGCTGATGATGATGACGATGAAGATAAGGATGAAAGTGATGATGATTCTATGGCTTCTGATGCGTCTTCTGGGCCAAGTCATCTTCATGGCTTTCCGGAATTTTTCCAGCGAGATGCTGAAGAGGAATGTGATGCAGCCAAGTGTTGCTTAGAGAAGAAGCCAAATAAAACCCAACACAAGCAAATGGAAGGGAAAAAGGTGGAAAACAAAGGGATGTTATTCGTCGCTACCAAAGGTAAGTCTCCGGTTCAGGGCTGTACCAACGTGAAAAAAAGAAACTTTGTGGGGAAAAGGAAATAGGCATGTTTTTTCCTGCTCCACGCCTTAGTTTGTTGCTTAGCTTAAATAATTTTTATAGCTGCAATTACTGACTTGCATTAACCACAGCATGCAAGGATTCAAGGGTATGGATTGATGCATATATTTATCTGGTTATTTTCTAAAATATGTTCAGTATGTTCCTGTTTTTATTCTATCAGCCATTTCATTTTTACACTTTTGATATATATTCGCAAAACAACACACTCCATCCAATTGCACAAGATTCCCCCAAGTTGCAGTAGTTCTTATCGCATTTGATTAGTTGGATGGAGAAGTTCTGGCAACAAACAAGAAATGAGTCCCAAGTGTATGCATATAGCATGAGAAGTTTTCTATCCACGGTCATGACTATACTGACAAATTGAACATGTCATAATACAAAAAGTTAAACCTAACAAAGTACATTAAATTTATTATTCACGTGTAACCTCTTATGCTAGAACGATCTTCTTTGTCACAAGGCTAAAGTTTTCCTACGATAATCCTTGAACTTAGAACTGCTACTATTACTCATTATTTGTGTAATTACGTACTGATGAAACCATAATTTTGCTTCATATATCAATGTATCAACAACCTTGCATCGCACTGAATTCACCAGCAAAATCTCAAAAACCTTAACTAACATTGATCATGAACTATGCATAAATGGCGTCCCTCTGTCTCGGCATGTTGCGAAACATGATTTGTCATCAAATATAATTATGATAGTTTTGTTTGAATTATGAGGATTTGGTTAAAGGTACAGAAAGTGTTTATAGTTATATATTCTGACATCTGGTTTATCTATGAATCTATGATATCATGGAGAGTTTGTAGAAGAGAGTCTAATAATAGACTTTTTTGATGACTATAATTGACAATGTTGGTGGTATAACTATTATTATAGATTTCTATACCATACCACATTTAGTTAGTATTATTTGTTTTATTTGGAAACAGTAAAAACACATGATCTATGAGCATCTATGTTCATTTTTTTATATTTTAAAAACAAATATAATTATTTTTTTTATTAAAATACTTAAATAAATAAAACAGCTAAATATAACAAAAATCACTTAAAAGATAAAAATGATAAAATAATTATTTTAATTTTAAATAAATAGTTATGTATTAAAGGATAAAATTAAAAATAAAAATGTGGACACCAAAATAAAAAAAGTTCTTTATATATAAGTATAAATGAATTGTAAATATTGTAAATTAGTTGCAACTACAGTTTTTTCATTTGGGAAAATTTTAAATCAGGAAACATCAGAAATGTTTAAGCCAGATGTACTTAGTAGTAGGGATTCATTTTACTATTGTTATGTGACTTAATTATTAAAATAGAAACAATGAATATGCCAGAGTTAGTCGCGGCGTTTAGGATTCGGGACTTTGTATGTAAAAGAAAACATGAATTTAAAAATATTTTTTTTTTTTTTTTTAAATAACACAAAAATTGTGTATGACAAATGTAAATTTAGTTTGATTTTTTTTTTATCTTCACACAGTATATATTAAAGATATTTTTAATTTGATTTTTTTTTTTGTATGATGAAAACAATTTAGTTTTTTAAATTTGAAATTATGCATGATAAATATAATTTCAACCTTTTTATTTTTAAACTTAAATTGTGTATGAGATGCATGACTTAGTTTTTTTAAGTGAAGTGGTGCATAAATATTACTTTACTTTAAAAACAAAATCGCCTTAAATATACCCAATTACAATATATTATCAAAAATTAATCAAATTAATGTGGTCTTTAATATCTATGTTTCCCGTGTGAAAAAATAAAAAAAGAAAAAGAGAAATCTTATTTGTCATATATATTTTTGTGTGATAGAATTGAAGGCTCATTATTGATTTTTTTTCTCTAAATCTATTCATTCTCCCTACAATTAAAGATAAGAAAAACAAAACCCACAATGAACTTGGTAATAGTCCGATTTGACTTCGTCCTGTGTTAAAAAATGAGAAGCCAGGCAATGTTTTTGTGGAGTTCGGTTTGTACAATTGTTAACGATGGACTTTTCATTTTTTCTTTTAAAAGTAGATCTCTAATAAAATTATCAAATACCACTATATATACATTATTTTTGCCATACAAAAATAATTTAATAATACATGCTGCAAATAACAAAAATTCTCACTAAAATCTCGAAACAGGATATTTAAATCATCAATAATAAGATATAAGTTATATAGGTTTCGGTATTTTTTTTATTTACCTGGATTATGAGTTATGCGGAATATGTTTGTATAGAAATGTAATTGAGTAATAAAAGTTTATTATTTTGAAATATTTATATAAGATATTAAAGGATGCATGTGATATTCTCTTAAAATATTTTTTGAATATTAAGTAAAGTGATTGTATTAATATTTGGAATGCTTGTTTTGATATTTGTATATTTAAATTTGTTAAACTTTGTTAGGATTATATTGAGTTGATAGTTCAACTTTGATAAATACTTATCGAAACTTTCATTTATTTATTATCAATTTATGTAATTTTTTATTTAATGACTAATGAGGTGTTTAATTGAATTATGAATGATACTAGTGTATTTTTTTTTTCATAAAGGCTGATAAATTTTTTTACTATTCTAGTATAAAATGTGTAAATCGGGACAATTTGATTTAGTTGGATGCAATGTCACCAACTAAAACTTTGATTTTTTGAAAGTATTATATGATTGTTTACCTTTTTGATTTGAACATTCAGAAATAAGGTGTAATTTTATGTTTTGTGTTTTTTGTGTGAGAAAATCTTTTTCTCATGTTATTTCCTTATTTTATTGTTACGTAGTTGTAAAAATTGTTGAATGAATGCAATTTTCTTTTTTGAATTTAGTTGCTCAGTTTATGAAGTTCTTATAATCCTTTGTTTAAAGTAATTATCATTACCGTTGCTATCTAGATTATTTGAATAGTGAGAACCATAGTATATTTCATGTTCAAATTTATTTTACTTGTGTTGTTTTTCAAAATAAGGAAATGGTTCATATGACTCTGAATAAATCTAAGAAGTATATGAATAATACTATTTTTGATTTTTTTGTGTTGAAAATTTTCAATATTCAAATCAAACTAGGTATGGCAGAATGATTTCATTTACTTGCATAATATATAAGTTTCATTTGTTAATTGCTTTAAAGTGAATACTAATTGTGTAATTAGGGATTGTCCTAGTTTAGCTACATGTGTTGGTATCTTTAGAGAAAGTCGAGATAAACATGTGGATGACTTTTTAGTCTTTTTTAGGGTACAAACTTTTATTTATGTTAAGTTTATGAAGGTCATCTATGCTTTGCAACAATCTTGTGGGAAAGGACAGGGAGTGTCATGGTTTTTTGGATTAATGAGTGATTTCTTAGAGCTTTAGAGGAAAATGATATCGTTGCTTGCATTTTTATAAACATAATTCAAAGTTTCTTATTCTTTTGCAAGGATAATCATTATGTTAATAAATTAGTTAACTTGACTTTTATTCATACAGAATTGTATAAATGTTTAATATTTTATTTCGTATATTTGTTTAAATATTTTTCATAGTTGGCATGTATAATTTGTTTATGTTTCATAAAATCTAATTTTGTATCGATTTAATATGATACTCGAGTCTTGTTTCTATTTTTTTTGTTTTAATAAATTTTTATGTAATGATAAATTATTGCTATATTTGAAAGCATTAACATAATTAAGACGTAAGAATTCATAACGATATTTAACATTAATTTTTTGAAAATAGTTAGATCATGAGTTATATGGGAATATATTGGAACAAAATTTAACAATGAAAGTTTGTTATTTTGAAAAATATTTAACACAAGAAAATTTGATAACTTTTTAGAATTCTTATAATAAGTTTTTTTTTTATTTATCTTAAAAAAATATATCATTTTCCGAAAAATACGTTTCCATGACAATTTTCAACATAAGTTTTTCGCGAAAAATCTCATGGAGAGGGGAAAATTTTACTTTACTTTCTTCAATTAAAGTAACTTAAATTATTAAAAAAACATCATATTACTTTTTACTGACTCATTTCTGATAAAAAAAATTAAAAATTTCAATGGAAATCAGCATTTAAAAAAAGATCTAAAATGAATACAAAATTTGTGTAAATGTGGAATTTGGATTTTTTATTGATTTTTTTTCTGTATCTTTATAATATACTAATTATCACTAATTTTAATATTTAAAATATATTAAAAAAATATTTAAAATATTAATATAATATTCTTTTAATGCTTAACAGATAACTGTATAAAAAAATTAATAAAGAATATGAACCCGTAGATGTGTGAGAAGGAGAAGGGTTTGTTTGTTGTATGAAAAAACATAGAAATGGTTGGAGTAAAGAAAAATGGTACTTGACATGATGAATGATAGTAGTATGGTATGGCATGCAGTGCATGATGACATGTGAATGAAGCCATAGCTAGGTGGTACCTACTGGGTTCCACCATTAATATTTGCGACTGTGTCACTCTAAAGAAGAAGTTAAACGCAAATCATCATCATGCTTTCAACACAAAGTCGCTTTCCATTTGGATATGGAAAAAGCATATCCCCAAAGTAATATGCATTTAAGAGAGTTAGATTGCCCAGAAACCAAAAATTTCTTTACACTTTCCAATGTTCAAAATTAATCTCTGGACTAAGAAAACTTTGAGTTATTGTGTAATACCAAAATATTTCTCAAAAAAGTTTATTCCTTTAACTTTTTGTTCTAAAAAAAATTAGAAGATTTTAATTTACATTTAACCCTTTAATTAAGTTTACCATCTCAAACCTATAATCTTATGTATGACTCTATGATAAAAAATATCCCTTTTATTCATTATAATTATAGCAACATAGTTTAAAGGTATTTTTTTTTCTTCCTCTTATAATGGATTTAAGGGTAACAAAACAAATTATGGTACGCTTGTAAGTGAAGATATATTATTATCTCTAAAACATAATTATGATGAATCTGAACCTCTTTATACATTTATTTTTGTCTTGTAAAAAAAGTAGCAGATCCTATGTTTTTTTCCACCGTTTCCTTCACAAAACAAAACCATTGCTTTTTTTTTTCATTACCGTCAATTGATTATGAGGAAAAAAATATATAGAATAGGAATGTAAAACACAATAAAGAAAATAATTATCTTGTTTGATAATAAAAAGTAAAAGTGTTCTTCTCTGTTAAATATCACATATTTTATTTTCTAAAAGTGAGGAAAACAAGTGAAAAATTTATAAAAATAGTATTTTTTTAGAAATATCACTTACTCATTTCTCTTGTATATAAGTATACAGATAATTTTATAATTGTATGATTATTTAATTTTCTTTTTCAAAACGCAATTTATTTATTTTCACAAACAAACATAATTTTACCTTTTTTATTACTTTATATTCTTTTTTTCTCTTTGAAACTTTTTTATTTATGAAACTCATTTTAATGGAATAAAAAACTTTCCGTCTCGTCTCACATTCATTGATTAAAATATTTTGAATATATATTTACTTATCTAAATCTTAAAAAAATCTTTGGGACATAGGATATTGAGCCCCTCAAATGTATGCTACAAATATAAATGAAACCAATAAACTACCTTGACATCACTATAGTTATCTTCTAATAAATACGATCATGTAAAACTAATAGGATAATTAAGGAATAACTTTTAAATTGTTTTTTCGTTTTAAACTCTTACTTCCTAAATTTTAATGGTAAAATATATGGTAGAAGATAACATATTTGATGACCCATCACAAAACACATGTGAATTTTATAAAGATTTTTGTCCATCACATAGTAGTTACTTAATAAATTGTTAATGAGATTATAGTATTGAAATTTATACAACAACTATAAAATTGATTGACAAATGGATCACGTCTATAAACCAATTGATTATGCGAGTATCTCATATTATCCAATATATCACATATGGGAAATTTTCAACATTCTTCCCCTTAGTTCATTTATCCAATTATCAATTAATGTAAGAAACTAAATACAAAGATGATGACGACATGTCCTCCAAAAGTGAATATTATTGCATATATCACAATATACTCATAAAATGCATCTAGTAATGAGGTAGTCAATTTGGAGGAAAATGTTTATGTGCTCATAAAGGAACTCGAAGTATTTATTCATGAGAAATGTAAAAATCTAGAATATTCACCATTTTTCATACAATATTCTTCATTTTTTTACGATATTTTATATGATAAAAATAAAAAATAATTAAATGTGTCTATTACTAGTAACTTGATACATCAAAAACAAAGTCTTAGAAAAGAGAAATAATATATAATTAAAAGTGTAATAACATGATAAGTATATTAAAGATTGAAGAAAACTAGTTAAATAATTTTTCTTTAACAAAACAAAAGTTCTTCGCTAAAACAAAATTAAAAGTAAAAAGAATAAAAAAGGAATATGTTTATTGGATTATTAAAAAATAAAAATATTTATGTGATAAAAGACTTAGAAGAGAACCATTTATTCTTATACAAGATATAAATAATAAATAAAAATATTAAAATAAAATAGAAATAATTTACTATCTCATATGATAATTTGTAACTTTGTTAAAGATATTAAGCTCGTTATTTTACTCAATTGACCATTGCAAATCTATAACTAAAATCTATACTATTAATAAAATGATTTTTTTATCTAGGTGTAAACATTTTTTATATTTTAATATTATCCTTTGAATAACTATTTCCTTAAACTAAAACGATTATTTTACAATTTTTTTCAGACACTTTATTAAATTTACCTACTTTTAAATTAAAATAATTATTTTATTGTTTTTACCTTTTAAATGAATATTTATTTAAATTTAATGAACTTTCTATCTCAAATTACTCTCTTTTCTTATCTTATCTTTTAATAAAAATTTATATTTAAATTAATACTTTTATAATTAAATATGTTTTTGATTTTTTTATTTTTTACAAATTATAATTAATTTATTTTTGAAACTTTAGTTCAATCTAATTTTTCTTAATCTTAAAAATACCTAAGTTTAGGTCTCATGACAACATTGAGTTAGATTTATTTATCGTTTTAAATATATTTTATTATATTATTTAAATTTTTTACACAATTTTATTTATATCGTTTCAATGTTAACTCAAATATTATCATCTATAAAAATCAAATGAATTTAACAAAATTATATTATATATTTAAAGTTAAGAAATTAATTTGACCAAGATTTTAAAAATAAACTACTTTTAATTTTCAACAAGAATTTAAGAGATAACCACATATTTAATCATCAAATTAATTATAACCTTAAAAAAAGTTAACACATTAGATTTTGAATAAAAAACATTCTGGTGTGACTAAAAGGTCAAAATAAATATCTCCTAATTAAATAAATTCAGATTATTTTATAAATTTTAATAAATTAAACTATAATAAAAGTAACAAAATAATGTTTTCTACTTCTTCTGTGAAATTTCTGAAATTTCCTGGCTTTCTTTTCCCTCCCACGTTTTGCCGCAGAGAAGCGGCAAAGTGACGGAAATGTCACGGGCTCGTATTGCCGTCCACCGCTTCCGCTGTACCTACGCCGCATTATCGTCAATCAACTCATCTTCATCTTCAGTTACACACTTTCAGTTCCAATGTCCACTACAACATCTCACGCGCGCATCCCTTCCCTTCCATTTCCACTCTCCTTATTCTTCGTCTGTCCCCAAACAAGCCTTAAACGATGGCGTCGAGAATTATCCGAGTGGAGACTTTGATTTCAAGCCCCTCACTGGCTGGAAAAAATTCCTCGTCAAGCTCAAGATGCTAACGGCCTTACCCTGGCACCGGCTCCGATACGGCACCGTTTTGACAATCAAGTTGCGCGGCCAGGTTTCACCCTCTCAATCTCGCTTTTCGCTTAGTTCTTCTCACTCACGGTACTGTTATGTTAATAACTACTTTTTCTGTTTTAACTATTTCGCGTGGTTCTTCACTCTAGGTATCGGATCAGCTGAAGAGTAGGTTCTCTCGGGGATTATCTCTGCCTCAAATCTGTGATAATTTCATCAAGGCAGCTTATGATCCTCGAATTTCCGGTATCTATCTCCACATTGATATTTTAAATTGTGGCTGGGCAAAGGTTGAAGAAATTCGAAGGCACATTTTCAATTTCAGAAAATCAGGTGTGTGAATTTACTGTTCTGGTGGGAAAAAAAATGTAGGAACACGTATGCTTTACGTATAACTATTTTTGTAGTTCTACCACGTACTGTTTTACAATCTTATTTATCCGCCAGGGTCAAGTGAATAAGTTATGGTGATATACTGAATGCCACTTTGTGTGGTTTTTAATCACGTATCCTCTAGAGGATATTATTCAAAAGATTTTTTTTTTTTCTTAATTTGTTTTTTTTTTTTTCCCAGTAAGTTGTTAAAGTGGCAACCGGTTATCATTTTTCTATTGCTTGGATGAGTATGTTTTCTGAGGCAATAATGAAATGAAGTTTGTTCACCTTTAGTTAGGATGCATGAGAGTAATAAGTTTGATTAAGTGCTTATTCAATTAACCTTTATCACGTGGGGGCTTAATTGTGTGTTTGTTAAACTAGCCGAAGCTTATAAGCTGAGTTAGGCGCTGAAAAGCTGAAAGTATATAAAACTAGCTTATTCAATTGAAAGTATTTGGTAAAATGAACCAATAAGCTAGCCAATTGAATTGGAAGTGTTGGGTAAAAAATGTCATAAAAGGACATATTTAGTTATTTGAGGCGAAAAGAGATTCCAAATAAATTGTTGTGAATAAAAATGAAAATTATAAAAGAAAGTTAGTAGCTTATATATAAGCTAGCTTAATTTCATAAGCTGCATGAAGTAGGTTGTGTAAGCTAGAAATTACTAAAAAACTCGTGTAACAAACAAACTTTGGATCAAAGTAGCTTATAATCTAGTCAAAGCTCTAAACTGAGCTTATTTTTATAAGCTATACATGAAGCATACTGCACTATTTTCTTAAATGCTTTGTAAATATTGTAATTGGTGGTACTAAATATGTACAGTGTTATGAATCATCTAATATTTTGGTCAATAAGCTCTGATCTTCGCTAGTTATGGGCAGCTTTGATAGTTCATGATGCTTGTAGGAAAATTTATTGTGGCTTATGTCCCTTCCTGTCAAGAAAAAGAATATTATATTGCAAGTGCGTGTGAAGAAATATATGCCCCTCCAAGTGCTTATTTTTCATTGTTCGGATTTACTGTTCAGGCTCCATTCTTCAGAGGTACGCTGATTCTGCTTTTCCATGCGTTGTTTTTCTAGGCTAATGTTCTCCTTTTAGCTCTTTGTACACTACTAAATTATTTAATGAAAGTTTTAAAACTTTTGCATGTTATCAAATCAAATAGACCCTTAAGTTTTTTTATGACTATAGTTAGCCTAAAACTAATTATTTATGTTATTTATTGATTCTCTTAGGTGTTTTAGAGAATCTTGGAATTGAACCAGAAGTAGAAAGGATTGGCAAGTACAAAAGTGTAGGAGATCAACTTACCCGTAGAACCATGTCTGAAGATCATCATGAGATGCTCACTTCATTGCTTGATAATATCTATACACATTGGCTGGACAAAGTCTCTGCTGCTAGAGGTGCAAGTGTATTTAAAGACCAACTTGAAACGTGAATCAATAAATTAACTTTTGAGTTTCTGCATATTCTATACAGGAAAGAAAATAGAAGATATTGAAAACTTCATAAATAAAGGTGTTTATCAAGTAGAGACACTTAAAGAGGAGGGCTTCATATCAGACATAATCTATGAGGATGAGGTAAGACTGATTACTTGCATCTGTCAACCTGCTAACTGACGGCATCATTAAATAATCATATAGAGTATGTGTATGACAGAATCTCATAAAGAGGGGTTTTGTCCAGCTCATTTACAGTCTGTTGGTTTTATTTGCTTCTTCATTCAATTAACCTGTGAAGCCTACTTCATTCATATGTATTGTATTGATAATTAACATTGGTGAACAATTCTGAAGGATATTATCAAGGTGGACTGATGCTTAAAAGGATAAGAAACAATGAACGTTTTGCAGGTTATTACAAGGTTGAAGGACAGACTTCAAGTAAAAACAAATAAAAATCTGCCTATGGTTGATTACAGGTATTTTTTTTTCTTCTAGGTCCTTAAAAATCTAATATGGTTTACATTGAAGCATGCCATTTATTCAGAATAGACAGAAGTTAACTTTAAAGTTTTCTACAAACCCATAGTCTAATAAAATTATTGTCTGACTGTTCAAATTTTTGTTCTTTGTCTTATTTTATTTCCGTTTTTAGAAATTTATAGTTTGAAGGCTGTAATAACTTCCATAATCAAATAAGGTTGCCAATAAAAATGTTATTTATAAAACATGGTTGTTTCTTTATTCTTTCCCTCTTATTGGAGATTAACCTATAACCATGGATTCCCCTCCTCCCCCCGGCATCATGGGGAAGGTTTTATTTGATCTTTAGGTTTTGAGTACGACAAGTCAGAATCTGATTCCACTGATTTTAGTATATTGCTAGGATCCAATTGCAAGGTATTGGACTTGAATCCCACATTGGGCTCTCCAACTAAGATAGCTACCTTTTGTGATGTGGTTCTCTCAAGGTTCTTATCAATCAGTACTGTAGTCATCCAACATTTATCGGTTGCAAATGAGCAGCCCAAGTGGTGATACTAACATTGCAATATAAGACTTACTATATCGCTTCTTGTTTCCCAACAGATTAATAATCTGAATGTATTTTTTTATAAATTAAAATAACCTAAAGACTCACATTAGCCATATGTTGATATTTACTTTCCTCAAATGCAGAAAATACTCCGGAGTTAGGAAATCAACTCTTGGACTATCAGATGGTAAAGACTTAATAGCCATCATCCGAGCTTCTGGGAGTATTCGTCGTATTGAGAGTCCACTAGGTGCCCGTAGCTCAGGTATCATTGGAGAGAAGTTAATTGAGAAGATACGCAGTGTAAGAGGTACACTTAATCATACAAAGTTACCTTCTTTAATTCGATAACTATTTCATGGAGTATGGTTCTTTTCGTTAGTGCTACATAATATCTATTTTGATTTCATTAGAGTCACATTATTAATTATTTTAACATCACTGTAACAAACTGCAACAACTATAGCCTCATCCCACCCAATGAGGTTAGTTGCATAAAATCAAATGTTGTCATTCAGCTTGCTTAAAAATCAAACTCTCAGTGATATTATTCTCTGTGATCTAATGATTTCTTTCTATATCTTTATTTTCCCTTATCCCTTTTTCATACCGTTAAAATCCATGTGATCTATTCTTTTCATTGGAGCCTTTGTGACACTCTTTGCACATGCACAAACCATCTTAACTGGTTTCCTGTCATTTTTTCTTTAACAGGTTGCATAGTAATATATTTTTTTATGTATAATCATTATTGTATGTTCTGATTTCTTATGTGCGTCTTAAGATTTTCATTTATTGATACTCCCATTGTATCTTTTGTTGTGCCCCTTTAAAGTTCAATTTACTGAAAGTATAATTGTTCGGATCATGTAAGAATTTCCCTTTGAGCATGTTAGACACATAGTGGTCACAAATAATCACTGGTTTCTTTCAACAGTTTAATCTCCCATCTTGTTTATTGTGTGTGACATTATTAATTTTCTAATCATTTTGTAATAAACATAGAAACTTGTGGTATGACCTCTCTAGATTTTGCTCCTAATAATTTATCTCTCTTTTACTTAAACTGGAATGCATACACTCTATCTTGCTTCTAATCGAAAAGAAAATCCTTTCATTTTTAAGCTTTTTTCTACTAATCTCAAGCTTAGAGTTAACCGCTTTCCTTAATTCTTTAATTCCTTAATCCAAACTTTATCATCCCAAAAAAATCTTATAGTTAGAGATAATATTCTTGAATGTCCCTAACAAGCCCATACTAGACTATTAATCGAGCAAGTCTTGACGTAAATCAATCTTTATAGAATGGCCTCAGTCTTGCTTCTAGGAGCTCTCATACTAATAGTTGCAAAATTAGACGTGTACTAGTAGCTTGAATGTAAACCGCACAAACACTTTGTTTTCGGAAACCTTCTAAAATACTCATTTGACCCTTGATCATATGTATTTTACCAGTCAATCAAAGCTATATGTCTTTGTTTTTGCATTTTTCAATGAATAACTTTTTGTTGTGGATCTTCTTGGCATAAAACTAAATTGGTTCCTTGCAAACTTAATCTCTTAGTTTATGTTCAATCACATTTTCTCATAATTTCATAGTGTGACTCTAAAGTTTATCTATTTTGTAATTTACCAATTCTGAATATCTTTCTAGTCAAATTGCTCTTCTTTAAAAAGTGAAAGAAGCATCATAGCTTCTTTTACTTATTTGGCATTTTCATAGATCTTGAAATCTCATTAATTTCAAGTCAAATGATACCCTAATTTCCCTTGCAATTGCAAACTTAATCGGAACACCATTAGGATCAACAACCTCCATATTTATCCATCCTCTTTAATGGCTTCTTTTACCTCTCCAACTTCAATTCATCAATAGTAAACCAAAATTTGTTTTTCCATTTGGATTAGTTATTCTTGCCTATTACAGGTCAATCCTTGTTTATTATAGAAAAGCTGATAAAAATAGTTTTTCAATCTCTTTGATATTTTCATCTATATATAACCGAAAATTTCCCCTCTTCATCCTTAGTACATCTTGGTCCAATTTTTTTGATTTTCTTTCCCTATTTTGTGTGTGTGTATAATATTTCATTCATCATTCTTTAACCCTAAATCTCGGTAAAACTCTTCAAAAGCTTTGGAGTCTGCGTAAGTCACAGTGTCTCTTGGCTCATTTCTGTCTTTCTAATGTCTTACCTAATTTCAGCATTCATGCATATAGGGCCATAAAACACTCATTTTTGTTTCTCATCTTCTTCTTGACTACTTACATTCCATAACCAACATTGCTTATCTTGGTTTGAAGCCTTTTTGATTCACTGAAGTTGGTCTAACATTCCTTCCTAACTTTTGTAGACATCTCATCCCAATAGAGGTTAGCACTACCTTGTGATTCCCAATTACCTTCCTCCAATAATTCATTCTTAAAGGTAAACGCAGTCCTTTAGAAATATGGTTGTCCCCAAACATTGACAAATGAGTATACATAATAAAATGCGGGAACAAGCTCAGGGACTACACTTCGTTTGAGTTTTTCAACTAAATGGGCTTAAGAAATAAGGTTTCTGTCTCTATAGACTTTGACAAATGGCTGTAAAAAAGGTATAAAAACAATCTTAGGGAATACACTCCTTTTAAGTTTTTGCAACTAAAAATGAAGCTTATAGTTTTCTTCCTCTATCTGATGTATAAATTTGGCAGAAACCTGTTTACTGGAGAAATAGTAGATAACAAATGAGATCTTCATCCTTAAGTTGCACGATGTATGCAGTGGTAGTTAATCATATTCATTTAGGTTACTTAAGTATTAAATGTTAAGGTGCGACTGCTCTGTTTGTTTGTAGGACCAAAATATAGGGATAACATTGGCTATCATTCTTCATATATGATACTGTTTGCCAAACATGTGGACTACGATATTGATCTTTATTCTTTTTGGTTATATATCTTCATAGTTTGACGTCACACTGAGCCTTCTTTTTTTCTCAGAATCAAATAAATACAAGGCTGCTATTATCCGAATTGACAGTCCAGGAGGGGATGCCCTTGCTTCTGATTTGTAAGTGCTGGTAGATTCCCCACTGTTCAAAATTCACTGTCTGTTAAATGACATACAATAAGGTTGGTTGAATACATTTAAGAGAGATTTATACAATATCAGTAATACTTTTTTTAAGAGCCAGTACTATAATTTTTTTCTTCAGAATTTCATTCTGATGATACTTTTAGTTTTGAGAGTAATTAAGAGGGCTTTAATGAACTATTGAAAATGGAAATACGTGTGATCTTTGTCATGAAACTATAATCTAATGCTAATTGCAAGTATTTTGGTTTGTTTGCTTGTTTACTAAAGCTTTGGTGTCATGATCTCCAGGATGTGGAGAGAAATCAGGCTTCTGGCTGCCTCAAAACCAGTCATTGCTTCAATGTCTGATGTGGCAGCAAGTGGAGGGTACTACATGGCAATGGGAGCAGGAGTTATTGTGGCAGAAAGTCTTACCTTAACTGGTTCGATTGGAGTGGTCACAGGTGAACCTTGGTGTTTCAGCACGAGATACAGGGGATTTATGGATGATAAATTTGACTGGAACTAATAATATAAATTTTAAGAATTACTACGAACGAATATACGCATGCTGGTATGGTTGACACTGCTGATCTCTTCATTAAAAACGTAATTGGTATTTCTTAAATTTAGGAAACTAGTGATTTAGACTCATAATCTATAGCTAGATGACTACAATGATTATTGCTATTTTTCCCTTTTAGTCAAATCTACTTAACTCTTCTTGAAAATCAACTTAGAAGTGTATATATGCATGAATCTGTTAACTCTACCCAGGAGGAATATATGTAGCGTATTATGAGTTGTGTCTATATGGTAATATATAGCATTTTATGGAGAAAAATGTAGCGGTTTGTTGTATTATTTGAATGGTAACAGACTTCAACCAAAGGAAATTGTAGCTGAAACGGAAGTATTTGTCTGAGCTCTGAAATAATGAGGGAAACATTGTAATCTAACAATTTGACTATATGTGAACAAATACTTTTGTAGGAAAGCTTAACCTTGGGAAACTCTATGAGAAGATTGGCTTCAACAAAGAAATCATATCAAGGGGTAGATATGCTGAGCTGCGGGCAGCTGAACAGCGTTCATTTAGGTAATGGAATTTGTTCTTGTTCAGTTATCAAGATTTTAGGGCTGTAATTAACGAGTGCCCTGTGCCATGATATCTAACTGCGAGGCACTGTCTATTTGAGAATGGAAGACATAATGTATATATCTGTTTGAATGGTCTTCAGTGCTGTTCTAATAAGCCAATAATGAAATTCCATATTTGTGGCGGTATTATCCTTTCATTAAACACAGTTTTGGGCTCAGTGTACTCATTATTTTTAATTCAGTGATTAGTATTCTACCGTATTATCAGTTGATACCGGTATCAATTATATTTTCCCTTTTCAGTATCCCCCTGAAAAGAGCATATTGAGGTATCAATGACTTTAGAGGTGCAAATAGTTTAAATGTATGATGAAACATGTAGACTTCTTTTTCAAGGACTTGAGTTGCCCTCGTTGTCATCAATGCAGCTGTGCCCCTAATGTAAGTTTTTTAACCTGAGCAAGCGGATTATGGCAAAAGAAGATAAATACACAGAACATTCATGCTGCCTCTATCCTCTAGGCGCTTCAGATCACCCTAATCATGTCCAGGGTTTGCTCGCAGTGCTGGAATATAATTTTTTTTATGCTAATGATGATTTTAATTAGTTTTTTCTTTTTCGTTTTATATAGCCTGTTTGTCATTATTGCCTTGCTTTTTAGCTGCCACTTATGCTTAATCACTTAGTTTTGGTTGATTCGAGGGTTGGTACTCATATATGATCATTCTGTCTCGCTTTCTCTGCTACATACAGACCAGATGAAGCAGAGCTATTTTCCAAGTCTGTTCAGCATGCTTATAAACAATTTCGAGATAAAGCAGCCCTTTCTCGATCTATGACTGTATGCTTTAAATTAATAAGCTATTTTGCTGTCTTTCTGTTCATCTTTGTATATCGAAGTTACCATAACTACTTCTTACTAGGTAGAGAAGATGGAAGAGGTTGCACAGGGGAGGGTTTGGACCGGCAAGGATGCAGCTTCTAATGGTTTGATTGATGCTATTGGCGGCCTTTCTCGAGCTGTTGCCATAGCAAAATTGAAGGCCGGTATACCTCAAGATAGACAGGTTGGTTTTGATAATGCCTTTGTTTGTAGATTGGATATGCTTTGCACTTCAATTCAAGACAGTTCGATTTTTTTGCTTGATCTATGTCAGGTTACTGTTGTGGAGGTCACAAGACCCAGCCCTTCTCTTCCCGAGATTTTGAGTAGTCTAGGTAATTCTGTGGTTGGAGTAGACAGAACTTTAAATGAATTACTACAGGACTTGACATTTTCCCACGGAGTCCAAGCACGGATGGACGGAATCGTGTTTGAGAAATTGGAAGGATATCCATACGCCAACCCCATTTTAGCATTGATAAAAGATTATCTTAGTTCCCTTTAGTTGTTACGTAGTATTCCTCCTGTTTGTGTTTTGCATTATATAGTGAGGTATGCATGGACACCTCACGTAATTTGCAAGAGAGAGGGAGAGAAATGTTATTATTATGTAATAAACCGGGAAATAGAGAGAATAAGTGTCAAATAAGTTTGACGTGTGTGTGTATATCTTTACTGTTACTGTGTGAGAATGCCTTATTGGGATGTTTCATGTACCATTATCTACACATTTTTAGGGAAAATTTGATTCCAAAAGCAAATTAGAAATGACGCCAATTTACTCGAAATCAACGTTAGATGCAAAATTTATTGGGACTTTAGGGTTTGATAAGAAAAAGAAAATAAAAATTCCTTAATCGAATAAGTAATTTTTAATTACGCCATAAACTAGTTTAATTGTATATTCGTATATTTTAGCTTTAAATTTTACCTATACCCCATTTTAAGAATAAGTTTCCGGGGTTGAAAAAAAAAAGAATTAAGCCCCCAAAGTCTAGACAACGGTTAGAGTGGTTTGTCTTGAAATAATATTAAAGTAACACATCAATTAATATTTGCTATAATTGTATGACTCGTTAAAATTATTTCAAATTGTAAATTTATTTTGAATGCTTTACGTTATTTATAAATTGATCATTGATAGTTTTTATTATTTGCGGATGACTAGATTTGATTTTGCATGATTTTAATTCATTTTTTATTCTGATCTAACTTGAGTTGGCTTGAGACAATCCACCTAAATCATTTAGGCTCTATTTCTTTTGGAGTGAAGGTTCGGAGAAGAATGAGCGGATAAATTTGAGAAATAATAGAGTATAAAGTGATATTATTCATTTTAAAGGATTTGGAGTTAAAAGTTAAGAAATTTAAAGATAAAATTTGTAAGTTTAAAGATAAAATTTGTAAGTTTAAGAATAATTTGATGGATGTATGACATATAAAAGAAGTTTTAATAGATTAAGTGGTAAGATTATATATTTGTTTTTATAATTAAAATTAATAAAAAAATATATAATTAGTTAAAATTAATTTAAAATGAAACTTGGATAATTTAAAAAAAATGATTAAGTATGACTAATTTAAAATAAAATGTAATTGGTTTAAAACAATTTTAATTAAATATTGAATTACAAAAAAATTAATACTATTATTAATTAATTATTTTTGTTATTATATTTTTTAGTAGTATTTTATTTAGATTTTTCTTCATAAATATTAATTTTAAATATTTTATATTTCATAAATTATTATTATTATTATTATTAATGTTGTTGTTATTGTGATTATTAGTTATCATAAATAAAGGTTTCAAATTTTTAAAAATATCAAGTTCATTTGGCAATTTTATCTTTATCTTCTCAGAACCTCACCTTTTATATATATATATATATATATATATATATATATATATATATATATATATATATATA
>Ga0214545_1001750_pt1 | contig 41252 bp, 15 predicted proteins | sample CNSS4metaG_FD_160064 | JGI IMG/M metagenome (GOLD analysis project Ga0214545, IMG submission 160064) | Root nodule microbial communities from cowpea collected in UCLA plant growth center, Los Angeles, California, USA - CNSS4 | ecosystem: Host-associated > Plants > Roots > Nodule | place: USA... | reverse complement strand
TATATATATATATAGACATAAACTTTCCAATCTTAACATATATTTAATAAATTAATACTTGTACTATTTTTTAATATGTTAAATTATTATTATAGATGTGTACATTGTTATTAATATGTAAATTTATATTCGGTACTATTTATATAATTTAGAAAGATGTGTTATTATTATTATTAAAATTCAATTTTTCTGGTTTTTTGTTTACTCAAATATTCAGGTTAACTAATTTTTTATACCATTTTGAAGACAACAAAGTAAAAATAAATTGATTCACATTATTGTTCATGCAATAAATAATATTTATATACCTACATTTTCTCACCGTTATACTTAAAACAGATAAAAATTATTATAAACGACAAATTTATTAATTATCTAAACTCTAACACCTTGTTCATTATACTATGAAAGTCACTATGAGGAAAATCCCGATTATATAATATCGGATGTAAATATAGGTATTATCGTGCGTTGCACCTTTATTTTTTAAATATACGTGATATTATATTAATAGATGATAATATTATAATGTTATTAAATTAATATATAAGCTAAAATTATATTTATTAAAAATAAAGTAAAATATATCAAAATATATAAATTTTTTTAACCATTAATAAATAAAGAAAAAAATAAGAAACAAAAATAACTGATTTTATAAAAAATTTGTAAAAGTAACTGTTAATTTTTAAAAATTTAATAAATTATAATATTTAAAGTGTTAATTTTTAAAAATTTAATAAATTATAATATTTAAAAGATAAAATTGATATTTTGAAACGTAGACAAAAAAGAGGAATTCCTTTTATATATTATTATAAATAATTAATAATACAGAAGTAAAAATTATATAACATTATAAATGTACTTGAGTATGAAATAATAAATTTATTTAATAATATATCTTTTACATGGTAGTCTCATAAACATAAGAAATAAAGTAATGTATCTGTATTTGTTTATATATAACTATTAATTTTTGTAGCAATCATTTCTTATTTATTATTATATTTTAAATTAATTATATATTATATTTCACAATAACGGTAAACACTATATTAATGCTTATATTGACGGCTGGAGCACCTTAACAAGAATATTCCTTTTTTTTTTTTTACTTTTCGCCATTTATGTCATTTCTCTACTGAGTGTAATGAATGCGCATTACCATGATTTACAGAGTGTAATGAATAAGCCAAAAGAAAAATATTGATAGTCAAATAAAATGAGAACGGTTACCATAATTTAACCTTTTTTTTTTAAATTGCTCTTTGAACGAAAAAAGAAAGTAATGGGAACTAATAATATAATTATAATAATATAATACAAATATGGATATATTTAAATTTAAATAACAGTACAAAACACAATTTATTAGACCATTTGAATAATTTAATTGACATTGCTGTGATAGTGAAAAGAAACCAAAAATACCAGAACAGTCCATATAAAGAAAAATTCAAAGTTAATATGTTTTGAAAATAATTACACAGTTTTTAGTTTATATAGATATTACAAAATATAATTTAAATTTAATCATTAAAATTCGTAACTTTAATCTTCATGCGTATTTCTTTAAACCTGACATTAATTAACATAAAAAAATACTAAGTTGTATATATGAGGTCCCTTATAATGACAGAAATCATATTCAAGATCTGTAAAATATGTTTTAGTCTTAGTTTCAATGGGAAGGAAATGAAATTGTTTAAGACTGAACACATAAATGAACAAAAAAAGTGGAAAACTATGGGTTGATAAACAACGAAAGAAACCATTTTTTTCGTCCAAAAACGAAATCAACTTTACCAAGATATGTTTTTTGAGAGTTGTGTAGAGACAGACGCAGAGACAGAGAGAGTCCAAAGCGAAATAAAAATCCGGATTCTACATTCCCAATTCAATTCATTTCACAAAACAATTTTGGAATCCGAAACTCAACTCACTCACTAACTCACCACAGCGTGATCGAAAAGCAAACCTAAACCCACACACATACCACCACTCTCCACTCTCTCTTTCTCTCTCAACGCACACAATTAATTGCGAAATTAAATTAAATAATATTCCAATTAAAAAAGAAAAAAACCAATCCACTGTGTTCAATTTCATCTCTCTTTTACTTATCCAAGAAGTTTCTGAGAGACGATTCCTCGAAGAGGATTCAATCCGGTGGTTTTCAACTCGTTTACTGAGTGAGGTTTTGCTGCTTCAGTTACTGAGTCATCTCTACCCTATGGTGAGTCCAATTTCTAATTTTTATCGCGTGGGTTGCTTTTAATTTAGTTTTTCACTTACCCCAATTGTGCATTTCTTTGTTTGAGAAATATTTTGTGGTGTTAGTAATTTGGGGTCTCATTTCTGTTGTGTGTGCGTTCGTGTGTGTTTAATTGGTTGTTTTATCTTCTGGGGCACGGTTTATTTTTCTAAAGTTTTGATTTTTAAAGGTTTAAGGTGTTTACTGCGGAAATTTTCAGTTTATGTTATCTGGGTTTGAGTTGATTTCTTCAAATGGTGAATTTTTCAGTAACTTGTTGTCTTTCTCTTTTTTGGTTTTGCAGTTTGTGTATTTGAGGTGCATGTGCTTGATACTTCATGGAAACTGTGGTTGGAATTGAGGATAATGATGACGGGAAGTTTGAAGACAGTGGGCTGGACAGAAGCAGTTCTGCTCTGTCTTCACCGAAGCAAATTTCTAACCCAATTGTATACAAGCTTGTTCGGGTAGATGTTTAACTTTTTATTAAATTTTTAATTTCTCATTTGGGTATGCAAGTGTTTAAGGTCTTTGTGTTTAATGCTTTGATGACAACAAATCAAGATGGAATGCGTTGCCATGGAACCTTAGTGTTTTTAGCGGACTGGAACGCTTTTAAGAGTTGTAAGACTATTTTTTAGCCTTGTAATTAACCTGTTTATTAGACTAAAAACCTAAACATTGTCCCGGAAGTGTTTTAATATATGGCCTGTCTTCGATTTATTCAAAGGTGGATTTTTTGTGGCAACCCTATATGGACACCTTTTATGAGTGATTGTTGTTCTACCTGAATCACTTTTTTATTGCCTATTATTTGCTATAGCATCTATAATACCTCGATACCTTTTTGTCTTTTCCAGAAATGGCCAGCGATCTCCACTTCAAATTAACACAATTCCTGACGGTTTCCCATCTATCTTTTGTAGCGTAGTTGTTCCATAAATTACTTTCCTTTGATCACTTCTTTTTTATGTAAAGAAATTACCTCACTTTCCATAATCTTCTGTAATGGCTGAAAAGAAAATGTAGAAAGTTGAAATGGAATGCGACTTTGTGTTAACATTTAGTTTGATTAGATCAAAGTAAAGGGCAAGTTTATTCATTAGTAAACATTTTATTATTTGGTTCTACGTTTTCTTTTGTGATTTGTACTTTTGTTCAGGCTATATTCATAATTCAACCAGTTGTCCATCTGATATAATCTTTAGGTTGAAGGTGATGGAAGGTTAGTGCCTGCAACAGATGATGAAGTAATGGAGGTGGGGGATTTTCTTGAGTATGAAAACAGTGAAATGCATGTTGTTGCTGACACTGGACAGAGTTTAGAATGCATATCGATTGAAAGATCATCTTCTGGGAAGCTTCGGTTGGAGTGCTCGGAAGGTGCGTACTCGATCTTTCTTGGTTACAATTACTTCTCAACATGTTAAATGCCACGTCAAAGCAATGACATCTGTACTAGTGGTTACATCAGACTATATCATGGGATTTCTTGGCTGTTTTACTGCAGCTTTATCTCTTCTGAATGGATTTGAGTGTTATCTATTTATTTAGTTTTTAGTTGTTCTCTAGACCAAAATTTGTGTTGATGTCTTCGGGTTTTTTATTTTTATAAACAGTCTCTGTTTTTAAAATGCTTAATTTAGGGTCAATGATATCTGGGAGTAAAGCTGTTGAAGGCTTGAGACTTTGTTTTCACTATGACATTCCTCTAAGTTTTTTTTTTTTTTTCCAGTAAATGCGTTCTTGTTATTCTTCCCTGAAATTATTAGCTTGTTTGTAACTTTAAAGGGTATAATGCCTATCATCTAATTTAAAATGTTGATGAACTCTTGATGTTCTCGTTAGTTATATGGTCATACTTTTTTAAAAGTTTAGGCAAATGCCATGATTGTTAACCTATTCCTTTCCCTTTCAATTTTTTTTTTCTCTTATTTCTTTCTGCTAATGCTTTGGTGTTTCACAATTAGGCTCCACAGAGGCTGATTTGGGGAAACTAAATGCAAAATTACAGGTAATTGGATCTCTTTTGTTTTTTCTCGTTCCTTTCCTCCTTCTCTCTAAGGATTTCAATCTTAGGGAAAGAAAAACTAAATTGTCAAACTGTGCTTTGATCTATATGGTTATTCTGTTTGAATACATTAAAAAGTTGGTATGTCCAACATGGTATTTTCTTCTTGTTACAGCATGTTTAATAAATATGTTTTGTGTTTTATATCTGTTGTTAATTATGAAATCAAGTGATGGCATATTAATTACTTAAATGAGCTTTAAATATTTGTTTAGTCATCATGGCAAGTTTTTTCCTGGTATAAATACATTTGCGCTTTCTTTAGAGTAGTTGTGGTGGGTCTGAGATGTATTCTCAGATATTGCAATCCTTTTATATATCTGTAGTTAAGGCATGCATATTCTGATTCTGAGGATAATATTAGTTCCTAGATTCTCCTTCACTCATGTTAATCATGCAGTAATCTGTTCTTTTTCCTGTTGTAATTGTCTTCATTATTAACTGATAACATTTCTTCCTCTATCAAAAAAGTAAAGAAACTCACAAATTTACCTTGTATGTGTAATGCAGTAAGATGTAGCTTAAATAATGTGTCTCTACATATGCTAACAACTGACTTAGGTCTTTCCAATTAAGAATTATTGCATTGAATAATTGATGACAGTTTAGATTGGTAGAACTATGGCAAACATTTATGCTTGGATATGTTTATGTACATTGCAAGTTTGCAACATTTTCGTCTTGGACTGAAGAAGAAAGTTACAATAGGTTTCGTGGGGCATTAGTTTTTTTTCCTAATCATGACGAAATGCTCTTGTTTGGATTTAACTTTCCACGTGAGTTTCTTAGCTTTGATTTTTTTTTATCCTTTACAATATTGTATGTGGTTTTCATCTAGGAAGTGATTAATTGCCCCATATTTTCTTAATAGTGTATGGTCCCCCTTCCCTGGATCATTGCTGCACGTTGTGGCATTTTCAATATTTTGTTTCCAAGGGGTCCTTCTTGACCTCTAAAATTTCTTGTAGTACATTGAGCAGATTTTGCAAAAGGTCAAAGAAGAGGAGAAACAACGCATATCATGTGGATCACCTGTTCATTCTCATGTAAATGTAGACAGCCAGTGTTCAGCTGATAAATGTCTTGTCATGGATGGGAAGGTTCAATCTGAAATTCCCTACCAGGAAATTCCTTCTATAGCATCGAGTTTAAATTATACTCATAGCAATCAATCTGGGAGTATGGATCAGTGTTCTAGACCTTCAGAAGGAGTAATAGAAAGTGGGTCATCTGCTTCTGCTGTCCATTCCAATTTGAAGCCTGACCTTTCAATGTCAGATGGAGAAATATGCTTGGACAAGCTATCAATCAGAGAACTTCATGAACTGTTTAAGGTAACTTTTGGTCGAGAAACTACTGTGAAAGATAAACAGTGGCTGAAAAGGAGGATTGCCATGAGTTTAACCAACTCATGTGATGTTTCAGCAACAACTTTCGTTATTAAAGATAACAAAATAGTCAAAAAATTTGTTGAAGAAAGTTCTGGAAATATGAATGTTGCGTCCTTAATTTCTTCTGAAAATATGACTGAAGAAGAGGATATCAACTTTAAGGATTTGTCTGCTGTAAATGCTTGTGGAATTGATGATAACCAAGTTGTTTCTGAAATAAGATTGAGAAATCAAAATACAGAATATGGATTGGATGATATGACTAATCAGACAGAACAAAGAGCTGCAAAAAGAGTTCGGAGACCTACAAAGAGATATATTGAAGAGCTCTCTGAAAACGAATCTAGAGAGCACAATCCTAGGTTGCCAATTTCTTATAAAACCATGGAACTTGGACATGTTTCTTCAACATCACATGTCAGGCCTGCTAGAAATACTTTTTCAGAGGTGAGAACATGTGGCATGAGGTTCGACTCTCTTGGAGGATCTGATGTCGAAATTCCTTGTGTGTCTTGGATTCGGAGAAGTCGTCCAAGGAAAGATATGGCATCTCTTATGGTATGTGATACTGTTTCCTGCTTGTATATTAAGCTTACCCCTCTCAGTAAATCATGATTCTATCTTGTTCCCGTTTTCTACTTTTATGAAAACTGGTAAAAATAAGTGCTTTTTACTCAAGTGAAAAACGACTAAAAGTTGGGGTTTGTATTGTAGCTTATTGGAGGAACTTCTGCTTTGAAGAAGTTCAAAAAAGTTAGGCCATTACACTGGATCTAGACACCTCGTTAATCAAAATAGGAAACAAATTATGTAATTGCGAAACCTTTTCTATGAGAGATCATTGAAGATGTTCTAAATTATTCTATGAGATTCAACTATATTATTGAAATATTTTAACACAAACTTTCCTGTTCTACTTAAGTTAAAGAAAGTAATTCAGCAAGTTAGATGTATCCTTTTGTTTGAGTTGGATCATAATGCATAATTTTTTTGCCTTTTCTTCCTTTTTTTTTTCATGTCGAAGAAAAAAGGCTTCTTATCAGGCCTTTTGATGTGTGTGATAGCATGCCTAGGAAATGTCTCTTTGCTACATGATTTTCCAATGTTGCCTTTCTACTCCTGCTGCATTTTTCCAGTGCAAGTTTGTCAACAGTTCTGGAAATTATCTTGTTATGGTTGTTTTGAGAAGTGCTTTAATTTTCTGACAATCAGAAAACAATTACGCTCTTTTTTTTTTCAGAAATTCCATCCAGCTGCCACGAGTGAGACTGCAAAATTGAGTAATAAGCTCATTGAGCACAGTTCTGATGCTCTTGGTGAGATTCCAGATAAAGTTTTCAAGCCTAGGATGCCTGCTAAGTTTCATCAACCAGTAAGAGCAACTTAGCCTCCACTATTTGTTGAAAGTATAATTTACTTTTATTTGTTGGAACACAAAAAATTCATTACGACAAGAATGATGAATTTTATAGGAAGGAGATGAAGTAGAATTATAACACCATAAAAGGGTCAGTAATTAGCTAACTCATAGGAGTTGATAAATTAGCACCTGGAGAAATTGCTTATGTGTTGATTTTGTCAACTTCTAATTTTATATTTTTAAAATGTTTATGGATTCTCATATTTGTTGCTTATTTTGCTTATGTATATTTCATTTCTTGAATGCTTGAACCCAAGATGGTGGCAATTATGATTACTATAAAATGTCTCCATTTTTCTTCCTGTTTTCATTTTTGGTCAGTCTAGTGCTTCCTTGATGTGGGATTGTTACATGACATGCAATTGAAGCATTTGTTTAATCAACTGTTCAAGTTTTCACAAGGCTGACCTTGAAAAAGAGATGACTGACTTCTTTTGTATGACATTGTTTCGGTATTTTATTCTCTGCATAACATCTTTATGCTCTGTTGTGTGGGGTGGATTTGATAGTCTTCTTCTGAACCTGAGCAAGAGAAGCAGAGTCCAGTAATAGGCACAATTGAACCACGGCAGGAATTGAGGCCAAAAAGGGCAGATCCACCTGGCCATACTTCAGATGACAACATAGTTACTGTTCCAACTGCAAAAGGAGGAATGAGGAGGAAGCATCATAGGGCATGGACTCTTGTTGAGGTCATAAAGTTGGTTGAAGGTGTGTCAAGGTGTGGAGCAGGGAGGTGGTCTGAAATCAAACGCCTCTCCTTTGCATCATACTCATATCGGACATCTGTTGATCTTAAGGTAATCCTTTTAAAGTCCAGTTGTAAGCCATCTCATGTGCACTTCTGATCATGATGTTAAAGTTGGTAAAGTAAATGCAAGGCTATTTTTTGTATTTGTGCATTCACACATTGAACACATTTTATTTACCTTGTAGGACAAATGGAGGAATTTGCTGAAAGCTAGCTTTGCAATGACACCTGCACCTGCTGATGAGGGGGTAAGACTTTATGACAGTAATTTTAATTTGATCTTGTGGAGGTGGGTTAACTATGGTTTCTTCTTCAACCTCATATCTTATGCCTATGCATGTGTAGAACTCTATCAGACTAGATTATCTATTGGGTTTTTTGGTGCTGTCCTTTGCTGAGCATTAAAAATACACTGATCTGGTATATTAAAATTCTTTTTAGTATATTTTAAAACATCAAAATAAGTTTTCATCAGTGTATTTTAAAAATATAACAGAGGAACACAGAAAGAAACAACTTAGAATCCAAATTCCTCCTCTATTAGCATGCATGCTTGACAGTTGTGATGCCATCATGCCATTAATGTTTGTGTAATGCTGTTCAGCTGCATGCTTTTGGAGGCTGCACATTCATGAGTCTTCAATTCCCACTTCAGCTGAAGTGGGAATTATTACAGTTGAAAAATAGAAAGTTTTAAGTTATAGTTCAGCTACTATTATTATGAAGACTTATATTTTGATGTTATAGATAAATTCGCGGAAGCATGGTACGGCTCCAATTCCTGAGAAAATTTTACTACGTGTAAGAGAGCTTGCTGAGATGAATTCTCAGGTTCCTCCAAACATCAGCTCAAACAAGGTAGCAGCTGGTGCAGGGAGTGTGCATGAAGATAGATCAGGCTACTTGTAAATAAATACCAAACTTCTTATCAGGAAGCAATTTTTCTTTTTCTTTTTTTAACTCATTTCTGCACTTTGTTAGACCAATCCTTTCTTGGAAGGTTAGAGAGAGTAGATGCAATCTTGTAGACAGTTGAGAGGAGATTGATTAGATGTTTTATGCCTTCAAACGTTGAATAGAATGATGTCAGTTTTTTGTTCTCGATGTTTTCATGGTTGTAAATTTTGGTCTTAGTTATATACCTTAATTTTAGTTAGAATCTGTTCTAATGCTGTTAATGAATCTCGAAAGCTGACATACAATACGGAAAAAATTGTTGTCCTTTGTTTTATAAGAATTTATAAACTGTGAAATTTATAAGACAGATTTTTATAATAATTAATTAGAATGTATTGTCAACATCTAGTCATAGATTGTCTTCTACGATAAGATTGTAGATTGTTATAAATATTATTTAAAGTCCATTTATATTTTTTATAAAATTACTTGATATTTTAGCATATATTGCCAGAACATTATATTTATGCTTAATTATTTTTTGTCCTATTCATTTTGTTTAATTCCTGGTTGCATTATTAATAAATGGTTCAGTTTTAGATTACATTTTTAAAGTTGATACAATTTATTCTTTGTTTAAATTGACTTGAAATTGTAATGTAAATAAATGGCAACAATTTTAAATTGTTACTAAAAAGTCGTTATTAATTAACATCACTAAGTTTTTTTGTTTTTTGTTTTTTGATGATATTCTCATTGACTGTGACTAAAAGTATGAAAGTCCATTCAAACAATAGCACCAAATCCACATATTTTATAGTAATAGCTTATGAAGTTGAAAGATTATCAAAACTTAAGTACAACTATCAAAAACACCTCTTTATATATATATATATATATATATATATATATATATATATATATATATATATATATATATATATATATATATATATATATATAAATAAAAGGTTATATTTGATCATTTTTAATAGCTTTAATCAATGTTTTTATTTATTTTAAATTTCAAATTAATTAGTTTAGCATGATTTGCTCTCCAAAAAAATATATTATAAAATATATATTTGTTTTATTTTATCTAATCAATACAAAGTAAAAAAAATAAAATTCTCGGATAAGTACTTTGATACAATTTTTATTTTAACTCAATATTATATATTCTTCCTTTTTCTAAATTATAAAAGCAACATCACAAAGAATTTAAAAAACGAAAAGTCAGGAGAATTAAATATATATTATTAAGATTATACTTGAAACAAAATACTCAACGATTTTCTACTTTCTTCTTTGTCATAAGATAAGATTCTGAGTCCCATAAATATAAAAATTCCTATTTTATTCTATAATTATGTAAAAATAATTTTTGAAATATGTAATGTAAAAGTCATTAATTTATAAAAAAATTCAAAATCATGTTATTTTAACTTTTGTATCATGTAATTTAAAACTCCACTTCCAAATTATATAGTCTCTGATATCTTAAGTTTATTCATAATACCCCACATATACACATGTCACACAAGGTGCGATAGTAAGGAGTGAGAGCGGTAAGGGGCAATTTGATCTTTTAACCTCATGGGAGGTGCACATAAAATAATTCGGTTGCAGAAAGAAATGGCCAATGGTTCATAACTAATTGTTTCTGTAAAATATTTAAGTTCTTTGGTCCGAGAAGAGTTCTGAAACAAAAAGATTGGCCCAATCAGAAGGTGTTAAAACTGGGCCTGAAATAATTATTCAATCTTCTCTTCTCAGACCTACTCTTCTCTCTCTGGGGGTTTTCGACATCTTGTGACTGTGTTTTCCGGTGAATTAAGATCGTACCTTGCTTCCTCTCTCTCTCTCGATTCTTCTGCTCTATCTTTGCTGATTACTCTTTTGTTAGTTACAGGAAATAAAAATGGGTATTATTGAGAAGATCAAAGAAATTGAAGCCGAAATGGCTCGGACCCAGAAAAACAAAGCCACAGGTGCTCATTTAGTACCCTCTGATTTCATTCGATTAGTGGAATTCCCGAAGAGGTGTTTTTTTTTTTTTTTTTTTTTCTGGGTGTTTTGTTTTTTCTCTTACCTTTTTAAATAATTCTTTGGCCTTGTGGTCTAATTTTGGGTTACGTTGTCTTCGTGTGTTTAATATTTCCGTGATTATGAATGTACTTTGATTTTTGTATCGTGCAGAGTATCATCTTGGGCAGCTCAAGGCGAAGATAGCAAAACTAAGGACACAATTATTGGAGCCTCCGAAAGTAAGTTTTTATAGTTACTGTTTATATCGAATTGTGGCGCTGCACCTCATATGGTTCACAACCCAAGACAATATGATATTGATTTGATACATTTTAGCATTAGATATTAGGTATTTAACTTATTTTTGGCTTGTGAGGTCTATTATATTTGTAGATTAGAAAAGGAGGGAAAGTTCGTAGTCCAATTTTATATCATGAGTCATGACTGTATTTCAGCCTTTGCTAGATTAATGCACATAGCCTATACTTTTATTATTTTAGTTTTACTGTTTGAGCTGCTGAAGTTTATGCTGCTTTCATCACTTCATTAGCATACATGCTTAGAATAGAGAACAGTAACAAATGCCTAGCGAGAGGCCATTGGTGGCTTTCCTTTCTGGTCTTGTTTGCACCATTCTTGCATTTTCTTAACAAGCAATGAATTTTTCTGGATTCCAGAATTCTTCCTATCTATTCATTTTGAGGTCATCAGTAGGAAGAACAAGACTAAGATTTTATAGTAATGTTCTGTTTTTGTGTGAAAATAGTATTTATGGATGGAGAGGTGATACTGGATTCTTTTATCTGAAACTTCCCCATGACGTTTGAGTGGTACAAGTTTTTTATTTACTTCTATCTGCGTGGTAGCTTAGCACATCAATTCTTAGTTGAATTTTTCTTATCAATGTACTAAGCAATTCGTCCTTTTAAATTTTTTGGTTCAGTTTGTTTGCTTATGTTTTTCCTTTTTCTTTCTTTAGGAGATCTTGTTTTGTAATCCTCTTTAGGTTTGTCAGTATATATTTTTTCCTTGGTACTTCTAGTAGGCGGAAAAATGAAAATAAATGAAATAGACTTCTCTATAAGTTAAAATTTGCCCATGTATAAGTTAATAATCAGACTTTTGAAGAAGCTAATATGATAGAGTTTCTACTGATTAAGTTTTGCACAAGTTAGTTTTAGCCCTTGAAGATATGTATTTTCATTTTTCCTTTTTAGTTTCTTCTCCTAGAAGTGTTTATGAAAAAGTTTACTTAAACGTACCCTTCCTTCCAATGTTAACCAACTGTGATCTATGATAACTACTGTACTTGGAACCTGGTTAGTGAATCGTTTACTTGGGATCTGGTTAGTGAATCTCTTATTTATGTATTTCGAAATACCTAGGTGTATGGTTGTTTTGTCTGCCACAGCTTGTTATTCGTTGGTAAATATTTTTTTAAGTTGTGGTATACTATCTTATTATCAAATTCTGTGATAGGGTTCTAGTGGAGGCGGAGAAGGATTTGAAGTTACAAAATTTGGCCATGGACGTGTTGCGCTGATTGGATTTCCAAGGTTTTCCTTCTAAAGTAACCCTATGCCTTTAGTTTTACTAATTGATGTATTTTATTTTATTTACTACCATTATCTAGTTGGTTACAGTTGTATTGGGCTGCATTTCCTTGAATGATTGTAATTTGGATGGGTGTATATGTGGTTTAGGCATCTGGTTACACTTGATTTGGGTTAGTTAAACTGCTTAGTGCTAACCCTTTCCATTTTTTGCCTTTCCATACTCCAGTGTGGGGAAGTCTACTCTTTTGACAATGTTAACGGGCACACACTCTGAAGCTGCATCTTATGAGTTCACAACTCTGACCTGTATTCCTGGGATTATACACTATAATGATACTAAAATTCAGTTACTTGATCTTCCTGGAATTATTGAAGGTGCTTCTGAAGGCAAGGGACGAGGGAGACAGGTAAAACTAGTATTTCTGTTTTCTATCATTCCAGGGATTGGGTAGTGTTTTATTCTTTTCTTTTTTCCTTTCATTGGTAATCAACATGCTTGTAGTGTTGCCGTTAGATTTCCCAATGCAGCAAACAGAGGTATATAATGTCTATTTAGCAGAATGTGATGTGTTGGAGAGTTGTCTTAATTGCTATTACCCCTGAGTATACCTTTTTTGCAGCCTATTAGAATTGGTTACTAGTGTATAGGGAAGGATTACCTACAAAGGGTCTGTCAAGAAAGGTTTAATGAAGCATAGGAAATTGCAACATCAAAAACGTTAGCTCTAGGGGGTTGAGATCCCACATTTAGAGATATGGCTATTATAGTGTTTATAAGGCTTGGGTTATCCTGACCTTACAAGCCAATTGTGTGGTTGAATTACACACATAGTCCTTAATCTAAAGATGATATCAAAGCTTGTGTTTAGATCTACTATCACACTTTAGGTCTATAGCCTTTGGTGTGTGTTGGAAAGTTGCCTTGATTGCAGTCACCCCTAACCTTCCTTAATTGTGGCCCATTGGCTGTCAGTGTCTCGAAAATGCTACCTGTGGTGGAGGGTTGATCAAAAGGCTGGGTGAAGCATTTTATGGTACCAGCTTCTGAGATGGTGACTCTGGTGGCTATATAGTACATGAATAACAAGTTCCTCCATATAACATATTTCTTATTTTTTATATCTCTCATGTTTCCAAAAATTCTGAAAATCCCAACATACATTAACCAGAGATATGACTCGGGCAGTTCTCATATCACAGTGTTTTTTATTGAATTGAGTTACACTTCAAATTTATATAACGACACTACATTCTTTTCACGTATTGTTTGGTTTGTTATTAACATTGTAGGATTTTTGTTTTCTGAATGTGCTCTTAGGTTATTGCGGTTGCTAAATCTTCAGACATAGTGTTGATGGTTCTTGATGCTTCCAAAGTAAGTGTCGTTTTACATTTTCTAATGCAGTTTTTCTCTCTTATGTCGTTAGTATTTCTAGTTGATAAAATGATATGTTGGTCAATTTAGTAAATTATTATTTCAGCTGTAGATAAAAAGTAGCTAGGCATGTGTTGGCTCAAACATTACCATTTAAAATACCCAACAGGTTCTCCTGGAACTAAACTAGTTGTTTTTTTCATTATACAATTTTTCTCACTGGCACTGCCACTGCCACTTTTAATTTTTCTTTGTACATATATATTCATTAGCACATCTCTGCCATCTTATTACATCAGATAGTAATGCATAGTGTTTCCTACCCTGTGTTCCACGAAGTGAATAATAAATGTTAGTTCTACATATTTTCAACTTTTTTCTTTTCTTTTCATTCCTTTAAAAGGCCTCCTACCATGCAAAGGGTACCGCTGCATACCACAATGCTCGTGTGTCTGCTCACTATGAATTAATGTTGCATGCAAAATTGATTCAGTCACGTTTAGATAGATTAATTATATTTAAATTTGAAATTCAAAACTTTCAATTTTCAAGCCATGACCTTTAATTTTTATGTTTCCAATGTGTCAGAGTGAGGGTCATAGGCAAATATTGACCAGAGAGCTGGAAGCGGTGGGCTTGAGATTAAACAAGAGACCCCCTCAGGTAAGATTGTGTGCCAATATGTTGGGATGTGTCATGAAGCATGTATTGTATGCAGCATATAGGACCATGTTGAATTTTTATGTTTTTGTCGTCATTCTCTCATTAATTTGGAGCTTTATGTTTCTTGGCAGATATATTTTAAAAAGAAAAAGACGGGAGGAATTTCATTCAACAGCACTTTGCCTTTGACTCATGTGGATGAGAAGCTGTGTTATCAGATCCTGCATGAGTACAAGATTCACAATGCAGAGGTATACCTCAAGCTTTAAAGTAATAGCAGTTTCAATTCCTTCTGCGGACCTGTAATCATGGAACAATATGATCTTGCAGTTGTAATTATCAGATTGTGTAGGCTAGTCTTGATTAACCACCATGTTGATAATTTTGTAATTTCCATTACTATTTTTTTTTTGGTGAATTACCACATTTACTATAATGTCATTGAGCTTGAATTTCTATTACCAAAGTATGTCAAGGGAGTTAACTGACAATTTGACTTTCAGGTCCTTTTCCGTGAGGATGCTACAGTGGACGATCTCATAGATGTCATTGAAGGAAACCGAAAATACATGAAGTGTGTATATGTATACAACAAGATAGACGTCATTGGTATTGATGATGTGGACAGATTAGCTCGACAACCCAATTCTGTTGTCATTAGCTGCAATTTGAAGGTGGGTTAACATTTAGCAATTCTGTTTTTATTTTCTTCTTCACCCTTTTAGTGTTTCTAACACAAATTTTTTTTCTCAGCTGAACTTAGACAGACTACTTGCAAGGATGTGGGATGAAATGGGTCTGGTTAGAGTTTACACAAAACCACAAGGCCAGCAACCAGATTTCTCTGATCCCGTGGTTCTTTCCGCTGTATGTTGCATTATCTTTATCTGTCCCTTATTCTGTTTAAACTAGCTTGAAAACATTTGGCTCCAATGTTTTCTAATCCCACAATCTATAATAGAGATGTCACTTTCTCTGGCAAAATATGTTTCAGGATAGAGGAGGCTGCACTGTAGAAGATTTCTGCAACCATATTCACAGAAGTTTGGTGAAGGATGTCAAGTATGTTCTGGTCTGGGGCACTAGTGCAAGGCACTACCCACAACATTGTGGTCTTAGTCATAATCTTCGTGACGAAGATGTGGTTCAAATTGTTAAGAAAAAGGTCAGAAAAGCCGCCCTTCATCCTGTTTTCTGCTGTCTGACTGATGCATCAGCATTGTTCAAATTCTGTTATTGCTACTCCCATATATCTGCGATGTTCAGAGATTGAATGTGACATAATATATATGTATATGTATGTATGTCTGTTTGTGTATGCATATAATATATATGTATCTATATATTGTTCAGGAAAAGGAAGAGGGAGGAAGGGGAAGATTTAAATCACATTCCAATGCACCTGCTCGGATATCTGACAGAGAGAAGAAGGCACCACTGAAGACATAATGTGTCACAGGAGACTACCTGTGATTTCATTGATTTGCCTGGTGGATTGGAAAAATGACCAGAGTTTATGATACATCCAAAGCAAAGGTTCTTATAATGATAGCTCTTGCAACATAGGATTGAATGCTCCTATGTTTTTTGCCACCCAAGTGTTGTAACACCACCCCCACCCCCTGAAATAATAGTTTTTTATCAATTATGAAGTGTGCATCTTTGACTTGAAGAGAAGCAGAAGTAAAGGAAACGGGCACTGCATCTTAAAAATTTTGCATTATTTTAACTATGGATAATACTTAGATGTAGGGCTGTAGGTACTATTGGTGTTATTTTCTGATCAGATCTGAAGTTTCATCTTAATAATACGTGATAATATTGAAGATAAAATTAAATATAAAATATTTTGATGAAACTTTAGATGAAAGAATTTGACTCTTTCGAATTTCAACTTGTATACATTAATTTACTACTAGGTACAAAAAATTAATTATGATTTTAAGGCTGGAAGTCCATTACCAAAAAATGAACGAAGTAAATGTAAGAAAATAGAGTTCAAGTGCACAAAAAAGTTAGTCACCCAAATGTAGCAAGTAAAATTTCATCAGATCTTAGATAATAATCCTTTAGATATTCACCAGATATGCCGTTCCTTAATTTTATTTTCAAAGGACATGATAATTCATTATTAAGAATTTTAGGTCCATTTATAAAGAGACTTGTAAAATGGACTTTCTAGCTTAGTTATCCAATATCTCACAAATACTTCTGTGACATATTTTAGCAAAGGCAAAAAAAATAGTTTTTCTTAATCTTAAGACTTATAAAGATAAGAAATCTAATATGTATTCTTTGACTGGTTTTTTAGATTGTTGTACAATAAATAATAAATAATTTAATCTACCAATTAATAATAGAAAAGAATAATCTCTTTAGAAAAAAAAAATTAACACTTTGGAAAACTCTGAACAATAAAATTACAGATAAGTGTCATCGTTTATAGGAAAAAAATAATCATTTTAGAAAACTTTGATCAATAAAATAATAAAAATATATAATCCTTTTAGGAAAAAGAATACTAGTAAAATATTTAGTAGTAGGAACAACCTAACCTTTTAAAGATATAGGTGGTGAAAAATAAGTTGTTAACAAAAAATATATAAAAAAGTTGCATCAATAACTAAATTATTTGAATAATGTTTTAGACCTTATGTCCAAAAAAGTTAATTAAAATAGAAAAAAATTGTATAGACATATTGGGCTTTTAAAAATTAAATATGGTATAATATCCCCTTAAAACCTTACAAACTAAACTATTTTTCCTAAAATAGCTGTAAGCCATAAGATTTAGGAGTGATGTTGAATTAGAGGAAAAACCTCAAAATTAAAAAGCTTCAAAAAGCTTCATTAAAAGCCAATCTTAATTAGAGGAAAAAGGTAATAACAAAGAAAAAATAAAACTAAAAGCAATATTAGAGTTTCAGTACCGCAAGAAACTGTTCAAAACAAGTTGCAAGGAATCTAACAACAATGTCAAATATTAAAGTTTTAATACAGCAAAAAATCTACTCCAAATTTAGTGGTCAAAGAAGATTTTCACCACTCCTTTTCTTTAAATCTTTGAATAATTTAATGTTATATAGATCTAAGCTACCTAATTGAAAGAGACTTTTCATATCCAGTTATGGTGTGAGTTGTTTGTGTTGATTATTTTGAATTTTAAAATCTTATTTGAAGTATCCAAATTATTAAAAAAATATTCAGGAATTATTCTCTTATATCACAAAGTTCTTTAAGTTTTTTTTTTCAAGTTATCTACAAATTTTTATTTTACTCAAGTTTAATTTTCTCTCACAATTTCATCTAAATATGATTATGTACACGACTTATTGCTCAGATATATAGATATATAAATTAGAACAATCACAAAGAAAATATATTACAAAAATTTTTGTTGGGAGAAATTTTATTTGTGTATACTACATGGATCATTAGCTTCATCAAGAACATTAAACTTGTTTTTAAAATTATTGGGAAAATTAATTTTTATATTTTAGGGAAAAATAATTGTTTCAAATGAAGCAAGTTCATAAATGTCCTCCAATACAGATTCATGGAGGCAACAATCAGCACAAAACTCTGGAGTTGTTGGTAGTCTGAAAATAGAATGAGTTTTAGTTTTCTTTTTCTTTTTTAACAAATACTAATATTATATGAGTATTCGTTCTACGTTTGGACCACACTGCAACTTTGAGTTATTAGACCCTACTTACACAATTATTTTAATTAAAATTATAAAATTATCTTCACAATCTGCTTAACAAAGGTCAATGTTCATATCGACGTAGCCATTTATTTGTAATCAAAGAATAATAATAAAAACAATTAAACAATTGAGGTTTTGCTCCTGTTCTATTATCTGCTTAAAAAGTATAATATTCACTTTTTTTTCTTTTTAATTATGTTTCTAACCTTAACTGTTTTACACAATTATTATAAATAAGAAAAAATAACAATAATGAAGGTTATTTAGAAAGTTGAAACTAGTTTTAATACAAACAATAGCATTAATCATTTTTCAATCTGGTTTGGTTTCTTTTGAAGTAGACAAACAAAAGGAAAAAAAAAATGCTCTGCCATTGGTTGTAAGACCTGTCATGTGACATTGAGAGATCAATCTGGTACTCCTAACTTTGAATGTCTGGTCTGAGAATGTTTTGGACATTGTGTGAACCAAAGTATAGTTTCATTTTCTACAATTTTATCTGAATATTTATTTGAATAGAAAAAGACAGAGAATGAAAAAAATAATAATCTTTTAACTGTTTCTTTGTCTTTCAAAAACTTGTTAAACTTTAGATGAACATTTGATTGTTGAATACTGTGCATACAAAAAAGTAAGAATGTTTGATTCCATTAACCAAGGATGCTTTAACTATTGCTTGTATTTTAGTCACTAAAGATAATTATGAAATAGAAGAAAAACTGATATACTTGAATCAGAGTGATGATAGAGACTAAGACTAAAGAGAATTAAAATGTTGTTTGAATTACATTAAAGTTCTTTCTTTAACTCTCTGTCATAAAGCTCTTTATCTAAATAAAGATTGTGTGTGGATGGATCCTAGGCTCTCAGCATCAGATGAGCCTCCAAAGGAAGACTTTCGAGTTAATTATTGCTACTTTTTCATGTTTGGTAGAATGCCACATTTGCTTATTTTAGTATTCTTACTGCAACCATTATGTCAAGAACATTATAAGTCCACCCAAAACCCAAAAAAGTGTTCCAATAGAAGAATTCCAATAATATATTTCATGTGATTAGGATCAAAGACTAGTCTTAGTCTTGTTTGGTGAACAGAATAGAGTAAACTATCTATGGTGGCCTTCTTTCCACACCACCAAACATCTGAAAAAGTTGTTCATTAATACTATTGAACATGCTCTTGCTTCCCCAGACATGATGAATCTGAGGAGAACAAATGAGCAAATCATTATGAAGTGATAAAAGAGCAGAACATAAAATTTCAGGATTTTAATCTTTGCAGAGTGTGTTTAAAGATCACAATCATCAACATATGATGACATAAATCAAGCAGTAAATTGGTAATTGGATCTCAGGTATCAAATATCAGCAACTCATCAAATGATCAACATGCAGAACAAATGAATAATATTCCAAAATTTAGCACTAAATATCAATATCAGTGAGATCTAAGAAGTTCAAGCTTGGAAACTTGAGTAAATGGTCTTCATTTCACCAAGTTAACAGAGTTACACAAAATCACAATTGTATGTCCTCAAATTGATGCTACTTTCATAGATCAGATGATTAACTAAATCTCTGGCCCTCTAAACATAAACCCAATATGGAAGAAGACTTGGCACAAAAATAACTTCAGAGGATGATGTTACTCAGTTCTACCGAACAAATTCCTTCCAGAATCAGAATAAACTTGTTGATTGCAAGAAAGATCAAATTCAATCAATTAGCTGGATCTAATTCTCTTCTGGTTGACTTTTCCATCAGACTTCAAAGTTCCACTGGAGTCCCCTTCAGAAGAAGCTTCTCTGGATTTGGTAAAGGAGTTAGAAAGATCAGCATAGAGATCAACCACCCTTCTGATATTGCTATTGAGTTCTCTGATCAATCCCACATTTCTACTTAGATTATCAGGCATCTTGGACTCCTGGTTTTGGTTTATCTCATTGATCAGCAACCGGTTCTGATTCAAAATATCTTGAGCTTGCAATAAGCTCTTCTGAAATACCTGTAAAAGTCTGCTATCTACTTGAGCTGAATTGCCTAGCTCTCCAAATACATCACCGTCCATCTCAATTACACCAAGGATTCAGTTAACAAATAACCCTGCAAAAAACAACCATAACAACAAACAATAACAGGTGAATGAAAAGCCAAAACTTAAAACCCTGATCCATACATGAAGAAGAAAAAGAGACAAAAGTGTGTGAGAATTCTTACAAATTTAAAATACAAGAGACAATCAGATAGGAATAGGATGCTTAATCTCCCTGACTGCAGAGGAGAAAAGCAATTTAAAAAGTTGATCCAGTTGGAACAGGAATTTTGGGAAAACACAATGATCAACAACAAGCATACTTTTGGCTATTCATTCCTCTATCTCCTAAGCAAGCAACCAAAATGGAAGGAAGGGTTTGCATAAGATTCCAGAGACCCATCAAAAGACATCATCAAGAAGAAATACTTTTTTCTCTCTCACAGCCCTAAAGCAAGGGACCCTTTTCCTCAAGAAAGAACCTTTTGCTTTTACTGTTACCAATGAAATCAAGATGGTACAGAGGAGGACACAGTGACACACACAACACAACACAACAAAAACAAGCACCTAACTACCCTAGTGGGAATCCCAAAAGCCAAGTCAATACCAATAAGTCTTCTTCCCCTCCCAATAAAATAACACGACCCCATATATGTATATATATAATAGCTTCAGTTGTAGAATTTAAAATAAATTAAATCACACAGAGTTGAAGGATGAATCGAACAGACCCATCAGACCGAGAAGCGAAAAGATGAAACTTTTGAAGAACCCAGAAATGCGATCTTACCTTGAGAAAGAGGAGCATCCCAGTTGTGGTAAGTGACGTGAAAAGGAGAGGGGAATGTTTGGAATTTTGTTGGGGTTGAGAGGAAAAGAGATATTTTGAGAGGAAAAAGAAAAAATGGAACCTGAAATGATGGAGAAAAAAACAAGGAGAAGAGATGATCGATGATATGATAGCGTTAAAATAAAAACCTCGTTTACATCAACAACAACAACAACCGCAGTGAGTGTGTGTGTGTGTGTGTTGTGGGCACAAACTGAACAGCGCAGCACTTACACAAACAAATTTGCTCTTACAAGTTGCCCCACACCGAAGCCTTATGCCAACATCACACATGTAATGTGTCACATGTAACATAACATGTAACATCACATTTACATGCCTTATGCTTCGTGTCTATTAACTGCTGTCTTTTCTTTCCCTTCACAGATTTCTTTTACAGCTATTTCTTTTTATTTCTTTTTATCAAAAATCATACACAGGTGAATAAAAGTATTGGAAGTAAGAAAAAAATATATTTTATTTTTAGTTTTGAGATGAGTTTTTAGTCTAACATAATTGTTTGTTTCATTAATAAGTAAGTTTATTATTAAAAAAAAATGGATTTGATTAAATTACCATTTTAGTTTTATGATGATTAATGATTTATTTAATATTTTTCAAGTTTTGGTGGATTCTCTTGAAGTTAAAGCAACTATTTTTTGTAATTAAATATTTCTTAAATTGTTTTAATCAATTTACTATAATCTAAATTATGATTTATGCTATATTGCAATTTTTTCAACCTAGACATGATGATGAAATAATGATAATGATAATGTTAATAGAGGTAATAGTAATTTCAGATATTTGACGCTAATAATAACAATAATGGAAATGTACTTGATATGATATCATAACAATGTCAATAATAAAAATAAGATAGTAGTAGTAACGATTTTAGTAATTATGGAGGTAAAACCTTGTATAAGGACAAGAAAAATAATAGTCACTAATAACATGGAATTAGTGATAATAATGATTAAAATATTTTTTATCAAAGTAAAAGTCTTTTCATTTAACTAAAAACTAAATTCACAAAAAACTATTTTTTAGAAAATAATGTAAAAGTATTACAAATTGCATTAAAAAATCATTTCAACTTATACGTTTTGATTTAAAAAAAATTCTGAAAACTAAAAACTCGCTTGGAACGAACAATTGATTTTTTTTTAGCAGAGGGAGAGCATAAGTAGTAGGAAAATGAGAGTGAGTGTAAAATTGTTTATAGAAAACAGTGAAAATAATTTAAAATTGACATTGAATTAGAAGTATTCGGAAAATATATTAAAAAAAGAGAAAAAGTTATATTTATTAAGAGTCTTGTTAGCTCATGTCTCTCCGTCACATTATATAAGAAATTAAAATAAATTATTAGAAATTATATAATAAGTTATTAAAGATATAAGAGAGTTATTTTTTATACATCTTCAGTCTCTTACATTTTCCATTCATTAAATTTTGTATAATTATCATTTATTAAACAAAATAACACAAATCTAGCTATTAAATTGCATGTATCTCTGTAAGATTTTCCATATTTGGGCTTTTGGCCTCCTATACTATTTAGGATAGGAAAATTTGGAAACCTTTTTCCAACACCCTTAAATTTCTTTCTACACCTCCTTGTCTTTTAAGTTTCTCATTTTATCCTTTGTTGTTTATATGGGTATTTTGATTGTATAACCCAAAGTATTGCATAATAAGAAAAAATGTAATTGTGCAATACAAAATATAATATCCAAATTTTACAACCCACAAACTTTCCTGATCATTTGAGTCTTTCAAACAAAACTATATAAAGGAATACTTTTAATATTTCTCAGTAAAAAGAACACCGTATAAATGCAGAAAGTAAAAACCCTATTTTAAATTTTTAAAATTTAAATTCTATACAATTATTAATTTTATTTATTAATAATAGAAAAAAATGAAATAATTTACTATATTTTTATAATAGCAAATATTTATACTTTTTTCTTTTAAAACATTATAACATATGAGAATATCAATTGACCTAACTATCACTGTTTTCTCTCTTCTTAATCAAACATAACATTTAATTATAATTTTTGTCCTCCCACTTTTTCTGAGTCCAGATTTTTTATTTGTTTTTTTTTACCGTTCTCTTTTAAAACATTTAATCAAATATTTCTGGTTTTTTTAAATACTCTGGGTTGGTATTTTAAATATTTTTTTAATATATTTTAAAATATCAAAATTAGTGGTAATCAATGTATTATAAAGGCATAATAGAGAAACAGTACAACAAATCACAACAGAAAATTCAAATCTCCTTTTTCTCACCCCATTGAACCCAAAAGTCTTAAGTAACTTAATCCACACTATTGAGTACCAATAAGCACACTATATATTTAAAACAAAAATAGAAGAATGAAGAAACAATCAACATAAGAAATATGACATTTTTGAAAGTAACCCATTATTTTTTTTCCATTCAACCCATTAGCAATGTATATATGTTTTATGAAAGCAAACTTATCTCTTCTTTCTTTATGGTGTTTGCTTCATCAAACTTTTTTTTATATAGGAGAGATTTTTCACGAAAATAGTATGATTTGATTGTAAAAGAAGATGAGAAAGAGATGAAAGTTGTTGTAGTTGTTGAAGATCCTACTTCAAGAACTTATTTCTTTGCCATATGGAAGCACCTCTCACTCTCATTGTTGCACAGCATTTATAATATTCACCACCAAACAAACCCTATTTCAAGGACCTTAGGTTAGGCTTCACTACCCAAACTCAACCTCATCTATTTAGAGCCACATTATTTTTTCTTAATCCTTTTGTGATTTTAGAAATATTTATTATAACTTCAATGTGATATATAGAAAAGGTATACACACTTTTCGTTGAATCAATATCATTCATGTTCTTTTATAGAAGTCAAATTATCTATTTTAAGTTGTATAATATTTGTTCTCACTAAATTAGAATCACATATACCTTTACCAAACATACAACATGTCGAATGTCCACGTAAGGATTGAGTTCAATAGTGTCCATTTTAGAAAAATCTCTGATGGAAATAGGATCGTAGAGTGGAAGTAGTCAACATCCGAATGAGGATTCTCATTGATTCAAGATCTTAGACTGCCATGAATAATAATGTTATATTATTATACAGCCAACCTAATGAGATAGATACAGAAACATTAATATTATATTTGAGAACATAGCATGCCTAAAAATCTAACGTTCAAATTCAGAAGTATCCTATAAAAGTTTTAGGTTTGTAAGATTGGAGTTGAAGATAGTGCACGCGCCGTGCCATGTGCCGTCACCTCGTTAACAAATAATAAGGTAGCCGCCAGATAAGGTCACTCCAAACACGTGCCCTTGTCTATACTGTACCAACCATATTTCTGTATTTCATTTGCATCTACTATATGCTAATCTACTTAATTTATTGTATACATACACGGTAGAAATGAGAAAAAAAAAATACTAAATACTATTACCATTGCTACCTTCATCTCTTCATCTTTATTCTTGATTACAAAATATAATGTATATATAATAATAATATGCATAAACAACTAACCAATATGACATGAAATGCTTCTTTAATGCGAAATTCAGTCAAGTCAACTTGGATCTGCGCAATGTCATGTCCAGCAAATAGGGAACCCGTGATATAGATGATTAATAATTGATGCTACTTTCAACTAGGAATTCTCTCTGCAAATTTTTCCTTTCATGGATTAATCTCCTTTTTTTCCTCAAGGGAAAATCCATCAAGTGCTCCTTTGATTTAGAAAAGTAAGGCATTATCAGCATATGAACAGTAACAAATGCTGTCGTTGGTATGACGTATCTCAAGTAACTATCTCAACACAGAAGATTTCAACAAAATAAATAAATTAATAAATAAATGATAGAAGTTTTCATACAAGCAGATTTCAGTGTATAGGAAAGTAACATAAGAAGATGGGTAACCCCTATATTTGCTTTCTTCTTTGGAAGTGAAACACTTGAGCTTGTCATGAAATTGATGAAACACAAACAATTTGCTAAAAAATGTTGTGAACCCATCTATGTACAAAGTCAGTAGTTGACAGCAAACTGCGTCCTTAGATCCCTAAAATCATGTTTTTTCCTGTCATTCTGATACAAAATTGAGTATTCCCCCGCTTTCCAGCAGGTTGTCTCCAATCCATTCACTCCATAAATAAGGGCTGGCAGCAAATCTCTGCAGTCTTCTCCCCACAAATCCCATCATCCCAGTTATTGTGCCCAAATTTCGTCAGAACCAACACAAGCATCTGTCCAACTCATCCATCCATTGCATGCACCTCCCTCTTCCAAGCCTGAGAATCTTGTGGCTCATACAGCTTTGCCGAAAGCCCCAATATCACGGCCGAGACAAGCTTTTGACTGTGGGAGATCACAGTATGAGGAAATCAAACAGCCCACAAATCTCCACGTGATGCAGAAGAAGAATCTGCAGACAAGGAATGGTTATACGTCTCTCTTTCCCATGGGTCCAGATGAGTTCTGCTTCTTCTGTATACCATACTGCCAAGTATCTCTTGTTTTGTCACCCCCGTGATCAAAATCATCTACGGAATTCTCCATTGAAAACCGTGATTGGCGATGGTTCCCGTTTCTGGAGCCAATTGGAGCACCCATATTCTCGTCATCTTCAGATGGTGCTCCCGACCTGGAATCCATCATATGCATATCCATTGCTCTATATCTTGGTCCAGCTGATCTCATGCCCCTCATATTTGAAGGCTTACCGGGCAATGATGTGTAAACAGGTCCCTTCGACACCAGGAAGTCTTTAGGAAGAGAGTCCATGTCCATATAGCAATTTCGAGATTTAGCATCATTAATCAATGCAGCCCAATCTTCAGATTGCACCAGAGCATTCGCATTTCCCATGACCTGTAATGGTAACAAACTATCAATAATATTATCAACTATTACAAGTTTATTTTCTAATTAATACATAAATAAATTTATCACCGATGAATGAATGCTTTAGAATGATTTTCATACCCAAAGGGCCCTCCTTGCACGTGTAAGGGCAACATTCATCCGACGAATATCTGCAACAAAGCCAACACCGTGACTAGATGCACGCACACAGGACATTATAATGACATCTCGTTCTTGACCTTGGAAAGCATCTACTGTATTGATATATAGATCCTTCCCTTCTTCTGAATTTAAGACTTCGTCAAACTCACGCTGGAGGCATTTCAATTGCAGCTTATATGGAGTAATTATGCCAACAGTAATTTTTCCTAGACCCAAAGACTTGACTGTTTTCTGAACATGCTCATACAATCTGAGACAAAATTGTGCTTCATGTATGTTTTGATAAGAGACTGATCCACCTCTGTGAGACTCGCGCCCATGTCTGATATCATAGAATATATAAGGTTTAAGTAAAGGGTCCTTGTAGTATGGCTCGTCAGGAAGTTTAGCCACACTTTCACTATCGGTAAGCCGCCCCTGATAGAAGTACCTAGAAGGGAAATCCCGAATATGAGGGTGCATTCTATACTGCACGGACAACAACATTGTCGGGCAACCTGCTTGTTGGAACCTTTCAAAAAGACTCCTACTGTACATCAATGTTCCAGCAGCCTTGCTTATAACTGTAGCAGGAAGCTGCTGAGGATCTCCAACAAGAACACACCGAGCTGCACCGAGAGAGAGGGGAGGCAGAATTGCCACCTCACTGGCTTGGGCTGCCTCATCAATGACCACCATATCAAAACCATGGGAAAGGCGAGAAAACAACTTCCGGCCACTGCTAGAAACTGTAGTAAAAACAATCTCTGCTTCATTTGCAAAACTGGCCTCTAAACTAGCACGGGCTTCTTCCAAATTAAATCCACTACCAGGTCGAAACCTACTTTCAAGAAGAGCTAGGCGAGACATCTCAACCAGAACCTTGTCCCGGTTTTCAACCACAGCAGCAAGGCTTTGTAGCAAAGCATCTCGATTCTGATCTCGGGCCATGAGAAGGTCAGGATCAACACCAACAGATCCTTGGGAACGAACAGCAGCGGCAGCAGCATTAAGATCTCTGTGGAGACAATGCAACTGCTGAGTCAACTGTGCCTCACGATTCTTTAACTGGTGCATCCATCCCATAATTTCTTCCCGACTCTTGATTAAAAGCTGTTCAGTTCTGCGCTCAACAGAAACTGCTTGTGCAGCACGTGTCTGAGAATCAACCCCTACTCGAGCCACATCTGGTCGATAAACTTTCATCTCCCCATCAATAAATCCACGATCCAGAACACGAGCAAGAAGCTCATCAGTGGCAGCATTAGATGGAGCACAGACTAACATTCTAGGTTTTGGGACCAGTTTAGGTAAGGTTCGCAAGAGATTCTGGTCCATGTTTTGCAGAACTTCATCGATAGATCCAGTGGGTACATGATCTGAATTAATCTCATTGACTTGCTTGTAGCTCTCAGGGGCCACATGCTTTAATAAAGAGGTGTAGTAGTGCTGATACTGAACAAGGTGAATGACATTCAACATTCCCCACACTGTATGTGTTTTTCCTGTTCCTGGAGGTCCTTGAACGAGGGTAAATGGCCAAGGTTCTTGCCTTTTTGTTGATCCACTACTTGTGCCAGCAGCTGTGTGCGTAGCAGCCCATTGGATTGCTGCCAACTGGGGTTCATTGAAGGTCCTACGTAGATACTCAACAAAGTTCTGTGTGAAGCATTCAGGCATGGCTGGGGTCTGTTGCTCATATTTAGGGAAGTGTTCGGGACTAGGCTGAAGGATTGCAGTTTGCATCTGGAAATTAAAAATAGTTAGAATTGAAATCCCACAACACTACTTCATATTATGATAGGTTTCAGCATTTACCTGCAAATTTAGTCGACGAAATGCATGTAGGGCAACATACTCCCTTTGTGTGGTAGCAAGAGAACCAAGAACGGTGAGGTACCATATGCTTCCACTTTGAAGCTTTCTTATGATATGGTCATCGTCAACCCTACAGGAAAGAACAATTACATTTGAGAACAATATTGGAACCAAATAAGTGCACAGCAACACAGTCAAGGAACCTCAATGGGAAAATTCTAATGAACACTTGCCTGCTGGGATCATAAGAGTCTCCAACATAGTAATGAAGAATAGCACCAGGAGGATCACGGGTATCAATAGGTATGTGCCGCCTAACCGTGCCGACCACTCGTCCAGTGACTTCTGATTCCCCATCATCCTGAGCTACAGATGAATTGTTCTGCTTGGATCTAACTGCTTGCATAATGAAACTATTAACATGATTGAACTACAAAAAAATTTAGAACTGATTATCATGTACTAGATATTTGGCAACAAACCTGATCCAGGCCTGGGGGATGAAAGAATTGCAACATCACCCTCCTTAAATGACCATTTGAACTCATGTACAGGAAGAACTTTCACATCATACCACCCTAAAAAGAGATTCAGATAAATTAAACCCACAGATTAAAAAAACAAAAGCAATAAGAAGCAGCAAAGGAAGGGACTACATATTTGTTTGTTGAAGTTGCAAGGATAAAGCATGAAGCACCGTTAGTTAGGGTCCAAACAAAATTACAAGCAGGGAAAGAGAAAATTAAATTCCATGAACTAAGGAGACAGTTTCTATTATTCAGATGGAGCATTTAAAATAATGCAATAAGTATCAGTTCACAGCAATGAAATTGCTTCGCACAAGGAATAAAATATATATCTAACACAAAACAAGCAACTAAAGGTACAAGACATATACCTCTTTCCCTCGACTCATTCGCCTTCACTCGCACCATAATATGAGTATCCCTTGACACTGTTTCTGTTGACTCTTCCCAAGTACTGTAAAGTTGAGCACGGCATTCCTCAAAAAGCAAAGGCTCAAATACTCTAACATACTCTTCCACTGATTCAAACCGTCCAGGGACACACTGAAGCTCAGTATCCTCTGAATGACAGGATCTTCAAATTAGTTACCAACAATAATAAAAAAAATAACAAAAAATTCAAAAGGAACCAAAGGATATATCTGCATTAACACAGAAAAATGACAAATGAAGATCAATCCATTTACTAGAAGCAAATGCATTAGAGCTTAAATGAGCAAGTACATACTACAACATAAAGCCTTAACCTACAAATAATAGGAACCAGCTATATGAAACTATGATTGATACATGTTTTTGCATTTGTTTGCTCTTGTGATCATAATATTACACCGAGAAAACTCTTCCAGAAGTTCTATTACATAAAGAAAAACAGAACGTGAAAATAAAATGTCAGACTAAAGTCAATTTGTTCAGCAGGTTTGCCATATTTCCACCCACAATAGCCATAGACCCTAATATCCATGAAATGACATTCTAATAAATAAACCTGTGTTTGAATGGAAAGATAACAATTTCTAATTAAGAACATGTGAGGAGTTCTTATCTACAGTATGTATATTTTGTAGGATAACACTAACAATATAACAGTTGACGAACTTTGTTTTGAAAATGATCAAATAATTGTTACTGTCCCTTGTAAGAAATCTAAAACCATGGGTGACAAATTGAGACAACATGATTTTGCATTTAAAACCAATTCATACAATCCAAATCACAGAAAACAAAGCAAACAATCCAAATCACAGAAAACAAAACAAACACTCTAACACACTGGATAAAATCAGCAAGTAACGAAGAGAAAATAGAACAATGGGCAGATAATAGTCAAAATACTAAATTGAAGTAAAGCTCCAAGTTTCCCTTCCACCGGTTATCTTTCATTCTCTCTGAAGAAAGAAGACAACTTGAGAACCATAACACAAAAGAGGCATATGATGGCAACTGGATTACATAAAGAATTCATGTAAACCAGAGGAAGCTATCAAATCAATATCAAATTTCATTCCAAAAACAACTGTCATCACCTTTGCATATCTCTCCAGTGTTATGAATCTCACAGTGTGATAACTGGAGGAAGGGAGCAACAAGATGAGAAATCAGAAACCACACGAGTGCAAAGAATAAAATGAAACAAATCTAAAGAGACCAAAAAGCTTAACAATAATAGTATATCTGCACTATGGTCATAATAAAATTACTTGATACCTGGGTGATGCCAAAACTTTTCACTGGTCACCTCCCGTATAAGGCGTTCAACAGATGTGTCCTGGGACTGGTTGCTGATAGGAGTCTGCTTCTTGATAGAAAGATGCTTCTTGTTTCCTAATTTAACATCATTGGAACTTTGACCACTCAATCCCAACTTCCTATTAGAATGAATAGTGTTTTTCTGCTGCCTTGAATCTGTCAATTGTTTCCATGAACCCTGTCTTGGAATGGGTGGTAAATTGGCCTCTGCAGGAGGCTCTGTTTCACTGTTTAACCTCCTGGATCTAACAAGTGGTCCTGTAGTATCGCCATTAGAATCAGATTTAGGTTCATGTGCTTCAGCATGGTTGCCACCTTCACCAGAAGTAGTCTCAGTGAGCTTCTGATCCTTAGCTATTCCAACACGCTCAACTTGTGCAGGAATAGTGCGGACTTCCTTTATTGTACGACTTACAACAGATGACGAGAAATTCTGCCTTCTAGGGGTTGAGGTTTTAATAGGACCTGCTTGCTTAACATCCTCTAAGTTAAGAAACATTGTCTGTCTATTACGTTTCTTTCCCAACATTTCCTCTTTACGTTGGTCAATCTTCCTCTTCCCTGGATTATTTGCACACCTAAGTGCGTGACTTGCTTCAATACCTTTCACTTCTTTTTGCTTGGGAACTAAAGTGGGTTCCTCCAGTGCATCTGTAGAGGTTTCACTTTTTATATTGCTTTCTGAATTTGGAATACTATTGCTTTTCTGCTCACTCGAATTTGATTCTAGACCTATAGAAGTATGACTACCCTTTTCATCATTTATACTATCAGAACTCTTAAGATTTCTAGGCTTACAGTCAGAAGCAACCACAACACCCCCATCCACCATTCCAGATGTTGCTACCTCTTCTGAAGCTTGACTTCGCTGTGCCAAATTATTCCCTACATTTGCATTAGCATTACTACCTCCATTTGAATTAGCATTATTACCTCCATTAGCATTAGCAAAGACGTCCTCATCAGACCATTCCCCTTCTTCCCTCTCAGTAGGTTGGGCATTTGCTGAACTTTGTATCCGTGAATCTATAACCTTCACATCTTCATCTTTACTTGACTTTGAGGAAACCTTTGTGTCCTGATCTCCTGCTTTCTTCAATTCAGCATCTGGTTCAGGCACACCAGTGAATTTAGGCCGAACAAAAGGTTGAAATCCAGAGACAGACGAGGCATGTGAAAAAGCATGATTATTTATTATTCCTTGGGCTGCAGTTGATGTTGCAAATAAATCAGAAGCATGGGGATTTGTCGAGGGGAGTGTCTTTTGGGGCTGGATGCAGACAATACCATCTCTATCATCATTATCCTCTGCAGGCGGTTCATTGAGATCAAATAATGGCCTTCCTCGAGAACCCATCTCATATGCATAAGTATACAAACTAAACTCGGAATATATTGTTGAACAGAAAGGTTGCTTTTATTTTTTTTAAGAGACAATACCCATGACATGCCCACAATGAGAACAGACAGTGCACCTGCAAATCGAAAGGTACAAAGGGCTGTAAGGCTCGAGGTACGAATTCTTACCTCAAAGTGTAAGGTAACAAGCAGCAGAGTTTACAGAACAAGTAAAAGCACATACAACCTAGATGCAGTATAGCAGAAGACAATCACAAGAATCTATATCTGTCAACTAACCCAAACCAAAACAAACAATTGTACGAACACATAGAATGAAATCCACAATTTACCAATCTTTACAGGTAGTGACGACTTGTGTACAAGTATAGGTTGATCACAATATGTCTATAATTGATGATGAAACTAAAACAAACAAATGATCCAAAAGGAACACATCAGAGTCAGATATTTCCAATAGCAAATCAAAACCTAACACCAGAAACAACTTCAAAGGAAAACCTAACACTAAGAACACCCCAAAAGCCAATCTACAATAAACCATCCAATGTTCATCAACACCAATCCACCTATCAACAGAACTCCTTTCAAGAATCAAATGACAATGGTCAAATCAGACACGGCCCAGAAAAATACAAACACAAAAAACAGTCCTGAACTCACACCACACCAGATCAAAAGACCACTAATTTGTCATCCCAAAACCTAAATCAAAACTGAACGTGGAACCACAAAAACTCCATCCACTCCATCCACCGAGTGACCTAATCATCATATCTAGGGTTTCAATAACCAAAGCCAAGTTAGTACCTCCACCAACGCCCCATCCACCAAGATTCCAGATTCCCACACACCCGTTCACCAAGATCTTATCCTCACATACACCCCACGTTCAGAGATCAAACCAGTTGCCCTCCATTCTCCCAATCACAAACCATCAAACCAAATAATGCACAAATCAAAAGAAACAGTCAACCCTGATTTCCTCATTCACTATCATAATCATTTACTGATTCTCTCTACCCTCCCAGATTTTCACCACTGAAATTATCAACAACCCACCCCACCTCTATTTTTTTAAATATTAAAAAATAGAAAATTAAATTAATTAGTCCTGGAGAGAGATAATTTACCTCTTCTCACTCCGCACAGAAGGGGGCGATTTAAGAGAGAGACCGATGTAGAGAGAGATAGAAGAGGGTCGCTCTATAGGTGCAATTTAGAGAGAGAAAGTAGAAAGAGAAAGACAAAGAGAATGCAATTTGATGAGGGAAAGAGAGGGTGTGGTGACGGGTTTTTATAGGAAAACATGGATCCCATATCGCCGGCCGGAGTTTCCACCGGTCACCGTTAAGTAATTACCGTCCAAGGACATTTTCGCCATTTAATTTTTTTTACAAAGGGGCAAAATCGTAAACTCGCTTCCGCCAGGGGTAACTCGGTATTTTCCGCTTTTGTAGCGAGTATAAATCATAGATATACCTAAGCGTGACCAAACGAAACTGATTCAAAATCCTCACCCACGGTTCTGGACGGCGGCGAGTGGAACCCACGCGAAACGGAACGCGTGGAAAATTATGGTCCGTTAGTTTTTCCAATTAATTTATTAATAACAATTAAAATCCTAATTTCTCTCTGTACTTTTCCGGTGACACCTTCGTGTGTCTCTTCGCGTAATACTGATCCTTCGTATCTTTTTTGTCATCTTTTTATTAATGGAAATTATAGAAAGGGAAATTCATTAAAACATTTTTATTTCTATAATTTGATAATTTGATATTCTCACTCACGCTCCATCCACTCTAAAAAAGTGATATTTAGAAAAAGTAAATAAATGTTTTATTAATTTTTACTTTTAATATATTTCCTTTTTCTATAGCTAATAGGATAAGATTAAGAAAACTCATGTATCGGCGCAAGTTATATTGAGAATAACTACTTTTTTGTTTTTTCAAAATATTGATATCTTTCACTAATGATCCTTATTAAAGTAAGTAATCGGCTAGTTTTCAAATGCATAACATAAAAAATTGTATTTTTTTTCTCAAAAACACTATGTATGCTTTAAATTAATTTTCATGCGCTAACTATATTAAAAATATATAAGTAAAAAATATAAATACTATAAAAATTAATGAATTTTTCATTTGTAAGCTTTATTACATTTAAATTCATATTTAAATTTATTTTAACTAGTTAATAAGGTAAAAGTCTTTAAAACTAAGAAAAAATATTAAATATGGTTTGTCAAAATTCTTTATGGAGATTAATTATAAACAAAGTTGACATCGATTGCATAATTGCAGAAAAAACTGAGTACAAGTTTTTGCACCTGTGCATGGAATCAAATTTTTATTAATTTATACCTGTCCAGAGCATTTAATTACAAAGAAAAAAAAAAGGATAAATCTGTCAACGTTTACTGATAATTAAATATTTTAAGAAAATAAGCAGAATAAATACAACTATTTATGAATTGTTATTTCTCCTACATTTAAAAAATTTAACTTTTTATTCCTGAGCGTATTTTAGTCTTCGTATTCTATAAGATAAACATTCAAATATATTTTTATAAAGTATGATTTCGTCTAGTGGTGGACTCACAAATTATTATTGTTATTATTAGTTGGTTTGGAGACTGGAAATACAAAATACTGTTAAGATATTGTTAAATAAAGTAATTGTGCTTTTATATGATTTAATTAATAGCATATTTACTATTTAATATAAAAATATTAATAGATAATAATACTTTTTTTTCATTATTCTATTCAAGAAAGTACTTGTAACATTATGTTTTTATTAACAACAAATATTCGTTTATTTAGACATGCTTGGAGATTATTTTCTTTTTTATTCTCACTAAATAAAACTTTTAAATAACGATCAAATTTGGCGAAAAAAATAGGTTAATAATAAATTTATAACAAAAACTATTCTAGATATCATTTATAATTTTTTAAATTATTTTAATTATTAATAATTTTTTATTTATAAATTTAAATTTAAATTGGTTATTATAATAACTAATTATTTTTTATTATTAAAATTTATTGTTATTCAATAATTTTTTTATTCTCTATATTAAAATAAATACAAAATACTTCTAACTATATTAATTTTATTGTAATTAAAATTCGAAATAAAAATACTGCTCTTATATAAAGTTTAGTTGAGTTTATTATCATTGGCTTATCAAGAATTGCACTTACATTATTCAAACATATTTTCTTTGAAATTAATCATATTTACTTTTACCAAATAGTTTTTTTTTATAATAAAAAAATATTTCTAGTATAACAAATATTTTCTTTGATATATTAAAATTCATAACGATACCCACATGAATTTATTTGAACATAGATATTTTGATTATATAATTTATATTCTGAATGTGTAAACAATATGTAAGTTAAGAGGTTGAAATTTAGATATATAATTGTTGGTTCACTCTAAGAGAATGTTTGGTTGACAACTAATTTTAATTTTATTAACAAAAAATTGTTAATCAATATAATGATCAGATTACAAAATAATAAAAAAATTAGTTATTAAAATAATCATTATTATAAATAAAAAATTATAATTGGTTTCTAAAATTTAGTTATTAAAGTTTTTGTTACCAAATAATTTTATTTTTAAATTAGTCTCTAATTAATCAATGACCAATCTAACAATCAATTATAATTTTTTATTTATTATATTGACTATTTTATTTATCAATAATTTTATATTTTGTAAATTGATACCTAAATTTGTCAGAATTCTGACTAACAACTTTTTATCACTAAAATTTATTATTATTGAGACATTTTCTTATAGTGGTTGAAAAAAAAATGGTAATTGTGACTATGATGTTAATGTAATATATAATTACACTGTGTGATTAGTAAATTAGAGATAAATTATATTTTTGGGTTGATTTTATCAAGTTAAAAAGATAATGGAATATTGCTTTTGTTTTGATCTTGTAGACATATGAGTTAAAAGGTCTTTAATAGAATTAAGAATGTTATATGAAGGTTATGACTTTGTTTGAATACTAATGAAATGGTTAAAAATAAGTCTGTATCCAATTTACATGTGTTTGATGGGTTTTCAGTATATTTAAGCATTCAAACAAAACTAATAGTTGCGTCCGACGTGATTTTTGTTCAACCGCGACAATTTGTCACTCAAAATTGGAATTATGACAAAATTTTGTTTTTTAATTTTGTGAATTTTCTCCCAAAAAAATGTAAAAATGTTGTGTTGCTTTGCTACAATAGTTGTACTTCATATTTTATTGGTCGTCACTTTCCGCAATTACAAAATTTTAACATCATGCTTATAGACATTTTAATAATATGTTTCCTTACCTATTAAAAATACTATTAAAATGATTATAAGTTTTTTCTATTTTACTAATTACAGATAAATTCTAATTACAATGTTCTATATTATTTAAAAAATTAATATATACATATATATATATATATATATATATATATATATTATTAATGATTTATCTAATAATAGCATATTATATTTACAGTGATACTATTTATCTTAATATAAATTTTATTAGTTATATATCTTTTATTTGTAAATTTTATTTCAATACAACGCTAAGATTAATATATTTTTAAGTTAATGTAATATTATCAAAAATAATATACTATGATATCAAGAAAATATATTTTATGAAAAAGAAATTCAAGTTTGTAAAGTTAATCTTACCAATATTTCAATGAAATAATGAAGATTTCGCATCAATTAAAAAAATAAATTTGTAATATATAAATAAATACAATATTAAATGTTATAATATATTTCAATGAAAATATTAAAAATTCTACATCAATTACAGATCAAATAAATTTGTGATATATTAATGAAATGTTAAGATAAAATAAAACAAATTTGTAATATATAAATTCATGTAAATCTTATATTATTATAGAACGATTATGTAAATTTAAATTAACTTTATTATGCTTAAATTAACTTTTTAAAATGGGAAAAAAACAAATCATGTGACTAACAAAATTTCCTAATCATAAGTAAATAGAAAAGGTATACAAGATTTATAGCTAGAAGTTGGTCTAAAAAAGTTGCATCCCTAATTAGATAATAGACATAGTCTTATTGACATGAAATAGCTGGGAAAGTACAATGAATTAAAGTTGTTTATAATAAAGTAGTATTTTTTTAGTTTGTTAGAGTTTGTAAAAAAAAATTGTTAACTTATCATTTTCGTAGTGCAAATGTTTTTAAAGTTTTTCACCCAATATTTTCGAAACAAAGTCATGTGTTGTGAGTTTTGCTATTTTTGTTTTGGTTTTATGTACACTATTTTTCATCTCATTTTTTCAAGATGGTGGTAGGTGATGATGATCTATATCAGTGTGGAATAAAAAGTTTGACCACCATATCAGCATGCACTACTTTACTTAAATTACATTATTTTTCTTAATTATAATGAGTTTGTAAAAAATGTAGAAACCTCATTGACCATAAATATTTGATGTTTGAAACCCTTTCTTCTGTATGGTGATTTGTGTGAAATTTTCAGAAAATGAATAATTTAAAGGGTTAAATATGTTTTTGTCCCTCAAGTTTGAGCGAAATTTGGGTTTAGTCCCTCATCAAAACTTTTGACCAATTTAGTCCTTCAGTGAATTTAGTCCTTTTAACCAAATTTTGTTAAGTTTATCTGACATTTCAAGCACATTTCATGATAGTATTTAAATTATTTATACTGTTTGACAAATTTTTGTTTCAATGTTAACTTAAATACTATCATGAAATGTACTCGAAACGTCAGATAAACTTAACAAAATTTGGTTAAAAGGACTAAATTCACGCATTTTGAAAGATGAAGGACTAAATTGGTCAAAAGTTTTGATGCGGGACTAATTCCAAATTTCGCTAAAACTTGAGGGACCAAAAACATATTTAACCCTAATTTAAAGTATTATAGGTACTTCATTAATGGTGGTGATTCTTCATCAAGTTTTCATTGTATCAGTTTTCATCTGTGACTTTTTATGAAGTTGGAAGGTTCATTGTGTCTTTTTATGCAGTTGGAGGGCACATTGTTTGTAATTAAGCAACAGTAGTTTAAGAACAATGGTCCTTTCGAGGGTGATTTAAAAATTAGTTAAGTGTGAGTAATTTCATATAAAAAATAGTTGAGTGCTTTAACAATGTGAAAAATAAGTTGATTTTTTTTTTCTGCAAAATTGAAAAAAAATAAAAGAAAAGTAGCATAGTAAAATGTGAAGATCAATCAATAAGGTGCAATTAACTGTTATATATCAGCGGAAACACAAATACGATAATACATGTGGTTGTACTTTTTAATTTTTATAAAATTTAGTTAAAGATTCTTAATTTTTAAAATAGTAGTTAAATAAAATAATTATTAAAAATTAAATAAATTTATAAAATAATATCTAAAATTAAAAGAATTTTTTAGATTAACAATTAAAAAGTAAATTATTTATAAAATAATTAATTTTTAAAATAATAATTAAAGAAAAATTTGAAAAAACAAAATATTGGCACAAAAGAATAATCTCTTTATATATTACTATACATTTTTCTTTAATTATTATTTTCAAAATTTAAGATAATATTAAATTGTTTAAAATTTCGTATATAGTTTTTAATTAGTTTACACATATTGGATTAATAAATGTATAAATAAAGATGGGCAGAATATAAAATCTCATAATCATTTCATTATAATAAAAATATATTATATTTGTTGATTTCTCTAATAAACCTTCAACTTAAAAATATGAAGAAAGTATACTGTGTATTTAATATAACTCGTATTTGATATGTTGATATATTTATTTTGAAAATAATAAGATATGTTACATTATGATATATAAGTATTGAAAAATGTACAATTATTAAAAACGTAATAAATATATGATAATATTGTGTAAATTTAAACTAAAACTATATATACTAAAGTTATAAACATAAAAATTATAAATTATTGTCATCATAAAACTATCATTACATCTTAGTAGTCAAAACCTTTATGATTAATGTTAGTCGCTAATCTATAAATCAATTATTTTAATAGTCAAAGTCTTAATAATTAATGTTAATAACGAAATTATAAATAAATTCACAATAAAAACTATTTAAATTATCAATTCAGAGATTAATTATAATTTTTTAGAATTATTTTACCTATCAATAAATTCTAATTTTTAAATTAGTTACTGTATAGTAATTAATTGTTTTTTTTTACTAAAATTACTCATTATTTATAAATTTTCTTATTATATACTACCATTATATAAATTAAATATTTTGATCTAAGTATCTATATATTATCGGATACAGATACGATTATAGATAATCTCGATAAACTATAGCAGGGTAAATAAATCTGAACTAATGCCTAAATAAATTTATGATAAAAGTTCTACAAAGAATTAGAATAACTATTTTTTAAGTCGATTACATACATTGAACGAAAGGCTTAAATGAATTATTCTTTTATAGGATTTTTTAAAAAACGTTTAAGATTTTTTACTTCAACAATATTTGTTTTAAGGGATTTTTTTATCATAGTATTTTTATCTCTTCCAATATTATTTTTCAATTCCATTTTTAATTTAGTTTTAGTTTTTAAAATTATCAAATAAAAAAATTTGTGTCCTAGTATACATTATTTACTAAAACCCTAAAATTTAATTTGATTATTACGAATTTTAATTATAAGATTGTTTATATATTTAAAAATGATTATTTTTCTACAAATTATTCATATGTATATAGACATTAATTTTTGTGTACATATACAAGTATTATAATTTAAATAAAATCAAATATTTTTATTATAGTTTATTGTGAATCAGCATAAAATCCGATGGATTATAAATAATGGTAACAAGAAACGAAGGAATTTTTATAAAAGTAAATAAAATAGAATCATTCCATATATAGCATAAAATTGCCTAATTTATAAATAAAATTAAACTAATATAAAATTTAATCTAAATTCCAACATTTCAAATTCAACTTTCTTTAGATTGGAAATTACTTTGAAAGTAAAATTTTAATGTCCAAAGTTAAATTGTTTATATTTAAAATTAAATCTAAAAAATTTAAACATTTGAATTTTGACACGAACTAACAGTTTAGAAAAGTAAATGGAAAGAAAGTTATTTTTCTACTTATTATATTACAATTATTTTTTAATGTCATATTTTAATCGATTTAACAGTTCAAAATATAAGAGATGGTTGTGTGTGTGTCTGTATCTCTCTCTCTCTATATATATATATATATTATGATTTGAGTGGAAATATATATTATTTTAAAATAATATCTTTACTTTGATTTCTATAAATTGAGTGTTTGATTGCAAGAAATTTGAGAAAAGAAAATGGATTTGTTTTTACAAACTTTAATTCAACAAAAAAGAAGAAGAAGATGAGAATAGAGATTTAAAAAGACTTAATTATTGCTACTATTAAACATCTTTATTGATATTTGAACTGGTAACGTCCAAGAAAATTTTGTAGTTTTATAAAATATTAATTGGATATCTACTATATAATAATATCCTTAAATATAGATATAATTCATACAGATACATATGTATTATAAGCTCAAAACAATATAGTCCACAATTGATATTAAATAAATAATATTAGTAGCATAAACTTATTCTCCTCTTACTTTTTCTTCAAGTTTAATTACTTCCGGATCACTTGTAATAAAATTTATTTTTAACTTCTAATAATAATTATTATTACATGTAAGGATAAAATAATTATAAAATTACTATAATATCATGCATAATGAATTAGATACAAGTTGTTATTTAAATTTCTCGTCACCTGCTTGTTATGTAACTGAAATTTATATGTCACGTATCTAACGGTAAATCTTGATATAAAATTTGAGATATCAAAATAATATATTTAAAATTTACATATTTAATAATTATTGATAATATAACAAAAATACATAATTTAGTATTAATATTGAAATGCTTATCTTTAAAAATGATAATTTTAAAGTTATATTCTACGTTAACCTCATTTTAATCAGCAATGTAAGTTTTACCTCATTCATTTATTCTAATTCTTTTCATATTTAAGAATGTTTTTCTAAATTATGTTCTAAAAGATTATAATATAAAACTTCACACCTATATCTCTTTTAATTTAAAAAAAAAAAATTAAAAAAAAACTCATCTAATTAAACAGATAAATTCAACCGGTCTAGTTCTCATCATGAAAAAAATGATGTGAGATACACGTAATCACAAAAATATATTTTTAATATCCAACAAACACACGATACTCTCCACTTTTTCTTTTTTATCATCTCTTCTTGGTCAAATAAAAACTCTCACTCTTTCTCACTTAAAAATTAATTAATCATTACTTTCAATTAAACATGTTTTGTACCAAATCTAAATTAATTAAGCATATTGTTATATTATATTCACTAAACATAGGATGTAAAATTAAAACTGATTTGATATAGTTAGTAGGAAATAGAAAAGTTGGTAACAGAAGAAGGTGCTAGAACTTTATAGTAATGTGATCCAGTAATAATTGTGTACATTTGAAATCATGCATGTTCATTAGTTAATGACTAAACATAGCATGTGAATTCTTCTGCTACTGCTATGTACTTACATTACCCATTCTAAACCACCATCTACACCTAACCACATCAATCAATGTAAACACACCATTACAAAACTACTACTCTTTTTTTTTTTTTTACTTTAAACTTTTTAAAATTAAA
>Ga0214545_1001749_pt1 | contig 41263 bp, 19 predicted proteins | sample CNSS4metaG_FD_160064 | JGI IMG/M metagenome (GOLD analysis project Ga0214545, IMG submission 160064) | Root nodule microbial communities from cowpea collected in UCLA plant growth center, Los Angeles, California, USA - CNSS4 | ecosystem: Host-associated > Plants > Roots > Nodule | place: USA... | reverse complement strand
ATATATATATATATATATATATATATATATATATATATATATATATATATATATATATATATATATATATGTATATATATATATATATATGATGTAATTGTATATTTGAAATCTGCATTATTTCATTATTTTGTTATGAAAGATTTAGGTATAGTGCATTATTTTTTGGGGTTGAGGTTGTTTCTTTTGTCAAAGATTATCTTTTGTTACAGTCCAACTATTGTTGACCTATTTAAACGTGTTTAACTTATTGATAATAAGAGTGTTGATACTTCTCTTGAGATGAGTGTACAATATTTCCTATCAGATGATGTTCATTTGATTGGTTCTACTTTATATCGAACTATTGTTGGGAGTCTGGTTTATTTTAGTGTAATTCGTCCAAATATTGCATATGTTGTTCATATCTTCATATTCTCAGGTATCTTTGGGGCACTTAGTTTCAATCTTTTATTTTTCTTTTACGTCGTCTTTAGACTTGCGTGTCTATTATGATGCATATTGGAATGGTGATCCTAATGATCAGAAATCCACTACTAGGTGGTGTATTTTTTCTTGGTAATTCACTTGTACCTTGTAAGAGTAATAAACAAGATGTTAAATTTGGATCGTCCACAAAAGCTTAGTATCGCGTCATGACTTTGACTACCTATGAGATTATTTGGCTGCATTGGTTACTATTTGTTCCTTCGGGTCTACGAATTGCATATATGTGGTGACGAAACTTGGACAAAAGAAGTTTAGGGGTGCCAAATTAGATTTTTATATATAAATTATTTTTTCTAATTAAATAAAATGACTTGAAACTCTTTCTAATTTATTGAATTAATGTAACCTGCGCATTCTAATTTCTACTCCAATTCAAGGTTATTCAATTAATTCATTATATACAACAAAATTTGTAGTGCAACCCAAGATACATCCATAACATTTTACAAATCTTACCATATGCAACGAAAAAATAAAAAATTTCTAAATTTCATAATTTAGGTTATACTAATTTTGGGAAAAATATAATTAGAGTTTGTGCCAATTTCATAAAAGAATCCCTACAATCATAATTAGGCATACTAGATTGGAAAAAACTTAATTTGAGAAAACATCGTAATAAGAGAATCATAAACACACTCATAATGAGATACTAACCTCGATTCATGAGAAATATTGTGTTTTTTCAATCTTTTGTTTCCTAATCTATCTCTTTACCTTTTTTCTACTCTCATTACTTCTTAATGATTTATTCTAAAAGAACCCTATCTTGTGACAAAATCGTACTAAGTTTTATTAACCAATGTCCATCAAGTTGGTTTTTATTTATATTTTATTATAATAAATATATATATATATATATATATATATATATATATATATATATATATATATATATTAATATATAAATAAAATAAGTGATATAATAAATGTTTTTATTAAATTTAATATAAATAAAATCATAATATATAATATAATTTTAAAATATATATAACATATATAAAAAAAAAAATTTTTTTTGGGAGAGCCACGACTCCCTCTGTCACAACAATGGTTCGCCATTGCATATATGTTTATCAAGCTGCACTCCATTTCAAGTTTTCATTTTTTTACTTGACAAATTCTCAATGCATCTAATTGTAACATTGTTAGTTTGAGAGGTGTTAGCATAGATTCATATTTTAGGTTCATTTACTTGTGACTTCAAGTTTTGTGTGTTATAACACATCTTTTGTATCATTTTCTAGACAAACAATAATATACAATTTGTCCCTTCATATATTTTTTTGTTTTACAAGATTAATGTCTAAAATCTGAATGGTATTTAAAAATAAATAAATAAATGTAAGTGAAAAGAAAAAAAATAAAAAAGAAGTTAGAAAATGATATATAATTTTGTAAACTGTTTGATAAGAAAGGAAATAAAAAAATAAAAAAGTTTTTTTTCTTTATGTTTGATTTTGAAATAAAGTCAAAGGAAAAAAATCAATATAAAATAGCATTAAAGAAAACTATAACTAAGTATGAAATCAATGTACACGTAAAGGATTTTTTGTCTTATAAAAATAACATTTTCCCTTTTTACATTTCATTTATTTTTTTCGTCTCCCTTTTAATAAATAAATGAGGAACTGATTTTTTTAATTGACTTTTTTTATAATATGTATAATTTATTTATGTTTTGAGAAATATAATTCTTATTATGGATTTGATGTGATATCTCATATTTTATATTATATTATTATTTTTTATTAATAATTTTTTACATGATGACAAGTAATCGATGAATTTTATAATGACACGATAATTAAGATGTCAAACTTCATAACAATATATAACATGATTTTATTTGAATTTTTTTTCTCCTCTTTCTCATTCCATTCATCCACAAAATCTAAACTCTAGTCACGCTTTTCTATTGGTTTTCTATGCTCTGTTTATTTCACTCATCTCCTCTAGTATTACTAAACTTCGCATGCAGCATTATTAAGTGATGTTCATAACTATTTAACGTGATAATGCAAAAGGATAAAAGTTAGAATAAATTTGCATTGGAAGTCCTGTTCCACCATGTATCTTTGAAAACCCTAATAAGTAGTTTGTAAAAAGAGATTATGATACAGTGTTACTTTTATGGATAACTTAGTTATTGTATTGGAAAAATACGATCACAATCAAATGTTTTTTTATTTTTTTAAATTGACATGTAGTAGGTAGTTGTCTTTTATATTTAATAAAATTCTCCTCACGTTAATGAAGAATTTGTTATCTTTGGAATTTATTTGTTCCATTAAAATTCTACTTCGGAATGGCCAATATGAATGATAAAAAAAAAACAAACTGAAGGAAAAAGAAAATTTGAGGGTGCAAAAAGCAACTCCGACTTAGTATTAGTTATGGACTTGAATATTTTTATACCCAGCTCTCAAAACTCAGTTAAGCCCATATTTTTAACCCAATAAGATAGTTGAGTCGGAGCCATTTCTTTCTGCACCCCATAGTTTCATGTGCATCTCGTGAGAATGGTTAAGAGACCAAACTTCGAACCACTGTCATTATCGCTCCCTTGCCTTCACCACCCACTTTTAATTATTCTTCCTTTATCGTCACTGTCACGTCAGCCTTATTTATTTGTGTGTTATGTTTTGGATGAACTTAAGGAAGAAAACATGTTGAAGTGTATAATTCAAAAATTATTTTTTTACATAAAAAAAAACTTGTATATTGTGTAATATGCAAGACACTTTTGGATTCTTGATTAAGAAGTAAAATAATGATTTTTAAATTGTGCAAAATATAGAATACAATTTCAAATTACATAATTTGAAAGTTTTTTTGCTATAAAAATTTATTTTTGAACAATACAATCCAAAATTATTATTCTTCATAAAAAAACTTCTAGATTTTATAATCCATAAGTTTTTTTCATACAAAAAGTTAATTTTTAGATTATAAAGTCTAGAAGTCAAAAGTACGTAGAAACATTGAATAATAATTTTTTTTGAATTATCTAACTTAGAAAAAGAAAATATTTTAAAAAAATATCTTCGGAATTGTAAAATCAAAAGTTATCTGTTCTAAGAACAAAGTGAAAAATTATATATTTATGGAGTGTACAAGGAAAATACCTGGTGCAGTGTACAAGGAAAATACCTGGTGCAAAAAGACATCTCCTTAAGAAAATTCCCATTTTACCCTTTTGAATTATATAATCCATAAGTTAAAAATAGCTTTCAATTTTTAGAAACTATTTCTGACTTCTAATTATACAATTCAAAAAAGATAAAATGTAAAGTTTTTTATATGAAGGGGGAAGAAAACATACGGAGGGGCAATAAGAAATTGCCTCCTATCATTATATTATTTCATGAGGCTTATAGTTGTTCTTTGTAGGACTGGCCACGGGCCCGTTTTGACGCGATCTATTTTTGGTCCATTATAAATGGATTGGGTCAGACTGATCCGTAAATGAAAATTAGATTCGTTTATTCAATTTAGTTTGTGAATTGGCGGGCTAGCCTGCATACCAGTTTTGACTATTTTATAGAAAAAAATTGGAGGTCTAAAAATTGTTGTCTTATTCTTTATCAAATCATTTTTTTTCATCAATTATTTGTGTTAACAATGTTGATTTTAATTAATGTAATGACAAAATCTGATATAGTAATACAGATAGACCTACATGCTTTTACATATGGAAATGTTTATCGCAAAAATAAAAAAAATGAAAATAGTTTTACCCAATATTTAGTGTAGGAAAAATATTAGAATCATTTAATAAATATGTAAAATTTAAGAAGATTCATACCTGCAAAAACAAAAAACAAAACAAAACAAAACTTTTGTTATGATTGTTGGTTAGTGTAGATAAAATACTAAAAAACTTATACTTGATCTGAATGTTGTAGTTGTGTACATATATAACTCAAAATGAAATTTATTCCTAGATTTAATTGGCGTAAATGAATATTTATGACATTTTTTGCACTTTAGCAGATGGTGTTTTTTCTCACCTTGAACCACATGTTGTATATGTACTTTTTTCAAAACTTAGATGGCCTGCGGGTTGGTCCGTTTTGACCCGTGGATTGGCCGGTCGGGTTAACAAGCTAGATTGATACGGATTGACGGATTCTATTTCTTAACCCGACCCAGTTTTTTTGCGAACCAACGGACCGATCTGTCGGATCTGGCCCGTTTTGACAATCCTAATTCTTTGTTGACTAAAGATTGCCACTGTTTGAGGTTTCTTCAAACCTTTTGGATTTAACTAATTGCACCACATATGAACATATTTATTTGGAAATATTAGATATGTAATATGTATTTTTATGATAACTTAATTTTGAAAAAAATTCTTATCACGTTCCAAATTAATTTGCTGAAAAAGATTCACAAACCAGGTTAAAACTTTAATTTTTTTAAGTGAATTCCATTCTAAAAGGGCATTTAAGCGCTATTTTGAATTTTTAATTTTAAAATGTGTCCAACACTCTCCGTAAATAATTACTGAAAGAGGAAATATAATACAATTTTATATTAAAACCCATAAAACATTACGTATTTGTTTTATGTCACGTATTAATTCATGGACTTGAGATGTTATCCAACATTTAATGAGTTCGTGCATGAGTTTCTGTGTAGTCCAACTGTGTTACTCTTTGACGTTTTTCAAAGTGATTTTTAAAATTCAAGACAATTTGAACTGTTTTTTTATTTTTATTTAATTTTTAACTACTTGATATATTGTGATATTTAAATAAAGATTAAAAATTATTTTATAAATGTTTTATTGAAAATAACTTATTTATTTACTGATTTTTTAAAAAAAGCTTAAATGATACTTAAAAAAAAATTAAATGAGTATGATCAATAAAGCCTTTTGTAAATAAATGCAAGATACATTTCACTTATTTATAAACTTCCTTTACATTTGTTAACAACAGTATTAACAATGTAAGAATCTTTACATTAATGGTGTCTGAAAAAAACAATCATTCTCGTATGTGTTCAAATTATTTGAACAGCAATAACTAAAACTAACGCCTGTTTACATAATCTGAATTAAAACGTGATGTAACACTCTAGAAATTAAAATAAATAAATATTCACATTTTTTTAATTTATACGTATAAAATCATATCTCACTAGTAATAAGTAAAAATGATAGATTAAAATACTAAAAATAACATAATTACCTATAAGTTTATGAAATCTCACACATAAAAGTGTATAATTTATCTTATAAATATAAAGTGTTATTCACCCAATAGTTACTTTTATTGGATTCTAGAAGTGGAGTCGTTATTGTAATTTACCAAAGGTTACACAGAGAATAAGTTATTATAATAACGTGAAAAAATAAGGAAAACGGGAAACACCTCAACTTTAGGGATGTAACTAATGAATTAGTTACCTACATCAATCTTAAATAGAGAGAAAATGTATAAAAATAAATAAAAATCAACTAATACCACTAACTGTAATGACTAGATGTATAAATTTACCTTAAAGTTCTATATAAATCAATATTACTTACTAAAACCATTAGATTTTAAGAACATTGATGGTGAAGATGAAAAACAACACTCTTTAAATTACTAAAAAAGAATAACTTAATTATTCTCTGTACATAATTATATCTTTTTAAGATAATTGATCTAGTAATTGAACATATTATTAAATATTTTATGTATTTATTAGAGATGTGAAAATGAGTTTCAACCCGTAAGCCAAACCGGCTCACTATGAGTTTAAGTTGGGTTGGATTGAGAAAACTTTAGTTTTTTCAAAAGTGGGTTGAACTCAACCCAGCTCAATTAACCCACGGGTTCGAGTCGAGTTGAAAGTGGGTTGACTCTTTAAACCCACCAATATTTTTTTACATTTTTTATTTTTTATTTTTTTTAATAGTTATTTACTACTCCTAATTTTATAAGTTTACAAATTCATATTTTTAAATGCTAGAATGTTGTTCAATAATATTTGAATAGTTTGAATGTTTAATTAATTTGATTGACAAGTTATATACGTTGATATTTTAATCTCTAACAATAATTTTTATAATAAATTACTCAAGCAATCGTCTTATAAACAATTTTTTTAAAGTAGCATGACAAAAATGTGTAGTTCTTTTATTTATATTTTGTTGATATAAATAAAATATGTAATATTTTGTTGATATATTAATATGACAGAAAATATGTAATATTAGTATGTTTTCTTGAACTTTATGAACATTTGTTTTGGAAATAATTCATCATATATTAGTGGTGAGTATAGTTAAGACATTGATTAGTGATTTTATTGTGATTATCATCTCATGAGTTGCTTAAAAAATTATTTAAATATTTGAATACTTAAAAATAAATAAATAAATATTTTTTTATTGAATTGGTGAGTCAACCTACTTAACCCATATCAATCCGTGATGGGTTGAGTTAGGTTACAAAATTTCCAACTCACTATAAAGTGAGCCGGATTAAGTTCTCTCATTTTCAAAGCAGATCGTGGTGGTGAGTCAGATTAGCTTACTTTGACATGTCTGGTATTTATTCCTCCATTCAATTATTATTTTTATAATACATTAAATAATTGAAAAAGATAAAATTGGTAATTATTTGTGTTACATGTTTACGTGTTGACTTGGGCCTATAAGTATGCTTAATTTTTTTAACTATATAACTTAAAACTAGTCCAATTAATCTATGAAAATGGGTTAGCTCAACATCTAAAGCTTCAAGACACGAGGCACAGTAAAGTGATAGTAATAAAATCATAAAAACATTAAGAAAAAATATATCAAAACCCAAAAGTGGAGTCTCCATTCTTGGAGGGTCAAATGCATATTTTGAATCCCAACTCTCTCAACTTTTGACGTTACTTTTTTACAAGACAAAAAATTGATGTTATTGGTGATTAAGTTATATTTTATTTCATATCATTTATTTATGTGTAAAACAAGAATCGTACATTGCGAGAAGAAGAAAAGTTTATCACACTAATTTGCATAAAAATTATATATTAAAACTTTGTTTAATTTGAATATATTATTTGAAGTAACAAAATTTGAAAGGGTTTTGAGAGGGTGAATGAAAAAAAAGAAAGGAGAGAGGTCCCCAGGCACAATAAGAGCACAATAATACCACAATTAACCACTCCACCAAACAGACCAAAAAGAGGCCTAATTTCACTGTCCTTCCAATCGCTCAACCATTCAGCTTTAAAGCTCACATGGAAATTGTGGGGATCAAAATGAAGTGGTTAAACTTCTTCAATCTAATACCCACCCAGTTGAAATTAGAAAGAGCAAAATAAAATACTATAGAAAATGATGGAATGTGACATTGAGCCCTAAAAACTGTGAATTTTATGGTAAAATGACTATCATGTATAAGAACTTTAAAGTCAACCCTTTTCTAACATCCCTGCACGATCACATGTATTTTTTTTTTCAAACACCCTTATTATCATAACTAACACCAATATTAAAATGCATTTCTTTTCCGATACATTGTAAATTTCTTCTTCCTTGATGTGCCGTGCCGTCGCAACCACTACCAATGAATATGAATATAGTATTTTTTTATTTCTTCTATCAATATCGCATAATATTTAAGCATCTCGATATCGATGTATCTAGTATGCTGCTTTAGGACATCAAAACCTAACTATATAGTTCCAAAATTAATGCTTCTCGTTGGATCAATCATGGCGCAAATTCTAAATTAAAAACATGAACAGATCAGAGAAGTATACATTTATATATGAATGATATATATATAATAATATTCATCGCACACATGTACACAAAAAGATATAATATAAATAATAACGAGTTTATGAAGAGCGGAAAATATGTATATATAACAATTTTTTTTTTACCCGAACTAGACAAATTCTCCTTTATGAATACATAAAAATTACAATATATATGACGGTGAAGAATAAAAAGAAAAAAAAAAAAATATGTGAACCTCGTTAATGGTGCAATGGGTTTGGACCGGTTGGAACGAGGCGTTTCTCAACACCGTAACGCGGATCAATCTCGGGTTGGTTTGCGTCGGGCATGTGAGTCCGGTGGCGGTGACGCCGGTGATGGTGGCGGTGGTGGTGGTTGTGGAGAAATGGAGTGAAGTCAAAACCTGTGGCGGGAGTAGCCAGGATTTTTCTGTTAGGGTGGAGTTGGTTGGATTTGAAATGAAAGCAGCGATGGAAGAGTAGAGAGAAGAGGAAGAGCCAGAGAATGAAGGTTAGTAGATGTCGGAGTCTGATGATGAGGGCCATGATGAAGTAGAAAGAGATCGGAATGATTGCATGGAGAGAGGTTTTTGGGAAGAGAAACAATGAGGCTTTAGAAGAAGATGAAGTGTGAGTTTTGAAGGTTTGACAGCTTGAAGATGGTAAGCATGCATAAGAAATGCTGTTACGGAAGCTTGGCATGGGAAGTGTTTGCTTCCATTATAGACTATAGCGTATTTGTTTTTTATATAATTAATTTGGAAGGTCCAGTAGATGCGGAGAGGGGGCAGAATTGTCGAGCATTCTTCTTCCAATGAAGCTTCCTTTGCGTTCAAGGAACAAAGAGTCATTAAGACCACTTTGTCAAACCTTCTATTATATATATTTACACTTTAATTTCTAACTAGCCTAGGCCTCTATAATTATAATTAAATATTACGTTCATCTATTTATTTTATTGGATATAAATATTTACATAATGCCAAATTTTCAATTATTTTATTAGTATTGTAATGAGGGGTTATGTGACTTCTGATAAAAAGCTGAAACATGATCGCTTATAGCCTAAAAAGATAGAGACGGAAAGAGTTAGGGGAGGTCTTGAAAAGGTGCTTTGTCTAGTAAAATTCGGTGGCTTCTTAAAGTCCTCAAAACCATCAAATCTAGTTTTCAACACTCATGTATGAAAAACAGCGACACCTCCCTTCAGTACTCTTGTGTACAACAGAAGTGGAGCAATCTAAAATGGTAAGAAGGTAAAATAGAAACACATTATTAATGCAAGATGAATACATTTAATTCCATGTATCTTCCCCCCTGTTTTCCCGGGTTAAGTTAAATATCTATTATGAACATATTCTTCGTCTGAACGCGGGTAATGGCAACATGATGTATAGAAACCGGCAGAAAAAAAGAGGTGTGAGATTATTTTGACTAAGATTTTTGTTTTATGGATATTGACCGACAATTGATTTAAAATATAGAAAATAAAGTTATACCAACATTTGAATTCCCTCTAATATTTTCTATTTTCAACCATATGTATAATTATAAAATGTCATTGGTATTTGACCTTTAGCTCAGCTTCAGCACAAAAGAGCTGGCATTAAATATTCGGATACGTTTCATCAAAATTTAAATATAATTATAACAATCATGTAAACAATATTATGCCATTTCACACTTCTGTACTCTACATTATATATATACATATACGTTGGAACACGCTAAAGTTGCATAGGAGAGCTGAAAACACTTGCTTCAATTAGACTCTTTCTCCCGTCCTCTTTCAAATATATTGTTTGTTTTGATTTACGCTGACAAATGACTTCATAAAATATGTTTCCATATATCTCTTCTAATGGACTTGGACATGTGGATGTGGGTCTTAAAAACTTTTCTAGCTTTCTCTGACTTTTGAGTTAAGGAACCATGTTATCACCAAATACTACATATATATTTTGACCTCCATACTTCACAGTCCGCTGATAAATGCACCAAAATCTGCAACTTGATTCTTTTATAGGGTAACCCAAAATATAAGACACCCAAAAGAAAGGAATCCGGGTTAAATGCGGTATTTTTTTTCTTAAAATGATCACGAAAGTTAAAAACCACGGTCACATACAAATTATTTTCGGTGATTTAAAAAAAAAAAAAAAGCTTAGAATTTTAAAAGTATTATAAAAATTAAAAGTATTCGAATTTCATGGGATATCAATTTTGACTTCAATTGTAGATGCCAGGCAAGGCAACGACGACACTGCCCATCTCTCATCACAACTTGGATGTGTTTGGGCCCTCTGTCGGGAATGGCCGGAGAGGGCAGCTTCTTTCTGCACCTCCATACATTTCAACCTACACTCCCATAGAGTTGTGAAATAATTCATTTATCTTTATTTTATTTTCTTTCATTTTCTTCTTCCTCCGCCAGTCCACCACACTCCTTTTCCCCATATTTCACCTTCTTCCTCCAACCCACACCCCTCTTCACCATGCTTCATTTTCTTCTTCCTACACAATCCCACATCCCTCTCTCCCACTCTTCATCTTCTTCCTACTCAAGTTCCACACCTTTCTCTGTGCATTTTCTTTCCATTGAAAAATATATTTTGAATTGTGCGATATAGAATGTATTTTTCATTTTGCATTCCAGAATGTATAATATATTTTAAATTGTCCATTTCGAAATACAAACTGTGCAATCTAAAACACACTTTTTACTTTTGCATTTCAAAATGCAAAATCTGAAGTACAAAGTTTGTATCGTGTTCTGAAATATATACTTCGAAATACAAAATTTGTATTTCAGGTTGTACATTCGGAACATCTCCATATTTTAAATTCCAGAACATCTCTAGATTGTACATTCCAGCACTCGAAATGAAAATCTTAAACTAAAGAATAAAATTGGAATTTTCAAGTTTATGGGACTATAGGATGAAAATATGGAACTTTAGGAAGAACCCGCTTTGGAGGAGATATAATTCAGGGCTCACCATTTTCTTCAGCCGTGTGAGCAACAACACAGGTAAAATGACTTTTGAAATTCGAAAGTTATATTTTTCCTCAATAGAACTCCTAAATTATACAATTCAGAAGTTAAAATTGACTTTTAGATTGTGTAATCCAAAAGTAAAATGACTTCCGGATTTGTAATCCGAAACTGTTTTTTTTATTAATCTTCTACTTTTGAAAATCATTTTTTACTTTCACATTACTCGATCCGGAAAGGGATTTTTTTTTTTTTTACTATTGGGTTACAGGGAAATTTATGGAGGTACAGGAAGAAGCTGCCTGGTAAAATGTTGGAATGCACATTACTCACAAATCTAGGTATCCACTGGAATATAGTAATGCAATGACAATAAAATAAAGTTGGTGACACTATTTTTGGACGGATATAGCATGAAAAGTTTCCGAGTAGTATTTTTCATCCAATATACGATTAACAACTAAAAAGTCAACTGCGCACCTTATCTGAAGCCACACGGAGGCATAACCACAATAAGATGCACAAGCAAGAATATGTGAACAGTTAATTCCGGTCTTGTACTTTGCAGCGGCCTTACTATATGAGCACTTGCCTTCGGAAATCAGAATAGGCCCATTACACACTACTGACCAGATAATTTTTCATCAACCTTCCTCCCAGTCTACATCATCGTCGTCGTCATCATCTGCTGGAACTTTCTCAGCTTCAACATTCAAATCCCTGACCTTGTAACCTCCATTTCCATTGCCTGTTAAATATTACACCCAGCGCATAAATCAGTTGACACATAAAACATTTCAATCAAAAGAAAAAATAAAATAAAATCGTAACTGCTAAAAAGGAAATTTCAGAAGGGGACTTAGCAATGTTAATAATACAAAGAAAAGGTTTATTAAATTTTAATACTTCTCGGGCCAGTTAAATCTGGAAGGGGAGGCGTTCAGATCAATAACAAACAAACTACGACTCAGCTCTATCAAGCAAATCATAATGTCTAGTCCTCACATAACGATTCCTATTATAATTAATTGACTTAATATATTAATTTGTCCCACTATTATTGGATTACTCTCTATTGTGTCCCATCTTGTAAAACGTATTCATGTGGTCCTTCCACAAATTTGAGTTTAAGTGGGTGGCAGTTCAGTTGATTGTGCCACACGAGTTAACAGCAGACGATAGTTTCTTCCTCTCCAATCTTCCTCTCCAAACCCTTTTATCCGGGAACACAACCCCACCCCAACAATGAAATAAGAAGGAAAAAGTGGAACAAAGGGAATAGCTAAACTCATGAGGTTGGGTCATTACTTCAGACGGGAGAAGGACTCTTGTGATGTTGTGTCACGCATAAAAGAGGGATGCAAACGGACAATGTCATCAGTTGCCAACTCGTTTGACACTTAATAAACCAAATTGTCATATTATCATCCACTCACTTAATTGCGTTATGCTCAAATTGATAGAAAGACACATTGATCCACTTTAAAAAAATGGACCAAATTGTGAATTTAAAAAAAGGTCGGATAGAATTAAGATCAACGCATTAATAGTGGGACAAATTAGTATACAGAGCCCAATTAACTTTATACGAAAAATACACCTGCCTCTATCGACTCCACATTAGTAAAATTTTCCAGACTGAATAGTACTAAAAAACTAACAAGAAAATATACTTGTCTCACCTCTTCCTTCTACCATTACACTTGTTACCACTTCCACAACATCAGCCACAGCAATTGTCTTGTCATTCTCCACTATTCTCCAATTTTAGTCGGATGACAAGTTTATGTCTACCCTATTTATACCAGTTATTAGGAGATTAAATATCTTTTATTTAGTTTGTAATTGTTTGTTCCTTGTTATGAATACTCGATAGTTGGTATACATAGAAACCACCATGTATATCTTTTGTCAATTCTCATAAAATGGCACATTTTCATGGAAGCCAAATCCTATTCTTTGAACTCTGATGTTTGGCCTCATCAACTAAGGTCTGATTTCCCTCTCCTATCAAAATTTTGATAGCAGTCATTACCAACACTGATGCTATGCCACTATTGCAACTGGCAGTTTCGTACTAAACACCACCAAGCCCTTTAACTGGACTTTGCCACCAGAGTAGTAATAGTCACAACCTATGAAGCCCGACACGCCATATCAATGGCGTGTCCCGTGCCCAACACGTATCGGACACTGACATACATGTCAGTAAAGTGTCCAATTTGAAAGACATCTTTTTGTTTTTGACATAACTCCAACACAATGTTAATAACCGTAAATTCAATGATTTTCTAAAAAATCCATAAACTTGTAAACTTATCACATAAGTTTCTATTATGATTATAAAAATAAGGAAAAGATCTTATATGATCACTATTATTCACTTTTTTGGATATTAGATAGATAAATTATATTCATTTTTATGTTAGATGACAATGTGTTAATTGAAAGTTTAAAACTAATATGTATATACATATCGTTTCCCGTATCCTATGTTTTTTCAATTTAGCCGTATCTTCATGTCCGTGTCCTTATCCCGACTTCATAGGTCACAACAGGAAAAAATAATTCATGCATCGAGATTCTTGAAAAGTTTATACTCCGGCAAACCAAAAACTTCCACCAATCAAATAGGATATAATCAATCTGATGGAAACAGAATAATGGATCTCAGATTATTGGGCATGCGTCTGGTTCAGACACAGGTCCAGACCATGGTCCAAAATCTCCTATTTGAAATGTTTATTCCAGTAGTTGTATTCAAACAGCGGTTATTCTTTGTAGTGAATGGTTCTTATGCCATTTAATAGGTATGCTTTGTGTTTGTAGTGTATTTTCTTAATTTCGGAACAGCGTGCAAAGTTATGACTTTCTGTTTTTAGTATAAGAACAGAGAGTAGTTAGAATACAATATGCAGGAGAGCTATGGCACGGAGAATACCACTGGTATAGTGTATAATTTCAGATTGTTTCAATAAATGTTTTCAGATTTAATTTGATATTCTATCACAATCACAAACATTCATCACAAAATTGATCCTCAATTGGATCAGTGTAGTCTGTGAAAAGAAAAGTCTTAATTTTCTAATTCCAATGAAGTGTCTAATCAATTTGAAAAACACAGCATAAGTACCAGAATGCTACGGAAACATCAACTTAATAACCTAAATTAAATGGGTCCATAGATCAGACTAGAAGACGTGACTACATAATTATAATTGTTACTAGTAATAGACCACCTCAAATAACAAAGTAATCCTTCCTGTTCACAATAACATTCACCCAACACAATTTCTTTCCAGTAATTCCTTCCATATTTTTCAAAGTGTTGAAGGGAGTTGACTTTTATGCTAGTCCAACAGGCACCACCCAGTCAAACACAAACCAAACACCAAGGATTTAAACAGCAGACCACATCACTTGATGCAGCACTATAACTCTATTGCACAAAAAGTCACAACCATATTACGAAGAGTACAGATTGTTATCTTGCAACTTCGGCAGCCCGTACTGCAACTTCAATTGAAAATCCCAGTATGGTAATTGGAAACGAGCCTGAGCAAAGTAATTAAAGCTGTTATTGTTCCTTGGATGACCTTGAGAAGAAAATGTAAAACACCTCATTATAGCCAAATCAGTGGAAATGGGGAGATGAGTGGGCGAAAAATGTGATAACAGAAGAGGGTAGGAAGTGGGGAGGCTGGAATTTAGTAGAATTTGGAACCCTGAGAGAGTTCAGGCTTCTCAAAGTGCCTAACGAGAGTTTATTTTATTTCTTCTTCCTTGTTTATCCAAATCAGGTGATATCTAGACTTCAAATCCAACTTTGAAAAAATTACAGCACCTCCAAGCTCACTAACAATTCATCAATCACATGGATCAGCAATTTATCAAGAACAGCTAGCCTATTTAGTGCCCTTTAATCCACACAGAATTGCTACACACCATCTTTCTTCTTGACCAAAATGACAGGACTACTAAAAGGGCTGGTTCTGGGTCAAATATCTCCCAGCTTGTAAAATCCCTCTAATAATTCTTTCTCTCTCTTTTTTTTTTTTGCCAGTGAGGGTATTGGTAAGGGCGCGTATTTGGGATGTGTGATCTTGATCTCTCTTAGGAGGTACCAGTTGGCTCGTGGAAGAGATCATCAAACTCAATCAAAACTACTTCAAACCATGCCTGTAGTTTTTCTGTTTCACTTTGCACAGTAATTATAACTTGACATGCCTCAACAAACCCCTTTCAGCTTGCATTGAATGGCTAAGTAAGATCTTCCAAGCAGCTTGAGTTTTAAACAATAAATTATCTCCTCTCAATTTTTTTCTGATCCTTATCCTTTCCCCACTTAACAGTTAAATATTTGAGTTTGCTTCACCATCCCCCAAAACTAACCAGCCTAGGTATCCCTTGAACTATGTGAGGGTATAAGAAGAAGAGAACTTAGTTAAGATAGTTAGAATACTAATGAGTTAGTCACTTGAGGTGTTAGATATAAAGGGTGTTAGTTTTGTAGATTGAGCACTATCTCTTGGTGAATGGGAAATCCTTGGAGAAGAGAGTGCTCTCCTATTTCTTGTTTTCATTCTATTCGATAAAAAAAATTATTTTCTTTCTCTTTTCAATTATTGGTTCCTAGCAAACTACTTCAATTCCTCCAAGTTCTGCTTTATGCATATTCCCTTTACTGAAAAGAAAAAAGAGGTTTATAACCTTTTAGTAAAGAACAGGACATGTTTCAAACGTTTGATTAGGCGTAGACCTATTTCTACTAGGATGATATATACTAAAAGGAGATTAGCCCCATTTGTTAGTTTTTACCAAATCACTTTTTATATGAAGTTGGGTATCTCCATCATTCATTCCAAGTAAATGTCACCGTTGTAGCACCTAATAATCTCAAAACCACAATCATAATAAGTTCTAGACTTGATGAATCCAGGGTGATGACCATGTGTATTAAGAACATAATTTAGATACAGACAAAAAAATTCGAGCAATAATATAGTCAAACTCACAAGTAATCACATGAACTTCGAAAGTTATTGTTTAAAATTTTATGCCTTGCCTTTTTTATTCTTTAGGAATTTGGGAGGGAGTATTAAACTCAAAATTCTGAAACATTAGGGATTTAAACTTGAGGATCCAAATCTTAGTCATATCAAATTAAAAGACTACAATGTTACCTGCAATAGGAGTCTCCTCCCACTCAGTACCATCATCATCTTCCTCACGTTTGGATTTCTTGCCAACCTGACGATTGGAAGTACTGCTAGAAGGATTGTCTGCAGCAAGTGTATTTGACAATTGTTTTTTTGCAGCTTCTTCCATATCATGTTGTTGTTTAAGTAAAGCAGCATAGTAAGCCTTAATATACTCATCCTGTAATAATAACAAATAGGAGGAAGCAGAAAATTTAGTGAACAAAAACTGTCTTATACATTTGGGAGGAAAGGAAAATGAAGACAAACAGAAAGGGACAAAAAGTTTATTTAATGTTATGAACCTGTATATTTTTATTATGGTCATGGGCAATTGTTGACTTCTTGTCATCTATGTCCTGTGCTACAATGGAAGTTGAAGTCCCATCCAACTTTGTTTCCTCCTTCACCTCCCCACGTTGTTCCTTTGTAAGATTCATACCTGATGTAATCATCCAGGGAGGCAAAACCTTTAAAGTTGTACTGTCAGTTTCAGACTTAAAGCCCTCTCCTTTTCCTTCAGTATTGTTGAAGTCAACTACAACCTGACACATTCATCAATAGACTGTTAAGTAGTTAAAACTATTTAAGGAATATACGCTCAATGCAAAGAATTGAAAAGCATTAAAGAAGATTTGTAGGCCATATTTATTCACATGTAACTTGTTTCAAGATAAAATGAAAAGTTAAACAAATTTAACAACAAACAGAATGAGGAGAACGGAAAACAAGCATGAAACGAAGACAATCTAGCAAGTTGGCAAGTACATTCATGATAAGCATGGACATACAAACTATCATGCTACCACCACAAACAGAAAAAGATCCTATTTGCATTCATTTCAGTCTTTCAGTAGTTCTCTTCGGTCTATATTGCTTTGGGAAAAGGTAAGTAAGTTCAAAAGGCTTTCACTTTGTATTCAACTCAACAATGATCCTCTTTGAATAAAGGAAGCTGTACAGAAATATAATCATAATAGATCATATAGAAGTACTATAAACTTTTTATTATAAGATACATGATACATCTATCAAACTTTTAAGTCGTTTTTACCAACATTTTGCAGGTTTTCTTATACAGTTCAAAGATAGAAATTCCACCTATTAAATATTGGCTGAAGAAATTCAAAACACAATCTAAATGCAAACAATCATCCTCACTTTTAACACTGTTCCTACTGATGGTTGAGGGGGGTGGGGGAAGAAGTACCATGGTTTCCCTGTCACTCCACGTGCAAAAAACATAGCACCCTTCAACAGGAGAATGTTACCTTAGTGTCTCCACTGTATGGCATTGGCACTCCATTATATCCTAGTTGCGACATTTTAGAATCTCCAACATTGATATCTCCACTAGCTGCACGGACAGCAGCACTAGCTCGAGCTTCCCATGCTTGAAGACTGCCAAATTCTGGAACAGGCAAGTCTTTTACCCGACTGAGTTGATCCATTAAAGGTTTGAGCTGTGCCTGCACAAGCACTAGGTTGTGGACCAGTAGCAACAAAAATAGTAAAGGCCATATTGAGTAAATTATAACAATATATCACAAAATTCAAATGAGATTAAGAACCTGTAGGCAATGTACTATCATTCATTAGCTAGCCTCAGTTTTGCACCTCTCGAGAATACTTACCCAACAAAAGATGCCCAAAAATAGTAAAGTAGTTGACCTACTAAAGACTTGCATGTCACATTTAGTTCAGGGTTATCAACTTCTCTTTCCCCATTTCTAAACTACAGCAGATCATTTCATGCGGTTGGAAATCTCACATTTCATACTAGTTATTATATATAAGTGAGCACAAACATCATCGTACGAATCAGTTTTGTAAGATTGAGTTAGGTCATCTATTTCTCTCTTATTTGAAAATTGATGTTGTCGCAACTTCCCCAGCCCGGCTACAATGAGATTTCTGTCTTCATCTCAAACAGGGATCATCATTTTACAGTAACAACAGTAGTAAGGTGCAAACGCCTGAAACCTAACAGGCATCTACACATGTCAATTTTATTTTTTTTTTACTTTTCATAATTTGGCTTTCAGTTGAATTTAGCAGTATCAAATTCCAAAATGATACTTTGTCATTGAGTGTAAGGTTTTAGGAAATTATCAAGCATTCATTAGATTAGGGCTCCTACTTTTGCTCTTTAGAACACATGAGAGCAGGTTTACAGGGTTTATACATATAGAAAATCCCACATTCACTAGACATATAGCTAAATTACTAGTATATAAGTGGACATAAATCTCACTTTACATACTAATTTCGTGAAATTGAATTAAACTTAAAGTCAAATTTTTAATAATATACTTTCAATTTTTTATCTTAAACATTAATTTATAAAATAAAAAATAAATAAATAAAATTAATTAACTTTTTTGTAGCATAAAATCAATTAGAAGAGATTAACCTTACAAACTAACTGATAAGAGATTAACCTTACAAACTAACTGATAGTTCCTAGACCCGAAATGAATCTTTAAATGGGAATCACATTATTAGACAGCTTATCTTAACAATAAGATAAAGAATCAGAGAGATAGTTTAATGATACATGCAATCAGGAAATAATCATTTATTGTTATAAACTAAATTTGCTAAGCTTCCCAGTTATTGGAAAGAACAATGAAACCAACTAAATTAAGTGAAATGATCCACATCATAAGACGCCACAAATATGAATAAACAGCATAGTAAAATCAGATAAGAACCTCCATCTTTTGAAGCATGTCCTTTAACTTTTCACGCCTGCGTCTTCTTGCATTGTCATCTCCATCTCCCCCGTCTTGAGCAGCTATCTTATCAATTTCAACCTCTAGTTGTCCATCACAACTTTCACAGTGGAAGTCTTCATCTTCAAACGATACTAACCGTAGAGCATCCAAAGCATTGTATCTATCATAATCCATATGCACAAGTATTATAGAATAAAAATGCATCAATACAAAATAAATATGACATATACGATGTTGATACTAAAAGGAATTATTGAAACCTTTTTCCACAGTTTGGACATATATATTCCTGAAGTGTATTTTTGTTCTCTAACTCATCTTTCAGCTTATGTTTCATGCGATGTAGTCTGTACCTAATCACATCATAAATCTGCAATGAAATTTAACATAAGAGTTTTCTATATATGAAAGGGGCATAAATTGGTTGTACATTTGTAATGTTTCAAATAAAATATCAATAAAAAGGTAAAATACCATTGTTTTTTCCTTCTCCCTGCAAATAAACAACCAAGTATACTTCTTAAACCACAATTATGGAAGAATTAGAGTGCAGAGATGGACCTGAGCATAATCTAGACAACAGTAAGAGTGTGTGTGCAGCTTGACCTTTTCTTCTCCCTCTTTTGCTGCCTGATGACCATCAGCCGTAGCAGCTACAGCAGCACTATAAATTTTTGCACCTTTTGCTGTCTGAGGTCAAATCTTGAACACAGTCAACCACAACTCTCCCATAGAACCAAATCTAACAATAAAAAATAACTAAAACAACTCTATAAAACACACATCAACAGATGAGACTTATAGACCCTAAATATAAATAACTAGTTAAGCAGAATTTAAACTTACCATAATAGATGAAAGGAAACTTTACATGATAGAGAAAATAATATGAAATGCATCCAAAAGAGGGAGTGTTCTAAAATAATGATCTTAAAGGAGCTTACCTACTCTTCATTCATCATAATTCAGAAAGAAAAAAAAAAAACTCAGAAAGTAATCTTCTCCAGGTTATCTAGTTGTTTTCTAAGTGTTTTTCCCTCTGATTTAGCATGATAGTTTTTGGCTAGGGTTTTCAGTTTTCTGTTATAACTGATTACCTATGATTTCACTGTGATAATCTACGGTAAATAGTAGAATTCTGACTGAAGTTATTGGTTGTGTTGAATCTTAGGGAACTCTAAGGATCATTTGTTTCACGAAATCTTTTTGCATTCCCAGAATAATGAAAGTAATAATATTTCTTCTCACATTTGTTAAAAGGTTATCAAAAAAGTATTCATAGGTATCTTTTATTCCCAAAAAAGTTATATTTCCATGTCTATACAATTTTTATTATCATGCTAAGGAGGTGAGGAAGTTGCATGCCCAGGGAAAATGTGGGGACATTATTTTCTAAACACAATATAACTTTTTTTATTTCATATTTATTTTAAAATTTAGAAGTTATTCCAAGGAATATCAAAAGTTAACCAAACCTATTTGTTAGAAATCTCACATTGACTAAAAATATGATAGTCAAATGATAATATATGAATGGGTGTAAACCTTCCTTTACAAACCAATTTTGTGAGATTGAGTTAAATTTAAAGTCAATTTTAAAGATAGTATTGAAGTATATTCTATTGAAGTTTTTTGGGCTATCTTGCCACTTACTATCAGGTCACTCCAAGTTGCGCATGTTTTTGCATGAAGGTTTACCCAAGGATTATGAATCTATTGTTGCATTGATCCAGTAGCAACATCTCTCCACTACAGATTCCAAAACTCAGTCAGTGCAGTAAAAAAGTTTACTCGGAATTAGTTTCCCATCAATTTCACAAAAGCTCAAAATTTAACAGTTCTCATTCAGCTGATAATTGACAAAAAAACTAATTACTTCAGCATTTCTTTTGAGAAGATTTTAGTTTAGACGTAGTTGGCAGCTGATCCAAAAATGCTATGCTTAACATTCATTGATACATACTCCATGTTTATGTGGCTGTACTTACTCAAACACAAGGCTAATATTTTTTCAGTTTCTATACAATTCAGAAAATGGTTGAACTTCAATTTGGCTATACCTTCAATTTTGTCCTTTGACTAAATTCCTTCATGATTATAGATTTTGTAGATTAATATGCCAATGCCCCCATTTACATCATCAAAATCCAGATGTTGAATTGCAAACGTAGACACGTCATGGAATATGGATTTCAGACTCGGTCTCCATCACTTCCCTTCCTTTAAAAAATTCTGGGATCATATGTTTGTTGCTTCTGTTTGTCTTGTAAGGAATCCAGAGAAACAAAAAGAAAAATGAAAGTGAAACTTTATTAAACTGTAAAAATGAACTGATTACTCCAACAGAGCTATTTCAGTTATTTTTACAGAGGAACAGGTTAGGCTACAAACCATACACTCCAGCCATCATAATAGAATGACAATTGGCTAACCCAACTAACTCCAACTGTCATAACAGAATGACAGTTAGTTAATAACTCTGACTAAGTGCTGACTCAGCAATCTACATATAGAAGTACACTCTATTACCTTGTAAATAGGCTCCCTACATTTTCTCTTAAGTTTGAAGTTCCATATCAAGCAATGTTCAAATACTCACCAAGTTACAGCTTTCTGTATGTCTGAGAGCTCTCGTGTTCCCTTCTTACGTCCATATAAAAAACACAAATTACATTTCAAATCCAAGAGTACCTATTCCTAGAATAATCCATTGTTCATAAATTCTATAATTCTCTTTCTCGGGATGGCAAGTTATTCATATCCAAAGATGTGGTGTTTATGAATTGTTTTCCCTATAAAGATCTCTTCTCTATATCTTACTCTCTTCTCCACCCCACTCTCTGGATGCATCCCAAGTACCTCTAGTTTCCCTACAAGTCACTATCCCCTCCTTCAGCTCTTCCCCCTCTTTCTTCCTCTTCAGTCATTCAAATTCAAAGTCTATTTCCTCCTTCTTTCAAACATCTTCTGATGTCTTCACCAATTTATTGTCCTGTCAATACTCACCACATGTAGGATAGATCCCATTCTGTTCATGTAGTTCCTGGACTCAATCTCACTTGACTCATTGCTCAAACTGAACCAAAGAATGTCAAACAGGCCTTACAAGATGAGACTTGGCTTGCTTCCATGCAAGCTGAATTCACTACTCTGAAGCAAAGTAACACCTGGACAGTAGCCCTTTTCCTCCCTACAGGGGTATCTTGAATTCTGAAAAGGTGGAGGGAGATCTTAAGTTTGCCACTATCCCTCCCAACACCTGGCACATAAATGACTCTGTTTCAAAGGGTAGATGGACTATCAAAAAGCCTCGCTTGTGCTGCTACAAGCACTATTTTGGGCACAAAATGCATTACTATTCAAACTTTGTAGTGGTCCAAGGCCACTTTGCCACGTTAGCACAGTATTGAAAAATGATAACTATGGCGTTTTCCCCCATAAACAGCAGCATAACTAAACCTTAAAAGTTTGTTGCACCTTATGGATATTTGGATAATAATCTTGCAGGTGGTTCTATACTTTATGTAGTGAAACTCTCAAGTATCTTAAGTTATATTCTTCATCAGATTATAGTGAAAAAGAAAAAGTTATGATAAGCATTAAGAAAATACCAGATTGTTATCAAATGAAATATACCGTTTTATTTCGTTTATTGAACTGTGTTGCCTATTTCAACTTATTTAAAAAAACAATCCTAAATAATCTGTCAAATTGCTATGTCAAGGTATGGATTAAAATCACCTCCATTCATTATGTGTCTCCTTCCTTGTCCCTCGAACAATTTCTTTCTATGTCAATTAATATAACCCATAAGCATTAAATGGAATTAACATTTCTAATTGACGTGGCAGAAACTTATTGGAGGGACAAGAAAGAAGACAAAAAAGAAACTGGGACAGGTGATTTTAATGGTCAAGAGATATGACTTAACACAATTCATCAAATGAGTCTCTTAAGTCCATTCAAAAGAGCAATGTTAAGCTATTTGTGTTCTCAATCAAAATATGAACCAACAAAGGAAATTATCTACTTTAGTGGCTAATGCATAGGCAGAAACAAATAGTTACCTCTCTCCTATGATCGCGAGTAATGATCTTTTCTTCTTCAAAGTACCGCAAAGTTCGACGAAGTTGTTTCGTATGCAGTTTAAGGTCCTTTGCCAAGTCTTCTTCTCTAACCCATTGCCGTCTGAAACAAATATTAATGAATACCATCAAACACCAAATTAAATAAATAATAACTGACATGCGTTTTCCCAAATACACTAGAGTCAAGTTCAACCAATATATCATTTAACCCATTTCTTTTTTTATTTATTTTTCATTCCATTTTCACGGCTTTCTCGTTCTTTCTATGCTTTGCACTTGAAAGTTCAAATAACTTCGCTCTCTTCTGGTTTTCGCTCCTTTGTACACAGGTATCAGTTCCATGGTTCTAAATTCAGTAACCAACTCAATATTTAGCTTCTTAAGGCCTCACAAAATAGCATTGCAGCAGCAATATCAGCATTTGTCCAGAATTACTCGCAATTTAACTACTCAACTACCAAAATTCAAAATCACTTTCAACAGAATAACACACAGGCATGCCTCCAGAAGAGTATAAACAAGAAGAAAACTCGAACCTCGTGAGCGCGTCAAGTACCACTACAGCAATTCCCCTGTTATCACTCCTTCCTGTTTTAGGCTGATTATCTCCTTTGCTGGTAAGATCATCGTAGAAAGCCCTAGCAGCTAGTTTAACCAACCTACGCAAATTCATTCAACAAACGAATTGAAACAAAAATTAGCATAGTCATACACAATATTGCATGCACTTCAAAAGCCGCTTATTCTTCTTCGTTTGTACTTTTATTTGACTAAACGCAACTTAGATGCACTCGAACTAAAGAGAGGTAGAAGAATGTGTTACTTGTTATAGGGTTCAATCATCGATTCGACGTGGCTTGGGTTTTAGCACGGTTGTTAGGGTTCCCGAGGGCACCGTGACTGAAATTAGTTGACTAGAGTGAGTTGAGGTCTAAACAAATCTGCTCCCAACAATTCAATAATTGCTGCAACAAAGTACTTGGACCTTGTCAGTGCTATTTATAGAGAGATGAATTGAACCAGCAGGGCGGTTCCACTAAAAAGTAGTTAGATAACCTCTTTCTAATGTAAACTAATTGACAATTAATTTATAGCCATAAATAATAAAATTGGATCTTGTAATAGTCTTTATGAACACCACCAGTATAAAATTATGTTCGCTTTTTTTTTTATAATAAAAAATAATAAAATTATTTTTATTTTTATAATTACAAAAAAATAGACATAAGTACATCTTATATTTTTATTACAAGTGAATTTTATGTAAATTTTTCTTATAAATAATTATTTTAGTTTCAAAAATAATTAATTTTAAAAGAAAATAGTTAAATAAGAAAAACAGTTAAAGTTTAAAAAATATCGTTTAAAAAATAAAATATTAATTTAATTTTAAAAAACTGTTTTTTTTTTAAATTAAATGTATATGATAAAAAATAGTATAAATAATTATGAGTTAAATATGTTTCTCTCCCTTAATTTTCACTAAAATTTATGAATGCATGGAATTAGTTTTTTGAATAAAAAAATTTTGTTAAATTTACTTGATATTTCAAACGCATTTCAAAATAATATTTGAGTTGTTTACACTATTTGATACATATTAGCTTCAATGTATCCTGAAATGTCAATTAAATTTAACAAAATTTGGTTGAAATTACTAATTCTATATATTTTATAGAGTTGAATGACTAAATTTGGTTAAAGTTTCGAAAATAAACTAATTTCAAATTTCACTGAAAATTAATGACTCAAAAACATATTTAACCCGATTAATTTTAAATGTTTTAACACTTTTTATCTCTATGATTTATAATTCATTTTTTCAGTTAGTTAAAAAACAAATAACTATAAATATTACAAATATATTTATTATTTGATTATAACAATTAACAAAAACAAATATCTTATCATGTGATTTTAATTTTAATAACAGTTACAATATATTTTTATTATATAATTATAGCATCGTAAAAATCAATGAAAAACAATTTTGTAATTATGTTTATCTACACATTTTGTACGACTTTAAAATAAACTTTAGTCATACTTCTAAATTATTTTTATTGTGGTAAATACTTTCTAGTCATATGATTATTTTTATCAATGTAAGGAAATGGATATATATTAGTAATAATAATAAAAGTAATTTTTGAAATAATTAAACTATTATTTTTATAATTAAATATGTTTTTAATCCTTTACTATTGAAATGTGTAATTAGTCTTTCCTCGAGACTTTTATCTATTTTAGTCTCTTAACTTTATAAATATATGTATTTATTACTTTTAATCAAAACTTGTTAGATTTATTTGACAACGTGTTTTATGGTAACATCTAAGTTGTTTATATCATTTAACATGTTTTTACTTTAATGTTAGTCGAAATATTATATGAAATAAGTTGAAAACATTAAATAAATTTCATAAAATTTAATTAAAATAAATAAATTAACGCATTTATAAAATGGAGAAACTAATTTGGGTTAAGTTTGAAAGAATAACTAATTTCAAATTTCACTAATATCACATCCTTAATATAATGTTTATTTTTTTTCTTATTTTATTATATTCTATTTTTTCTCTTCTGTTCAAAACATTTTGTTTTAACAGGTGTAAAAAACATTTTGAACGAATATTTTTAAAGAAATATACGATTTCATAATTAAAGTATAAATTGAATATCCCATTACAAAGAAAGTTTCACAATGTATACAAAATACCCTACAAACATTAATTTTTTTTTAAAATTATATCGAATATGGTGTTAGATTTCTTTTATGAACAATTGCTATCTGAAAACTAACTTTTAGATTTGGTAGTCCTAACATTTATTTCAAAATAATAACATTATTTTGTTTTTAATATTATAATAATAAAATTTGAGAAATTTAATGTGGAGTGTTTTTTTTTTAACAATATCTTTTGGAATTTTTATATATTACTATAATTCTACTAACAACAACAAAAAATTCGAAATATACTTTACATATGATGAAACTATAAAAAGAAAAAAGAATTTAAAAATCAATGTAAAATCATTGTTGACATTGAATAATTTTCAAAATACATTGTACGTTATTTCATGTCACCATTAAAGAAAAATGAGAAAATCTTAATTGAAAAACAAAAAACATAGTTAAAATATAGCCTATTTTAAAAATTATGATACAGGTGAAAGGATTGGAAGGGTAAAGGAAAGTCATTTAATACCCTTGTATCTATTGTTCAAAATATATAAAATAAATAACAAATATAATGGTAGAGTTTAACTAAGTTAAAATTAAACTTGTATAATCTGAATATATTTATTATAACGGGAAGATCATCAAAACAATCAACATTTAATATACTTACTTCATGCTGGGCTCGTATTAATACTATAGACTTTTTTGTTGGTTTATGGACGTTTAGCTGTATATCTAGTTGAATAAATTTATTCATAGAGAATTCAGTAAAAAATAAATAAATAAAATAAACATCTTTAAAAATTAAAATTAGTTGGTATACAGATAAAATGTTGTGTCATAATTTTTTTTTCTCAATTACCACTAGTATATATATATATATATATATATATATATATATATATATATATATATATATATATATATATATATATATATATATATATATATATATATATATATCACTTAATACATTGTTTACATTTTAAAAAAATGACACTTTTTTTTACAAAACCGTACATTTTTTCTCAAAACATAATTTTGCATGTCTGTATAACATGGATTTTGTTGATTAAAAATAAATAATATTTTTTATTGAGTTAGTTTGATTTAAGTTCTAAAATATTTAGAAAATTCGAATTTAGTTCGTTAAAATTTTATTTCTCGAAAATTATTGCAAATGACTTAAGGTCGTTTAAGTATCAACACCATAATTAACCAACATTAGTTTATAAAATAAGTCAGTTTCATAAAGTCAAATCAATAATATCTTTCCTCTCTTGTTTACTTTACATGAAAATTTTAGTTTTTGAGTTGTTTTTAAGAGGAAAGTTGGGAGTTCGATACTATTAATTATGAACATTTTATACTAAAAATAAATGAATTTTTTTAAAATAGTGGACATGTAAATATTATTTCTTTATGACACTTTTTGTTTTCATTCTTATTAAATATAAAATAAAATTTATATTTTAAATTCTAACGATATAATATAATTATTTATTAAAGTTTTTAAAATTATCCGTTTCTTTTATTTATTTTACATAAAATTATCTATCTTCTATTTTTTTATTCAATATAATTATTTTTTCATATTTTTTCAATTCATTTTATTTTATTTTTAATAATTTGAAATTTATTTTATATATTAATTTAATAATATTATAATATCATCTATTAATATAAATAATCTATATTTTAAAATTCCGTACAAATATAATATCATCTTTGTTTATAATGTGTATATTGATACATTATTTTTACATTTTTCATAACATTAAAACCTAACTGACAAAATCCGATATTCAACGTTTTTGTCGTATTACCTTTTTCTACAAAAGTCAGAACCCAACTTACTTTATATAATTAATAGTAAAAATATATGTGTTATGATAATTGAAAAAGTGAACATATTATTATTATTGTTTTTATTACTCTTATAAAATTAAATATAATTAACTTTTATTATTTTATTATAAATAATTTTTATTTATTTTGTAGGTAGCTTTATGATTAAGAAAATGAAAGTTTAAACAAAGGTCAAATTGAAAAAATGTTAAATTCAAAGTGACTTAAAGGATAAAATTGATAAAATAATTATTTTAATTTAAAAATAAATTATTTAAACATTAAAATTAAAAAATATGTGATACTAAAAATGAAATCTTTTATATATAAGTATAGATTATGGTACGAATGATGATGCAAACTGAACTAAATCATGTAAGTCAGCACAAAAGCTCGCAAGTAAAGATGTGGATTTAACTTGTTTAGGTTTGTCCCGCATAATACACAATTCACGTAGGTTAACGACAGATTGATCCGCATTTGGACTGGATAACTCACATCGATTAAATTTGTAAATTTTAATGGCGCTAGAAAAACATGTGTATTTTAAATAATTTGTTCATTCGCGTTTATTCTGCAATCCATTTAAAAGTACATTGTTCATTTCGTGCCAAAACTGGTTTCTTATTGTACCTTTCTTCTCTAATTTCAGTCTACTCTAAAATAATGTTTATTTTCAATAATTATGAACATAAAAGTTATAAATTATAAAATTATGAATATTTCTTATTTAAAGTTTTTTTTTATATAAATCACTGTTTCTACTGATTTAATTGAATAAAAAGAAGTTATTAAAAAGTTAGGTCGGTCTATAAGATAAATTAGTTTTCGTTTTCAATGTAACTTTTTACAAGTCAAGCGGGACAAACCAAAATGGTAGGACTCTTAGATGTGCCAAAATATACAATTATGTAATTTTAAATTTATGATATTACTATTATAAATTTACAAAATTATATATAAAATCTTAGGTTACTAATTTTATATAAAATTTAAACTTCATCTTCAAAATCAAGCTTCTAATGACAATTTTTAAATCATGTTACTTATATTTTATTTATATATTTAAAACAATTAATTACAATAGGTTTAATCTTAAGTTTAAGCTTATTAATACTATTGCATATTATGTTTCAATAATTATGTTAATACGATTTTATCTATCTTCAAAAAATTATTCATTTGTTTTTAATGTATATCAGTACTCTCCGAATGGAAGGGGACATGGGTTCTATAGTAGTTTTATTTACTCCTAAAATTAATTTAGCAGACATTGAAAGCAATTGCAGATAGGGCATTATATCGTCATTGCTCGTCCAGGCCTGACTCAAGCACAATACTACTGCTCTATATCTCTATAAATAAAGCATCACTTCAGCTATCTCAGAGGGAGACAAACTCGAAGAGAGAGAAAGATACCTCGATTTGAATTCGATTATCGTTTCTCACTCTTTTCCCTATGGCGAAACCTCGCAAGACCAAGAACAACGAAGACCCCAAGCCCGAGAACTCTGGTGCCCTAGTTCACCACCAGAAGATATGCCTCTCAATCGACATCGACAAACGCCTAGTCCACGGGTTCGCAATTATCTTTTTCCCTTCCGTTACTCCATAATTAGCATCTCTACTATACGCTGCTGTTGTAAATTAGGTTTTGTTACCGCTATCCCGTGTTTAAAATCGATCTAGAATTTTATTTGTGTTGATTTCACTTGTAGGTACACTGAATTGGAGATTGCGGTGCCGGAGATTGGGATCGTAGGGTTGCACGCGGAGAATTTAGGGATTGAGAGTGTTTGGGTCGATGGTGAGCCCACGGAGTTCGAGTATTACCCGCATCAGCAGCAGCAGGTGGAAGATGATAAGAGGTTTAGTTCTGTGTGTTCTCCTAGCTCTGCTGCCGATGCTGCTGTCTCAGTGTACATGTCCTCTCTGGAGAAGGAGCTGGTGCCCAATTTACTTATTAACTGCTGTAAACCTTCCAAGACTGAAAGTGAACAACAGCAGGAGCAACTAGTTCCGGAGAACGGGTTTCACTCCACGGCCGAGCCCAAACAGGTTATAGTTGCTGTCTATGAACTCTAGGTTTCAGCGCTAGCCCCTAGCTGAGCAATTTAGAGAGTTATGTTAAACGAGACTTGAAAACCCTAGGCGTAGCAACTGAATTGTAAATAATATAGCCAATGACTAATTTAGCTCCTGAAAATGTGATTAGTTTTTTACTTTACTCTTATATTTAGTGTAATTAAAATAAGGTCCCTGCTACTGCGATATTTTACCACACACCGACATTTTGGCCTTTTGATTTAGGTTAATATTATCACCTAAATTTTTACGTTACAGTAACCTTATACCACCATCTGAGGGACATATTGCGGTTTCAACTGCTTTTTGATTTTTTTTAGTTCTAGGAACAGGAGTGACAGTTTGATTAGCAAATCACTACTGGGGCTAAATTGTCTATATGGATAAACATTGTGTTCATACCTGTAATTATCGTTTATTGGAAGTAATTAGGCACTGAGTGGATTTTATAATTATTTATATAGAAGTATTTGCTGAATTGAATTTATATTGTATTTATATATTTATTTACCTAGGGGTCTTGATAAGTGCCTAAGGGCACTGTTTAAGGAATTGAAAAGATTTTTTTTTTTGAAAATCACATTAGAGCACATTTCTTCATATAGCAATAGTAAACTTTCCTCTTTTAATTCCTTATTCAACGCTCTTAGGATGCTGGTTAGCATGTATTTTTTAATATATAATATATTTAATTATAATATGCTTGTATTATTTAATAGACTTGCTGCCATGGGTTTGGGTTCAGTATGACCTACCTGAAATTAAATTGTGGTTATGGTTATCCTTTACGTTCTGGGAAATAGTGGACAATGTCAGCAACAATTGTGGTCATGGAGAGTCCAAAAGCCTTGATGTTGATATCACATCCTTCACATTATGGGAAATTGCAGACTGATGCAGTTGCAAGGCTGTCATTGAGTTAGAAAACCTTGCCGTTGCTGGTGAAGCTACCGACTATTTTATGAAACTTTGGACCCATGTTCATACTAAGGACTATCAACCCATTTATGAACATTGTCCTCTGCTTGCTTGGACTTTGCACGTGTTATTTAGATGTTGCACTGATGAAATTGTGATGTGTCACCACAAGTGCTATTTTATTGTGTCCTTTCTAAATTTTCATCTTATTTTTGTATTTTTATTTCTATATATTTTTGGCCCACTCATCGTAGGAAATAGGTTATTTTTTAATGGTTGAGATAGTGCAACATTGTTCCATGAGAATATGGCAGTGAAATGTGAGAATGAGTAGTTTTGGTGAGGTTTACTATTGGTGTTTTCTCATGTAGGTTGATGTTGGGTGCAGAATGTGAGAATTGTTCGTATTGACTATTGGATAGAAAAGGCAGAGACAGGAATCCACTTCAGAAATAATCTTCTTCATACTGATAATCAGATAAGGAGAGCTAGATGTTGGTTCCCCTGTATAGATGACAATTCACAACGATGCTGGTATGGGCTAACACTCCCCCATTTGTGTGTCCATATCCATGCTTACATTTCATTGTAAATTTATTTACTGTTCATCGTGTGAGCTTGAAGTAATTATTGTTGTTTTGTTAATGTTCAGTTATGACCTGGAGTTCACCGTAGCACACAATCTTGTGGCTGTTAGTACGGGATTCTTGCTTTATCAGGTAGCAATGAGTGATACTAATATTCTGTTATTTAAGTTATGAAAGCACAAGCAATACTATTTTTACATAAGCTGATAACATTTTGAAGCTGTTTCTATTGATAAGCACATTTAATGTTCTTTCAAGTCAAGTCAGGTTGGAAATTGGAATTTCCTTTGTTTGTAATCCCCGGCAATTGGAGTATGCCTACTTTGGTTTTTCTTTTCTTATGTTCCACAGGTGTTAGATGATGATTGGCTTCAAAGTCAATCAATATTCTTTTTGGGAATATTCATTGCTGAAAATGACTGACTGCTATGATAGAACTTTAGAAAACTAAAAATCACTAGTTTTCTACATAAAATGAATGTTAAAGTTATTGGTTATCTAAAAAATATTGGAAATAGTGATTTCCTACACATGATTAGTGTTTTGCTGCCAAATAATTAAGCTTGAGATGTCTGGTAGAACAGTGAATTATCTGCTGATTTTGATTTTATGCGCTGCATATTGTCGTTTTCTAGTCCATTTATTCATAATTTGTTCACTGGACCCTTGAAATACCTTAAAGGAAGAATCTTCTACAGTGTTGAATTTGATCTGATTATCCTTAAATTGTGTTCTTGCATATTGTGAGGCCCAGTGAACTTTTGGAGATCGAGCTCACTGTTCTGTTTTTTCCTTTCCTCTTTGGATCAGATGCAACCTTTCTCTTTTCTGTACCCTGTTTCTTGTCTTCTCTCTCTTAAATGATAAAATTCATCTGCAAAATACTCTTGTCATCTGGGACAAAACATCAACATAGTGATATGACATGGATTCCAATTTGTTGCTGATGCATGATTCGCGGGTTTAATCAGTCAGCCATATATGGTTATCACTGTCAATTTTTTGCGAAGGGGTGTGGGGTTAATGCAACTCTGCAACACTATTGGCTGGATATTGGTTTCTTGTTGGTGGCATCTTTGATTTGCGGTGATAGCTTAGTTGGGAGAGCATCAGATTGAAGATCTGAAGGTCGCATGTTCAATCCATGCTCACCGCACCTCCAGGGTCATGGATCGGTTTAATCAAAGTTCTCATCTAAGGAATTGGTCACTTCTTGTTTAGATCTTTGGGTTGAATAATTCATTTAATTTTTACAAAATTTAGAAGCAGTTTTGCATTTTTGTCTTCTGCTACCATTTCATGGAAGGGAAGATAAAGGAAAAGTACCCTTTGTCTAAGTTGGAAAACATAATTATTGTTATTATTATTGACGCATTCCTTTACTTGGTTGCATTCTGTACATGCAATGGAATATAGATTATATATGATACCCTGTTCCACTGACCACCCTCATTTCAGCGAAATTGCTTGACCCTCTCCTTTGTTGTTATGCTTCACTTTTGTCTTTATTTAAATTTATAGTTCGATATGAAAATTTATCTTGTGTTATACGCCTTGCATAGTTAAATATGTTTTTGTTTGAACCTCCTTTCTTTTTCAGGTGTTAAGCAAGGACAATCCTCCTCGGAAAACATATGTCTATAAATTGGATGTTCCAGTAGCTGCAAGATGGATATCTTTGGCTGTTGCCCCATTTGAAATTCTTCCTGATCACCAATTTAGTCTCATATCACACATGTGTTTGATGCCTAATCTGTCAAAGATGCGGAATACAGTGGAATTTTTCCACACTGCCTTCAGGTATGACACGTGATAGTTCAATTTAACTAGCAGGTTGCTTTTAATCACAATTGTATAATGATTGGATAGTTGGACTTTTATTGGTGAGCAGCTGCTATAAGGATTATCTTGCTGTAGACTTTCCATTTGACTCATACACGCAAGTTTTCATAGAGCCAGAGACGGCTGTGTCTGCATTAAGTTTAGGAGCCTCTATGAGTATATTTAGTTCACAAGTTATGTTTGATGAGAAGGTTATTGATCAGGTCAGTTCATTACTTCAACTCTTTTAGTTGATTGCCTTTTTTCTAATTATACTCATTCTGAATGAATAAAGAAATTGTTCCTCTTGTACTTGAGGGTTTTTATGCTTATGATTTTACTACCATGCCAGCTTAATGATCAGCTTATGTCTTTATTGGCAGACTATTGATACTAGGGTAAAACTTGCATATGCTCTTGCAAGACAGTGGTTTGGGGTGTATATCACTCCTGAGACACCAAATGATGGTAACTTATCAGAGGATATTTCGATTTCTGTTTTAATTTGAATCGATTCTTTGGGAATTCAGCAAATTTTGTGCTTCCTCTAGTGTGATTGATGAATTCTTATTTGCACATTGCAGAGTGGCTCTTGGATGGACTTGCTGGCTTCTTGACAGATTTTTATATCAAGAAACATTTGGGAAATAATGAGGCACGATACCGGAGATACAAGGTTTGTTTTTCTTTTTGGGTTAGACTGGTCTATGTGAAGGCTAACTCGTTGTGCATTATATTATAAATTAATGAACGTGTTCTCTTTATGGGTGTATATAAAAGTTTGTGGTTCAACATGTTATTGGGGTCTGGATGCTTTGTAGTTTGTAATGTTCATGTATTCTCATAAGTATTCTTGAGGATGGTGCTGTTTATAACCATTTTTTTATCCCCTCTTAGTTTTTATTTTTCCTTCTCTACAGATTTGTTTTAAGAGTTTCTCTATTGTAAATGGTATTTAATCCCACATGAAAAGGTGATACTTGAGTCAAAGAATGCAATTAAAGTCATCTCCATTAATGACAATGTAATCAACATATACAGTAAGATAGATATACATGCTAGATGAAGAATGAAGTGAAAAAACCAAGTGATCAGCTTCACATGAGTCATACAAACTCATGCAATATTTAAACATGGTGGTTGATCTGTCACTCTAGGTTGAGGACACTATTCTGAGTTGAAAGTGCAACAGTTAATATGGTGATTGCATTTTTTTGCGTGCTAATGTAAATCACTCTACAGGCAAATTGTGCTGTTTGCAAAGTTGATAATGGTGGAGCGACAGCTCTGAGCTGTTCAGCTTCCTGCAAGGATTTATATGGAACTCAGTGTATTGGTTTGTATGGAAAAATAAGATCGTGGAAGTCTGTAAGTATTTTCCTTTCCTTTTCTTCTCCCCCTACCTGTCATCTTATAGCATTGAGCAAGTACATTAGTGTGTTTCCTTAATCACTATTGAATTATATAAATATTATTTTCCCCTTTTCAGGTGGCCGTTCTTCAGATGTTGGAAAAGCAAATGGGTCCTGAATCTTTCCGTAGAGTAAGTCCTTGACATTTGCAATATTTATGCTTCTAACCATTCTACATATATGCTGAATGTGTCTTAATATGGTAGTCAATAGTGTGCTTTCACGCCAGTTTTGTGCTGGTGTGGAGTGGCTCCCCCTGCACCAAAAGGTTGCATGATGTTGCACCTCAGGATTCTGACTGTTTTGTGGGTTGTGAGGCCAAAACTGCAACATATTGCTCCTGCTGACATGATATAGGTTTAACATAAGGGATTCAATTCCTGGCTGGAAACAGGATCTTTTGTGTTTCTGTTTATTTTCGTGATAAAAGGGGAACTTTCTATTTTAACCTATAATACACAATTTGCACCCCAGTCCTTCTCCCCCACATTCTGCTTCTCTACTTTCTTCCTGTCTTGCCGCATCTTTCCTCTCCATTTCTGGTAGGATTTCCAATGAGGTTTCCGGTGGCGATACCAACATAACCTGCAACTTCTGATAAAAACTGTACAATTCTTTATTCTTTCTTTTCTGTTTAGCTGCAATGGTTTCATGCGACCAACCACCCTCTGCCACTCAACCTGTTAGATAGTGACGGATGTCAAATAATAGTTGTGGAATGTAGTGTAGCAATGTTCAGGCATGTATTCTAGAATGTTCTTATCAACTTAGGCAATAGGCATCCCTTCCTTGGAGATATTTTTGGTGGTCTCCTTGCATTCAACACCTTTTCCCATTGTTCATCATCTGCCTTGATCCTTTTAGTGGTTTTTGTTTTTCTTACCATTATTTATGAAATTTTCTTTTTCTATCAATGTATTCTAACTCTTTGGTGATATTTTTTGCTTGCTATCAATGTATAGATTTTGCAAACGATTGTTTCTCGGGCTCAAGATAAAACACGTTCCATGAAGACTCTAAGTACTAAGGAGGTAATGTACTTTTGGTTCTGTACAATATGTGGCATATTACTGAAATGTAGCTTCTGAGACATTGACAATTATCTATGCATAGTTGGCTGAGTCCGATAAATGATATAATGTGTCATAACAACTTCTTTTAGGTTTATCTATCTATAAAATTGCATTGTCATGAATATGACAGCTATAGGATAAGTAGATTGTGCCAAATTGATGCAAATGAGAAAAGGGAGGATAGGAGCATGGGACATAATTAGTGTCATTGGACGATGGAATAAAAAATGCATAACATTCGACTAGTTTATTGTAAGAGTTTCTATCATTTAGAAAACTTCAAAGAGTTAGAATTCATCCGATTTCAAGGAATTTTTTCAAATTGTGAGCCATGAGCGGGAGTGCAGGAATTCTCTTGTTTAACACATAAGACACAAAGAAATGCTTTTAGAGAAGCAAACACTGAAGAATTTCAAGCTTTCCGCTTCAGTATTTTGGCCTCCTTTTTATTTCACCTATTTAATTTCTTCTGTATTTTGTTTTTCTTGTCTTGTCCGTTTCATCTTATAGTCTCCCCCCAACTGCTCTCGACTCTCCCTAAATAATTCTCTTGTTTTCTGTCCTAGCAGTTTGAAGTGTTGGGTTTTTGGTATTTTCACTAATATGCCACATCTTAAACTTGGATGCACCTTTCTTTTTTTGCGCCCTGGAAGGAGTGTTGAATCTTCGGTTGGGGAAAAATTGGCCTACAGTGAGTCAGTACCATAGATTCATTGTATTATAGTTCCATAGAATTTTCCTTTGAGTTCAATATACTTTTGCAATCATAATTAAGCCTGAAATATTTATTCATTTCATCGACCAAGCTTCATTGTTATGTGACTTGCCCATCAATATTCCCTCCTTTCAGTTTGCAATCATCTAGATTGTTTGGTTATGGGTATTTTTTAGATTTACAAATTTTTCCAAATTTTCATTTTTCATTAATATGATTCCAATTTTCTTCTCTTTCCAATTTCAGTTGTGAACTTATACTTTATTTTCTGAAAAAAGACATTGTTATGGTATTAGTACCTCTTGGATATACAGAGTAATTAACTGTCATATCTCAACGGGAGTGCCAGACTAGGCATTACGCATTTTACATTTGAGTATCTGACCATCATGGGCCTTGCCATGTTGCTCTATCTTATGCGTTTAATTGATGAAACAATATGCATAAAAGGGGGACAAGCAAATTGATGAAATTTGCTTTGAATTGCTTTGGTAGTAAATATTTTTGTCCTTGTAATCTCACGTAGAGCTGAGAAGTATAAATGTAGTTTAATCTTCAATGCAATGATAGCTGAAGTATCTTGACGGTTTTTTCTTTGGACAATGTAAGGTGGATCTGATAAATTTTTTCAATACACAGTTTCGACATTTTGCCAATAAGGTTGGGAATCTTGAACGTCCATTTCTTAAGGATTTCTTTCCACGGTGGGTTGGTTCTTGTGGATGTCCTGTTTTAAGGTATAAGAAAGGATTTATTTGTTACTCTTGATTTCATTTTTGGAACGCTATCTATACATGTATTGTGATGGGTTACCTCTTGCTGTTGCTAAGGATGGGGTTTTCCTATAACAAAAGGAAGAATATGGTTGAATTGGCTGTGTTGCGAGGATGTACAGCATTGCAGACTTCAACTACATCCACTCTTGATATTAATCCAGAGACAGAAAATAGAGATGGAGATACTGGATGGCCTGGTATGATGAGCATCAGGGTATATGAACTTGATGGTATGTATGACCATCCTATTCTGCCAATGGCTGGAGAAGCATGGCAACTATTGGAAATACAATGCCACTCAAAGCTTGCAGCTAGACGCTTTCAGAAGCCCAAGAAAGGGTTAAAACATGATGGATCTGATGATAATGGTGACGTGCCTTCCATGGATGTGCGCTCAAAGTATTTATCAGTTTCATATCTTATTTGTTTTAATTTGTGGTTGTTATGATTTAGTTTCTGACAATTTTTCTGTTATGGCAGTACTGAGTCCCCTTTATTATGGATCAGAGCAGATCCTGATATGGAGTACCTTGCCGAGGTTCATTTTAACCAACCTGTTCAGATGTGGGTAAGGATGAATTGTTACAGCCAGTTGATTTTATTTGGGTTATTGTGATATAGTATTTTGCTATGCTATTAGACGCACCACATGTTTCAATTTTTTTGGTCTTTTTCTGACTTTTATATGTGATGTGTATACAACTAGTTTATTTATCACTTGACAAAAGCTAACCGTTGCAATTGAAAAGCCTAGGGCCTCAACCCACTCTAGGAGTCTATATTTTGAATGTGGAACTCATTAGTAATACCTTGCCACTGAACACTAGCATCCTACCATGATCACTGCCTTGACACACATAAGCTGTCTGTGGAGTAGCCTTATCCCATTCTTGGTACTTGTTTTGCATCACATATTGAAAAGTATTGTCCAATTGAGAGTTTATAAATCCAAACACCAGAAGTCATACTTCCATGTGGAACTCAAATTCCATACCTGACTATTTGATCTTAACATCATACCCTGGTTTCAGATTTTTAATCTTTGTTGTCTTATATTAAAGTGAATGTTCAAATACTTTCCTTTTCTGTCTTTTAGCATTTGTGATGTTTGAATAGTTGGTATGAAGTTCTTTGAAAATTAAGATCGAGTGTCTACCTGAATCATCTCTCTTTGTTTAAGTTCCTTTCTAAGTTTTACATCAGGCACCTATTTCTTGAACTTTTTTTATTCTATTGGGGAATCTAGAAGACCTAATTACATAAAACGTGCAATGATGCAATGTTTTGTAATCATACGCATTCACCTTTTTGCCTTCATTAACAAATCATGCTCATTCATTTGTGTGGGTTCGTATTTGCATCTTTCATTATCATATTTAGTATTTTGTTGGTTATGTTTATTGATTCTAGATATTTAATTTTTTTATTTAGATCAATCAATTAGAGAAGGACAAAGATGTTATTGCTCAGGCACAAGCAATTGCAGCCCTTGAGGCATCACCACAACTATCATTTTCTATTGTAAATGCCCTAAACAATTTTCTTAGTGACTCCAAGGTGATTTCCTTTCTTTAATGTATATTCAGTAGTAGCTTTTAAATACAAAATTAATATCTGTAGTCTTTTGGTTCTCTAGGCTTTCTGGAGAGTACGGATTGAAGCGGCATTTGCATTGGCAAATTCAGCATCTGAGGTATTCAAATGCTATGTTACTTGTTGCATTTAACTTTATGATATACCTCCTCCTGTCTTGAATATAAGCAAACAAAATAAAAAATCTCTTATCTATTGGTCTCAAATATTAGATGTATTAACTAAGTTTAACTTATGAGATTCTTTCCAAAATACCTTCATTTAATTGAGGTTTTATTTCCAATGACTCTATATTTTTGTATTAATTTTCAAGGAAGGGTGGTTTAAAAAGAAGTTTATGTTGTGAAAGAGTTAGGTACAATTAATTAATGCTAACTCTCAATAAGTGGACTTTAAGCCTATCATAGTCCTATAAAACCGGCTTGTAGAGTGATCTTTACACCCATTTATATGTTATAAAATGTCTCTTGTGATCTCCAATATACCCCAGCCGTGGCATCTGGTTTTGAGACAATAGATGAACTGTAATAACTTGCTAATCTCTGCCTATAAGTTTAAGCATGCCTACATCTGGTGGCCATTACAACTTTGAAATCCATTCAAGAGTTGTTCATGTTCAGGAGTAACTGGGATGCCATATATATGACTACTATTTGTTGCATACGTATCACTGTAGCAGTGTAGTTAATGGGTGTAATAATTTGAAATGTGAATAATGTTGTCATTTAATTGTCTGACAGGAAACTGATTTTTCTGGTCTACTCCATTTGGTGAAATTTTATAAGAGTCGAAGGTTTGATCCTGACATTGGACTCCCAAAGTAAGATTCTGAAAATTATTGTTCACCTTTTCTCATTTAACTTTGGCAATATCCAGTGACAAATTTTGTTCTACTATTATTGCCAGGCCGAATGATTTTCATGATTTTGCTGAGTATTTTGTTCTTGAGGTAATGCAAGGAGGTAGGATGTGTAAGTTACGCTTGATGTGATGTGATTTTGTAATATGTTTGTTATTTATTGTGTTTGAATATTTGTGGTGTTCCATCAAGTGTTGTTTCAGTTTTTATAATTTTTAATAGAGTTTTTTTTTTTTTTTTGGTAAATGGATGCGTGTGGTTATTATATATCCATGTGCCAATATCTTCCTTTATGATCTAGTGCAATATATTTGTCTGATTTCCATGATAGTGTGTACATGCCAGGTTATTGAACTTTGGTAGCTGTTCTCTGTAGGCAGTTTTACATTGCTTATTATTGATAGAGTGGTCAGTTTGGTGTGCTTAGCTGTATTCATTTCCTTAATTATCGTAATGCATTAATGAGACCAGATATGTACTGTATAAAGTTTAAGTAGGAGGGAATATGTCTATGTTAGTTGTACCTGTAAACCCAAATGATTAAACCTTTTCAGTTTGATTCCATGGTTTGTGAAAAATAAAATACAAAACGGTAGTCTCTGGGTTTCATTTGGAGACAATGATCATTCTGAATGAATAAATGATTGCTTTGGGAATTATATCTGCGGAGTGATATTTTGAGTCTCAATGCAAAAGACACAAACTTCTCATAATGACTGTTGTGGTTCTGATATGTCTTTGACACCTAGAATGCTTCTAACCTCCTACAACCTACTTTCAGTGAGCTCTATTTCGATTTCTTCTACTGTCTAGTTTTATGGTGTTAAACTTGTGGGCATTATGAATTAAATAAATTCAAACTTACAATTTGTGTTGTCATCAGCTGGTGATCCTATGGCCTTCTCTATTGGAATCTTGAAGCTTTATCTTTGATAGCATGGTTGCTCCACCCTCATGAACCTTTCTGCCCTTGTGCTAATTATAATGCCATCCATTAACTAAGATTCCCATATCCCTTTTACAAACTATAATGTCATCCATGGTTATCAAACTCGCGAGTTAACTCGTTAACTCGGACGAGTTTGCGTTCCTACACCTGGTTTCCGAGTTAACTCGGAAGCTAACTCGTTTTTGGAGTAAAATCGGTGGAATCGGAAGTGGGATCGTTAAACTCGCGTAAAATCGCGATTCTGCGGCGTGAGCGAGTTCGAATGGCTGAAAAATTTAAAGGGGAACGAGGTCGTTTTGGGGGGGGAGAACTAACCTAATTTTTCGCGATTTAGGGTTGTCGTTCAGTGGCGCTTCTGGAGCTGTTCTTCCTCGCGCTCGCCATCGCGTTTCCATTCACTGTTGTTCGCCATCGTTTTTCTGCTTCACCTCGCCGTCGCGTCCAGGTCTCCTCGCCGTCGCGTCCAGGTCGCCTCGCCGTCGCGTCCAGGTCGCCTCACCGTCGCGCTCGTTTCGCGTCACCGTCGTGTTTCTGTCGCGCCGCCGTCGCGTTCGTGTTGCCTCTGTCTTGCCTGGCCGTCGTCAACGCCTCGCCTCGTCGTCGGCAGCAGTGATCGTCGCGTCTCCTCTCCCCTCGTCGTCGGCAGCAGATTGTCCTTCAGTACTGGTTTTTTCTCTTTCTCGTGTGACCATCACT
>Ga0214545_1001747_pt1 | contig 41272 bp, 16 predicted proteins | sample CNSS4metaG_FD_160064 | JGI IMG/M metagenome (GOLD analysis project Ga0214545, IMG submission 160064) | Root nodule microbial communities from cowpea collected in UCLA plant growth center, Los Angeles, California, USA - CNSS4 | ecosystem: Host-associated > Plants > Roots > Nodule | place: USA... | reverse complement strand
GTCTGGACGACTCGTGGTTTTTACCCTTGATTTGAGGGGTTTTCCACGTTAAAAATCTTGGTGCCTTTATTTGTGCTTTTGTTGATTTATTATTGCTGCTCTTTGATTATTGCTCCTCATAGATTCTCGCAAGTTAGGGGAAATTATATCCGCTGCATTCTCTGGTATATTGTTTGTTATTGTTTTCCCCATCAAATTGGAACTAAACAGAGTGACTGAATAGTTGTTCGTGTGTAATGCTCAACTCAGAATTTTGTTTTCCGTAATTGAAAAAAATTTGGGTGATGGTGACGTGTGTACGAGGAAACGCAAAATTGGAACAACAACGCGACAAAAACAAACCAACTTCTCCGCGAACAAATAACGTTGTGTCAAATTGCGATTAGAATAAAGAAATAAATTATGTTAAGCATTTTTTGTAAACGTAAATTTTCTTGTTAAATTTATAATATAGCATTTCATTTCTTGATGATACACTTAAGTTTATGATATAATCTAATTAATCAGAAGTTTATAAACTTTATTAAGATATTTAAGTGATAGAACACGAGAATTAAAATGTAAAACTAAATGCACCGTTGATTTACAATTCAACCACGAAAACCAAAAACCTAAGTTCGTGCTGAAAATGAAATTTCATTACATTTATTTAAGCTTGGTAAAATTCACAGAATTATTCGCAACTTTTTACAATTTTTTTTTATCGAAAAATTTTGATATAACCTATGCCTTATCTTTAGTTCAGCGCCGGCAGCATTTGCCGGAGGTCTCTTCTGAGCCAGCTCCGTGGCTTGTTGCTCCGCCACCTCCGTCGCATTTTCTCATCGTGGTACCAGCTGATCTAAATATGGTCTTCGACATTCTCTCTATTCTCTCTGGTTATTGTGGTTATGGGAAATATAAACAATTTTTAGATTCAAATAACACCCCACGTATGATTAAAGATGATTTTCTTGTGAATGGTAAGTCCCCACAGTAGTTGTGAGTCCGACATTGGCCTGTTAAGAATAGATTAAATATAATTATTATATAAAAATAATTTTTAAAAACATATAAGAAACTATAAAAGCTATTAACAAATCATTACTTAGTTATTAATTCTTATTCATTCTTGATAATTAATTTGTTTGTCGTTATGAATGAATGTTAATGATTGTTAGAGGAGGAGGAGGAGGAGGAAAGGCGAAAGCAGAAGTACAGTGTTAAGTTTATATACTAAAAGTGTGGAAGACAGTAGCCAAGAATATGAGTATAATAAAGTAAGAACCCTCTCTGCTAGAAAACACTAGATAACCAAATCCCCACCCTCGCCCTTGCTCTCTCCCTAGCCCTAGAAAAAGCAAATGAAAAAGAAAAACAAAACCCAAAAAGGTGAACAAAGGCCCTAAAAGTTTAGGATGATGATCCTAAACAAGATATAGTGTAGGCTATCTGAGTCAAAAGGCATAAAAAATGCAACTGTACAAGTGGCGGCTGACAAATCCCAGCTCCAGCTCTTCAGCTTGATGCGATGAATTGCAATTTGCAAGCTTGAATGGCCAAGCAAGCCTGAAAAAATTAGAGAAATGAAAGCCAGCCATTTAAATTACTACTTACCCAAATTGCTGGCTCCCCTTGATTTCTCCACTGCATGAGTCTTCACACTGCAGATGCCACACCCAGTCTCCTGTAATATACACCAAACAACCACAAGAGACAACATAAAGACAAAATACAAGTGGTCAAGCTCAAGCTCTAAACACAATCATTATTAAACATGAGCATGCCTTATCACTGGTTCTTGCACCGCCTCCGAATGAACCTTTCCTGTAGAATCAAGAACCATCCCTACCATTGCATTTTGCTACATAAAAACCCCGGAAAGAAAAATGGTTAATTCATCGGTACACGACATTGTTCACAATAATAATCTAAAAAGAAAGTTATAAATTGAAAAAATACAATGCTAGTAGATATGCAAAATCTTGCAAATGTGCACGCTTACACCCTTATTATCCATCCCCTATCTAACGTCTCACTTCAAATTATGCATCACCGATAAGCCATGTAATCATTTTGGCCTTACAGATTCAGGGAAGGTCTTGCACAACAGTGCCCTTCGCAGTACAATCTCTACACAGTTACAGTATATGATAACGAAAGAAAGAATGATTAAATGACTAAAAGTACTGCACTACTAACCAGACAAGAGATTATATCAAGATGGTAATAAAAAAGTGTTACAGAGTAAGGAAATATTCGGGAAGGAATTGAAAGCCAAAACCTGCAACTGCACCTGTAGATCGTGTTGAAATACTCCCTCAGAACTTGTCACTCTGTTCTCCAGTGTGCCAGAACCGTTCCCGTATGTAATACTCTCAAACCTAACATCATTGTTCATCGTATCAACACCCCCGGTGTTATCTTCAACACAACCTGCCATAGATACGGCTCCAATATCTTCAGAAGAACCACTATCACTTGCAACAGAAGCAGTCCCACTAGAATTGGAGGCAGGTTCAGGAGAGTCTGTTCTACCCAACTCTTGCTCACTGCTTGACAACTGTTGACTATCAGACACACTGCTACTTGCCCCTCTACCTTCAGGAAGACTGGTACATTTCTTTTTCAGTGTTGCATCCTCCCTCACACCCAACCCATCATTGTTCTTCCTCTTACGAATTCTCTCAACATGTTCAGTCCCAGAAACCTCATTTTTACGAAATGGTTTATGATTCTCACATTTTAAGGTTGGCCTTGATGATCGCAATCTTTTATAACCATCAGGAAACACATAGCATGGAATTTGCCTTCTCCGAACATGAGAAACATAAATCTCCATCTCTGGTTTCCAGAACATGTACATATTGACAGCATGCAAAAATTCTTCAATTGTTCCTCGTATATCAAATTGCTGGCCTTCTTTAACTACTTCTCCCTGCTTCCTCTGCAAACCCACAAAGAAAGCACAATGTGCACTCTGCCTTGAGGTATCCATATACTCATGATGGTAGGGATGGCACTGCAACTTCCCAAAAGTGTCACGCTCAATCTGCAAACAGGAACCAAATTAATCAAATGCACACCAACTAAATGTACCCCGGAGTTGTGAACTACATTAATTCTAATGTATAGATTTAAATGTCTTGGTTTCACAGAGGTAAAACAGATGAAAATACCATCAAGGTCAACTGCCGAAGGCGTGATCCCACCCATCCTTTCCAATTGCGCAAGTCATCAACATCAGCAGCAACTACGTCAACTTGCAAGTAGTTTGTATAACTTTCAAAAAAACTGTATGGTTCAAACAGATCCTCCCAACAACCTTTGTTCAGTTCAACATCCTGATTTTTTTGACAAAAACAAAGGAATCAATTACCAATAACAAATCAATATCTATGTCCAAATTATTCCTATCAAACTCAACAAAAAATAATAGTGATTACCCCACATATCTTGTTGCCAAATTGGAACTGTTCCATCATAACACGAAGCGTGCTTGTAGAAACATTATAACTAGAATTCATACAGGGATAGGCAGGAGTAATAATTGGCATGAGATGGGATCGGTCACGAGGATTTTTACGAGGATGCCAAAAAGAAAAACCAAGTTCGTTTTCCTCTATTGGACATAACATGACAGGAGTTGGCCACCGCCACTGTGTATATACCCTAAAGAATCGAGAAACAAGCATACTCGGAACGGCATTTGGATACAACTGGCACACTCGAGCTACAAGAAGTGCCAAGTTAACACCACCAAGAAAACCTGTTACCTGAAAAAACATTAAAAATCACAAATAAATTAGCCAATAACTGTGTAAGTGGGCACTCAAAATAAACGAACATATTCACAAGAATAGCAAATAAGGGGAAATTTTAAAATATCTCTCACATTGGAATAAATGCCTCGTCTTTTGGCCCAAAATTTCAAGCAACGAAGTGTTGTACGAAAGTGCTATAAGACATACAAAAAGTAAATGTATTAAAAGTATTAGGGACTCAATGAATAATATTACATGGAAGACGTAGCACAGTAAGACAAACAAGGTCTAAAGAAACACCTCAACATTAGGAACAAGCTTTAGAATTTGATCTGCAACTCTGCAGCCATTTAAACTTCGCACAGTAGGCTCGTCAACATTGTATAGGAGAGAGATATCAGATATAACCAAGTCCTGTTGATTTATTAATAAAAAACAGTTAGAAAATATGACAAAAACCAGATGATACAGAACTAGATCTGGAACAATAAACGTTTTCTTTTGTTTGAGAAATTAGTACAAAAAAATATTATTTGTCTTACTTCAGGTACAATCATGCGAGAAATACTGGCGTAAAGGAGGTCAATTGATATTCCATCAAACTTGAATTTCATAACTGGGACATGAGCATCCGGAATTGGTTGCAATTCAGAGACCTCCTCCATGTTAGCTAGGATATCATGCAATGTGTAGAAAAAATCCTCCTGATGATGAAAACATGAAAAATCAGACAAAAATTATTTTGATGGAGCACACAAAAAAAAAAATTTGCATTCACATTCTACCTCGCGATTCACGTAGGAAGGTCCAATGCATATTGTGTCTAAGTCAGCCCCAGGACCATGAACCTGCATCATTAAACTCGATGAAAACGGGATCAACTAATCCACAAAATGCAGAATAGGTGCAGCAAATTGCATGCAAAACTTAACAAAGTAAAACATTGTTCAAGAGAAAAAACCAATACAATCTAGTAAACTATAAAATTATAACATTCCCAAGCAGAGTAAACAGATCCAAAAACATGTTTGCCTGATTCTACAACAATAACCAAGTCACGAGGTGTTCATGTCAGGTAAGGAGGTAAGATACTCACACCAAGGCGATAAGAACCAAAAGTCAAAATGATAGCATTTGCATCTTCCACCATTTGATCAGTGTATCCCTTTAGGTGAGTAAGTTGCTTCACCCAGTGTTTTACTATCTGAAATAAAGAAAACAAATTAATACATAAAAGGTTAACTCTGAAGGTTTTGCATCTTGCACTAAATAGTTCTGTACAAAGTGACACTAACGGACAATAAGATACTATTATTATTCTTATTCTTATCATTATTATACATTATTTTCAACCGCAATTCAAACTATAATGATTAATATCAGCATAAAATTTTTTTAAAAAATGCGCTCTCATTAATCACTCAATTAACTCCCAGAACAATTCTGATAAACCATAATTAGCATAAATCCACCACTCAATTAGACTAAACTCCAGATAAAAGAAATAAACCCCCTAATCAAACAAATAGTTCCCCACTTGCCCCTACAACTCCTACTTTGGCATCACCATTAATACGTAAAAGTATCTCACATAAATTGCTGTCATCGTACAATTACATCATCTAAGCATCGCAACAATCGTTATAACGAATAATCACCAACACGTAACACTCTCCCTATCTCTATCTTTATATCTCCCGTTACCTGTTCAAGTCGGCAAAGAACCTCCTCTCTCTTAGCAGCTTCCTCATTGTTCTCATAAAGTCCCGAAACAGCGAGAAACTTGTAAACATAGGAAAGAATTTTTCAGATGAATAAGTACATCAACAATCACTTAAAAGAAAAAAATATCGCATTACACAAAAGAAAAAACCAACCTTTTCTAACTCAAGAGTTCTGTGCAAATCATAAACTGTTGGTCCAGCCATCGAAATGGGTTTCGTGATACCGTATTGCTTCGACGATGTTCCCACCCCTTCCGAACTCCCCATGATCTCAACACCCAATTACCCAAAAGAAAAAATGAAATATTTCTATATTTTTCCTATTCTTTTCCTGAGACAAAACTGATACCCGGAAAACAATTTTAAAAAAATACAAAAAAAAAAGATCGTATCGAACGTTCAGACGGAACCCACGATTGAAAATCTAACGGGAAATCAATGAAGAAAGGAGAAACCAAATCAAAAACAAAAAAGGAGAAAGTGCAAGGAATTGGAAAAATTTAAAAGCCCTAGATCGTAAAAACAAAAGGATGAAAAGAAAAGGGAGATCTGAAAGGTTTGGAAGGGATTGCAGAGGGAGGTTGAAAGAAAGAGAGGTTTGGAAGGGAGCGGCGAAGAGAAAGCGCGGTGAATGCAATGGTGGGGTTTGCATTTTTGTGATTTTTTTTCCTCAGATATTTATAGAATCGCACGTTTAAGATTTTTTTTTATCCATTCATGCTTATTTATTTTATCTTATTACTGCTTCAAAATATTTTATCAATTTTAATATCTTTTTCTGCATTATCAATTATCTCCAAAATCTTTTTGATAACATTTCCTCAATAAACTTTTTAGGGTTAAATATTTCAACCGATCTATTAATTAATTAGTTTACATTTGTACTGAATATTAATTTGAAAATATTGTATTATATGAGCAGAAAATAACACTATCAATATACTTAATTCAGTTATATTATAATTTGTAAATTTTATTTTTCAGATCATAGATAAAAACCTTATCATATCAATATCAATACAAGTAATATCTTGATTTTTTTAAAATTGGATCAATGATAAGAATATTATATTCTTAATTTTAGATTAGTGGTTATTTGTTTATAGATAAAAATCTTACCGTATCAATAAATATATATGTAACATGTTCAATTTTTAAAGTTGGATTAATGATGAGGATATTATATTTTTTATTTTGATTTGGTGATAAGGATATTACATTTTTTTTAAGATTATGGGTGTTTTCGAAGGATAGTAAATATTTACGAAAAGATATAAACAAAACAAAGAAAATAGAATTAGAGTATTAAGGCGCTAATATTTATTTACATCAAGATTCTTTATTTATTTTTTTATAGGCACAGAAAATTAAGAAAGTTGATGTGTTTTTAAACTACCATTAATGATAGTATGATTCATTCGGGTGTGTAAATTATTTCAATTTTTTGTATTTTATAGTAATTATCTTCTAAGTATAACTATTTTTTCTATTATTTCATTCAATTTTTGTTTCTTTTAATGTTGTTTAACTATACGTTAGAAACTTGAAGAAGAAACTTATTAAATGTATATACTGTAGCTAACAATTTTTGTTTCCAATAAAAGTAAGCCTCGACTTCTTCACTGCTGGGAATATTTTTTAATTAAAGGAGTGTGTTATATTTAGGGTTTTAAATTTTTATTTTGATATAAAAAAAGGTTTTATAAATTTTACTAATGTTATTTCTGAAAAAGAACTTAAAAGTTCTTCGATTTTAATTAATGTATATCCTAAGACGATTTGAAGAAATTACGTATTTAAATTATTTTAAAAAAAAACTATAAATTTTCATAAACATTCAAAATTAGGCTTGTAATATCTTAGAAAATTATAATAATTTAAAAATTAAATAAACGAGCTTAAATAGATATTTTAGCTTTAAATAAAATATAAAAGGTTTAGTAATAATTTAATTAAAAATATTTTAAATAAAAATATTAAATTAATAATAATTTAATTGAAAAGATACTAGATATTGTTGGATGTTAATAAGTGATAATTAAATCTTTTTTAAAAAGATTATTATAATATATATAATGTTTGTTATTATTTATTGTATTTGAAGATTAAGATAAGAAATATAATGGTTTGTTAATCTTTATTTTAAAATATTATGATAGGATTTATAATGGTTTATTAATTTAAAAGATTTATTTTATTTAAAATATTTTTAAGAAATAAAATGTTCGGTGAATAATTATTAAAAAAATATTAAGACTTATTTTGTGTGTGATTGTGATTGTATACAAAACATTAAAAAAATCTTTTAAAGAATTATCAAGGAGAATATATAGAATATATTTATTATGAAAAATATTAGTATAGAAAATATTTGTCAACTGAAGAAACATTATGTATAAATAAGACGAATATTAATGCATAGCCTGAATTTATTTATATTATTTTTAAGAGATAGAATGTATAATGATCCGAGAATTATTTTCAAAAGATAATAGAAGGTATGAGTATTATCTTTAAAATAACTTTTTTATTTTATTTCCAAGGATATTGCAAGGATTATCCTTAAGGTGGTGGTATTTTATCTGAAATATCTAATAAGTTTTTTTTCTAAGAACTAGAAAGAGAGAGGTCGGAAAAGATATATTTGATATTTTGTAATTATTAAAAAGATAAGTTAAAATTTCTTAAGAGTATATCGAATTTTAGGAGTGATAATGAAATAAAACAGTGAGTCATTATTATAATTGGTGATAAAAATTGTGGCTAAGTATATATGAAGGAACAAGTAAGATGGCAGTGAGAAGTTTTTTAGTGTCACGTTGTAAGAGAAGTTAATTGTAAGAGGAGTATTGATATGCATTGTCATTTGTTATGTTAGTGACTTGATGATAAGCGATGAACATGTCCACATGAATGCTTTGAGAAGAGTATGAGTATGTCCCCATGAGTGCTCCTAGAGGTTTTAGTATGATTAGACAAGTGTGCGCATGTCTTAATGAGTGCTCCTATATGTCTAAGTGTGATTAGATGATGTAAATTTGTCTCCATCAGTGCTCCTAGACGTATAAGTATGATTATATGAGTGTGAGTATGTCTCCATGAATGCTCCTAAACGTTTGAGCATAGGTCCCCATGACTGTTACAAGCTGTGCAGGTCCCCATGACTGTTACGAGTTGCGTAGGTTTCTATGATTGTTACGAGTTGGACAAGTCTACATGACTACTACTGAATTATGTGTTGTGATATTGATAATTCTTTTATTGCAATCATTATTATACATTAGCTTACCTTTTTGTTTGTGGTTGTGGTTTTCACCTATGATGATTGTGTATGTTGTAGAGACCAAATGATGAAGTAGGTATGGATGCACAATGTTGATAAAAAGTTGAGTGTGGGCTAGAAGCGGTATATATGTTCATGTTTTTATGGGTTTTTCAATTGTTTTTCTTTCATTTTTTTAAGAATAAGGATGTATGTGTTATAGGTGTTGAACATATTTCTTTAAACAAGTTTGATTTTAACTAGTTTTCTCAAAAAAATATTTAACTCTTATTCTTTAGGTTAAAAGGTCTTACTTTTTTATAGTTGAAAATAGTATGCATTAGACAACAATACCATTAAATGTTGTATTTTAACTATTATATGATGTATGGTTTAAAAAAAAATTAATCAATTTTTCTTTAGTCTTTAATTAACAACTAATTTTCTTAAACAATATGGTTTTAAAATATTAAGAAAAATCATAATGTTACAGTTGACATCATAGCAGTTACATCACAAATGATTTGTGGGGAGTGAGCTTATTACGTGTCCCTTTTGCATCTCTATACTACTATAAAAAAAGCTTTCTATGTCATTGATTGACTACGTTTGACAAATCATCATAGTAAAAAAATACCTGATGGCAAATTCTCAATTTTTGCAAACGATGATTGTTTAAAGAACCGTCATTAAAACTGGATAAATGACTACGATTATAAACATAATCATCATTAAAATTGTAAATTGGGAGAAATTACGATGGTTATAAATATAATTCTCGTTAAAAGTGGAGTCGACATGAGAAACCACCATGGTTAGATGCATGAAACTATCGTCAATTGTCTTGCACTTTCACAATGAAATAAGCAAATTTCTCTCCCCTGGACGACTTATTTAATTTGCATTGCACTTTAACAACCTATGTCCCTCACGCGAGCTTATGAGAATTTCCTCTTCCTCCTGCACTTTCACAGCCTTCGTCGTTACCATCCATGCAAACACTAGTCTGTGAACCTCTGCACCGCATGAACCTGTCACACCCCTCAAAGCATCGCAACATCGTGAGCTTCCCCTACACCTTTTTAAACTCTTCGCGAAGGTTCTCTACACTGCGTTGCACACTCCTTAAAGCTTTTATTCACCGCATCACATCGTACAACACATTCCTTGGCACTTGAAGAAATATTGGTGTTTATAATCTAAATTTATTTATATCTTTCTAAAGAGATAAAAGAGTTGATGATAAGAGAATAAATTTTAAAAGATCATAGATTGCATGGGAATTATCTTTAAAGTACTTTTCTTATTTTATATCTATGTATATTACAAAGATTATTATTAAGGTTTGTTATTTTATTTCTAATATCTAATAATTTTTTCCCTAAGAAACAAAAATACAAAGGTAGGAAAAGATATAATGTTGTGGTTATTAAATAGATCACCTAAAATCTCTTAAAAGTATTAGGATTTTAGGAGTGAGATTGAAGCCTATAAATATACATATTAAAAGAGTGAGCTAATGTTACACTTGGTGATAAAGGTTATTGGATGAGTATCAATATGCATTGTCATGTTTTGTGTTAGTGAATTAATTATGTGTGATGAACATGTCCACATGAATGCCCTGATATGAGTACGAGTATGTCCCCATGAATGCTCCTAGACGTTTGAGTATGATGAGGATATGGGAGCATGTCTCCATGAGTGCTCGTAGACGCCTGAGTGTGATTAAACGAGTGCGAGAATGTCTCCATAAGTGCTCCTAGACGTTTGAGAAGTCCCCATGATTGTTACAAGTTGGGTAGATATATCCCATGACTATTATGACTTAGGCAAATAGATCCCATGACTATTACGAGTTGGACAAATCTTTCAAGTTAAATTCGATTAATAGTGTGTATGTTATAAATAAAGCTAATAATATAGTAAAGAAGAAGAGGAATAATAGAGAATAAGAGAATGAATAACAAATTTTCTGTGTATTATTATTGATGGGAAGAGTTCTATTAATAGTATAAAGTATATCAATTATATGAATAATTGTATCAAATCAATTGATGATCATTAATTTATAAGAGTGTGTACGTTTTTCAAATTATTACATCCATGTAATAGTTCTAACTCAAAAAGAAATTTCTTCCATCTACAATTTGTTACTCAATTACCAAGCTTGAAACAAAAACAAAATACAATACATATTCAAAATAATATCTTACTTTAATTTCCCCATTTCACGTGTTAAATTGGCGTAATTACATTTTTTAACCTCTTCAGTATCTCACAATTAATCTGAAATTTGTTAAATACAAATTCTACTCAATAAAATTCACTAATACCTTAAAAATGGAAATTCGCAACTCATATCAAAGTTTTCAATTCAATAGCAACTGAAATAAGAGGTAAATAAATAATCTCTTTCTGTCTAGGGTGTGCTTGAAATCTAAAAAAAAAATCATGCAACTAAAAATTCCCAGAAACTTTTAACTCCAAAAAAACAACTAAAGTACCAACTAAAAATAAACTTAAAGACTCGTTAAAAAAAAAAAAAACAAAGTTCTCAAGTCATAAAAAATTATGGAGACAAAAAAGATCGTAGAGAAAAAAAATTAAAGAGAGGGGGAGAAGAAGAGAACATGCAAAACTTTTTCTTTATATTAATGTATTCTAAATAAAAGAAAGAAGAAATAAAAAGAGAGATATTGGGCCATGAGCCCATTTGTGATATTATTTAAAGTAATTGAGGAAAAAAGAAAGGACATCGCAATGAAGAGATGGGCCGTTAAGAGCATTGGTCTGACCCAATAGTGTTTGTCATGTGACACTCAAATATTAAGTAACATGATTTTAAAAATAAATTACTTTTAAGCTACGAGTTTATTGTTTTATTAAAGCAAGAGTTAACGTGATCTTAAAGTCCTGCTCAAGATACTCTTAAAAAAAAACATATTTAAGATAATTAAATAAATAAATAAAAATATATAAGTTATAGCAAATTAATGTTTTTCAAGTTTTACAAAATTACATAAAAAAACCTCTATAAAAAACTAAATGTACACTGTTAATCTGAAATTTAATTTATTTTTTATAGTTGTTTTTTTTTATCAAAGAAAACTTGGATGTTCACATATTTAACCTTATATTGGGAAATAGACCAAAATTTGATTTTGAGATTTAAACGATATAATTTGCTTGTATGTTAAATGAAAATTATGCTAAAAATTTCCACTACTTTTTTTCGAAATAAAATCCAATCTTAAACCTTATATTTCACCAATGTGAAGCTTGCAAAATCTTAGTTTTGAAAAATATACTACCTAAAAACACGTACGAATTTGCATGGTAATATTTCATTTTCATGATATATATATATATATATATATATATATACCATTCAACTTTGTTAGCATCCAATTTATGATTAAATATGTTTTGCCTGAAAATTTTGTTTTAATGAGTCTCAAATATAAAGAAAACTAACATTATGAACTATAATCAATATTTATTGAAAAAAATAAATATATTACATAAAATTTTAATAATGTTTGACCTAGACAGATAATATAAAAATAAACATTGATAATAATTTAAAAAAAAATACTAGTTGGACTCATCTAACCTACTTGATTAAACCGGAGAAATCGTAAGTGGGTTAATTAGTTGAAAATATCAACTTGTTTGTTCTAGTTAGAAAAAGGAAAACCGTATGATAATTGATCGATTCCCATGACCAAACTATTTTAGTATCTCCAATAATTTTTTTTATCCTATACAAAATTTAAACCAAGACTTTTTATTTCTATTATTATATTATACGGCATTGATTAATTAATTCTGCCTAACAAAAGAATCATGGTCATGTCATGCAAACAAATGAAACTAAAAATCTTGTGGAAATCATAAAAAGATTATTAATGTATCTCTAAGACAAATATTATATATAAAAAATGTTGAAAACTTAAGTATTTGTTTCAAGAGATTTGTTGTTTAAGATGATAAATGAACGTTATTTACTTTGAAAGGTTAGAACTTATTTGTGTAAATGGATTTGAGGCTGAATGAAATATTTTCATCATTGCATTGATAAAGAGACTAGACTAGGAGAAAAAGCAATTCAACAATATATATATATATATATATATATATATATATATATATATATATATATATATATATATATTTTTATTTCAACTTAACAAATATGTTTTTACTTAATAATAATAATAATACTAAAACTAATAATAGTAATAATAACTATATTTTATTTCATACTAAGTTTAATAATAGGGATAAATCTATAATCTAATAATTTAATATATTAAAACATTATTTTAAATCATATCATTAACAAATTTTCATAAACTTTACTTTTAATTTCTTGACTTTCATCTCTTCGTTCCTTAAAATAAACAATCTCACCTTCTCCTATGCATTTCTTCAATTTCATTCCCTCACTCTCCCTCAATTCCATCTTTAAAAACAAATATTTTGTGTTAAAAGTTATGTCAATCGGTTATGTGTGAGTTGAACTCATATCTCATTGGTATCATGACTTTTTAATGATTTTTTTTTAAAAGACCTTTAAAAAAATAATTAATTAAATTTAAAAGGTAAAAAGGATATATTTTAGGGAGAGAAAAGTACTTATTTTATAACATATAGAAAAAAGTTATTGAAAAAATGTTTAAGGGACCAGAACGTAGAATACTTAAATTCAAAATTTTGCATGTAGATGGTGGAAGTAGCCACCCTAATGTGAGCCCATACTAAAAAGGCTATAATTATAATAGTATCATAGTTGTTGCATCTAACATATTAAATTCAGTGAAATACATATAATCTCTTCTTATTACATATATTAGCTGGATCACTTCTGTCTCTCTCAACCATTGCCGTAATGCACTCCTTTTCTTCTCCTTCGTCACCATCTTTCATTAATGCTTTCACTATTACTTCATCACCTTTTTTGTTAAGTTTGATGAGAAGAAGTAATGACCTACTTTTACATTTCTTCTAATTTTTACTTCCTAGTTACTTCATATCAATAGATAGTTATTGTATTTTCACAACATTTGTTTCTTATCAATGAGTATTATTTAGTAGTAATTAATCTTTAGTGGTGTGAAACATGGTTATTGTAAAAGGAAAAAAGTTTATATGTACCTAAGTGGCACCGAGAAATAACTTGGGCTTTGGTATTTGGGTTGAAGAATGGTTATGTGATAGTTGTTGCATGTGGTATCAATTGTTTCGTGGCATAGGTTAAGTGGATAAGGTCACAGTCAAATTGTTGCGTTTCAACTTGTGTTATACTCTTTAGTAAAATGAGTTGCGCCTTAACTAATAACTATAATTTTTGACTTAATAATAAGCGTTGAATTTTAACAATTAGAAATTTTTAGTAAAAATTGTGTTTTAACTAATAACTATAACTTTTAATCTAATGATAAGCGTTCAATTCTAACGATCGAAAGTAACGTGAGAAAATAAGAGAAAAAGAAAAAAAAGGACAAAGTCGAGAAGCAGTTGGGGGTGCGAGAAGCAAATTGCAACCTAAGGCAAATGCCATAAAAGAAAGAAATGGTGGTCCAACACAACCTACTCTCTCTTGGTGGGTCCCTACCCTTTCACTCAATTTCAGCAAGCAATGCGTACACATACCAAACTCCACTGCTCAATGCAATGATTTCAAACCATTTTCTACACTACACACTCCATGCACAACACAGTCAAACCAATCTTTCATATCTAGTTATCATGCATTCACAACTCTAAAGTCAAAGGTCTCATATACACAAAAATCGCAATGCAGGTACAACCAGTGTGTGCTGCACTTGATCATAATTTGCCTAGAATTCAGCTTTTTCTCATACTTTAATGTTGATGTTCCTTTATACCATATAGATAAAAGATTGTCAAAAACTTGCATCATAACAAGTAAGGTTATCTAATGTTATAACAGAGCGCGTGTTTAGTTATTTACAGTGTAAAAAATCTTAAAAATTATAACCATAGTTTATGATGATTTAGAAGGTTGAAGTTGAAGCCGAAAATTGAAACTCAGCATTGTTTCCTTTGGAAGTTATAATCATATGAAATGAAATGATTTGTTTGAATGTGTGTTTGGGCATGAATTGACCCATTAGGGAGTGAAAAAAAAATTAAACTGTGAGAAATTACTGGTAATTAATGATAATTAGATGCATTTGAATTCTGATAAACTCAGAAGGGCACATTGAATTCAATTTATTAGGATTCCGACTGTCTGGCAAAATCTTCGGAGAAAATGTTTCTTATCTCACACTGTTCTTCTGTCATGTCACCTTAATAAAAATGGTTCTTAACGCTAGAGTTTTATTCTGTCCTTTTTGTATTATTCCCTCTTAAACAACCCAATAACACCCTCAATCCCACAAGACATTGTTAATTAAAAAAAAGGGCTGATTAAAAAACATTTAAATTCAAAATTTGAATCTTAACAGAGAATTATAATTAATTATCCAAATCAGATCAAGATAGTGTTTGCTGTTAGGGTGCACCCCAAAGGGGTTGAAGGGGTTTGGAAAGTCAGATTTTTTTGGGGGAGAAAGTGTGGCAGAGAAGAAGGTAAAGCAACGGAATGATGATGATGGTGAGGGAGAAAGAAAGTGTTTGAGGGCAAAAATGGGGTATTATCAGGACAAAAAAGATTATATAAAGCAACCCTTTGGTTGGTATAGCCATTAATGAATGGTACACAGCACAGTGTACTATCAATGGTAGCAAGTTTTCATTTTTAGCCTTTAAAAGTGGTGTTATTCGGTTGCAGAACATAACTCACAGTCCAGTTTTTTTCTCTCAAATAAAGCAAGATAGTGAAAGGGTGGGAGAGGGACTCAATGCCCCCTTTGAACCAAGCTCACGGGATTGTTTGTTGTCAGTGGGTATCTTTCATTTGTACTACACGTTGCTCCAGAAAGTTAGAGAGAGAAATAATATAATTGCAGAGGATAATACTAACAATGTATAACATAGAAAGAAAGAGAAAGAGAGAGAGAGTGAGTGGGGTGTGAAGGGAAGGGAATTCGGCGGTCTTTCTCTTTTTTGAATTCAAGATCAGATAAGAAGGTGTTGTTGTCTTGGGTTTTGGAGGCTTTTCCCTATGATTATTGTCACTTTTTTCATAGGATTTCACCATTGTGCTTTGTCTGTAATTCTTGTCTCTTTTTACTCAAGGGTGAGGTTTTAAAGTTTTTAGCAACTATTTTAATGTCTTTTCGTTTTAGCCTCTGCTAACTTTCTGTGACCGCTTTTTGTCCTCTAATGCAGTTCTTCACGAGGTCCTGTCAGAGGTTTATTTTCAAAAAAACGTTCCATCTTTATCCGTTTTCTCCACTCACTCACTCTAATTTTAAGGTTTGTTGTTTATTAATCTTTTCATCCATCACTTTTTTCCTCTGTTAGATTCTTTACCCTTTACACTTATACACTCTCTTTTGCACTAAACTCCACCACTTTCTTTGTCCCTCCATTTTTAAAAATTTTCATATATTGAAACAATAACATCTGGCTTCACTTGGTTGCTACATTTGTTCACTCCCACGCAAACCCCTCTTATCTTTAGCCACAAGAGGCAAATTTTCGCTTACCCTTTGCACCGTTTCTCATTCCAGATCGTGACTCAACAAAAGTTGTGAAGTTATTATTATGGGAAAAGCTAGCAGGTGGTTCAAGGGTTTGTTGGGGATGAAGAAGGAGAAGGACCACAGCGACAATTCAGGCTCGCTGGCTCCTGACAAGAAGGAGAAGAAAAGGTGGAGTTTTGCTAAGCCAGGGAAGGATGCACCATCTTCAGTTCCTGCCACAGATAACACCTGGCTCAGATCCTACATTGCTGATACAGAGAATGAGCAGAATAAACATGCAATTGCCGTTGCCGCTGCCACTGCAGCCGCCGCCGATGCTGCCGTCGCCGCCGCACAGGCTGCCGTGGCGGTTGTCAGGCTCACAAGCCAGGGTAGAGGTGCATTGTTCAGTGGAAGCAGGGAGAAGTGGGCTGCCGTGAAGATCCAAACTTTTTTCAGAGGCTACTTGGTATGTGCCTTCTCTTTCTGTGATGCTTCAAACCAAATTGGTGTTGGTCATGTGGGTATGAATGTCTGCTGTTTGATAAATTGCATTGATTTGTGATTGAGGTGGTTCTGTCTTTTGGTTGGTGCAAGTGAAGTGTTTTGCTTGATTCCTACTCCTTTGTCTCCTCTCAAATATTATTTTAGATTCTTAATGAAACAGTGTCTCTCCCATTATATTCCATTCAAATATTAAACCCTCCTTTTTTCTCTGTTCTATGCTTTTTAAACCATGTTCATATTCAATATCTGATAAATTTGAATGTTTGACAAATTTGAGCATGGCTAATAACTTTGTTACCTAACTTGATGATGTTTTGTTTCAGGCACGGAAGGCTCTTAGAGCACTGAAAGGATTGGTTAAGATACAGGCTCTTGTTCGAGGGTACTTGGTTAGAAAGAGAGCTGCTGCAACTCTTCACAGTATGCAAGCTCTGATAAGAGCTCAAACTGCTGTGAGATCACAGCGAGCTCGTCGTTCTTTGAGCAAAGAAAGCAGATTTCTACCTGAAGTTCTTGCAAGAAAATCTGTGGTAAAACCTGGTTTTCTATACCAACAGCTTCGTTCATTTATCTATCATCAAACAATGTCTTATTTGTTTGTGTCCTTTTGTACTTGTAGGAACGATTTGATGAAACAAGGAGTGAATCACACAGTAAAAGGCTACCAACATCCTATGAAACATCCTTGAATGGTTTTGATGAGAGTCCCAAGATTGTTGAAATTGACACATACAAGACTCGATCAAGGTCTAGGCGCTTTACCTCTACAATGTCTGAGTGTGGAGAAGACATGTCGTGTCAGGCAATGTCTTCCCCTCTACCTTGTCATGTTCCTGGTCGAATCTCGGTTCCTGATTGCAGACACCTTCAAGATTTTGATTGGTACTTCAATGTCGATGAGTGCAGATTCTCCACTGCTCATAGCACACCACGTTTCACAAACTATGCTCGTCCTAATGCTCCAGCTACACCAGCCAAGAGTGTTTGTGGAGACACTTTCTTCAGACCTTGCTCCAATTTCCCCAACTACATGGCCAATACTCAGTCATTCAAGGCAAAACTAAGGTCTCACAGTGCTCCAAAACAAAGACCTGAACCCAAGAAAAGGCTCTCACTTAATGAGGTTATGGCAGCAAGAAACAGCATAAGTAGTGTTAGAATGCAAAGGCCATCATCCAATTTCTTCCAGACTCAAGAATCCTGGAATTTTTGACAGTCACAAGGAAAATTTGAGTGGCAATTGGACACTAAATGATGTTAGTAATATCTAGAATTTGTTCTTTTTTTTTATCTCTTGTGCTTACAACTTATAAATTCAGGGATGAAATTCTCGATTCTGCTTGTGTACATTCTTTTAATTAAAGAGTTTCTTTTTTCAATCACGCCCTTTCTCTCTTGTACCAAATGATTTACATCTAGTAAAGAATTTGGCTTGGTAATTTTCAAGAACATAGTTTTCTTCTGGTGTATATAGTATACTAACTAATTGCTGGTTTGGATTGTAGTTCCAACAGTTTCACTTTCACAGTGCTTATTGCTGCATTGCCTTTGGAATGCAGTGAAAGAGCAATGAATAGAAAACTTGAACTAAAACCACTTTGTGTTAATGGCCATAAAAGGAAAGCTTGCTGAGAGAAACTTAATGGTGGCATTCAAAGTCCAATAAAAAAGGTGGGGTCTTGTTTATGTGGGGTTTTACATTGCTGACTAGGACTAGTTTCAATGACAAGTTATTGTTGAAATGTCTGTGTCACTGAAAAATGTGTTTGCTATTGATAGTGTTTCATGTGTTAGGCAAATCAACAGTGGAAGAACGTTAGGTGGGTGTTCAGAAAAATTATGAGTCATAAATAAATTAGGAAGCCAATGTTTTGCATTTTGTTCATAATGTTCAATGCTGCTACTGAAATTTGCAGCTAATTAGTGTGGATCAAGTGGGAAGAACATCTACAATGGCAGAGCATCAAATGGTAGTAATAGTGACACTGCTACATGTTCCCCTTCTTTTGTCTGTTCTCATCATAGTTGGCAATTTATTCCCACAGAATTTTCAAAGTCATTAAATTTAGACTAATAACAAACTTATGAAGTTAATTTGTTTTATATTCATGATTAAATATATTTTTGTCCTTAACTTGCAGTGCATTTTGAAATTAGTCCATCTCAAAATTTTGGATTAATTTAATTTTTCATATTTCGAAATATGTAGATTTAGTCATTTTACTCAAATTTTGTTAAGTTTATTTGATATTTCAAACACGTTTTATAATAATATTTTACTTAATATTAAAGAAAAATGTGTCAAATAGTGTAAACAACTCAAATACAATCACAAAATATGTATGAAATATCAAATAAATTTAACAAAATTTGATTAAAATGATTAAATCCATTTATTTCGAAAGATAAAGATTAAATTGGTCCAAAATTTTCAAACAGACTAATTTCAAAATTCACTGAGAGTGAAGAGATAAAAACATATTTAACCCTTATATATATATATTATATATATTATGTTTTCATAAATAGAAACAGAATAAAAAAATGTAATTTTCACTGTACATAATCATGCTTTAAATATCATTATTTTAGTATTTGGGTGGTGGTAATCATAAACTAAATTCGAACTGAGTAATGAGTGCAATACGATCATATCATAGCGTTTTTGAAAAGTAAAATTACAGTTTACGCAACAATAGAGTAATTAAAGTTTGAAGATATGTGACAAAAATGAATAAAGAAGAAAAAATATTATGGGATGTGAATTCACGGGTTGAAGAAGCGCGTGAAGTTGGATGAAGAGATAGTCTAATCAGAAGGCAGAGTTTGAATCTTAAATTTCATATCAGCAATGATTAGGGTTTGATTTGAAACGGGCTTTTCTATAGTATTGTTCATGCATTGCATCACATTCGCATCTTATGATGTTCCACGTGCTTGGTTGCGAGTGAAAAAAAAAATGTTACTGTAGGGGTAATACAGGTAATTCACACTTGTTAGAGAATGATTATGCCCTCATCCATACATCATCGTCAATATTTTCGTGCAGAGTGAAGATCTCAAACAATGATTTGAAAATTTATAAAAATATGAATAAAAATATTTAACCAAATATCAACTTTCTAGATTAATATTGTTTCAATAAAATAGTTAATACGAAGAGTTTTAAGTTCGAAACGTTGTATAATTTTAATATATCAAAATCAATTTCAAGATACTAAAATATATATAAAAAAGAATCGAAACAATAAATATTCAAATAATATTATGTTGAAAAATGGACTTCAAGTAATCCTCTAACCATATATTCATATATTGTAAGATACAATACATAATCTGAGATATATTTTTAAGTGGACATGCTTATCTTTATTTGTTTAAATAATGTTCTCACATTACTTATAATTAATTATTATTAAGAATCTTTTGAATATCTTGAATCTGTATTTAATTTATTGTTTGAATAGACAGAAAGAGACGTTGAGAAATGGCCAAAAGGGATTAATATATTAAGTGCATTCTTAAACAAACATTATACCCACAGTGAAATTTTGATTCCAACATTACCAAACAATATTTTATACAGTGTTCTGCAGAAGCACTTAATTCAAGAAAATGGAGCTTCAATTTGCTTGGTCCAGGATCTTAATTATGCTGATGCTTTCGTCACTTCAAGAATATGATATAAAAAAAAAATATTCAAATGTTATTCTCTACTCTTTTGTTTTTTCTTTTAAGTTTTTCTGATTTTCTTATCAGGTTGATTACTAATTTTGTAAAAAAAATATTCGATTATTTTTAGTAGTATTCTTTTAATCATCACTTTTTATGTACGAAGTGTGAATATAAGATTTCAATTGACAAAAAAAGAAAAACAAGTTCACTCTTTTCAAATTAAGAAGTCTATATTTTTTATTAATTTTTTTTACTGTTTTTTTGTCAAAATTAAAAAAAATTAAAAATATATTGTATTGATATTTTAATTATTCTTTTAATATATTTTAAAATAATTAAATTAGTACTAATCTTTATATCATAAAAGATTCAGAAGAACAAAAGAATCATCAGAGGATCCAAATTCTAAATTAAGTTAACGTAATATTAGTAAATCTTTGTCTTATTGAAATGTTGGATTAATTTTCTTTTCCACGTATATTTTTAACAGACACAATCTGATATAAGAAAGCTTATATTTAAAGTTTATCAATCAAGTTGTTTTTAAATAAGGTTAACACATTATATAAGCCACATCTACAACTTTATATTACTTCTTCTGAATACTAAATTATTACATTTTTTAAATATAGATTAATTCCAATTACTTTTAGTTTGTTTAATGATTTTTTCTTCAAAATCATCTTATCTTTCACTGATATTTCACATTTTAATACACCATCATAATATGCTTTTTTTTTTATGAAAAAATACATTTAATAAAAAAGATGGTACAGTATATACATATAAAGAATTCAATGGTTATGTTTGGTGTTTCTTAAATCTTGTTGATGTGAACTTCTACGCACTTCAACAACGGAAAAAGTAAAAAGGAATGTTTTGGCAAAAGTACTTTTGAGGTACAAGGATAACACAAACCAAAAGTTGTTTTTTTTTTCTTTAATTTAAATAAAGCTACACTTAGTTTTGTTGATTCACTGAATACAGACAGTACTTAAATTTCTCCATGCATGACGCAGACTCCCAAGAAATTCTGAATATATATGTTTTAAAACATTGAAAAAATAAAAAAGGACACAAGAATGAAAATTTTATGTCCTGCTGTTATTGTCTATGATAACTTTTTTTATTTTCTATGAAAATTATCTTCAAATCTATAGTAATATTATGATTGTGTAAAAGGTTCTTTATTTTATTTTTGTCGAGGAAGCATGTATCTTATTTTTCCAATAATTTATATATATATATATATATATATATATATATATATTTATATTTATATGTAGTATGGGCTTTCAACTGGCCTTTTTGTCTGTAGCGATGTGCCATACATACAGATCCAGCAGATCTAATTTTGCCCCAAACCCATAAATTGGTTTGGACCCATAAAAAGGTTTAATCATTACACGAATAGACCCATACAAGTAATTATAATTTTGTTTCATCTTATTTGACCAAACCTAGTCATCATAAGTAAAAGAGTGAATAATAACTCTTTCTAAGTTTATAAATATATTTTTATATCATCACCATAAAAAAGAAAAAAAAACACTGAATCTGTGACCAAAACCTCTCAACATCTTTGAGTAGAACAAATATTTTATAGTAATTATAATTTATATAGAAGTTCAAATGTTATTGAAAATTAAATTATAATATATATGATCTGATGATTTTATATGATTAAATTACATACAAACTTATTTGTTAAAATAAGTGTTTTTTAAACTTATTTGTTAAAATAAGAGTTTTTTCAACTTATTTTGAAGCTGAGTTTTTCCTCTGAAATTCATTGTAAATTAATGAAATAAACAATTATTATTTATGTACTTTTTTAAATAATTATTACAATAATATTTGTATGTGAGTGAAAAGGACAAATAATGTTGTTCTATTAGTGTATCAATGTTTTGAACACGCGTCTTGAGACAACATAAAATCATGTTGTAGTTAATTAGTTGTAAAGTTTCTACATCTTAGTAATACTTAAATAATTTTTTTACATATGCAACTACAAGTTTGTGCTTAATGGCCATCTTTAATGTCTTTGTAATATTCATATTTTATGCATTTATGATGATCGACACGGTTGATAACTATATATTTATAAATGAATAAATACGTAAAATTAAGAATTGAAGATAGTTAGATAGTTTTAGAAGTTTTAGACTCACTTATTGGTCCAATCCAATGGGGCTCATCTATTCAAGAGCCCATTTCTTTGTCCACACGGCCCAACACAATATCTTTAAGCTGGGTCAAATGAATGGAATCAATTGTCCATTTGTAGTGGTAGCTACACTACGTTATAGCCCATACCCATATTTGAATTTCTTTATACGTAGGATTTCAGCAAATTGTTCCACTTTTTCTCTTACCTTTATGTTCTTTTAGACTTCAATTTTGACAATGAAATCTAATGAGTTTTGAATGGATTTTTAAGTAAACATGCTTACTGTGTCATCAACACGTATTAGAAGTGGACTTTAAGTCTAAGTCAACCCCACAAAATTAGTTTGTAAGGTGAAGTTTGCATTCCACTTATATATTATTAGTTGGTCTTATTTCTAGTCGATGTGAGACTTCCAACACATCCCTCACGCCGATATCGGGTGAAACAGAAAGTTCAAGAAAGCTCGCTAGGATAAGCTCTAACTTGGCTCTGATACTCTGTTAGAAATGTGTTTTAAATCTAACTCAATCCTACAAAACCGACTTATAAGACGAGGTTTGCAACCCAGATAAATTCCAACAACACGTGCATTTTGTTTTTTTCTTCGTTTGGTCACATTTTATTCTGAATAAGTTGTCTTTACTTTTTGTGTGTGAGGCTTTGACGAAAGGTGATTGGGTCTTATCTGTGGTGTCTTCTCGTGCTGTCATTTTACGTTTTGTTTGCTTTCGGAAAAAATACATGTTCTTGTCTCTATCTATTTATCCGCGGATCTTGCTGCAGATCAATTCTCTTGTTTCATTACCTAATGAAAACGACTTCACATTCTTAAATTTATGAATGAATCATATCAATTCTCTTCTTTTTATTGCTTTCATCTTTTTACTTTTTTTTCCTCGTAATAGTTTTTTTTATTCTTATATTTATAAGGACATGAAACGTGTATAAATAATAGGTATTATATTGGCCTGTGATCTCAACGATGTTAACATGGATCTAGTGGAATGGACCACATTTATTATTTAAAAAAAAAAATACAGGGATCATATTAAGTAAAAAATAAACAAAGAAAAAAATTTAATCATCAGTAGAAAACATAGGGACTAACACCGTTATTAAGCATTTGTTTTCCATTTATTGAGAGTTTGTTCAAACATCATACACATTTGATGTTAAACATATTAGTTTTTTCTAAATATTTCAATTACAAAACTTTTAAGATATAAATTTTAAATTTATTTCAATTATATAAAATTAGCTTGTAAAATGAAGTTTGTATTCATTTTTATATCATAAATTTGCATATTGAAGTAAATATTAGTAGTTTTATAAGAACTCCATAGTAAACATCAATACAGTCAACAAATAACAAATATCATTAAAGAATATTTTTGATTATGATATTATTTTAAAAAGTTAGTTTTAAGTATAATACAATCCTAAAAATTATAAGACGTGATTTGCATTATTTTATATAGTATTACTTTACTATATTTCTAATTGATATAGTATCTTTAACAAAAACATAACTAAAATGTAGGCGAGAAGAAAAATAAAACGCAATAAAATTATAAAAATTATTTATGATTATTTTTATAATTATAATAATTACAATTTTATTATTTTTTGTTATCATAAAAAAAATAAAACATTCACACAACACATTTATTTTCACTAATATTATTATAATAACTTTTACATAATCATTATAAGAAATAAAATCACAATTGTAAATCCTAATATGATCATAATACAAATAACAGATTTTACTTCGATAATAATGACAAATTATTAAAAGAAAATCAATCCTTCCTAAAAATTTCATAAAAAGTTAAGTTTACAATATATCAGCATAAACAAACTTAAAGTCTTATCTGAAAATGTAGTATATTATTATTGCCGGATAACAAAACAACATAATTATGCCACGTGCATGATCTCATAATTATTGTTGTTTTTTGGTTTTGAAGTTATGCACATCAAATTGAATCCGTACGTCACACTCAGATAGGAGAAGAAAAAACAGCACAAAATAAACCACGTGTTGTTTCTTCAGCTTTGTGTCTGTATAAACAATGTAGAGTTCATGATTGGATTTGTTTCTATAGCTAAAACATGGATCTTTGTTTAATATTCACATCACATTTTTTTTTCCATAAATTAAAGCAATAGTTAATTTATTATAGAAGATAAATTTCGACTTTTCAAAAGAGTAGGAGTTTACAAATGTGCATTTGGACATATTAAAAGGAATTAAGATACGAGATTTATTTGGATATATTTTTCACAATTGTGTACAGGAGAACAAAATTAAATATATTCTTTTATAAATTAAAAAAGAATTTATACATTTAAGCTATAACTTTTGAAATGTATAAACTAATTATAACTTACATATAATTACATTTCTCCTTATTTGTACGAAAGTCAACTAAATGAATTCATGTTCCTTTTGTTAAGTTTTCTTCTTTCTTCAAACAAATTGAGCTGAATCATCTTAACCATTGTGAGTTTAAGTTCCACGTAAATGAGAAAGTTGAATTTTATATAAAAATGAAGACTCATAAATCAATATGTTAAGATTTTGAGTTAAAAGTGAAGATAATTTCTTATATATGAGTTAAGCTCATATCTTATTAATATTGTATCTCTTCGATAATTCTTTCTCGCTCGAAAAACCAACCAGTAATAATAAGGAAAATAATTTTTTGACTATTAAATTTTGACAACTTTCTCTTATAATTTTAGATGTCATCTTCTAAGTTGTTTTCTATTTTTTTCTTTTTTTTCATTTTCAATATTAAAAAATCACTTAAAGAATGACACGTTGTAAAAAAAAGTTGTCAAAAATTTGTAGTCAAAATATCATTCTCTAATAATAAAACTCAAAAAAAAGGACATATGCATACCCAAATCCATGATCAGCATAATACGGGAGATTGGAGAGCGTGGTCTCGTCGATATCAAACACCCATGCGTCGTTGCTAGTGATGTTTAAGGTTTTGACGTAAAAATAAGCCTCACGACACACGGTTTTGGAGTCTGATCTATATTGGTCACCTACGAGGTAGTTCCCTATGTATCCTATGCAGTCTTTGGGAACACTCGAGAAGCCGATGATGTTATGTGCTTCCACACCGAGTATCCAACTTTGGCATGAGATCTCCGGAATGTAGTGGCCACCGAGCCCAGATTTCATTCGGAGTGGGAAAATTTGGAAGTTGACGCCATGCTGCACCTTGGCATTGCCATGCTGCTGCAGCAATGGCAACAAACAAAACGAACACCTTCATCTTCCTCACTGCTATCACCACTCGCTAAGTACTGTAACTTTTGCTGTTTCCTCCTCCTGTGTTTTCTTCCTTAAATAGAGTAACTTCTTATGCTGGCTCCTCCATTGAGGATAAAATATCTGTGGACAACTTTTTCTATGATTGGGCACGATTTGTCAGAAACAAAGAGAAATGGGAATTAAGAACTTGAGTAAACTTATGTTGAAAACAGATATGTTTATGTATTAATGGTAAACTAAATCCCTTGTTTTACGTTGTTTATGTTAGGTTTAGTTTATAGAAGGGTTTATCGGAGAGATACAATATCAATGCGACTTAAGTTCAATTATATAAAATATTGACGCAAATCTCAATCTAAAATTGTAAGATAATGAATTTACCGGTCTTTATCCTTATATAGTGCTCTACTTTTTTATTTTTAGCCAATATAAAATTTAAATTCATACTTAAATTAAAAAAAAAACATAATGATGATGATAGTTGAATAAATAAAAGTATTATATTTTTATTTTTAATATATATATATATATATATATATATACCATTTTTTTTATTCATTTTTATGTATTTTCCGTTTTTTTATCCAATATTTTGTTTGTGTTCCCCTCGCACAAACATTCAACCATATCATTCTCACGTAGCAATCACATTATTGTTTCAGTGATATATAATTGAGTTTAATGGTTTTTGTACTTTATAAAAATCTTTGATTCATATCATGAATTTTGTAAAAATTAATAATGAATAAGTATTAGGTGACCTACTAAATTTATTATGTATAACAATTTATAAATAAAAAAGTTAGGTAGCCTGTTATTATTTTATTTTTTCAAAATTCCACAACGTCAGATAAAGGACATGTTTAGTACTAAAGATATTTCTACACTACATGTTATTATTATATGTAAGTTTCTTTAACTTTTATACTATTACTTTTACACTTTGAAAAAGTGGGTTGTTGGAGAAATAACTACTAGTTATTAAACTTATTCTGGTTAACTGTTTTTTTCTATTCTCACAAATGAAAATAATTACAAGTAAAGCAATTATATGTACTGTATGATAAGATGTAACTTCGAAAATAGTTATATATATATATATATATATATATATGTTAATTTTATTTTTTAATTCATTTAAGTAAGAGGTGGAAATTTCTTCATTCTCATTTTTATTTCTTTGAGTTTGAGTGTAAAGTATTATATTTAATAATCTTTAATTTTCTCTAGTTTTGGTTTATTAATTCCTTTAATAATTTAAATTTTGATATTTTTTCTTAAAATATATTTTAGAATTTTTTCACAAATGAACTCAGTTAAACATTATTTTTCCAATCAAAACCTGTTTACTGTAACACTTGAGAGTTTAATCTTTAAAAAACAGAATTATCAATTGATTTTTTTTTCAAACGTTGGAAACTTCTTCGAAATTCGACTCCCAAAAACCAAATTCCAACATAATTTTCTGATCTTTTACTTCTTAAAACTAATTAGAGAGGAAAAAATATAAAAGGCCAAAAAAAATACGAAAAAATAATTTAAAATAATTAATTAAAAATTCTGAAATTAAATTTTACTTATTTTAAGAAAATAAATAATGTAAAATAATAATTAAAGAGTGAATAAATTTAAATTTTGTAATATTAGTTTTTGAATATAATTTGAAACAAAATTTGTTGTTGTTATAATGATTTATAGAAAAATTAAGTAAAAGATAAAAGAGAAACATAAAAGCTTACAACATTTATAAATATTTCTGATTGGAGAATATTTTAATCCTTTTAATTTCACATTTCAAAATTTTAATTTTAAATCTAGAGTTATTATTAGTTATATTCAAGTTTTATTTCCAAATATATAACATGGAATATATTTTATAATCTTTATACTGTAGTCATCATTTCAAATATTTTTACCTTTTCAATGTATTAAACATATTTAAAAAATTATTATTTTTACGTTAAAAAAATTATTCGATAAATTTTTTAAAATTAATAAATATTTACTTTACATTTTTTGTAATATATAAAATAATATTGATTTTATTTAAATAATTGTATTTATTCTGTAAATCAAAATTTAAACTTGAAATTATAGTATTTTGAAAAAAATAAATTTTGATTTATTTTGAAAGAATATGCTCGGTTTTTCAATATTTCACTTTTTCCCTTTTTAATTACTTTGTACGGTTTGAGATGCTCAGTCACTTTCAGATGTGGACTGCTCACACCTACTTTTTCTTTAACATAATGCATGTATTCTCAATTTCACTAAATTCTGTTAAAATTCAATTAACAAATACGTATGCATATTCAAATTCACTTTTAATATAATCTTTTTTTACTAAAATTGAATAATAAATTCTACAGTATTATAATCTATTATAAAACAATTTATTAAAATTGCATGTCTTTTTTTTTTTCTCTATTAAAAGTATAATATATTTTATCATTTTGTTTAAAACAAAAATAAAACAATATTTTTAATTTTAAAATTGATTTAATATGAATTAAATCCAAATAAATCATCAATATTTATTCACAACTCAAATAATGTAAACATCTATGATTGTTACTTAACATTATTTCTTAATGTCTAATAACAAGGAAAAAAAAGAAAAACAACTTCATTATTATTAAAATTTAAATATACTAATACATTTCGTATTTTCATATTGTAGCACGAGTTATAATCTATTACTATTACTATTATTATAATTATTATTTATTATTATATTAAATATTATATATAAGTGGTCTCTTTTTATTATTTTTGGTTCTTGAAGTCATAAAATATTAAAAGCGTCCTGATCCTGAGACACTACGTCCCCACAAGTTATATAAAACTAATAAAGAACCATGTGTTCAGTGAGATTTTTTCATATGTTGGATAGCATGGAATAAATAAATGGAGTGGAAGAAAATGATTATATATATATATTAGAAAAAAAAAATGTGAGAAAGAAGTAAAATAATGGGTGATATTTTTATTTATTTATAATATTTTTTATTATAAAAACAAACAGTAAAAAAGAAAAAAATATAAAAAGACACCATAAATTCATAATCAATTATAACTATTTTGTTAAGAACTTGCGTATACACTCAGCTATATGTTGCGTTTTACATAAACTTGCTTTAATTTTCCTCGTAAAAAATTTGCGGCAATAAAATTTCTATGAAGTCCACCTAAAAAATCATTTTTTATTACACTTTTCATTTTCTTCTTAAAGGTCGGAAGTGTATATTTGTGGGGTATACCATTATGGGGAAAAATAATATGATTTGGAATCTATGAATATTTTATTTTTAGAGATGTGAAATTTTACCAGCATGATATTCCATTTGTTGGGTCATAAGGTAACACTCTTTTTACTCCTCACGTTAATTATGATGTTGAGTATGCTACTAATTATATTGGTCGGGAGAATTATGATGGAAATGGATGTTTCTTCGTGTCACCATACAAGGATAAGAACAGTTCAAGGGGTTGTGTGGAAACTAAAACTATGGTGGTGGGTGATGGTGGAGTGTGTACGAGTGGTGTGAATTGTGAGGTTGTGTTTTCACTTGATAGAATTAATATTATGTTTCAGTGAAATTAATTATTCTGTGACAGAGAATAAGTGGGATGAGATACAATTGAATTTTCACGTTTGAGCAGTTACACTTTTAAATAGAAAGAGTTATGCTCTGACTAATATTTATAACTTTTAATCTAGTATAAACACTCGATTATAAAAATTGGTATCAGAATCAAAATTACAAATTTGATTTCTAATGGACAATTATTAAAGATGACCTTAACCGATGTCATCTTACCATAGTAGAACTATCATATATTTTTTTTCAAAGATTTTGAAAAAAACATAATTTGAGTTTTTTCTTTCCAAATTAGACATCTGAGAACTTTATATTATAACTCGAAGAGATATTAAGATGGTTGGGATATTATTATTATAATTATTTATTGTTATTGATAAGCTTTTACTTTATTATAATTAGCTTAATTCTAAGGTCTCCCACCCTCTCATTCAAATTTTTTCTATAATCTGAAATGAAAATTATGTAAAATTTTGAAAAACCATCTATAAATCATTACTATTAGCAAAAATATGTAAAAAAATCCTCCAATGAAGATGACTGAGGTGAAAAAGATATCATTATCTTATAAAAAACAAACACGTCTTAGAAATACTCCTTAAACCAACGTTGTAATATTTAGACAATAAGGATTATTAAAAATAATATAAATAAGCAAAAAGTTTAAGGTAACTATAATGAATTGATATATATTTTTGGTTAAAATATATTTTTTGTCTTAATTTTTGTTCAGTTTTGTCATTTTATTCCTAATATTTTTTTAAAATAGTTCATAATTTTCGTCAATTTTATTCAATTTGATCATTTTTTTCTAACACTGTTTAAATAATTAAAGGTGATGAACAGTAATTTCGTGGTCATTTTGAATTTTTTATTTTTAATTTTAAAAAAAATATCCACGTGTCAATCCAATCGTGTGTCACGTGTCAGAGTCAATATTTTATATTCAATTTGGTCTCTATATTAGTTATTTTTGTCCCTCTTCAAATTGAAACTAAATTTAATTTTTATATAAATATTATAATGATGCTTTTAATAAAATTCAATTTTTATTAAATATTTTATTTTAGAGTTACAATTAATTTAAAATTAGAACGAAAGTTGGAAAGATGATGACTAATTTTAAAATAATAGTAACTTTCAACAAAAAAAAAATATTTAATAAAGATGTGAATTTTAATAAAAATATAATTAGATGCTTTATATAAAATTAACTTTGGTATCAATTTCGAGAGAGATAAAATTGCTCAATTTCAAACAAAATTGGGACTAAATTGATAAAAAAAATAACAAATATAGAGATCAAATTGAATATAAAATATTAACTTCGATATGTAACACACTGCTGGATTGACACATGGACATTTTCTATTAAAAAAAACAAAAAAAAAAAACAAAAAGTGACATGTGACACTTATTATTCATTATCGTAAGTTATTTAAACAGTCTTAGAAAAATGACCAAATTAAATAAAATTGACGAAATTTGGTACCTGGATTAAAATGACAAAGTGAACAAAAATTGTGAGAAAAATGTATTTGAATCTATATTTTTCTATTATTTTACTCATATATCAATTAATACACACAAAAACCCCTAATAAAAAAAGATAAACTTGTAATATTGAGTATATACTCACATATAATGAGATAAATTATTTTATGATCAATGCTAAAAGATCATGTTTGGCTAAGTGTCACCTCACTATTTATTAGGAGGGTCCTTCTACTACTATTGGTGGTCTAGATAGAGCACGTTTTAGCTATATATCGACAAATGTGGAAAGTTAAAGTTAAAGATCACTATCTACAAAATCAAACAAAATAGAGTCATAAGAATTTTGTGGGGAGAAAAATGATTGGCAAACTTTAAGCAAATAAAAATAAAATAAAGAAACGGTATTATAGTAGTTAGCCTTATCTTGAATTAAAAAGGAATGTAACCACTTATATTATTAATAAAGAGTGATCCAATAAAATTATGAAAAATTTTAGACAAAAAAACACAGAAATAATTATTTATAGTAATTGAAATTGGTTGAAAAAAAAAATACAAACTTTAACCATTAAACAATATTAATTAAAATTCGGACATAACATAATAAAGAACTAGAACATACAAAACATACATAAATAAACACTCAGTTTTAAATACTGTTGCTAAAAAAACTTAAAACTCATAGCAAAATAGTTTTATAATTTTGGATAGAAGAGAAACTAAATAGTAGAAGAGAATAATAGACAAAAAAGAATGATGCGATGACGACAGGAACTTTGTGCTCTCCACCTCATTCATTTCTCTCATTTATCTCCTTCCATTAAAGAATAATATCTCAACTCTCAAAATATTCTTAATATCCCATTTGTTTCAACTAAGACAAAAATGGACTGTTTTTTCTATGATTATGATATTTTAACGATCAAATTTTAAAAGTTTTTAAGTTTTTAAGTGGTTTTAAAATATAAAGAACTGAAAAAATAAAAAAGTAAAAATTATTTAAAAAATATCACATCAAATTTTTACATAAAATCGCTAAAATTTAGTTATTACAAGATTATTTTCTTTTTTTCTAATATTTTTATTTTGATCCTATCTCTTTTGAATATCGTCGACTTTTTTGAAGTTTGTAAGATTTAATCTTCATAAGGATTGAAGGAAAAGTTAATATTTAAATTATTTTAGACCTCGATTTCTAAACGATGTGGTACGACTGTGTAGAAACAACTTTTATAAATATTTGTTGAAAATAAATACTAATACAAATTCATGACATGAGCAATTGGTGCGTTTAGATCATAGAAAAGAAAACTCTGTGAGAAACTCACATACAACAATTACTGTTACATGTATGCATCTTATTCCATTCATAGGAGCAAAGTAGTTGCTATAATAGTTACAGAGTCTCAACTAATATAGTACATAGGATCGGGAAGCTTAAAGGTCCTGTCGCCGGTGTTGGTTCCCAGAATATCACTCCATTGGTCTCCAATGTTTCCGATGATGTTGTATCCCTGTTCCTCCAGCTTCTTTCTCTCACTTGATTTGTATGTAACTGCTGTCTTACCATGGTATATAGAAGTATCCCTATAACAAAAACCCATTATATTATGCACAAAAAAGTTATATCTGGACTGTAAATTCTGATGCCGAAACATGTCACGTTCTGGACAAACATGTTGGAAGTCTCACATCGATTAGAGATAAGGCCAATTCATAATATATAAGTTAGTGCAATTCACTTTCAACATTATTCGTCCACTTCTAACATAGTATTAGAACCAGGTTAGAGCATATCCTAACAAATTTTATTGGACATTCTGTTCTACCCGATATTAGACTAGTAATGAATCACCTATTAATTTATTGTCCACGCATGAAAATAATCTTAACTAACCTATGTATGTGTTTCTTTTCATGATTCACTATTTTTCCTTGCCCTACCAAGTTCCTTTTCCACCACCCTACCCTACCCTAACTTTGTCCTCTCTACTCATATTATTGATTGTCAACGATATCATCAATAATTGCCAAAACTTATCACTATGCCTTTTGCAATATTATTTGTCTAATGATTTTTGGGAAAATATTAATCAAAGAAGTGAGTATTAATATGTTGAAAATGTAAAAGATACTCAGCATGTTCTTTCTTTGATTCACAACAAATAATACAAATATTTTCTAAGCCTATATTAATGATCTCTACACGTCACGAAATTTGTTGTTTATATTTTCACGCCATGCATTTGTTCAAACACGGGTCAGCTATTTTTTAAGTTATATAATTATAACAATAATAAATATGAAGAAAATTTTGGCTGATTCTAACGATTAACGTTAATAATTTGTAATATAAATTTGACGCTTAATAATATATTATAAATTCGTGTTATCTATAATCAATATAAAATTTTAAACACATAAAATTGAATTAAAATATGGATGATTATGGAAATTTTATAGTGAAAAGAAACTCACTTTACGATTAATTTTTCCCATTTGTGGTATCCTGCAATCTTTAAGTTGGTAACTGTGATAGCCTTCTGTTCCAGTGGTCTTCCTGTCAAGAACACAATCTTGATGCCAAGCGACAACAGTTTCTTGTACAGTTTGAGACTCTCAGGCAGTGCTGGTGCCTCACCCAGATCAACCCATTTATTAAACAATGTCGAATTATATGGTTCCACCCTACAAAAAGTCACATGATCATAAATAATTAATATCAAATTTAATTTTACGAACTAATTATATGAAAACAAATTATACATAAACTCCCTTACTAACCTAACCATCTTATTGTTTTGTTATTTTAATATAAGTAAAAAGGTTATTTGAAACTATTTGACGACTATTTGACAATTCTTAGAAGAGTAAAATAGTCTTAACAAAAGTTAACTTTTATATTTCTAGAAAAAAAAAAGAATAAATAGTAATGAGGGATAGTATCAAATAATTTTAAAAAAGGTGTGGTGTCAAAATACCAAGTATACTTAATATAAATATAAGTTGTAGAAATACCAAGATAAAATACTAAACAAAAGTATGTATATTAAAGTGTTTCATTCCATCCTAAAATCAACCTAGTGAGAGATAGTAGGTTATTTAACTCAAAGAATAATGATATTTTGACTACTAAATTTTGACAACTTTCTCTTACAACATGAGGTGACATTTTTTAAGTGGTTTTAGAATATTGAAAATGAAAAAATGAAAAACCACTTAAAAAAATTATTTTCCTAACTGAAAACCTAACTATTCTCTAAATGGATGTAATTAAGAATTTAAGCTATTACTATTTCTTCTAGTTTTTTTTTTTATTTTTTATCAAATCTTCGGTTTATCCAAATCAAATATCTAATGTCTTAAATGGTGACATAGCATTGAATATCTAATAATGAGTTCTTTACGTGTTCTAGTGTTAGTAATTACTTGCTTACAACAATACTTATAAGAAGATATGAATTATGATTAGTAATAGAAAAAAGAAAAAAAAACAGAAAACAGAAGATACCCAAATCCATGATGAGCATAATAAGGGAGATTAGAGAGTGTGGTTTCGTCTACATCAAACACCCATATATCTTTGGCAGTGATATTTAGGGTGTTGGCGTAAGAATAAGCTTCACCACAAACAGTTTTGGAGTCTGATCTATATTGGTCACCAAGCATATAGTTTCCAACGTAACCCTCACAATCCAAAGGCACAGTTTTCCATTCAATAACGTTGTGTGCTTCCACACCAACCCTCCAACTCTGGCACGAAACTTCTGGAATATACCTTCCACCATGACCAGTTTTCATTCTCAGAGGGAAAATTTGGAAGCTTGCACCATGCTCTGAACCCTCACACTGCCATGCTGCTACTGTTATAGCAACAACAAAAACAAACACCTTCATTATTCTCTCGTCACTGTTACTGATTCTAATTTCTATCACAACTTATTACAGTGTTGTTGTTGCACCTTCATGGCTTAGGGTTTTCTTCTTTATATAGACAATTTGTGATCACAATACCTTTTGCTGCATATAGAGGATAAAATATTTGTAAATATATATACTCGAGCCATTTTTTTATGATCCACGTGATTTACTATTTTCAGTAATTAAATAAACAGTGTACGAAATGAAAATAATGTTTTACATTTTTTAATTATAAACTTTCCATTTTCGTGATACTATATTCAAAGTTATATATCATGGATCATTTTTAATTAGTTTAATTACTATGCCCGCATTATTCAGACTTTACTTTCTATTAAAAAGTTGTTTATAATAGTGAAAAAGTTAAAACGTTATTAATTTTATATTCTCCTTGACATAGTGTGATAGCAAATATTTTATTACTAAAGGAATTATGATTGACATGATTTTCAAGGTGAAAGTTTTCTGTTTTCTAAACTTTTGAATACTTTATATGCGTGAAATTTATTTTTCTATTCCTTTATGTTCTACTTTTATGTTGAACTTCGTCTTCTTTCTTCACCTGATTAATGATTTATTTTTGTTTTTTCTAGGTGAATTCATTTTTTTTCATCTTGCAACACGTTCAAATCCATTATTAAAAAAGTTCATATTCTATGTCAATTTTTGTTTTGAATTATTTTTTGTAGAAAATATTTACAGATTTTTTTGTGAAATTTTTTTTGCAAGAAATTGCTACCAATTTTCTTACAAAATATTTTGTATAAAATACTTTTCGCAACAAATTTTGTAGAAAATACTTGCAAATTTTATAATTTCATAAGAAATGATAATTCTTGAAAGAATTATCTGTCAATGAAAATTCTTAAAAAAAATAACATAAAAAATTCTTTTCTTACAAATTTTCTTAACAAATTTGCAAGAAAAATCCTATATAATATTGAAATTTCTAATTATAATCGTGGAATCGATCTCCTTCTACTTTGGTTGGTTTAAGACATTAAGCAAAAGAAAAGAAAGTGAGGGAATAGAATAGAACACTATTTTTGTTCGAAAAATATAAGCAATATATTGTTGCACTATGTATTTATTTGACTTATTTTATTAGTCCTTTGTTATTTATTTCACTTTGAACTCAAACAAAACTTAAATACTAGTTTAGGATAACCCAATGATTTGAATTTTTTATTTACATTGTTCTTTTCATCCTCAAAAAGATATACTCTCCGTGTTTTAAAATTATATCTTCGTTTTAAACATGGAAAAGAGTTTAACCTTTCCATTCTTTTTTATTAATTCATAGAAAAACTTTTTATTAGTCGTATATATATGTAACGCATCGACTATAGTTTTTTTAACTAATATTTTACCAAACCCTATCTTTCATTGACATAATATAAAATTTTCACTACAAAAAAACATGTAAATACCGATGTTTATTTTTGTAATTTACATCATTTTTAACTGTCGTTATTTACTTGAGTGACGGTTTCCTGAAATGTCGTAATTCTTGCTGTCACAAAGTATAATATGACGGTTATAGATGAACTGCCGCAACAACCGTCATTTTATACAACGTATAAAGTGGCGGTTTAAAGAGACAAAAAGCGTCAGTTAAAACTGACGTAATATTTTTACTGAATGACAAATATAATGTGAAAAACGACACTTTAAACTAACACTATTATCATTATATTATTCTACTAAAATATATAAATAAAATAAAATAAGATAATTCTAATATATAATATGGAATTGAAAATTTTCATATATTACAAAATTATATTATAATATTGTTTACAATTCCATAAGGAAAATTGTTTACAACTAATTAAAAATTATTATGTTCTCCAAAATAAATAAAAAAAGAAAAAAATACAATTTATCTTGACAACACTTCCGTTCCTCTTCCTCTTCATCTATAACATATAGATTTTTTTTATCATTCTTCATGCTCTTGATCTTCACCAACATCCTACAATAAAAGAAAAAAAAATCAATTTATTCCTTATCCAAATCCAAATTAATAAAACAATAATAATGTAAAGAAACATATACTATAAAGCTCCATAATTACATCTTCTGTTGTTTATCTCCTATTTAACTTATTAATCACTTTATATCCTATAATATCCTCTTTCTTTAACAAGTTAAATTGATATTGAAAAATTATTTTTCTTTTAAGATTTTTTTGATAAAAGTGTTTATATTGAGTGGCGAATTCATAAATAAAAAAGGTGTTCACTTTTTCTTATTATTATGTTGATAAAAAAATTAAAAAAATTATTTGAATATAGAATTACTCTAAATGTGGCAAATGCGGCAACATGTGCTTCAAGCCTGGCTCCGTTGTTGATCCACTGACAATAGTTACATATTTCCTTTTATAAGTTGTGGCCTCTGTAATCAAGAAAACAAAATATTATCACTAAAAAATAATATACTCAACTACCTTCAATAAAAACTCAATTCACAATAAAACTTTTTCGAACTATATGCAGTGGACATAGAAAACTCTGAATTTTAAAGAGAAAAATAATTAACACACCTTTTAAAGTATACCTTGTTGAATGAGTTATTCCAAATCTATCAAATAGTTTCCAGAACGATAGAAACTAAAACACTGTTTGCAATAAAATTTTATTTATAAAAATGATTATATTATCATATCAATCACCAACTACCCCAAAAGCTTGAGATATTAGGATCATCAACACTTATACAATACTGGATTCCAAGTGTGTCTATAAATCACTCCATTTAACTAATTTTACCTTCAAAACGTATCAACGAAGCACATATACAAAAGATATATAAGAAAACTGACTAAGTAAACTATACCAAGTAGTAGAAGTTTCTGAATATGCTTTTTAGCCTTTGTTTCCAATTCTATTCTTCTTTCAATCTTTACGGTCTACAAACACAAAGTCTGCAACGCCAGGGTAACAAATATAGCCAGAGTAAGTAGCTTTTTTCCCCAAATAACTTATTCATCACCTATTCAGAATCCAGAATGATAGGTCTTAACACAGAATCAATCAGTGAGTGAGCAAAACAAAATAATTTCAAATTAGGGAACTTTTCACCTTCTCCATATCTCATGTAATTCCATTGAATAACAATCACATTCTTGAAACCTAGGCCCAACCAATTAATCAAACCACTCCAAGATGTGCTCCCTGTTGTTGTTGTTTGAGTCTGGAAAACAAAATGTGGTCCATCAAAACTGTGAGTATCACTGTGCACTATCACCGCTCTCGTACAATCATCTTGGCCATCATAATCCTCTTCATCTTCCATTCATCCAACCTGAACAAAATAATTAAAACCAGAGAACCACCATTCATAACAATCCTTAACCCCTACATTGATTAACCTCCGATCCCCATTGATGAACCATCATTTCCAACCTGTACTCAGAAAATCAAGTGCACACACTTCACCACCGAACTAGCACCACATGCGTCTTTCACACCCAGGCCAGAAAACCACCAAATCACCACCCCCATCTTCTGCGAGATTCACGGGTTTCAGGGGTTGGATTGGTGTTGTTGGTGTCGAGAAGAAGAGACTGCCGAGAAGGAAAGAGCGAAGTCGAAACGGCGTCGCCGACGTTGGCCTTGGCCGACCATGGGGGTAGCGACGTCAGCGATTGCGGCTCCATAGGTCTGGCGACGTGGAAGCTTGATAGGGGCTGCAATTGCTCGAGTCTGGAAGAGGCAACAGATAAGGGGCTGCCTTGGTCTTGGTGAAGTGAGCTTAATTAGGGTTAGAGAAAATATTAAATTGTTGAGTGGGAAAATGAAATAGAAAAGAGAGGGAACAAAGTTTTGAAAAAAAAAGGATATCGGGACAAAAGTGGGATAGGAAATAATTTCATAAAATTATAAAAATAATGTTTTATATAAAGTGGCGTTTCAAAATGACACAATTTTAAATAATAATATGACAATGTAAAAGATGATGGTTAGAAACATCATATTATACATGTACATTATGGCCGTTATCAAACTGACGTATTATACTGTGAAAAGCGACAATTTTAATTAATCGTCATATTAAAAACATCATTATATACATAATTTTTTGTAGTGTTTATATTAAAATTTCAATATATTGAATGTAATATAAAAATCGCAAATGGCATAATTCATCGTCATTAGGTTTCAATTATTATTAGATTAATTAATATACTTTTTTTTAAGTGGGAGTGGGTGTGGATCTTAGCTACATGCCACCTTCTTTTTAACGTTTTGTTTGTCAGTAAGATAATGGAAAAAGTGGAAATATAAAATTTTTATGATTTTATTTTAGAATAATTGGGGTTACAAGAATGAACTACCATAAGTGAGTTACTCTTGAATAAACAAACTTAAATTATAATATATCAAGACAACTTATTTATATATAATTGGCAATTTAATAGGTTCAGTCAATATTCGTTTAGTCTAGCATATGTCTTAGTTAAATTGAGGTAATCTATTTGTTGACAATTATGCACAAAGAAATCAAGTTTATGAATCTCATGCAAATAAATGTTACATCGCAACAATAAAAGACAATTAATGAAACTAATTTGTATAACAATTTATAAATTAAAAATTATTAGTAACTAAAATATTTTTTATTAAAAATAAAAATTATAATTAATTTGTGTATTGATTTCTAAATTGATGAATAATGTTAATTACCGATTTTTATTACCAAATTAATTTGTTTTTAATTATTTTATTAGAGATTAATTTTGTTAGTAATTAATAATTGTGATCAATTCACAAATTAATCATACTTTTTATTCATAATAAACACTATTTTAATTATTAAAAAAATTTAATTTATAAATTAATATTTAAATTAATCAGTATATTTTTTATCATTAAAATTAGTTATTATTTAAAAGTAAATAAATTATAGTGCATATAACAGTATCTTAAGTTTGAATAAATATACATTTTTACGACATATTCTAAAATATATAATTATTTGTTTTGAGAAATATATATACCAACGGTCGTATTTGTGATGTTAAAATTTTCTTTTTAATTGAACTTATTTTATTCATTTTTCATTAATAAAGGATGAATTCAAAAGAATAATAATTTATATTATTATATAAAGAGATTCATCTTTTTAATATTTATATTTTTTTATCAACTTTATTTCTCAATTTTTTTTTAAATTTAATTTTAATTAAATAAATAAAAATTAATCACAAAATAAATAAAAAATATTTATAATTAGTTATAAAAATTACTTATAATATAATTATATTTTATTATTTATTCTTGTCATAAAAAAATTAAACACAAATAATGTGTTTTCACTGATAAAAATAATTAAGATGTTTATTTATCATGTTTTACTAACTCTTGTGCCACTGCCACTTGTGCAAATACAAGTGCAGTTCAATTATTTCTCAATTATTTCTGAGGTTGTTACGTATTATGGACTTACAAACCCATTGGGTCAGCTCGCTAATTTTCTGGGGGATTTCTTCCTGCACCCCCAATATTTCTTCTGCACCTTCAAATATTCATGCTCTTCCATTTATGCTCTTGGAAAATTAAATAACTAAAAAAAGTTTAATTAGGTAGACACAATAATTAAACAATTATGAATGGCAGAGTTAGTTGGCTGCCTGAATTAATTATCGGCCAGTCGTTTATATACCCTGCACCCCTCTTTAGTTTCACTTACAGTTGCACTTACACTTACTTTCACTTTCACTGCAGAAAATTTCGTGGTTGAGGTGTGAAATTCCATTTGCTTCGTTTCTTCTCAGAAAAAGAGGTACGCATTTAGAATAGAAGTTTATATTTGATAAGTTTATGTGTGAGATAAATGTTGGTACGTTTTTAATATTTCATGAAGTCATTTTTATTTACGGAAGTGTCATGCAGAACTCAAGTTATTTTTTCCATATACGGAAGTTGACTTCCGGAAGTGTTTATGTAAAATGGAAGTCGACTTCCGGAGACAAGTGAAATTTTACGGAAATCGAATTATTTTTTTCCTCCTACGGAAGTCGACTTTCGGAAATGTATGTGTGAAACGGAAGTCGACTTCCGGAAGTGTATGATTAAATCGGAAGTGGACTTCCGGTGAAGTAAAATGTTTACAGTGTTACGGAAGTGGACTTCCGGTTTTTAAGTGAATATTTCGCCCGGAAGTCGAGTATTTGTTTGGTAAGTAGTGTGGTGAGTAAATTTTTTCCACTTCCGTAGTTAGTGGTTTATCTTGTTTTTCTTTTTTTCCACTTCCGATGCTTTCTATGT